>Ga0114996_10003801_pt1 | contig 18472 bp, 29 predicted proteins | sample ArcticOcean_MG_C_4_FD_87039 | JGI IMG/M metagenome (GOLD analysis project Ga0114996, IMG submission 87039) | Marine microbial communities from western Arctic Ocean - ArcticOcean_MG_CB4_134 | ecosystem: Environmental > Aquatic > Marine > Oceanic | place: Arctic Ocean: Canada Basin | collected...
GGGTGACTCTTCGGCGGGTGCCTCTTCAGCAGCGGCCTCTTCGGCGGGTGCCTCTTCAGCAGCGGCCTCTTCGGCGGCGGCCTCTTCGGCGGGTGCCTCTTCAGCGGCGGCCTCTTCAGCAGCGGCCTCTTCGGCTATTGCCTCTTCAGTAGGGGCTTCTTCCAAGACCGCCTCTTCTTCGAAGCTCTCTTTGGTGGTCACAGGAGCCGCGGAATCCGTCTTTGTCGGACGCATTCGCGCCTTCTTCGGCTTCAAGGCACCTTCGGGCATCAACTCAATGACCGCCATGTCGGCACCGTCGCCTTTTCTCCACCCCAGCTTCATGATCCGAGTGTAACCACCCGGCCGATCCGCATAGCGTTCCGCGTACGTCGTGAACAATGTGTTCAACACATCTGCGTCTTTGACCAAGCGAGCTGCCAATCGACGATGATGCAACGTACCCTTCTTTGCGTACGTAATCACACGGTCCACATGCCCACGAACCTCTTTCGCCTTCGCAAGGGTCGTAACAATACGCTCGTGCTCAAGCAGGCTAGTAACCATGTTGCGGAACATGGCCTTTCGATGCGAGTTTGAACGATTTAACTTCCGCCCGCGCTTGTAGTGACGCATGAGTCGACTCCTAGAAACCCAACGTATTGGTAGGCTGTTGTTGCCGGTCGGGATCCCAAGCTTCGATTGTCATACCGAGACTGAGACCCATTTCCGCCAGGATTTCTTTGATCTCCTTAAGCGATTTCCGGCCAAAGTTTTTGGTTTTCAGCATTTCTGATTCTGTCTTCTGGACGAGATCACCAATGTACTTGATGTTCGCATTCGCCAAGCAGTTGGCAGAACGAACGCTGAGCTCAAGTTCATTGACCGTACGGAAGAGATTCTCGTTGAGGGGTTCCAACTCTTCGTGTTCCTCTTCGACAGGCTCTTCGATTTCCTCGTTGAAGTTAATGAAGATCTGCAACTGCTCTTTGAGAATCTTGGCCGCGTAGGCCACTGCATCCTCGGGAAGCACCGAACCGTTCGACCAAATCTCAAGGATCAGCTTGTCGTAGTCCGTACGTTGACCGACACGAGCATTGGTCACACGATAGTTAACACGACGAATCGGCGAAAAAATCGCGTCAATCGCAATACTACCCACCGCCCCGTTCGGGTCCTTGGTGATCTCTGCGGGAACATAACCACAGCCCTCTTTAATGATGAGGAGCGCTTCAAACTTACCGCCCGCCGAAACGGTCGCGATGTGCTGTTCTGGATTCAACACATCGAGCGCGCCGTCTATGGCGATGTCTGCTGCGGTCACCGTGCACGGCCCACTCTTCGAGACGAGCACCTCTTTGGGGCCAATCTCGGACATTCGAAGCTGTACCTCTTTCAGGTTCAGCGTGATGTCGGTGACATCCTCGACCACATCGGGAATGGTAGAGAATTCATGCAAAGTCCCTTCGAAGGACACGCTGGTGATAGCGGCTCCCCGAATGGATGACAAGAGTACACGCCGAAGCGAATTTCCTAGTGTTAAACCAAAGCCACGTTCAAGAGGCTCACAGGAAAAACGCCCATAGGTATCCGTTGCGTGATCGACCTGAATGGTCTTCGGACGAATGAGGTTGCGCCAATTTCGATACACTTGAAATCCTCCTGCATCACGTTTGTATAAAAACGTGCTACTTCGAGTACAACTCGACGATTAAGTGTTCTTCGATTTGCATTGTCACGTCCGAACGCACCGGGTTGGACTTGACGTTTGCGGTCAAAATATCTTTGTCCATTTCGATCCAGGCGGGGAAACCGCGGCGATCCACACCCTCAAGTGCGTCCTGGATACGAAGGAGTTTCTTTGATTTTTCTCGAACCGTAATGACATCGCCTTCACCAACAAATTGCGAAGGCGTCATCGCCTTCCGACCATTGAGTTGGAAGTGACCATGCTTAATGAGCAGGCGTGCTTCAGTACGGTTACAGGCCAAGCCCGCACGATATACAGCATTGTCGAAACGCCGCTCCAAGAGAACGACGAGGTTCTCACCAGTGACACCCTTCATTTGTGACGCCATGTGGTAGTAACGACGGAACTGATGCTCAAGCAAACCGTACATTCGCTTAACCTTTTGCTTCTCACGAAGCTGAACCCCGTAATCACTCACTTTACGATGTCCCTGACCATGGATACCCGGTGGGTATGCACGCCGCTCAATGGCGCACTTGTCGGTGTAACAACGCTCTCCTTTCAGGAAGAGCTTCTCACCTTCACGTCGACAGAGACGACAAACAGGACCGATATAACGTGCCATGTTTCAAATTCCTCGCTTACACCCGCCGACGCTTCGGCGGACGGCACCCATTGTGAGGCACCGGGGTTACGTCACGAATCATCGTGACCTTCAGTCCTGCGACGGCCAATGAACGGAGAGCTGATTCTCGTCCAGAGCCGGGACCATTGATGTACACCGAAACGGTTCGCATTCCATGGTCCTGTGCTTTCTTGGCTGCATCTTCGGCGGCCAATTGAGCAGCGAAAGGGGTGCTCTTTCGAGACCCCTTGAATCCACGCAATCCTGCGCTTGACCACGAGACTACGTTGCCAGCGACATCGGTGATCGTGATAATCGTGTTGTTGAATGTCGACTGAATGTGAGCCACACCCGTCTGAACATTCTTCCTAACTCGTTTCTTTTTTCGTGGGCCTGCCATTGTCTCTCCTTGCCGTCCTTACTTCTTCTTGACCGTTGCACGACGTGGACCTTTACGTGTTCGTGCATTGGTATGTGTTCGTTGACCACGTACAGGTAACCCACGCCGATGGCGGAGGCCACGGTAACAGCCGAGGTCCATCAATCGCTTGATGTTCATCTGCAACTCTCGCCGCAGATCGCCCTCCACTTTGTAATCTTCATCAATCATGTTCCGCAGACGGATGATCTCATCTTCACTGAGCGTGTCGGTCTTGGTCGACCGATCGATCTTGAGATCATCACAAAGCTTCTGAGCACTGGAACGACCGATTCCGTACAGATAGGTCAATCCAACCTCTAGTCGCTTATTCCTCGGTAGATCTACACCGGCGATGCGTGCCATATCCCTCTCCTAACCCTGCCGTTGCTTGTGTCGCTTGTTCTCACAAATCACTCGAACAACACCGCGTCGAACAATGACTTTGCACTTGTCACAAATGGGTTTCACTGACGCTCTTACTTTCATCAGCCTGCTCCCTTAGTTTTCATCCAGTATCGATGCAATACGATTCGATACATCATTGGGTTGCCCTATACCGCTCACCTCGCGGAGACTTCCTCTCTCCGTATAGAAGCGAACAAGCGGTTCGGTACTCTTGCTATACACTTCAAGTCGCTGCCGAATGGACTGTTCATTGTCGTCCGCTCGTTGATACAACTCGCCGCCGCAATCATTGCAAACGCCGTCGGTAACGGGCGGCTTGAAGACAATATGAAACATCCCGCCACAATCTCGACAGGTTCGACGCCCACTAAGGCGCATGATCAAATTCTCTTGGGGCACGTCGATTGAAATCACATGATCAATGGACACCCCTTCCAAATGACCCAAGGCTTCGGCTTGTTCGATGGTCCGTGGAAACCCATCAAAGATGGCGCCATTCGTCGCGTCCGCCTTCTCAAGACGTTCCTTGATAAGCCCCAACACAATGGCGTCACTGACCAAGTTGCCCGAGTTTATGCAGTCCTGGACTTCCTTGCCCAACGCAGTGCCTTCGGCCATCGCGATACGCAACATGTCTCCGGTGGAGATCTGAGGAATGTCCAGCAGATTTTCCAACATCTTGGCTTGCGTTCCTTTGCCCGCACCGGGAGCACCGAGAAGGACCAAATGCATTAGCTTGTCCTCCTACCGCGCACTCGTGTTCGACGACCAGCAAGGCCTTCGTAGTTTCGTGTGATCAGGTGGCTCTCAATCTGCTGCACCGTATCCAACGCCACACCCACCACAATCAGAAGGCTGGTTCCACCGAAGTAAAAGGGCACACCAAAGCCGGTCTGCAGGTAGGTCGGTAGGATACAAACTGCCGACATGTACACCGCACCACCAAACGTGATCCGTGTAAGGACTTGATCGATGTATTCGGCGGTTTTCTTACCCGCACGAATACCCGGAATAAATCCACCGAACTTCTTCAAGTTGTCAGCCACATCAACCGGGTTGAACGTCACGGCCGTGTAGAAATAACAGAAGAAAACAATCAGCGCGACGTAGACGACGTCATACATCACTTGGCCCGGGATCAGCGCGTTGTTCATCCAGATGATCCACGTTGAGTCTGGCCACATGTTGGACAACGTCATCGGGAACATCAAAATGGACGACGCAAAGATGGGAGGGATCACCCCGGCGGTGTTAACCTTCAAGGGCAAATGCGTACTCTGGCCACCGTACAGCTTCCGACCCACGACCTTCTTTGCATACTGCACGGGCAGTCGACGCTGACCACGCTCAAAGAAGCAAATAACACCAATCACGCCAAAGACGATGACCCCAATGAACACCAACGTCAGGTTGGTCAGAGTGCCGCCATTCACTTCGCTCAGTTGATAGGTCTGGATGAGCGCATCAAACAAGTTCGCCACGATACCGGCATAAATCAGCAGCGAGATCCCGTTGCCGATACCCCGTTCAGTGATTCGCTCGCCGAGCCACATAAGAAAACAAGTGCCCGTAGTCAGTGACATGACAGCGAGGAACCGGAATCCCCATCCCCCTTCACCGGAGATGACATCACGGGCTTCACCCGCATTGAGTGATTCCAACCAAATCGCGATACCCATGCCTTGAATCAGGCTGAGCAAGACTGTCCCGTACCGAGTGTACTGATTGATCTTGTTCCGGCCGGCTTCGCCCTCTTTATTCAATTGTTCCAGTGGCGGAACCACCACGGTCAACAACTGCAAGATGATGCTGGCGGAGATGTAAGGCATGATGCCCAACGCGAAGATAGACAGTTGCTCGATGGCGCCGCCACTGAACATGTTGAACATGCCCAAGAAGCCAGTCTGAGCTGACCGCATGTATTCGCCCATCGCCTCACGGTTCACACCGGGCACCATGATGTACACACCCACGCGATATACCGCGAGCATGCTAATGGTGTACATGATCCGCTTGCGCAGTTCTGGAATCTTTCCAACGTTGGTAAAACCTGCTGCCACTACAGAACCTCTACCTGCCCACCGGCTGCTTGAATCTTCTCAGCCGCAGTTGCACTCACAACCAAGTACTCCGTCTTTCGTTCCACTTTGGTCCGATCAGGACGCTGTCCCTTCTTTGCGATACGCGCGGCCTTGACCACGAGCTTGGTCTTCAAATCCCCACTGCCCGTGATCTTCACCCGCACATCATGGCCTTTCGCGAGACCGGCCTGTTTGAGTGAATCGATATCAATGGTCGTGCCATCATCAAAGCGGTCCAACACACTGACGTTGATCGCCAAGAATTCGAACTTGTGCGGATAGTTGGAAAACCCTCGTTTTGGCAAACGACGTTGGAGTGGCATCTGCCCTCCCTCGAATCCAACACGTGGCTTCCCGCCCGAGCGAGACTTCTGACCTTTGTGACCTCGGCCACTGGTCTTGCCATTACCGCTGCCCATTCCACGACCCACGCGATTGCGTTTAGTGACCGCACCTTTGGGCGGCTGGAGATTGCTCAACTCGTTCATTTCTCTTCCTCAACCGATACGAGGTGCGAAACCTTGCCGATCATTCCACGTACTGCATCCGTATCTTCGAGCGTACGTATACGGCCAATTCGGCCCAATCCCAACCCCTTGAGAATCCTCTCTTGGTTGGCAGGGCGCGCGATTGTACTGCCGGTTTGTGTTACCTTCAAGCGCTTTCCCATCGTTTTACTGCTCCTCCCCTCACGGGTTCGAAATCAGGCCTGTCCGGTGATTTCCTCGACGGTCAAACCACGTCGAGCAGCCATATCCTCGGCGCTCACCAAATTCTGCAAAGCGTTCACTGTGGCGTGCACCACATTGTGGGGTGTTCGACTCCCCAGACACTTGGTCAACACATCCTTGACACCGACAGCCTCGAGAATGGCCCGCACGGCACCACCTACGATCACTCCGGTACCTGGACTGGCTGGCTTCAAAAGCACACGTCCGGCCCCATGATGACCCACGATCTCGTGGGGAATCGTTCCATCCAAAAGCCCCACGGTAAACACGTTCTTCTTGGCGCGTTCGCGACCTTTCCGGATGGCCTCAGGCACCTCATTGGCTTTGCCAAGCCCAGCGCCCACTTTGCCTTTGCCATCACCCACAACAACGATTGCGTTGAAGTGGAATCGACGACCACCTTTTACGACCTTGGCCACACGATTAATCGAGACGACCTTGTCGTTGTATTCGTCTTCCTCAACACGACGAAACTCTCGATTCCGTCCAGGTTTACCGGCGTACGCCATTCCCATATCCTCCTACAGGATTAATCCACCTTCACGAGCACCATCAGCGAGTGACGCCAAGCGACCGTGATATTTGAATCCATTGCGATCGAACGAAACTTTCGAGACGCCCACCGCTTGTGCCTGTTGTGCCAAGTGAAGACCGATCTTCTTGGCTGTTACTTGCTTCTTCTCGTCTTTCTCGATCTCCGCGCGACAAGCTGCCGTCAAACTGGACGAAGACGCCAATGTCCGGCCCGTGTCGTCATCGATGATCTGCGCATAAATGTGCTTGTTGCTGCGATACACGCAAAGCCGCGGTCGCGAAGCATTCCCCGAAAGAGTCTTGCGCACTTTCTTTTTGCGTCGAAGCCGACCTAATGTACGTTGCGAAGTTGCCATAATGCTTCTCCTAAGCGCCCGCTGCTACGCCGGCTTTCCCGGCCTTGCGACGAACATACTCGTCTGAATAACGAATACCTTTGCCCTTGTAGGGCTCCGGTGGACGGTAACCCCGAATGTTGGCTGCCACTTGGCCCAACACTTCCTTGTCCGAACACTCGAGTTTAATGGACGTGCCGCGCTCTTCCACAGTGACGCTGACACCTTTGGGCAATACATACTCCACCGGGTGTGAGTAGCCCAAATTCAATGTAAGCTTCTGTCCGGAAGCGTCAGCCTTGTATCCTGTCCCTGTGATAAGGAGCGTTCTGTAGTGTCCCTCGCTCACTCCCTTGACCATGTTCGCCAAGAGCGCACGGCTCAAACCGTGGCATGCACGGTGTTCACGTGAACTACCCGTAGGGGTCACCACGGCTTGATTGTCCTCCAACGCCACACTGACCTTGGGCAGTGTGCGAGAGAGATCGCCCTTCGGGCCTTTCACGGACACAGTCGCGCCGTCGCCACCGATGGTGACTGTCGTTCCTGAAGGAATCGTGACGGGCTGCTTTCCTATGCGAGACATCGTGAACCTCCTCGGCTACCAAACAGCGCAGACTAGTTCGCCGCCCACACCCGCTTTTCGCGCTTTGTGGCCAGTCATCAATCCATGGGATGTGGACACAATGGCCACACCCAGCCCATTCAACACCTTGGGAATATCAGTCGACTTGCAATATTGCCGACATCCCGGTTTTGACATTCGCCGGATCCCCGTAATCACGCCCTTGCGCGACGGCATATATTTCAACACGACCTCGAGGGTTCCCTGTGGCCCCTTCTCGTTGTGCGAATAATCCGTGATAAAACCTTCTTGCTTGAGAATTGCAAGCAGGCGCTGTTTCATTTTCGATGCCGGTACTCGTGTGACTGGATGATTCGCCGTGCTGGCGTTTCGGATCCGGGTCAAAAGATCAGCAATTGGATCTGTCATCATCGTTTCAAACTCCTGCTACCAACTCGACTTGGTTACGCCCGGTAAATCACCACGAAGCGCATACTTACGAAGCATAATTCGTGACAAACCGAACTTTCGGTAATAGCCACGAGATCGTCCAGTGAGAGCACACCGATTTCTTTGGCGACTTGGACTCGAATCACGGGGAAGCTTTGCCAACGCGACATAGTTTCCTTCCGCCTTGAGTGTCTTTCGCTGTTCGGCGTACTTTTCAGCCAGCTTTCGGCGACGCTTCTCGCGCCCTAACATGCATTTCCTTGCCATTCGATTCCTCCGGCCGAGTTACTTTCGGAAAGGCATTCCGAGATGGGACAACAAACTCATCGCTTCTTCATCCGAGTTCGCCGTCGTCACCACGGTTACATTCATGCCTTTAATTTTGTCGATTTTGTCGTAATCAATCTCCGGGAAAATGATTTGTTCCCGAACACCTAACGTATAATTTCCCCGTCCATCGAACCCTTTGTTGCTAACGCCACGAAAGTCTCGAACACGAGGAAGGGCTACATTCATCAATCGGTCCAAAAAATGCCACATCGCCTCGCGACGCAATGTCACTTTCGCACCAATGGGCTGACCTTCTCGAAGCTTGAAGTTGGCGACGGATTTCCGCGCCTTGCAAATGGAAGGCTTGCGCCCTGTGATTTGCGTCAGCTCCGCAACGGCCGATTCAATGGCTTTCGGCTCTTGCGCAGCCTCACCGACGCCCATATTGACCACCACCTTGGTCAAACCCGGAATCTGCATGACGTTGGCGTAGTTGTACTCGGACTTAAGCTTCGTACGAACCTCGTCTGTATAGATCTTCTGTAATCGTGCTGGCTCACCCATCGGTGTCCTCCAATTCCTTTCGATCGCGTCTTATTCGTCGATCGCTTCGTTCGTTTGTGCGGCCACTCGGACCTTCTTTTGAACTCCATCAACCTCTTTCATGGCGTACCTGACACGAACCGGTTGGTTCTCGCGAGTTAGCAACATGACGTTGGAAATGTGCACGGCCGCTTCCTTCTCAACAATTCCACCCTGTGGGTTCTGCTGTGAAGGCTTTGAGTGCCGCTTTACAAGGTTGAGCTTTTCAACAATGACGCGCTCGCCACCCTTCATTATCCGTAAGACTCGTCCGGCCTTACCTTTGTCCTTGCCAGTGATAATCATCACCTGGTCATCACGTTTGATCCGTCGCATTACAACACCTCCGGTGCGAGCGAGATGATCTTCATGAACCGTTTGGCGCGAAGCTCTCGAGCTACCGGGCCAAAGATACGAGTACCGACAGGCTCACGCTGGTCTGTGAGCAGGACGGCAGCGTTGTCATCAAACTTGATGTAGCTGCCATCCGGTCGACCAATCTCTTTCGCGGTACGTACGATAACAGCACGCATCACTTGGCCTTTCTTCACTTTTGCTCGTGGCATGGCTTCCTTGACAGAGACCACCACAATATCACCAACGCTCGCTGTCCTCCGGCGACTGCCGCCGAGTACTTTGATGCATTGAAGACGTTTTGCTCCCGAGTTATCGGCAGCGATCAAATTGGTTTGCATCTGGATCATGATCGTTCCTCTACAGTAATCCTAGATGGTTGCTCGGTTCGTGATGGACGCAATGCACCATCGTTTTTCTTTCGACATAGGCCGTGTCTCACGAAGCACCACCGTGTCACCCACGTTACACTCGTTCTCTTCGTCGTGCGCTTTGTAACGCGTACGACGCAAGAGATACTTCTTGTAACGGGCGTGCTTGATGCGACGCTCTACTACAACAACAACGGTCTTCTCCATCTTGTTGCTTACAACCTTGCCCAACAATTCACGACGTTTCCCTCTTATCTCCGTCATGACTTAGCCCTCCTCGCCGGGTTGTTTCGTAATCCCTAGTCCACGCTCATGTTTTACCGTGAGAATGCGAGCAAGGGTTTTCTTCGTATCGTTCAATACCGACGTATTGCTTAGTTGCCCCGTGTGATGCTGAAACCGAAGATGAAACAACTCCTCAGACACGTTGACTTCCGCCAATGAGATCTCTTCTTCGGTCATGGTTCGAATGTCCGTCAGCTTCATTCGATATCTCCTTTTGCTACCACGCGCGTTTTGACGGGCAGCTTGGCGCTGGCGCGCCGGAACGCTTCCATAGCCACGTCTTCTTCCACACCCTCCATCTCATAGAGAATGCGTCCCGGCCTAACGACCGCGACCCAATATTCTGGAGAGCCCTTTCCTTTACCCATACGGGTTTCAGCAGGCTTCTTGCTCAAAGGCTTGTCCGGGAACAACCGGATCCACACCCTTGCGCTACGTTTCACATGACGGGTCATCGCAACACGAGCAGCTTCAATCTGACGAGCGGTAATGAAACCGTCTTCCAGAGTCATGAGCCCAAAGTCTCCAAAACTGACCTCTGACCCGCGATAAGCCTTGCCTCTTCGACGACCCTTAAATATCTTGCGATGCTTAACTTTCTTCGGCGACAGCATTAGTTAAAGACCTCACCCTTATAAATGTGGCACTTCACGCCGATGATTCCATACGTTGTCTTGGCTACGGTTTCGCCGTATTGGATGTCCGCGCGCAATGTATGCAACGGCACCGAGCCTTCGAGATACCACTCGTATCGACCCATCTCCGCGCCGCCCAAACGACCCGAACAGGCGATCCGAACGCCCTTGGCTCCAAAGCGCATGGCCGTCGCCACAGACTTCTTCATGGCCCGCCGGAAACTCACGCGTCGTTCGAGCTGCGTGGCCACATTTTCTGCCACCAACTGCGCGTCCAATTCCGCCTTGCGAACTTCATGGATCGTCAGTGACACCTCAGCAGTCGTGAGCTTTTGAAGCGCCTGACGAAGGTCTTCGGCTCCTTGCCCTTTCTTGCCGATGACAACACCCGGCCGCGCCGTGTTAATCGTCGCCTTCAACCGCGTGCGAGCACGCTCAATCTCGATGGCCGAGATACCGGCGTGGCGCATATGCTCACGGATGTATTCTTTGATGCGCAGATCTTCATGCAACCACTGCGCGTATTTCTTCTCCTCGTACCAACGCGACGTCCAGTCTCGAATGATTCCAAGGCGAAATCCATATGGATGTGTTTTCTGACCCACGTGACGCTCCTCTACCGGCTTCCATCTGCCACAAAGAGATGGACATGACTTGTAAACTTATTAATGCGTGTCGCACGGCCCATGGCTCGTGGACGCCAACGTCGATTGTTCGGCCCTTTGTCGACCATGACGCGAGAGATGACGAGACTGTCGACATCCCCTAGATTCTGTTCGCTCGCCGAAGCAATGGCGGAATCCAAGAGCTTACGCAACACACGCGCACCGCGTGACTTGCTAAATGTCAACATCTCCAATGCTTCTGCAACGGGCTGTGAACGAATCATGTCCGCAACCTTGCGCACTTTACGTGGCGCAATGCGGATGAATCGACCCGAAGCCCGTACTTCAAATGCTTCTGTGTTCAACATCGATTAGCCCCGATTCCCTTTTCTGTCCGAATGATGCCCGTGGTACGTACGCGTCGGCGCGAATTCGCCCAACTTGTGACCCACCATGTTCTCCGTCACGTACACCGGCATGAACTTCCGCCCATTGTGAACAGCAAAGTTCAGGCCCACCATGTCCGGCGAAACCACCGAGCGGCGTGACCAAGTCTTGATCACCTTCTTGCTATTGGAGCTGACGGCGACGTTGACCTTCTTCATCAATGACGGGTCAATGAAAGGACCCTTTTTAATCGATCGTGCCATTCCGTTTCCCTACTTACGCCGCTTGATAATGAAGCGACTGGTCTTTTTGTTTTTCCGTGTCTTCTTGCCCTTGGTTGGCACACCCCATGGAGTGACGGGATGCCGACCACCACTGGTCCGTCCCTCACCACCACCATGTGGATGATCCACCGGGTTCATTGCCACACCTCGAACCGTCGGGCGACGACCCTTCCAGCGATTACGACCCGCCTTGCCCCAGTTCACGTGCCCATGCTTACTGTTGCCGATCTCGCCGATGGTAGCGCGACACGTATTCAACACCTGTCGGAGCTCCCCGGATGGAAGCCGCAACAGCACATATTTGCCTTCCTTGGCCATCAACTGTGCGCGGGTACCTGCACTACGAACCAATTGACCGCCCCTGCCGGGTTTCAACTCGATGTTGTGCACCTGCGTACCGACTGGAATGACAGTCAAAGGCATGGAATTGCCCACTGTAATGTCTACGCCGGAATCACCGCTCTCCACTCTCATGCCCACTTTCAGGCCTTGAGGTGCCAGCATGTAACGTTTCTCGCCATCCAAGTAGTGCAACAACGCGATGTTGGCCGACCGGTTCGGATCGTATTCCACCGATGCCACTTTGGCGGCGATGCCATCTTTGTCACGCTTGAAATCAATCAAACGATAGCGACGCTTATGACCACCACCACGATGACGGACCGTGATTCGCCCGCGATTGTTCCGCCCACCCTTCTTGGTCAGCTTCACCAGCAAGCTCTTTTCGGGCGTGCCTTTTGTGATCTCTGTACCATCAGCTGCCGTCATGAAACGACGGCCGGGACTCGTTGGCTTGTAGAACTTAATTGCCATGTCTAACTACCTTCAAAGAGGTCAATGGTGTCGCCTTCGCGCAGCGTCACCACGGCTTTTTTCCAATTGGGACGGGTACCGATGTGTCGCCCCACACGCTTCTTCTTTCCATGCATCCACATGGTGTTGACTTTCGCCACGTGGACACCAAATAGCTTTTCAACCGCGTTCTTGATCTCGACCTTGTTGGCGTCTGGATCCACCTCGAAGAGATACTTCCCTTCCACGTCACGCATGTCCTGGCCTTTCTCGGTCAGAAGGGGTCGTCGCAAGACACGGAACTGTTTCGTTTCTTTCTGCGTGCTCATTTCGAAAAGACCCCCGTAATATGTTCAACGGCCGCCTTGGTCAAAACGATGTTCTCGAAACGCAAGAGGTCGTAACAATTGAGACCCTCTCGAGGCAGATATTGAACGCTCGGAATGTTCCGCGCAGACTTTTGCAATGTCTCGTTGGGTCCATCGACCAAGAGCGCATTCTCCCAACCAAAACGGCTGCAAATATCCACAACCTCTTTGGTTTTGACCTGACCCAATTCGAAGTCTTCCAGCACCCACAACTTGGATTCAGTGAGTCTTCTGGACAACGCGCTACGAACGGCAGCTTTGCGCACCTTTCGAGGCACTGTATAGGAATAGTCCCGCGGCAACGGGCCATGAGCCACACCACCACCCCGGTGGATTGGTACTTTCACATCGCCCTGCCGAGCTCGACCCGTTCCTTTCTGCTTGAAAGGCTTGCGGCCCGAGGCCGTCACGTTGGCGCGTGTTTTCGTCGAGTGGGTACCGGCACGACGGTTTGCCAGTTGGTTACGAACGACCTCGTGAAAGAGGTGCTCTTTCACTTCACCGGCGAACACATCATTATCGAGATCGATGGTGCCGACTTTCTCGTTCTTCAGGTTATGGATGTCCAATTTCGCCATGATTGATTCCTTAGGACTTGATCTCGACATCGACCCCTGCCGAGAGGTCGAGTTTCATAAGGGCGTCCAGTGTCTGCTGTGTGGGTTCCAGAATGTCCAGCACCCGCTTGTGAGTCCGAATCTCAAATTGTTCGCGACTCTTCTTGTCGACGTGCGGTCCCCGCAATACACAATATTTGTTAATACGCGTTGGCAAGGGTATCGGACCAGCGATCTTGGCACCCGTTCGCTTTACCGTATCGGCAATTTCACGCACGGACTGATCCAATAATTTGTGATCGTAGGCCTTTAGCCGAATACGTATCTTGTTACTAATATCCATTCTCTTCCCAAACCCCTAGTTCCGGTGTGCCGAAATGATTTCTTCGGAAATCGCGACCGGTACGGCCTCGAAATTCCCAAATTGCATTGTGTGAGTGGCCCGACCTTGGCTCCTGGAGCGCAAGTCCGTGGCATAACCAAACATCTCTCGTAGCGGAACCTCTGCACTAACAAGGTGCACGACTCCACGCATTTCCAGTCCTTTGATTCGCCCACGACGTGAATTGATGTCGCTGATCACATCACCGACATATTCTTCGGGGACGACAACATCGAGCGCCATCACCGGCTCATTGAGATGAGGTTGCGCTTTTGAAACAACCTCACGGAAGCCCATCAGGGCCGCCGTCTTAAACGCCATCTCACTGGAATCCACTTCGTGATGGGAGCCATCCAAAAGTACAAAGCCCACATCGGTCATGGGATATCCAGCCAAGGGGCCCGCTTGGACAGCCTCTTTAAAACCAGCGCGAATGGCGTTGAAGTATTCTTTGGGGATCGCCCCACCCGTCACCTTGCTGTCAAAGGTGAATCCCTCGCCGGGCTCGGTGGGAAACATCTCGAAAATCAAATGAGCGTACTGGCCGTGACCACCGGTCTGTTTCACGTGCTTGTAGTTGCCCTTCGCACGCTTGGCAACGGATTCGCGGTACGCAACCTGTGGCTGGCCAACTTGGCATCCCACTTTGAACTCACGCCGCAAACGGTCCGCGATGATTTCCAGATGCAGCTCGCCCATCCCACTAATGATCGTCTGGCCCGTCTCGTGGTCGACGCGGACTCGAAAGCTTGGATCTTCCAGCGCCAGCTTGGCCAAGCTCGTCCCCAATCGTTCCTCATCGTCCTTGGTGTTTGGCTCAATGGCGACACTAATGACGGGATCGGGAAACGACATGGACTCCAAAATGACGGGATCTTTAATATCGCAGAGCGTGTCACCTGTGGTCGTGTTCTTAAGGCCCAGGACTGCCACGATTTCGCCGGCCTGAATATGTTTGATGTCTTCACGCTTGTTCGCATGCATACGGACCAAGCGCCCAATCCGCTCTCGCTTGCCCTTGATGGAGTTCATCAGGGTATCGCCTGAATTAATGGTGCCCGAGTAGACCCGCAAGTAAGTCAGCTGACCCACATAGGGGTCGGTGGCGATCTTAAACGCGAGTGCTGCAACTGGGGCAGCGGGATCGGCTTTGCGCAATACCGTCACCGCATCGGTGTCATCATGCCCTGCAGATGATGGTACCTTTCCCTCCATGGGGGGTACATCGACGGGCGAAGGCAAGTAGTCCACCACTGCATCCAGCAAGGGTTGCACACCCTTGTTCTTGAACGCGGTACCGCAAAGTACGGGAGTGATTGTATTGGCGACCGTTTGTTCCCGAAGAACGCGCTGAATGTCGCTGACCTCAATCTCCGTGTCGTTCAAGTAGGCCTCCATCAACAAATCGTCGTGGTCTGCCAACACTTCGATGAGTTTCGTGCGGGCGTCCATCGCAGCCTCCAGCATCTCATCCGGAATGTCTTCGACGTGGTATGCCGCACCCAGCGTATCGTCGTCCCAACAGATAGACTTCATCGCCACCACATCGATAACGCCCTGAAACTCGTCTTCAGAACCGACGGGTATATTAATCGGCACCGCGTTTGCGCCGAGTCGATCTTGAATCTGTTTCACAACGTTGTCGAAATCCGCCCCGACGCGGTCCATCTTGTTGATGAACGCGATGCGAGGCACTTGGTAGCCATCCGCTTGACGCCACACGGTTTCGGATTGAGGCTCGACACCGCCAACCGCGCAAAAGACGGCAACGGCTCCATCCAGTACGCGTAGACTCCGCTCCACTTCAATGGTGAAGTCCACATGACCGGGTGTGTCGATAATGTTGATTTGGGAGTCGCGCCAGAAACAGGTCGTCGCCGCGGACGTAATGGTGATACCCCGTTCCTGCTCCTGTTCCATCCAGTCCATGGTCGCAGCGCCATCATGCACTTCACCGATCTTGTGCGATACGCCAGTGTAGTAAAGCACTCGCTCGGTCGTGGTCGTCTTACCGGCATCAATATGCGCCATAATTCCGATATTCCGAACCTTTTCTAGTAGTTGTTGCGTGGCCATGGGTGACTACCTGGTAACTCGTTTTCAAAAAACAGTTACCCAATCTCCTAAAAACGGAAGTGACTAAAAGCCTTGTTGGCTTCGGCCATCCGGTGTGTGTCGTCTTTTTTCTTAACCGCACTGCCGCGATGATTGGCGGCATCGATCAACTCGGCCGAGAGCTTGTTCACCATGTTTCGCTCCCCGCGCTTGCTCGAGTAAGAGAGAAGCCAGCGAATCGCGAGCGCTGTGCGCCGCTCGGGGCGAACCTCAACCGGTACCTGGTAAGTGGAACCACCAACGCGGCGGCTCTTAACCTCAACCTGGGGTTTGACGTTCTCAACGGCTCGTTTGAAGATTTTCAAAGGGTCGTCCTTGGTCCGACGCTCGATATCCTCGAGCACCGAATACAGAATCTTCTCCGAAAGCGCCTTCTTGCCATCACGCATCATGCAATTGACAAATTTACTGACAAGCCAATCCCCGTAGCGAGGATCCTTCTCAACTTTGCGCTTCGGTACTTCGCGTCTACGTGGCATATCTATTTACCCTTCTTCGTTCCATATTTGGAACGTCCGCGGTTTCGGCCAGCAACGCCCGTGGCATCCAATGTGCCGCGAATGATGTGGTACCGAACACCTGGTAAATCTTTCACACGACCACCGCGAAGAAGCACGATGCTGTGCTCCTGCAAGCTGTGACCCTCGCCGGGAATGTAGGAGGTAACCTCCATCCCATTGGTCAGACGGACACGCGCAATTTTTCGCAGCGCCGAATTCGGTTTCTTTGGCGTCGATGTGTACACACGAATGCACACTCCACGACGTTGAGGACATTTCATCAACGCAGGTGCATCGCTCTTGCGTCGTAATTTTTTTCGACCCTTTCGGATCAATTGATTGATAGTCGGCATTGCTAGGTGCTTCCCCTAACTCGTGTTCAGTCGATTCCGTTTTCGTTCTCTATAAACCGCGGCTCAATTGAGTCCGCGTTTCTCTTTGCAGGCCTTCCCCGGGGGGCATCGAATCGATTTCCCGAAATGGTTCCCGCATAGATCAGTCCCTAACCGAGACCGGCGCAGTATAGTGAAGCGTTCCAGGGTGTCAACCCAAAAAATGGAGGCCTGCAACCGATTTCTTTGGCATGGAACGGTACGCACTCTCGCGAGCCTGTATGGAAACGCTCTGGTTCCGGGGGTAAACGGCCGACTGCGCGACATTAACTCGTCGGCATTGGGATTGTCGGAGGAAGGGTTTTGAGTCAAATACCCACCCTGTTTATATTGGGAACACCATGTAAATAGGAAGGTGCGCGGCCCTATTTAATAGTGGCAGATAAGAAATAAGCGCCCGAAGAACTGACAAAGCTTCCGTCGACAATGACATAGACTGTTTGGCCTGCGCCAAGATCCAATACCAAACTCTCTCCCCCTGTACCGGCCGCGTCTTGGGCCATCATGCAGCTTCCCACGATATCGGAACAGTCGCTGACTGCGTACAAGAAAGAGTTGAACGTGGTGTCATTCGAATCCAAATTGAACACCACCGACTCTGGCTGACTGGCTGTGTACGCATACACAACATCATTGCCGTAACCGTACGTTGCCGCGGCAGGGCCTCCCGGACAGGTGTTGGGCAATACTTCGTAATCGTTCGATGCGGCCTCGGTGGAACCCCACGTCGTGAAGGGCAGCTGAGCAATGGCGAAGGCCCCCTCACAGGTGTCATTGGTCGGAATGTCCGCGCAGGCCCCGTTTTCGGTGCACAATGCATTGACCGGACACTGCCCACATTGTCCCCCGCAACTGTCGGGTCCACATTCTTTGCCATCACACACCGGCACGCAGGACAACTGTTCCACTTTCATCGTGAAGTTGCCAGAATCGCCCGCGTTTGAACCATCGACAAACACCCAAACGGACTCGCCCTGACTCCGAACAAAAGTAACGCTCTCCACGCCCGATGTGTCGGACCCGCCGATGCAATCCTGGAGCAGCCCCGGGCAGGCATCGCGCACACTGAGAACCGCATTGAACGACGGCTCTACGGTGACTCGATACTTGCCATTGGCGGGAGGCTGGAATTGATACACCACATCCGGAGCTCCATCACCCACCGTGTTAATGGCCGGCCCCCCTGGGCAGACCTCGGGATAGACAAAGTAATCGTCGACCGCACCCAATGTGGTCTCGTCCAACCACACAGCCAACTCCGTGATGGCTTTTGGCGCATCGCACGCATCGTTCACAGGCTGATCCACACATTCGCCCAGCGCATTGCAATACAATGTGGGCACACAGGAACCACAGGTTCCCCCACAACCATTGGGACCACACTGTTTTCCACTGCACGACGATGAACAGGGCCAGGATGCAACGGTCAGGGTATAGGTCCCGGCCACCTTACCGGCGTGCCCATCCACCACAATGTAGTAAAGAGTCCCTTTGTCGAGCTCCGCTACCAGCTGCTTGCTGCCAGGCGTCGTCGTGGTCGACACCCCCACACAGGTCCCGGCTTCGTTGGTGCAATCCGTGATGACGTAGGCAACTGCGTTGAAACTCGAGTTGGTCGCGATCAGATACGAACCCGTCGCTGTCGGTTGAAAAATGTACGCTGTATCACTCGAATACTTGCCCTTGGCGAGCGTGAGGGAGCCCGGGCACCCACTGTCCACGGGCAACGAATAGTCGTCCGTCGAACCGACGGTACTCTGCACATCGATGAAGGGCA
>Ga0114996_10003803_pt1 | contig 18466 bp, 18 predicted proteins | sample ArcticOcean_MG_C_4_FD_87039 | JGI IMG/M metagenome (GOLD analysis project Ga0114996, IMG submission 87039) | Marine microbial communities from western Arctic Ocean - ArcticOcean_MG_CB4_134 | ecosystem: Environmental > Aquatic > Marine > Oceanic | place: Arctic Ocean: Canada Basin | collected...
GGCGGATAGGTCAGTCCCCATTTTTTTTCTTTTCCACGGCAATAAGCTCATCATTTGCTCCGTCGGCATAATTTTAGAATAGGTCACTGTTTTCTAGTTTTTTTAGCAGTTTTCTACGCGCGCTATAAATGCGCGAACTCACCGTGCCCAGGGGAATGTCGAGGATGCGCGCGATTTCCTCATAGGAGAGTTCGTCAAAACTGTTAAGTACCAGGGCTTGGCGCAGCGATTCGGGCAATTCGTCGACCATTTGGCGCAGGCGGCGCTGGCCTTCGCGGGAAATGCATAGAGACTCAGGCGTCTCGAAGATGGGGACGTTGTTCCCCGGATCTTCCTCGGATTCGGCGTTGCGGCGATTCAGGCCCAGGCGGTGCCAGGCGGTGCGCGCCCGATCGCGCCGTCGGTTGAGGCTGAGGCGCAAGACGATGCGCAGAATCCAGGTCTTAAGCGATGCCTCACCGCGAAAACCGTCCAGGGCGTGGTAAATTTTGACAAAGGCGTCCTGTACCACTTCTTCGGCGTCCTGGCGGTTGTTCAGCGTCTTGAAGGCCAGACTGTAGGCGAGCGGATGGTAGTCGCATACCAGGGCGCGAAAGGCCTCGCGATCCCCGGCGACGATGCGGCCGATACGCTGGTCCTGGTGCGCCTGGTCGGCGCTGGCGTAGATTTTAAATCCTCGTTTGTCGGATCGTTGCATTATTAGTATAGACACCTACTTGTACTTGTTTATTTGTCTCATTATGAAAATACCGCGTTATAGCGCGTAACACAATTGCCACACAGCGGTGTTATATTGATGTAGCAAAAGTCATCTACCCTTTTTAAAACCACTTACTTGTCGCACCTATAGATGCGTTGACAGAGAGGGTGAAATCCCTAAATTTTATCTTTCAAACGGGATCATCTGTGATATTCCCTAATTGTGATACATTGTCTATGAGACCAAAGATCTTGCTACTATTGTGCTCGCTACTGTTACTCACCGGTCTGGTCGACCCGGTGGCGGCAGCAGAAGTCAGCACTGCCGATTCTGTAAAGAAGTACCGCTTTTTAGCCAGAACGAATCGCGAGAGAAACGATTTTGTTGCGGCCATTGGCTATTATAGTGAATACCTCAAATATGAGACCCAGCCCAAACGGCGCAAGCTGGGCCTGTATTATCTCGGCCGCATGTATTTCAAAAATAGGGAACCGGAGGCAGCGGGCCAGGTTTTCTTGCAGGTTATAGAGTTAGATTCTCTGCACATTAATTCCAATCTCATGCTCTACGAAGTATTTAAGGACAGCCGCCCCGATACGGCAACCCACGCCCTTGAACGGGTACTGGTTGCCAAACCGGAAGATGGCAAGAATCGTCGCAAATTGGCTGATTTTTACCGTCGCCAAAACCGCGTCGACGCGGCAATCCTGCACTATGTGCACTTGGCCGAAGCAGGACAGGATGCCGCAGTGCTGTACGGATTGCTGGCCAATCTTTACCAGGATTTGGGCGAATCCAACCAGGCTTTACAATGGCGGCGGCGGCTGGCCACTGCACAGGGCGCGGTCAACCCGCAGGGCAGGCTGGAGACGCTGGAGTCTGTGGCCGAGTTGGAAATTGAGTCCGGCGCTGTGCAAGCTGCGTTTAAGACGCTGATGCAATTGGTGCAGCTCGATTCTCTCAATCGCTTCTCCTACTACAGTCGCATTGCCACTTTGGGGGAGCAGGTTGGCGACAAGAAAATGCAATTGGTGGGTCTGGAGGGTAAAGTCAAGGCCTCCCCTAAAGATTTGGGGAGCCTGGCGGGTCTGGTCGAATGGCATTTGCACACAGGTAATCGCAAGGCGGCGCAACAGTGGCTGGACCGCGGTCTGCGCGTTGATGTCGCCCATGCCCACCTGCAATTGCTCCAGGGCGATTTGCTAGCGTTGGAAGACCGGGAAGAGGAGGCTATTACCGCCTTTGAAAAAGCTAAGGCCGATCCCGTTTGGCAGGATATCGCCCAGCAACGCATCTGGCAATTGCGCCCCCCAGAGACCGAAGAGGAAAAGTTGAAAAGAGCCTTTTTTGGCGGGGGCGATAAGCAAGAAAAATAATAAAAGATGAGCGCTCTCCCAGGGGTAGGGCGTCCAATATTTTTTGACGAGGAGGTACTATGTACGAGTTTTTTATAAACGGCGGATGGTATGATCTTTTTATAAGCGGTGGATGGGCCATGTATCCCCTGGTTTTTCTGTTGATTCTCGGCATCGGGTTCGCAATCGAACGCCTGATTAATCTGAGCCGAGCAGCTATCGACGCCGAGAAATTTTTCGAGGACTTGGAGCAGACGCTCAAAACAGGCGGTCCCGACCAGGCCGCCCAACTCTGCTCTGAGACGCGCGGTCCGGTCGCCTCGGTTATCCACGCCGGCCTGTTGCGCCTGCACCGCGGCATCGAAAGCGTCGAAAAAGCCATCGACAATTCTGGCGTCGTGGAGATGGCTTTCCTTGAAAAGGGCATGGTATGGCTGTCGACGGTGGCCAATCTAGCGCCGATGGTTGGTTTCTTGGGCACGGTGAGCGGTATGATCAATGCTTTCCAGACTATTAAAGAAAAAGGCGACGTGGTGCCTTCCGAAGTGGCGGGTGGTATTTCCGAGGCTTTGATTACCACGGCTGCCGGCCTCATCGTGGGCATCATTATTCAGTTCTTCTACAATTTCTTTGCCTCGCGCATCGACAAGATTATCGTCGATATGCAGGAGCACACAGCGGCCTTTATCGACGTGCTGTCCGAGATGAGTCACCAGGGCCAGTTGCCGGAGGGAGACCAGGCGTGATCCAGCGCAATCGGAAGCGGGTGATGCCGGAGATTCCCACGGCTTCGATGGCGGATATCGCCTTTCTGCTCATTGTTTTCTTTTTGGTCACCACAACTATGAATCAGGATAAGGGCCTGTCGCTGCATTTGCCGGGCATGGGCGAGACCAAGGAGGTGCAGCAGAAGAATATTTGTAATATCTGGATCAACGACCAGGACCAAATTGCCTTCTTCGAGGAGGACGATCTGACCCCGGTCGACTTTGCCAATCTGCGCGCCGAAGTGGAACAGCGTTTAGCGGCCAACCCTAAGCTGATCATTTCGCTCAAAGCCCAACGCGGTTCTACCTACCGCATGTTTGTCGATGTGCTGGACGAACTGAAATTGTCTGGTGCCCAGCGTATTTCTATCGCCGAACCGGAAGCACAGCAATGAAATTCGCGCGCAAATCTAAAGTGACCAACGCCATTCCCACGGCTTCGATGGCGGATATTTCCTTTCTGCTCTTAGTGTTCTTTATGGTTTCCACCGTTTTCGTGCGCAATCGCGGTTTGCCGGTGGAGCTGCCCGACGCCGAGAAAATCGAAAAGCTCGAGAGTCGGCGCCACGTTACCAGCATCTGGATTAACGACCAGGGCGATATCTGTGTCGACTGCAAAGACTCGTACGATGGCCGCAATATTGTGCCGCTGGCCCAGGTAGGCGCTAAAGTGCACCAAAAATTGACCGCCAACCCGCGCCTGATCATCATGGTCAAGGCCGATTCCGCAGCCGATTTTGGCCTGGTATCGGACGTCTTGCAGGAGTTGCGCACGATAGGGGCCCTGCGCGTTAATTTCGCCACCGACCGGGAGCGCCCGTAATGATTCGCGGCAAAAGGCCGGAGGCCAATCTCAAACGCACCTATGGCAAAGTTTTGTGGATCTGTATGGGAATTTCTACCCTGTTGAATGCCGCTTTTATCTTTTTAATGCCCAATCTCGGCGTCAAAGCTTACGAGGCTCCGCCGCAGCCAATTATTATTGAATTGGAGGAAATCCCCGAGACGCGCCAGGAGCGCAAGCCGCCGCCGCCGCCGCGGCCGGCCGTGCCCATTGCCACCGACGACACCAATGTGCCCGACGATGTCACCATTGAGATCACCGATCTAGACCTCGACCTAGACGATTTTGCGCCGCCTGCTCCACTGCATGATCTGGAAGAAGTCGAATTGGAGGAAGAGGAAGACGAGGTGGTGGATATCTGGAGTGTGGAAAAGCGGCCCAAAGAAACCAAGACGGTGGCACCGGAATATCCGGAAATTGCCCGCAAAGCCGGCTTGACCGGTTTGATCGTGGTCGTAGTTCAGCTCGATAAACAAGGCAAGGTCGAGAAAATTCTCCAGGTGATTGGCGAACCCAAAGTTTTCCATGAAGCGGCCAAAGAGGCGGCGCAGCAATGGGAATTTTCGCCCGCTATTCAGAATGACAAGCCGGTGCGGGTACGGGTGCAGATCCCCTTCAAATTTCAGTTAGAGTAACTTGTAGGTAAAAAGAAAGTATTTGCCATATCTCCCTGTCTTTCTTATCCTAAGGTAATCCTTCCCCCAACGAGTCCCCACTCTCCCTGGCAATATTTCCACCTCGATGTTGCGTTTGTCGCACATCGTTTTTGAATGCGCGAGGTTCTGTATGCGTTGTCCCTATTGCGACCACGAAGAAGATAAAGTCGTGGATTCACGTTCATGTCGGGAAGGTTTGGCCATCCGGCGGCGGCGCGAGTGTCTTCACTGCGCTAAACGCTTTACCACGTACGAATACATCGAAAACGTACCGCTTACTATTATCAAACGCGATGGGCGGCGCGAGCCCTTCGACCGCAGCAAATTGCTCGATAAAATCCACCTAGCTTGTTATAAGACCACGGTATCAGTGGAGCAGATCGAAGCATTGGTGGACCGAGTAGAGGGCGAATTGGGCAATCTGGTCGACAAGGAAATTCCTAGTAAGAAGGTCGGTGAATTGCTCATGGAGCATTTACGCGCCCTCAATGAAGTGGCCTATGTGCGCTTTGCTTCGGTCTATCGTCAGTTCAAAGATAAGAGCGATTTCGTGCGCGAACTCGAACAACTCACCAATTAAAAATCCTCTCTTTTGGGGCGGCAATTTGCCGCCCCAAATTTTTTAAAAAACTGCTTGACAAGTGTGTCTGGCTCCCTATATTTGAGGTGACATATACAAGATATTGTGCAGTTAAGTTAATGGGCCCCTTAGATAAGGTATATAAAGGGTTCTATTTTTTTCTTCCCCCACCTGCCAAAAATCCTTGTAATCACGCAAGCTGTTCCAAATTTTTGCGATTTCTCCCGATTGCAAAATTGGACTTTTTCGCCCTAAATGGGAGGGTACAATGGCGTCTGACCGACTTAAACAATCTGTAGAAACCCCGGCGGGGGTGCATCGCCTCGAGGATCTGCTGGCCCAGCTCGAAGACCACGGTCTCAAGCGCAATGGCCACGACGATTTACTGGCCAAAGCTGCCGATGCCGAGACTTATTACGGCGACAATACTCTGGCCGTGGATGTAGTGCGCAATAAATACCTGGCTCCAGGGGAAACCGGTCCGCTACAGATGTGGGATCGCATCGCCCGGGCCATGGCTTCGGTAGAGAAGGATAAGGAGTATTGGTACGATCGCTTTTTTTCTCTCCTGCTCGATTTCAAGTTCATTCCCGGTGGTCGCGTCATGCACGGCGCCGGCCGCGACGAGGCGCGCCGCAAACCAACCCTGTCTAACTGCTATGTCATTCCCATTGAAGAAGATAGCATCGAGGGCATTTATCGCTGTTTGAGCGAGTCGGCCATGGTCTACCGCACCGGCGGCGGGGTGGGCACGGATCTGTCTATTCTGCGTCCCAAGGGTGCCATGGTCAACGCCACAGTAGATGCCTCACCCGGTTGTACCGCTTTTATGAACTTGTTAAGCGAGAGCACCAACGCCGTCTCTCAGGCCGGACGCCGCGGCGCTTTGATGCTGACATTGAGAGTGGACCACCCCGATATTGAAGATTTTATTACCATCAAGAACGACAGCACTCGCACTAAAGTACAATACGCCAATATCAGTGTATTGGTGACGCATGAATTCATGCAGGCTGTACTCGACGACACGGATTTCGAGTTGCGCTGGGGCGGCAAGGTCTACCGCACAGTAGAGGCGCGCCAGCTGTGGAATAAGATCATCGCCAATGCGCATGCTTCTGCCGAACCAGGCATCATTTTCTGGGACACTATGCGGGAGTACCACAATGTCGAATATGCCAACCCGCTGACCAGCACCAACCCGTGTGGCGAGCAGCCCTTGGCTTCGTATACAGCCTGCAATCTGGGCAATTTGAATCTGATGAAATTTGTGCGCTCGGACGGCACTCTGGACCACGACGACTTGGCCGAGGCCACGCGCACAGCGACTCGCTTCCTCGACAATGTCATCGAATACAATATGAATAACCACGCCTTCGACAAGATCGAAGCAGCAGTGTCCTCGGATCGCCGCGTAGGCCTGGGTATTACAGGCATGGCCGACGCCCTGGTACTGATGAAATGCAAATACGATTCGCAAGAAGGGCTCGATGCGGTCGGCGAGATTATGCAGACCATCTGCCACACCTCCTACGAGACTTCTATCGAATTGGCTGAGGAGAAGGGAGCCTTCCCGCTCTTCGATTGGGAGGGTATAAGCCAGAGCAAATTCATCCAGAGTTTGCCACAGGCCCTCCAGGACAAGATCGAACAATCCGGTCTGCGCAATTGCACTTTGATTACCATGCCGCCAGTGGGCACGGGCTCCATCGTAGCGCAGACGAGCTCGGGCATCGAGCCGATTTTCTGTACCAGCTATACGCGCCGGGTCAAGCAAGAGGACGGCGAGAGTTTCCGCGAATACAAAGTGTACCATCCGCTGGTTCAGCGCCTCTTCGGCGGCGACGATGACCTGCCCGACTACGTGGTCACCTCGCACCAGATTGACCCGTACTTCCGTGTAAAAATGCAGGGGGTTATTCAGCAGTACACCGATAGTAGTATATCCTCCACCATCAACCTGCCGGAAGATATCGACTTGGAGACGGTGGCCGACATTTACATTACGGCCTACAAAGAGGGTCTCAAGGGCGTGACTGTATACCGCGAGGGCAGCCGCGAGGGCATCTTACAGACGGACACTAGCAGCAAAGAGGAGTCGGTCGAGGCAACAGAAGGTGCGGCGGGCGATACAAATTATCTGCACAAGCGGCGCCGGCCGACGGTGACGCGCGGCGTCACCGAGCGCATTCGCACGGGCGAAGGCAATATCTACGTGACGATGAACGAAGACGAACTTGGTCTGTGCGAAATTTTTAGCGCTATCGGTAAGGCCGGAGGCAATGCGGCGGCGCAGTCGGAGGCTATTAGTCGGCTTATTTCGCTGGCCTTGCGCTCGGGCATCGACCCACAGGAGGTCATCGACGAGTTGAAGGGGATTTCCGGTCCGACCCCGGTGTGGGAGGACGGCGAACTCATCCTTTCGACGCCGGATGCTATCGGCAAGGCCATGGAACGCTATTTACAGCGGCGCAGCGGCGATATCCCCGCCGAGGTGGAAGCACCGACCGCTTTGGCCATGGAAGTGCCGCCGATCCGGGCCGCTGCGAGCGGGGCCAAGACGCTAACCACCTGTCCGGAGTGCGGTTCTACGGTAGCGCATGAGAACAGTTGTCTCACTTGCAAACACTGCGGTTGGTCTAAGTGTTGAAATCGCGAACTTGAGAGGCGGGAGCGCGCGGTTGCCGGAGGCGGCGATCGCGCGCTTTCTTTTTTAGTGCTTAACGAATGTTTATTTCCAATACCAGATTGTCGTACGCCAATTCTACTCCATCGGGTAACTCGGCGTTGGTGGCGTGGTGATCTAGTTCGTGGGCCATATGGGTGAAATAGGTTTGGCGGGGTTTGAGAATTTTTACGACTTCGAGGGCTTGGGCGACGTTGAAGTGGGTAGGGTGTTCCTTGTGGCGCAGGGCATCGAGGACGAGGATGTCGAGATTGTATAATTGCTCCATGGAGACATCGGGGATGGAGTTGCAATCGGTAACATAGGCAAAGGTGTCAAAGCGAAAAGCGAGTACGGGCAGGCGGCCGTGGTATACAGTAATGGGCTGAACGGCCAGGTCCAGGAGGTCGAAGGGGCCGTCGATCAGGTGGAGAGCGAGTTGCGGCAAGGAACTCTGATAGGCAGAAGGGGCGAAGGCGTAATCGAAGACGCGTTCGATACGTTCTAGCGTGAATTCATTGCCGTAGCAGGGTAGGGGGACATCGCGTCCAAAGCAGTAGGAGCGCACATCGTCGAGGCCGTGCAAGTGGTCGGCGTGGCCGTGGGTAAAGAGCACGGCATCTAGCTGGTCGATGCGGTGAGTCAGGGCCTGGGTGCGCAGGTCGGGGGTCGTGTCGATTAGAATAGAGTGGTCGCCGTGTTGCAGCCACAGGGAACAGCGCAGGCGTTTGTTTTCGGGGGCGGTGGAAGTACAAACAGGGCAGTGGCAGCCGATGCGCGGCACCCCCACGGATGTGCCGGTGCCTAGGAAGGTTACCTTCATTGCGGTCTCACGCCTGGAAAGCGGGGGTTTTTTTGGGCAGGGTCAGGATCTCCGGTCCGTCCTCGGTGATGGCTACGGTGTGCTCGAAATGGGCCGTGGGTGCCCCATCTCCGGTGGTGGTAGTCCAGCCGTCGTCGGCCGTGACCAGATCGGCGCTGCCCATGCTGATGATGGGCTCGATGGCAAAGACGTAGCCGGCGCGCAGGCGTGGACCTTTGCCAGGTTGGCCGTAGTTGAGGATGTGCGGCTCCTCGTGTAGCTGGAGACCGATGCCGTGACCGCCGTATTTGCGGACAACAGTCAGGTCGTGGGTTTCGGCGTGGTGCTGGATGGCGTGGGAAATATCGGAGAGGCGGTTGCCGGCCCGGGCTTGGTCGGCGCCCAAATCGAGGCAGGCGCGCGTCGTTTCGAGCAGATGCTCAAGCTCGGGGCGGATCAAGCCGACACCTATAGTAAAAGCGCCGTCGCCGTAGTAGCCGTCCAATTGTACGCCCACATCGACGCTGAGAATGTCGCCGGTGCACAAGCGTCGGCCACTGGGAAAGCCATGTACTGTTTCGTCGTTGAGCGAAGCGCAGATGGAGGCGGGAAAGCCATGGTAGCCCTTGAAGGCTGGCTGGGCCCCGCTGGCGCGAATGGTCTCCTCGGCCAGGGCATCTAATTCGGCTGTGGTAACACCTGGAGAGATGGCCTTTTCGAGGACCTGCTGCACCTGGAAAACGATCTGGCAACTGGCGCGAATGCGTTCGATTTCGTCGGGCTGGCGTTGGGCAATCATGGTTTTTTTTAGAGGTTAAATTGGCGTAACATCCATGTTATGAAAGGGATGTGCAGAGGTTTTGTCAAGGAAATGGGTCGATTTGCACTAGTTGGCCCTCTTGCATATATTGGTAAAAATCCGCTCACAGATTGTCTCGACGTTCCAATCGGGGCTGAGCAATGGACCCTGAAGAGCAATAATTAAGGTAATATATAAAGGAGCAAAATGGGCAAGTCACTGGTGGTAGTCGAATCTCCGGCTAAAGCCAAGACCATCAATAAAATTCTGGGCAAGGACTTCGTCGTGAAGTCGTGCATGGGCCATGTGCGCGATCTGCCGCCCAAGGAATTGGGCATAGATATCGACAACGATTTCAAGCCGCGCTATGTGACCATACGCGGCAAGGGCAAGATCCTCACCGAATTGCGCAAGGCGGCGCAGAGTGCTGATACCATCTATTTGGCCACTGACCCGGACCGCGAAGGCGAGGCCATTGCCTGGCATGTGGCGCACGCCATTGCGCGCAAGGATGTCACGGTTCAGCGCATCATGTTTAATGAGATCACGCCCAAGGCGGTGAGCGAGTCACTGGCGCAGGCCAGCGAACTCGATCTCAACAAGGTTGACGCCCAGCAGGCCCGGCGCGTGCTCGACCGTCTGGTGGGATACGAGATCAGCCCGCTGCTGTGGAAGGTCATCCACTCGGGGCTGTCGGCCGGTCGTGTGCAGTCGGTAGCGCTGCGTATCATCTGCGAGAGGGATCACGAGGTTGATGCTTTTGAGCCGGTTGAGTACTGGTCCATCGATGCGTTAATGGGCCGGGAGGTCGGCGACCCTTTCAAGACTAGCCTGGTGCAGTACCGTGGCGAAAAAATCGAGATCGGCACTGAAGAAGAGGCCAGCCGCATCGTCGCCGAGTTAGAAAAACAGCAGTGCAGCGTCCGCGATATCAAAAAACGCCAGCGCACCCGGCGCCCATCGCCGCCTTTCATCACTAGCACTTTGCAGCAGGAGTGCGCTCGGCGTCTGCGCTTTTCGGTTAAACGCACCGATTCGGTGGCACAGCAGCTCTACGAAGGCATAGAAATAGAAGGCGAGACGCGCGGTCTAATTACTTATATGCGCACCGATTCGGTGCGCGTGTCCGACGATGCTATTGCCGACGTGCGGGCCCAGATTCCCAAACTTTACGGCGACGATCATCTGCCCGAGGAACCCAACGTCTACAAAACCAAGGGCAATGCTCAGGACGCGCACGAGGCCATCCGACCGACCTCAGTGGCGTTGCATCCAGATGAGTTGAAAGAATTGCTGACGCGCGACCAGGTGAGAGTCTACGAACTCATCTGGAAACGTTTTGTGGCCTCGCAGATGAAGCCGCAGATCCTCGAAATCACCACGATCGAAATCGCCGCGGGCGACTATCTGTTGCGGGCCACTGGTTCGATCGTCAAATTTGCCGGTTTTTCCGAGGTCTACAGCGAGAGCAAGGACGAGGAAGACGAGGAGAAGAGCAATACCGTGCCCGCCGATATTGCCACCGGGGACGCGTTGCAATTGCGCGAAATATTGCCCGAGCAGCATTTCACCAAACCGCCGCCGCGCTATACGGAAGCCTCGTTAGTAAAGCAATTGGAAGCTGAGGGCATCGGTCGGCCCAGTACCTACGCGCAGATCATCACCACATTGCAGGACCGCGAGTACGTGGAAAAGGTAGACAACCGCGCCTTCATTGCCACCGAACGTGGCCAAACGGTGAACAAATTGTTGGTAGAGACCTTCCCCCACATCTTCAACGTCGAATTCACCGCGCAGATGGAAGACAAATTGGACCGCGTCGAAGAGGGCAACGACAATTGGGTCGATACGGTACGCCAGTTCTACAACTCGTGGGAAGACCATTTAAAAAAGGCCACAGAGCGCCGCCGCGAATTAAAACAGGCGCTCCAGGAAGAGTCCGACGTGGTTTGTGAGGAATGCGGTCGCAATATGGTAATTAAATGGGGCCGCAACGGCCGTTTTCTGGCCTGCCCAGGCTATCCCCAATGCAAGAATACCAAGCCGCTGGAGGAAGAGGGGGAACCCGTGCAGGTCGACGAGACTTGTGACGAATGCAGTGCCCCCATGGTGGTCAAGACGGGGCGCTACGGTCGCTTTCTGGCCTGTAGTCGCTATCCCGAATGCAAGAGCGTCAAACCGTTCTACCTCGGTATCACCTGTCCGGAAGATGGCTGCGGTGGCCACTTGGTAGAGAAGATGTCGCGCAAGGGCAAGGTGTTTTACGGTTGCGACAAGTGGCCCGATTGCAAATTTGGCAGCTGGGACAAGCCGGTGGACCAGGCGTGCCCCACATGCGAAACCCCGTTGCTCTTCGAAAAGAACAGCCGCGGCGGCTCCACCACGCTTTATTGCCGGGTGTGCAAGTCGGAGATCGAGGTGGCCCCGGACGAGGTGCAAGAAGTGGCGGCAGAATTGGTGGCCGAATGAGCGCTAGCCGCAGGTCCCTCTATTTCCATATTTTTTGATCCCCTGGCAATGACAGGCAGACGAAGTTATGGTCGGCGGCACTGAGAGATTATTAAACGCCTCATCTACGGTAGAGGAGGGTATCGCTCATTTTCTGGTATACCTGGAAAAAGAGCGCAACTACGCCCGCTATACCCTGGAGGCGTACCGTTGCGACCTACAACAATTTGCTCGCTTTCTCTATCCGCGCAGCGACAATACGCGCCTGGCCCTGGTGACAGTACAGCGCCAGCAGGTGTGCGCTTTCCTCGAAGAGCTGCAGCACCGTAACCTCAAGCTTAGCACGGTGGCTCGCAAGTTGGCCGCGGTGCGTTCCTTCTTTCGCTATCTGTGCCGTCAACGCGTTCTGCCCGGTAGTCCAGCCAGCGGCGTGGGGGGGCCCAAAGTCGAACGCCGGTTGCCGGCTTACCTCAAGCTAGAGCAGGTGGAGGAAGCTATTGGATTGCCGCCGTTGGACAGCTTTGCCGGGGCACGCGATCGGGCTATTCTCGACATCTTCTACGGCGGCGGTGTGCGCTTGGGTGAGTTGGTGCAGCTCAACCTCTCGGCCCTCGACCTGGAAGAGGGCACTGTGCGGGTATTGGGCAAGGGGCGCAAGGAGCGCATCGTGCCGGTGGGCAGGTTGGCGCTGGAGAATCTCAGAATTTATCTGTACCAGCGCTCCGAATTGTTGCTGGATATGGATGTTTCCGACTTAGACGCGGGGGCCCTTTTACTCAATGAGCGGGGGCAGCGTTTGAGCCGACGCTCGGTGCAGCGCATCGTGCAGCGCTATCTCAGCCGAGTTTCAGATAAGGTCTCCCTCAGTCCGCATCTGTTGCGCCACACTTTTGCGACCCATCTGGTTGAGGCAGGGGCAGATCTGGCGGCGGTGAAGGAATTGTTGGGGCACAATGCTCTGTCCACGACCCAGGTCTATACACACGTGAGTTTGGATCGCCTGCGCCAGGTTTACGATAAGGCCCATCCGCGCTCCTAAGAGATGGAATAATGGCAACAAAAAGACACGGTACAACGATTTTGGGCGTGCGCCACAAAGGCAAGGTGGTCATCGGCGGTGACGGCCAGGTGACCTACGGCGATATCGTGCTCAAGCAGCGCACCACGAAAATTCGAAAATTGTTCAACGATTCGGTGTTGGTCGGTTTTGCTGGGGGCACGGCCGATGCCATGGCACTACTTGACCAATTGGAGACGCGGCTGGAGGAATTCGACGGCAATCTGGAGCGGGCGGCGCACGAATTGGCGCGCGATTGGCGCACGGACCGCTATTTGCGGCGGCTGGAAGCCATGATCGTGGCTATGGACAAGAAACACTCGTTGCTGATTTCGGGGGAAGGGGATTTGCTAGCCCCGGATGACGATTTGATCAGCATTGGCTCGGGGTCACCCTTCGCGCTGGCCGCGGCGCGGGCCTACGTAGATGGGTCGAAGTTGGGCGCAGCAGAGATTGTGGCGCGCGCGCTGAAGATTGCAGCGGATCTGTGCATCTTTACCAACGATGAAATTTCGGTGATCGAGCTCTAGTGGAGAGTATATTGCGGGAATTCACGCCAAAGCAAATCGTCACTGAGCTGGATCGCTATATCATTGGCCAGAAAGAGGCCAAGCGGGCGGTGGCCATTGCCTTGCGCAATCGCTGGCGGCGGCAGCAGGTGGATGCCAGAATGCAGGGCGATATCGTGCCCAATAATATCATCATGATCGGTCCGACTGGCGTTGGCAAGACGGAAATCGCGCGGCGTCTGGCGGCGCTGGCAGGGGCGCCCTTCATAAAAGTAGAGGCATCCAAGTTCACTGAGGTGGGTTATGTGGGTCGGGATGTGGAGGCGATTATTCGCGATCTGGTGGATCTGGGCGTAGGCATGGTCAAGCAGGAATTTGGCGCCGAAGTGGAGCAGCGGGCCGAGGAGATTGCCGAGGAGCGCCTGCTGGACCTACTGGGCGCTGCACCAGCAAAGCGCAAGCGGGCGCCCTTGCGGCGGCAATTGCGTGCTGGCGAACTCGATGGACGCGAGGTGGAAATGGAAGTGGCGCAGGGGCGCTTGCCTATGGTTGAGGTCTTTTCGCCAGCGGGCGGTCTGGAGGAAATGAGCCTCAATGTCCAGGAGGTGTTTTCGGGGCTGATGCAGCATGCGCGCAAGAGCCGGCAGACGGCCGTGCCTGAAGCCCGGCGCCTGCTGGTGCAGGAGGAAATGCAGAAGCTCATAGATATGGATGAAGTGGTCGGCGAAGCCATCCGGCGGGTAGAAAACGCGGGCATCGTCTTTTTGGACGAGATTGATAAGATCGCCGACGACAGCGGCAAGGAAGGTCCCGATATTTCGCGCGAGGGAGTACAGCGCGACTTGCTGCCGATCATTGAGGGCAGCACGGTCACCACTAAGTACGGGATGGTGCGCACCGACCACGTGCTTTTTATCGCCGCCGGCGCCTTCCACACCAGCAAACCTGCCGATCTCATCCCCGAGTTACAGGGCCGTTTTCCTATTCGCGTCGAGTTGGAGAGTCTGGTCGAGGCGGATTTCGTGCGCATTCTCACCGAGCCGCGCAATGCTTTGATCGAGCAGTATACTGCCCTATTGGCTACCGATGGAGTGCGGCTTTCTTTTGACAAAGCGGCCATCGGCGAGATCGCCCACGTTGCCTACCAGGCCAACCAGAGTATGGAGAATATCGGTGCTCGGCGGCTGCACACGGTCATGTCTATCTTGTTAGACGAAGTTCTCTACGAAGCGCCCGGAGCTCGGAAGAAGAGCGTGCGCATCACGCGCAAATACGTCGGTGAGCGGTTGCGGGACGTGGTGGAGGACGAGGATTTGAGTCGCTATATCCTCTAGGCGATGCGCACCATTTCCCTCATTTTATTTGCTGTTTTCTGCGCCTGTGCCAAGGTGGGGACGCCTGCGGGTGGACCACCCGACAAGACGCCACCCAGCATTGTGGCGCATGCGCCGAGTGCCGATGCCACACAGGTGTCGCTGGATGCGGCAGTGGAGATTGTCTTTAGCGAACGCATGGATCGCCGGCGCACCGAGGAGGCCATCTTCGTAGCGCCCGAGGCCGGGCTGTCTTGGCACTGGCGGGGCGAGCGTTTGCAGTTAGATTTGGATTTGCAGGTCGATCGTACCTATGTAGTCACGGTGGGCACGGACGCACGCGATGGGCGCGGCAATGCTCTGGAGCACTCCTTCACTTTTGCCTTTGCCACCGGCGCACAGCTCAACCAGGGGCGTATCAAAGGCGGGGTCTTCAAGGAGCATAGGCCCGCCGCGGCGATGCATGTATGGGCCTACGATCTGGCCAACTTGAATGGGGTGTTGGGCCACCAAAATCCGGACTATCGGACCCAGAGCGGTCAGGACGGCAGATATGAATTCTCCCGCCTATCGGCCGCAGAGTACCGCATTATGGCTTTTGCCGATGAGAATCGCAATCGGCAATACGACGAGGGGGAGTGGCTGGCCTTGTCCGCTGGGGACGTGGCGGCGGTAGAAGATGAGATGGTGGAGGTCGGGGATATGCTGCTGGCCGAGCGCGCCACAGCTATTCCCAGTTTGCGTCGCGTGCAGGCGCTGCACGAACGACTATTCTTGCTGCTTTTTGACCGCGCAGTGGCGGTTCAGCAATTGCGGGCGGAAGTGGACGGACTCGAAATCGTAGACGCCTACGGGACGGCAGCGAGTGCGGAGAAAGTCTACCTGATTACGGAGCGCCAGGAATCGGGCCGGGAATATACTTTTGCTCGTTTAGAAGTGGCCGGGCAGCCCATTGTGTGGGAAGAGCCGGTGCGGGGCAGCGCGCGCACCGACCAGCTGGCCCCCACCCTGGTCGAGCGCCGACCGCAACAGCGCATGGCCCGCGGCGATACCGCAATGTTCATTTTTAGCGAGGCGATGCAGCAGCAGGCGGTGGACGATTTTTGGGTAGCCAGCGACTCGACCTGGAGTCCGTCCGGTCACTGGCAGTGGCTGGAGCGTACGGTGCTGGCCTTTGTGCCTTCTCCGGCGCCGCTTGCCGGTGAATATCGTCTAGTTGGTAGAGGGGCAATGCTGCGCGATCTGCACGGCAATGCGCTGCAGGATTCCACTATTGCCTTTGCTCTGCAAGTTTTGGGCAGTGACAAATTGGCCGGGTTAGAAGGGCAGGTTGTCGATGCTCTTGGGGGGGCCGTTGCTGCCGTTCAGGTGAGGGCGCTGCACTTGCGCCAGGGACGTTTCTACAGCGCTTTTGCGGACGCCGATGGACATTATGCCCTGGCGGATTTGCTACCCGGCGCTTACGCTTTTTTTGCTTTTGTGGACGAGAATGGGAATGGCCTCTACGATCCCGGACAATTGCAACCTTTTGGACGGGCCGAGCCCTATGTGGTCTATGCCGAAGAGTTGGATTTGAACGCCGGCCAGTTCGAGCGGGTCGACCTTCGTTTTGCCTGGTGACTTATGGAATTGACGCACAATAAGGTACACTATCTGGAGATGGGGTTATTAGCCCTCGTCTTAGTTTTATTAGGCATTGCCCATTTTTCCAAGCTCTCGCCACAACGTCAGCGCCAGCTCGAGTTGGAGATGGGCCTGGAACAGCTCTATTATCAGGAGCAAGCCTATTTTGAAGAATACGGCCGCTATTTCGATCCGGCTAACCCAGAAAAGGGGGTGGAGTGGGAATGGATGCAGTCGTATACCTGGGATGTGCGTTTGCGCCAGGACCAGTTCTACATTACCGCTCGAGGGGATTTAGACGGCGACGGCGAGATGGGAATATGGAGCGTGGAAAGTAAGGATGCAGTACCGCATCAGGTCGCGCCCGATTAAGTTTTAGGGCGGGTGGCAGCCGGGTAAGTGCCGACCAGGTGCAGGTTTTGTACCTGGAGGCCAAGGTCTTCAAGAGCGGCGGCGATGTGCTCGCCGCCAGCGTTTGCCAATAATTCCAAATAAATTAGATACTCCCAGGGATGGCCCAGCCGCTTGCGGGTCTCGACTTTGTCCGTCTCAATGCGCTGCTTGTGCAGATGGATAAGCAGGGCGGGCAGGTCTCGGGCCAGATTGTCTACTTGCAGGATCAAAGTGGTTTTGGTGGGTGCGTTGGCCGCAGCGGGTTTTTGGTGGGCGAGCACGAGGAAGCGGGTATAGTTGACGGGATTGGTCTGGATATTGCGCGCCAGCACGGCCATGTCGTGGTTGAGGGCCGCTTGTTCTGGCGCAATGGCCGCCGCGTCTTTCCAGCCGTTTTCCTTAATCAATTGCACGGCGCCAGCGGTATCATAGGCCGCTTTCTGTTGTGCGTTTTTCAGGCCGAGCAGAAAGTTTTGGCACTGAGCCAGTGCCTGTTCGTGGGAGTGGATATAGCGCAATTCATCGAGTTGGACGCCGGGGTGAGCTATTAGGCAGTGATTGACGTGAAAATAAATTTCGCCGCTGACGGGCAGGGGATGTTCGGCCAGTAGATGCCATACATCGTGGATGCTACCGGCCAGGGAATTTTCTACCGGTGCCATGCCGTAGAGCGCCCGCCCCGTGGCCACGGCCTCAAAGAGATCAGCAAAGGCGGCGCAGGGTACGATAGTTACTTCGGTGGCAAAAAATTGTTCGGCGGCCAGGGCGCTGTTGGAGCCCAGCTCTCCCTGGATAGCGACGGATATGGGGTCGAAAGAGGTACTCATAGAGTCGGCATTAGACGGCGATGCTCATAGAAATAGAGGGGTGGGGGTTGTAGTTGAGTAATTTGAAGTCGTCGTAGCGGAAGTGGAAGATGTCCTGGCCGCGGTTCTTTATGGTCATTACTGGTAGGGGCCGGGGATCGCGTTCGAGTTGTTGGCGCAGTGGTTCGATGTGGTTGGTGTAGACGTGCACGTCGCCGCCGCTCCAGACGAATTCGCCGGGGCGCAGCTCGCAGACCTGGGCCAGCATTAGGGTGAGCAGGCTGTAGCTGGCAATGTTGAAGGGCACGCCGAGTCCGACATCGCAGGAGCGCTGGTAGAGCTGGCAGGAGAGGCGACCATCGGCGACAAAAAATTGGAAGAGGCAATGGCAGGGTGTCAATGCCATTTGCTCGAGTTGGCCGACGTTCCAGGCGTTGACTATAATGCGGCGGCTGTCGGGATCGTTGTTAATGAGGTCAACCACGTGCTGGATCTGGTCGGTGGTCTGGCCGTCGGTGCCCTCCCAGGCGCGCCATTGCTTGCCGTAGACCGGGCCCAGCTCGCCCTCTGCGTCGGCCCATTCGTCCCAGATGCGTACGCCGTGTTTTTTGAGATAGGCGATGTTGGTATCGCCCTTGAGGAACCACAGCAGCTCGCGGATGATCGACTTGAGGTGTAACTCTTTGGTGGTGAGGCAGGGAAAGCCGTCGGTCAGGTCAAAGCGCATTTGGTAGCCGAACGTGGCCAGGGTGCCCACACCGGTGCGGTCGGATTTGGGCGTGCCGTGGTCGAGGACGTGGCGCATCAGGTCCAGGTACTGTTTCATCGAATCCTCCCCTTGGATATCCGCATGGATTTTTCTAAATATAAAGAAAGATTGGCGCGAGGAAAGCAGGGCGGCTCAGGAAGGTTGACAGGAATTATCGCTTCGTATATCTTACTTTTTTACTAGCAACGAGTTACATGCATTTCGAGGCGCCGTGGCCAAGTGGTAAGGCAGGGGCCTGCAAAGCCCTTATCCCCGGTTCGAGTCCGGGCGGCGCCTCCATTTTTCATATAAGCCGGGGTGGCGGAATTGGTAGACGCGACGGACTTAAAATCCGTTGGCCAATGCGGTCGTGTCGGTTCGAGTCCGATCCCCGGCACCAA
>Ga0114996_10003804_pt1 | contig 18463 bp, 20 predicted proteins | sample ArcticOcean_MG_C_4_FD_87039 | JGI IMG/M metagenome (GOLD analysis project Ga0114996, IMG submission 87039) | Marine microbial communities from western Arctic Ocean - ArcticOcean_MG_CB4_134 | ecosystem: Environmental > Aquatic > Marine > Oceanic | place: Arctic Ocean: Canada Basin | collected...
TATGTGTTTCCATTAATTGGAAAAGATTTCGTCAAAATGATTTTTGGTTTAAGTGTCTCAGTCTCAATAGTATTGGCAATACACTACTTTATAATACCTAGAGGATTATTTTAAAATTTTTTTTTCTTTTTTGCTTAATTTTAGATCTCTCATCAAGTTATGTATTAATAGCTTTTACGCCTAAATAAAGAACTGTCCCTATAAATGCAACGATTACGACATAATGTAAATAATTCATAATTCTATTATACGCTATCTGTAATAAACTCTCAAATATGTTACAGAATTATTAAAGTGACAAACAAACTTAAATTTTGCATCGTTGTTAACATTAATACTTCTAGGAACAAAAAACTTTTAAATGAAGTTATTAATTTATTAAAAAATAATCATGATGTCGAAGTATTTGAATCAAAATCGAAAGATGTTGCTAAAGAAATATTTAAAGACTTGTCTTCAAAAATATTTGATCGCTTGGTGCTTGCGGGAGGTGATGGCTCTGTAAATTTTGCAATTAATGAAATACTTCAATACTCTTCTTTATTAAACAAAGAAATTGGATACATCCCTATGGGTACAGCAAATATTTTACAAATCGAAACTCAAATACAAAAAAATGCTATAGCTATTGTTAAAACTTTAATCGCTGGAAATACTAAAAGAATTAGTCTAGCTAAAATTAATGATCAATTCTTTTTTTTAATGGCAGGCATTGGTTTTGATGGCAAAATTATAACGTCGATTGATACGGTTACAAAAAAATATCTAGGCAAAGTTATCTTTACTCTAAAAAGTTTCCACCAATTTTTGTTTTTAAATAATGAAAAAATGGAAGTTTTAATTGATGACGAAAGAATAGAAGCAGATTGGGTTTTATCTACTAACTCTAAATACTATGCCGGGCCTTACAAAATTACTAAGGAAACAAATATTTTTCAAAGTGGTCTGGTAACTTATATTTTTAAAGATCTTACAAGATTAAAATTACTTTATTATTTGTATTTAATTCTGTTTAAAGATGACCTGAGTATGGCTAAAAATATTGTTACCACTCATGCTAAAAATATTAAAATTAACAAATTAAATTCAGATCTTGTAATTCAAATCGATGGTGAATTATTTGACTCAAAAGAAGGTGTTGAAATTACACAAACTTCCCAATTTATAAATTTATTAGTACCTTAAATTACTTTCTATTACAAAAATGCAAAAGTGGGCTATAAGCTCTTATAAAAAATGAAAATAAGCTATTTCAAAGTAATTACAATTTACGCTCTATTTATAACTTTAATTTTTAATTTACATCTTCTTGATCTTTTCGAAACTAACTATCACCTTAAGTACGCGGATGAATTTAACGAAAAATACTTCCTTTTTACTGGATACTGTTTAATTTTTACAACTATTGCGTCTATTTTTTTTTTATTGGGTCAAAGATATTTACTAAAACCACTTATTATAATTTTGTTTTTTATTAGTGCAATTAATTATTATTTTTTAAATGTTTTAGGCATCATTATTAATGAGGATATTATGCAAAGTACCATCGACTCTTTTAAAGAAAGCAATTGGGGAGAAATAAATGATTTATTAACTTTTAAATATTTTATTTATTTATTTTTCCTTGGGTTTTTGCCTTCGCTTCTTTTGTATTTTATCAAAATTGAGTACCCAAATTTTAAAAAAGAAATAACTATTCGGTTAATATCTTCGATTCTTTTAATCTCAATTACCTTGGGTTTAATTTACGCTAACTATAAAAATATTTCCTTTATATCTAGAGGTACTAAAGAACTAAAAGAACACGTTGTACCTCACTATCTTTTATCAAATATTAAAGATTATTATGACTTAAAACGTGATGCCAATAGAAAATTTTTAAAATTAAAATCTAAAGCAGTACAATTATTTCCTGAAGATAAAATGATAGGTGTGATTGTGATAGGCGAAACTGCACGTGCTGATCGATTTTCATTAAATGGACACGATAAACAAACCAATCCCTTGTTAGAAAAGCAAAACATTATTAACTTTAGTGAGGCCTATTCGTGTGGAACGATAACAGTTGTTTCGGTGCCTTGTATGTTTACACTCCACAAATACAATGATTATAATAGTCATGAAGCTGAGTATGAGGCCAATGTATTAGATCTCATTAAAAGTTCAGGGACTGAAGTTATTTGGTTTGAAAACAATTCAAGCTGCAAACACGTATGCGATAGAATTAAAACTATAGACTATGTTAATAAAGGAACTGAAGATTATGTTGGTTATGGAGTTCATGATGAAATCGTACTTAAAGGATTAAAAAAAGTTTTAACAGAAAATAAAGAAAAAAAATTACTTATCGTATTACACTCCATGGGAAGTCATGGCCCTGCTTATTATAATCGTTACCCTAATAATTTTGAAAAATTTAAACCCACCTGCAAAGCTAACGATCCACTAGGCTGCAACGCTGAAGAACTAAATAATACTTTTGATAATACTATTGTTTATACCGATTACATTATCTCTAGTGCGATAGATATTTTAAAAGAAGAAAATCAGTCACAAAACTTTTTAATTTATGCTTCTGATCACGGTGAATCTTTAGGAGAAAACGGAATTTATTTACATGGTGCGCCTATGAGTATTGCACCCAAAGAGCAAATACATATTCCAGCTTTATTATGGTCTTCTGAAAATTTAAAAGAAAAAAGAAAGCAAATTAAAAAAAACTATCCAGTATCAAACCAGATCGAAAGCAAAATTACACACGAATATCTGCCTCACACTTTATTAGATTTTCTTAATTTAAAGACTTCATACTTAAAAATAAACAAAAGTATGCTTTCTGTTGAAAATAATTAAACTAGTTTAATTAAAATGTAAACTTGAAGAAGCAGAATAATAAAAGGCGGAATAGTTTTAATTAGCTCCATTGTATGATTGTATTCGTCTAATTTTATTTCAAGCCAATTTCTTTGAGATTTTTTTTTATAAATTTTATTACAAAAAATATTATTATTTTACAAGTCTCAGAACCAAGAAATATTTATTGATATGCAAATATTTTGATTTTTCTTACATTTTTGCAAATTCGCCACCTGATCTAAATCTCCAAAGCCATTTGGACATAGCTTGTTCAACGTCATCTGGTTTTATATTTAAATCTTTTAACGTTAGATAATTGTTAGAGACAATATTATCTGCTTCATTTAAAATCTCACACTGATCTTTAGTTAGTAATGGCTTAGACATTAAACTAAATAAAGCAGCGTGTATTTTTGCAAGTGGCATCGGCATATCAACCACTAATCTTTTTTTACCTATAGTATTAAGAATTGATTTTACCATATCGCCAAAACTAATTATTTTAGGTCCACCAATCTCATAAATTTTTCCTTCGTTTTTTTTAGTTTCAATAACTTTCATAATAGCTGTAGCTACATCGTTCACTAAAATAGGTTGAAACTTATAATCAGATTTAACTACGGGAATAACTGGAGACATACTTAGTTTTGCAAAAAAATTAGTAAAATTATCATCAGGCCCACAAACAACACTTGGTCTGATAATCACTGTACCTTTGAAGTTATTAAGTGCTTTTTGTTCTCCGCTAAATTTTGATTGTTGGTAAAGAGATTTTGAATTTGCATTGGCTCCTATAGCACTCACGTAAATAAATTTTTTAACTTCTGACTCAGAACAATATTTAGCAATTAATTCTGGTAAATCAGAATGAATATTAAAAAAATTTTGCTTTCTGTTTTCGTAAAGAATACCAATTAAATTGATGACGATATCTGAATTCTTAATGGCCTCTCTAATCTTAGAGAAATCTTTAGGATTAAAATCAATAAATTCTATTGCGCCTGGAGGGGCTTGCGTTTTTAAATAACCTTTTAAATAAGCATTTCGAGTTGGAATAATGCACTGAAAATTTTTCTCTGTCATGTTAAGAACAAGATTCCTGCATAGAAATCCTGGACCAAAGATGGTTGCGATTTTGTGACTATTCATGGTATTCAAGATAGTTATATGAAAATACATAAGATTCAAGGGGACATAAGTTCAGAAGTAGCAAAATCATTTACAGGCTGTGTTGCCATTGATACCGAAGCCACAGGTTTATTAATTCCAGAACGAGATAAATTAAGTTTAATTCAAATTTGTAATGATGGTGGTGATGTTTATGTTATTCAACCTGACCGAACAAATTATAAAATGCCTAATCTAGCCTCAGTTTTAGAAAATGAAAAAATTCAAAAAATTGGACACTTTTTAAGGTTTGACAAAAGTGCCCTCGAGTATTTTTTAAAGTGTAAAATGAAAAATATTTTTTGTACTAAGATAGCTTCAAAAATTTGTAGAACTTATACCGATTTACACGGGCTTAAAAATTTAGTTCAGGAATTTTGTAATAAAAAATTAGACAAAAATCAAGGATCTAGTGATTGGAATAAAAATATTAATGACCTTAGTGACAAACAATTAGAATATGCTGCGAATGATGTGATTTATTTACATAAAATTAAAAATGAATTAGAGAAAATGCTAGTTAGAGAAGGTCGAATGGATATTTATAAAAAGTGCATAGAATTTTTAGACACAAGAATAGAGCTAGACCAAAAAGGATTTAAATTTTCAATTTTTGAACATTAATGGCTAAAGTCAATTATATCTCTGTTGCCAAAAAAGCAGCTGCTATTCAGATTTCTGAGCTTAGAAAAATTAATAAAATTTTTAACAAGTCTTTTATTCAAGCTGTTGATTTGATAGCAAATTGTAAAGGTAAAGTAATTGCTGCTGGAATTGGTAAAAGTGGTTTAATTGCAAGAAAAGTATCTGCGACTTTATCTTCGGTTGGAATTTCTTCATTTTTTTTAAATCCAAGTGAAGCTAATCATGGCGATCTTGGACAAATTGATAAAAGAGATCTGCTTTTAGTTTTCTCTTACTCAGGCAACACTTCAGAGATAGCTAATATGCTTCGTTATGCCAACAGGTTTAATATTAAGATTATTGGTGTTGCTTCAGAAAAAGAAAGTTTGTTATTAAAAGCAAGTGATGTGAAATTACTTCTACCACAAGTTAAAGAATCTGATCCAACAGGAATGGTACCAACAACAAGTACAAGTATCACTTTATTATTAGGAGATTGTCTGGCAGTTGCATTGATGAACAAAATGAGTTTTTCCAAAGAAAGATTTAAAATGTTTCACCCAGGTGGCAATATTGGGCAAACACTGTTGTTGGTTAAAGATATTATGATCATAGGTAACAAACTACCTGTGGTTAATGTTAATAAAAGTATTTATGACGCAACAAAAATTATAGATAGTAAAAAACTTGGTCTAGTCGTTGTGATGGAAAAAAATAATGTTAAAGGTATTTTAACAGATGGTGATGCAAGAAGAGGAATTAAATATTATTCTAAAGATGATCACTTAAAAAAATTCATGACGTCTAATCCTTTGTTTATTTCGGAAACTGCACCAGCTTCTAAAGCTTTGTCTCTTATGAATGAGAAAAAAATTACAAGTTTATTAGTGGCTTCAGAAAAAGATTATAATAAAGTCAAAACGAATAAAAAATTAAAGGGAATTGTTCATATTCATTCTCTGTTACAGTATGGCATAAAGTGATTACCCGGAGAAAAAAAATTATTTTAATACAGCTTATAATTTTTTTAGTTGCGTCATTTCTTCTCTACAATACCTACCGTGATAAAAAAGAAAACACTAAAGAAGTAAGTAAAACAGAAACTGAGACTAATCCTAACACAAATAGCTTTACTGATATTGAATACTCAGGTTTTGATCTAAATGGAAACAGATACATTTTAGAAGCTGCTAAGGCTGATTTTAAAGTTGAAACGCCTGAGGCTATAAATATGAAAGGGGTAGTTGCCAATTTTTATTTAAAAGATGACACAGTTTTAAGAATAATAAGTAATGAAGGTTTTTATAATAATATAACTTTAGATATGGAATTTAGAGAAAATGTTAAAGCTACTTATTTAACAAATACTTTGCTTTCTGATCAATTAACTTATTCAAATTCTAATGGTAGGCTACTTGCCTCTGGTAATGTACGTGGAGAAAGTATAGAAAAAGGAAAAATCTTTGCTGATAATGCTGAGTACAATTTAACAAATAAAACTTTAGATTTTTCAATGTTCGACAATAAGCAAGTAAACATAAAACTTAAAAATTAATGCAAAAAGGTTTTAGAATAATTAAATTTAAAAAAGACAAAGCAGTTTTTGAAATTAAAGATATTAGTAAATCTTATGATGGCCGACCAATTTTAAAAAAAATTAGCATGAATCTTTATCCTGGTGAGTGTGTAGGGTTATTAGGTCCTAATGGTTCAGGTAAATCAACTTTGTATAGTACAATTATTGGTGAAACTCATGCTGATGATGGAAAAATCTTATTGAATGGTAAAGAAATTCAAGACAAACCAATTCATATTAGAGCAAAAGCAGGGATAGGTTATTTAAGCCAACAAAGAAGTGTGTTTGCTATTAATGTTTACGATAATTTATTAGGAATCTGTCAAATTTGCATTAAAGGCGCAAACAAACAAATAAGCGTGACGGAAAAATTGCTTGATGAATTTAATCTTCAACACTTAAGAAATATCCATGCTTCAAATTTATCTGGTGGTGAAGTTCGAAGACTTATGCTGGCGCGTTTACTGATTAATAAACCAAGCGTAGTGTTATTGGATGAGCCGATGGCAGCACTAGATCCTATCGTAGTTCAAGATATTCAAAAATATATTTTAAAATTACAAAAATTTGGCTGTGCTATTTTAGTGACAGATCACCAAGTTCATAACCTTTTTGATATTGTAGATAGAGCCTATGTGCTTGGTGAGCAGTCAATTATTGCTCAAGGGACTCCATCTGAGATATTAAAATCTTCAAAAGCAATTGAATTGTACTTTGGATCTTCCTATAAAGCTTGATTGTAATGTTAAACAAAAGTTTTACGATCAACATTTTAAATCAAATCAAACCTTATAACAAAACTATTAACGTTGATTCTGATAAATCAATCTCAATTCGGTCTTTTTTAATCGGTGCAGTTAGTCACAATATTTCGGAAGTCAAAAATGTTTTGGAATCTGATGATGTCTTCTCTTGTATCAACTGTTTACGAAAGTTAGGTGTAAAAATCGATAGAGTAAAAGCTAAGGAATATCTCCTTTACGGCAAGGGTTTAGGCTCTTTTTTTGCTAATAAAAATACAATTTTAGATTGCGGAAATTCAGGCACAACAGCGAGGCTTCTAGTGGGCCTGCTTTCAACTAACCCTGAAATTCAAGTTAAAATTAAAGGTGATCATTCGTTAAATAAAAGAAGTATGGCTAAACTTATTGAATTGATGAGTGATTTTGGAGCAACCTTTTTACCAAAAAACAAAACTACTTTTCCTTTAACACTAATCTCTTCAGAAATACCAATTGGCACTGAATACAAAGCGGGGGTATCTGCACAGCTAAAAAGCGCTGTTATGCTTGCTGGACTAAATGCTAATGGTGTCACTAATATCATCGAAGAAAAAGAAAGCAGAAATCATACTGAGAATATGCTTTTACAAAGTCCAGAAGTTTTAAAAATTAAAAAAAATAAAAAAGGTCAAAACCACATTAAAATTTATGGTAAAGAATATCTCGATCCTTTAAAAATTAATGTTGGAGGAGATCCAAGTTCAGCTGCTTTTTTTACGGCTCTAACGTTACTTGTTAAAAACGCCTACTTAAAAATTAAACATGTGGGTTTAAATCCAAGGAGGATGGGTTTTTATAATCTTCTTAAAAAACATGGGGCTAAAATAAAATTTAAAAATATAAAAAAAATTAACCAAGAACTTGTAGGTGATATCTATGTATATAGCAGCAAGCTTAAACCTATTAAAGCAAGCTCTGATTATTATGTTTCAACAACCGATGAATATTGCATTCTCTTTGTTATCGCGGCTTTAACAGAAGGTATATCTATTTTTAAAGGTATAGAAGATTTAGCTAATAAAGAAAGTAACCGAATTGTAGAAATGAAAAAAATTTTAAATCAAATAGGTATAAAATGTAAATCAAGTAAAAAAGAAATGAAAATATTTGGTACTTCACAAATCAAGAATATAAGCACAACAATTAAAGTGCCTAAATTAGAAGATCATCGTATTTGTATGAGTACAGTAATATTATCTCTAGCTACGGGAATTAAAACAGAAATAAAAAACTTTGAGACAGTTAGGACATCTTCGCCATCGTTTTTAGAAATCATTAAATCACTTGGAGGAAAATTTGAAATTAAAAAAACATCATAAATTAGTTATTGCTATGGATGGAGGAGCTAGTGTAGGAAAAAGTTCCGCGGGTAAATTAATTTCTAAAAAATATGGCTTACAATTTTTATCTTCCGGTTTGCTTTATCGTTATGCTAGTTATCAATTATTAAAATATAAACCTAAAAATAAAATTAAATATCTCAAACAATGTTTTAAGAATTTAAGTTTAAAAAAATTAAACAATAAAAATCTACATTTACCTGAAATTTCTGCACATACATCTATTATTGCTAAAGAACAAAAAATACGAAACATTTTAAAAATATTTCAAAAAACATTTGCTAAAAAATATAATAAAGTTTGTATTGAAGGACGAGATATTGGTACAGTTATCTTGCCTGATGCTGATATTAAATTTTTCTTTATATGTAATTTAGATGTTGCTGCAAAAAGAAGATTTAAAGAACTTCGAAAAAAAAACAAGAACATTAAACTTGCTGATGTGAAAAAAGCTATGCGTATGCGTAATAATAATGATAAAAAAAGGGCAATTTCTGCTTTGATTCAAGCAAAAAATGCTGTAATTGTGCGATCTGATAAATTAAATATCAAGGGCATGCTGAATAAAATGTCTGAAGTAATCAAAAAAAAAATTAAAGATAAATATGATAGGTGAAACAATTAATCAGGAACTATCTAGCTCTCAAAAAGAATTCCAAAGCCTACTTAATGACGACCTTAAAGATCGAAAGTTCAAAGAAAACGAGATCATAAATGCAACCATAGCAGAGATCACAAAAAACTTTATCGTTGTAGATTGTAAGGCGAAGATGGAGGGCATGATCCCTATTGAAGAGTTTAAGAAAGATGATGAATTATCAAAATTAAAAGTTGGAGCTAAAATTGAAGTTTACTTAGAACGAATCGAAAGTTCAAAAGGAGAGATCATTGTCTCAAGAGAAAAAGCAAGACGAATGAATGCCTGGAACCGAATGATAAAAGTTTTTGAGACAGGAGAGGAAATCACAGCTTATATTACAGGAAAAGTTAAAGGTGGATTTATTGCGACTTGCGATGGACTGCCTACTTTTATGCCTTTTTCACAAATTGACATCCGGCCTCTTAAAAAATTTGATCACTTAATGAACGTGCCTTTAAAAGTTATAGCAACACGAATCGATAAAGTTAGAGGTAACATTTGTACAAGTCGAAGAGCAGTTTTGGAAAAGAGTAAAGACAGCGAAGTTAAAGAAGCGTTAAAAAATTTAAAAAAAGGTGACATCATTGATAATGCAAAAGTTAAAGCAACTACGGATTGGGGTATTTTCTTAGACATTAATGGTATCGACGCCTTACTTCACGTATCAGATTTATCACACGGTCGTGTAAAAAAACCATCAGACTTGGTGACCATTGGACAAACCATAAAAGTAAAAATTACTAAAATTGATAAAGAAACAAACCGTGTGTCAGCATCAGTGAAAGCTTTAACGGAAGATCCATATGATAGTTTAGAGAAAAAATATAAAATTGGTTCTATCTATTCAGGAACGGTAACTAAACTTATGGATTACGGTGCTTTTGTTAGATTAGAAGATGGTATTGAAGGATTAATCCATATCTCTGAATTGTCTTGGACAAATAAAAATATCCAACCTGGTAAAATTTTAGCAGCTTCTCAAGAAGTTAAAATTAAAATTGTTTCAATTGATAGTGAAGCTAAGAGAATTTCATTATCATATAAAGAAACGCTACCTAACCCATGGAAAGAAGTTGAAAATCTAGTAGGAAAAGCAACTGAGGTAACAATTAATAATATTACAGATAAAGCTATTTTTGCTGGTTTAGATAATGGTCTAGTAGGTATGTTGCATTACCGAGAAATTTCTTACAATGAACAAGATCAAGATATTAAAAAATTTAGAAAAGGACAAAAAATAAAAGTGAAAATTATAGAGATTAAAGATGAAAAACTTAGATTCTCTATCAGGGCACTTGAAAAAGATCCTTTTAATTGGTTTAAAGAAAATAAAAAAAAAGAAGGTTCAATCATAACCACACGGGTTCATGAAGTTTTAAGAACAGGGGTTAAAGTTTCTATAGACGCTGACAAACATATCATTGTTATGATCAAGAAAAATCAATTAGCTAAAGAAACTGCTGACTGCCGTCCAGAAATCTTCGTTCCAGGTAACGCTTTGGATGCTAGAATCACTGAGCTAGATTTAGATAAAAGAGAAGTCACTTTAAGTGTTAAATCGGCTCAAATTTATGAAGAGAAAGGTTTGGTCGCTAAATTTGGTGCAGGAGCCGCTAAATCTGGAGCAACGCTTGCAGGTATTTTCCAAAAAGCTTTAGGCAAAAAACCTAAAAAGAAGAAAAAAGAAGAAGAATAATTCTTGGTTAAGTCAGAGATCATTAAACAACTCCATAAAAAATACCCCGCCTTAAAACGTTCTCAAATTCAAACTATTTTCGATATTATGTTTGATACAATTTCGGACAGTTTAATTAAAGAAAAACCAGTTGAATTAAGAAGCTTTGGTAGATTTTCAGTGAAAACCATTAAAGCTAAATATAACTCGAGAAACCCAAAAACGAGTGAGATTATTTATGTACCTGAGAAAAAAAAGGTTTCCTTTAAAATGTCAAAACATTTAAAACAAGAAATTAATAAAAAAACAGAAAAATGAGAAAAAATATATTTTTAGCACTTGATTTTAATTCATTAGACAAGGCTCTGGAGGTTACAGTAAAAACTAAAGATCATTTAGCAGGAATTAAAATCGGACTAGAGCTTTATAACACTATTGGCTTAGTAGGCGTTAAGCAATTTGAGAAGTTTAAATTACCTATTTTTTTAGATACCAAAATTTTTGATATTCCTAATCAAGTAGCCAAAACTATTAAAGTCATAACAACTATTAAGTCCATAAAATATTTTACGATTCATGCTTTGGGTTCTTTAGAAATGTTACAAGCGGCACAAAAAGTAGCTACAGGTTCTAATTTAGAATTTTTGGCAGTAAGTGTTTTAACGTCTTGGGACAAAAAAGATTTAGAACAAATTGGCATTACCCATGAAGTGAAAGAGCAAGTTAAACTATTAATTAATCTTGCACATCGAGCACAACTCTCTGGTATTATTGCTTCCGCTCAAGATATTGCGCTTGTACGTCAAATATCAAAAGACATTAAAATTTTCTGCCCTGGTATTAGGGGAGATCAAAACACACAAGACCAGAAAAGAACTCTAAGTTACAAAGAGTTTTCTGCGATTGCAGATGATAAATGTTTTGCTGTCATCGGCAGACCTATCTACGAAGGCAATGCTTTAGAAAATATTAAAACTATTATTAACTCGGCAAAATAATGCAAGCAAAGGTATGTGGTCTATCAACGGTTGCCCAGGTCGAAACCTGTATTAATCATGACGCTAACTTTTGTGGATTTATTTTAAACTATAAAAAAAGTCATAGATTTGTAAATTACCAAATCGTAGAACAATTAACTAAGATAAATAAAAAAAATACCGCTTTTGTTGGTGTACTCGTTAAACCTTCAGAGGAAGAACTGAGGAAATTTTCAAGCCTTAACATAGATTATTTTCAAATCTATGGAGACTATTCGAGAGAAGAGATAACTAAGCTCAAAACTAAATATAAAAAAAAAATAATTGTGGCTCTACAAATAAAACAGTAACAAGATGTTTTAAAATATAAAACTTACGAGCAAGTAGCAGATATTATTCTTTTTGACAGCTCAGGTTTTCACGAGTCTTTGAGCTGGAATTATAATTGGATTAAACAAGTTCCTTCCTCAATAACAAGAATGCTAGCAGGCAATATCAATATGGGCATGCTTGAAAACTTAAAAGAAATAACAGATATTGTTGATGTTTCTGGAGCTTTAGAAACGGATAAAGTAAAAGACATTAGTAAAATCAATGAATTTTTAGATAAAATAAAAAAAATTAATGATTAAAATTAAAAAAAATATTCCTTTAATTGACCAACATGACAAGAATTACTTGTATGGTAAAAAATTTGGCGGTAATTTTATTCCTGAGAGTTTAAAAAAACCTATTGATGATTTAACCAAATTATTTGAGAAATATAGATATGATAAGAGTTTTATAAAAGAAAGAGATCGGTGGTATAATAATTATCTAGGCACTCCTACTAGATTCATCAGATTGGATAATTTAACTCGTCACTTAGGTGGAGCTCAGGTTTGGGCTAAAATGGTTTCAGATTATTCCACAGGATCACACAAAGCACTAACAACAATAACACATGCTTTGCTTTGTAAAAGAGCCGGAAAGAAAATTTTAGTGACTGATACAGGAGCCGGTGAAAATGGAAAAGCATATTCTATTATTGCAAAAGCAATGGGTTTAAAACTTTTTGTATTTATGGGTTCAAAAGATATCGAAAGACAAAAACCCAACGTAAATATAATGAAGTCAAATGGAGCAAAAATAATTCCTGTCGTTACTGGAACAAAAAGTTTAGTGGATGCAGTCTCGGAATGCATTAGATTTTTTGTTTCAAATAATGAAAAAGTTCACATGGGAATCGGCAGTTTAGTGGGTCCTTCGCCCTACGTTAAGATTTGTGGTTGGAGTACTGCACAAATTTCTAGAGAACTTATAATTCAGGTAAAAAATACTTTTAGTGGGGTTCCAAAAAAAATGAAAATATGTGCAGCCGTTGGTGGTGGTTCCTCGAGTTTTGGAATTTGGAATTCATTTTTTAATTATAGTCAAAAACAAGTTGAACTCATTGGGGTCGAAGCCCAAGGACCTAAGAACAGTAAATTACACGCAGCACCCCTCACTAACAATTCAAAAATTGCTATCATGCATGGTTTTGCTTCATACTGTGCACAAGATAAGGATGGAAATATTGCTGACACCGATTCCTGCAGTGCGGGTTTAGATTACCCATCGTGTTCGCCGATTCATTCTTGGTTAAAAGACAATAAAAGAGTTCGATTTACAAGTGCAAACGATGAAGAGGCTTTAGATGCATTTGAGTTAATCAATGACTTAGAAGAGATAAGCCCATCACTTGAGGTGGCTCATCCAACGGCGGAAATAATCAAAATTGCACCTAAACTTAGCAAAGATACAGTATTAATACTCTCGAGTTGTGGCGACAGTAAAAAAGACTCACTGATAATTAAAAAAAAATTGGGTTATTATAGGAGATGAAATCTAAAATTGCTCTAGCTTTTCAAAAATGTGAAAAAGAAAATAGACCGGCTTTAATTACTTATTTTGTAGGTGGTGACGGTGGGAAAAAAAAATCTCTTAATATTTTAAATGCTCTTTCTAAAGAAGCGGACTTATGCGAAATTGGATTCAGTTTTTCAACCCCAATCGCTGACGGTGGTGAAATACAAAACTGTCACCACAGAACATTAACGAGCGGTATTAGAATTAAAGATATATTTGATATTGTAAAAAAATATAATAAAGATAAAGATTCTAAGCCGATTATTTTAATGGGCTACTATCAAACAATATTTCATTATAGAGAAAATAAATTTCTAAAAAAATGTAAAGAAGTTGGAGTTTCAGGGCTCATAGTAGTCGATTTACCTTTTCCTGAAAACTTACCTTTTGCAAAAAAATGCAAAACTAATTCAATTTGCTTTCTTCAACTTATTTCTCCAACTACTTCGATACAAAGAGCAAAAAAAATAATTCAAAGTTCAGACGAACTAAACTATCTAGTTTCAATGTTGAGCACTACGGGCGGTAAACTTAAGGTTTTGCCAAAAAAAATATTAGAAAATTACAATAAGATTAAAAAGATTAATCCAATTAAAAAACTTGTAATCGGATTCGGAATAACAGGAAAAACGATCAGATCTTTTAAAAACAGTGATGGTGTTGTTTTGGGAAGCACAATTTGTAAGGAAATTACAAGATCCTTGAAATTACGCCAAAATCCTGTCACAAACTTAAGCAGAATGGTAAGAGACTTAAAGAAAAAAATATTATGAATTGGATTAAATCGAAAATTTCAAAATTTGTAGAAATAGCTAAAAATAAAATAATAAAAAAACGTGCTAATAATATTGAAGCATCTGAGAGTCTATGGATCTCATGCCCTGGTTGTAATGAGATGCAATTAAAAACAGATTTGAAAGAAAAATTAAATATTTGTAAATGTTCTCATCATTTTGACCTCGATCCTAAAATGAGATTTAAAAAAAGTTTTTTTGACAACGGTGAATTTGAGTTAATTGAATGCCCTGCATTTGCTGATCCAGATCCATTAAATTTTGAAGTAAACGGAAAAAAATTTGTAGATAAGTACAAAGCGTATCAAAAAAAAACAGGTCAACAAAGTGCAATTTTAATTGCCGAAGGAAAAGTTAATGGTTTAAATGTTATTGCAGCCGGTTATAACTTCGCCTTCGGTGGAGCTGCAATGACTTTACGAGAATCAGAACATCTTCTTACTGCAATGCAAACAGCAATAGATAAAAAGGTAGATGCTTTCGTAAGTTTTTATCAAAGCGGTGGCATGAATGTAACTGGAAATTTGTTTAGTTTAGGAAAAGGAATGCCTGCTATTATGATGGCTACTAAAATTTTAAAAGATGCAGGTATTGTTACCGTAGGAGTCTTAGGTTCAAAAACAACTGGTGGTTCTTTTTGCAATGTTTTTGGAAATGATTTTTTATTCGCAGAAAACAAAAGTACAAATAATCTTTTATTTGCCGGTAGAAGAGTTAGTGCTTCTATAAATGCTGGTCAAGAAATACCAAATGATTTCGGTGAAAGCTTAAGTTTAGAAAATCATGGAATGATTGATGGAGTTTTAAATAGTCGACTAGAAGCTAAATCAAAAATAAGTACTTTAATAAAGGTGGTCTTGAAGAAAGCCGAGATACAAGCTAATACTGACACATCAAATGTTACCACTCTCGACAGATCTCTACAAAAAACTTCAAAAGCGTTATAGTAGTAAAATTAATCTAGACCTTGAGCGTATCCAAAAAGTTTTAACTTCGCTTGCTTTTCCACATTTAGAATTAGATCAGCCTATTAATATTTTAGGTAGCGATGGAAAAATGAGCACGTTAACCTCACTTAAATATTTTCTAGAAGCTCACAAAAAAAATGTTACTGCGTTCACTAGTCCTCACCTTTATGATGCCAGACACAGATTTTGGTTAAAGAATAGACATATCACCCTTAAGGAAATAAAAAAATATACTAAAATCGTGGAGACTACAGGCTTAAAACTAACGTTATTTGAACTATTAACGTGTGTTTATATTTTAGCTGCCAAAAAACAAAAAAATATTAACTACCATTTAATTGAAGCTGGTCTTTTATTTAAAAAAGATAGCACTAATTTATGGACAGATCCCAAAGCTCAGATTGTAACCAATATCAACTTTCAACATCAAGATTGGGTAAAACCCCAGACTTTAACTGAGATTTGTAGGCAAAAACTAGATTCACTCTCACAAAACACAACTATTTACATAACAAAACAACACCCAAGAACCTTAAAGATTATCAAAAATATTCTAAAGAAAAATAAAAGCAAAAAGGTTTATGCCTCAAGTTTTAAAGTTAAAAAAGTAAAAGATTATTATCTCTATAAAGATCAAAAAAACATCATTGCCATAAAATCTAAAACAATTCACTCTGAAGGATTGATCAATAATTTAGCTTTAACCATCAAAGTAGCACTAGATTTTGGTGTGCCTAAACAAACGATTGTTAAAACCATTCCTAAAATTCAATTTGAAGGCAGAGTTCAGTACCTAACAATGGGTAAATTGAAAAAATTACTTCTGCCTCATGAAAAACTATTAATCGATGGCTGTCATTCCATGACAAGTGCTGAAAATTTATATAACTACCTTAAAACTTTAAAAGAGCCTGTTTATGGTATTTGGGGTATGCAAAAAAATAAATTACCAGATCAATTTATTAAATCGTTTAACAAAATATTTAAAAAACTAATCACCGTGACTATTCCAAATGAGCCCAACGCTTTAAAAGCAGATGAATTAAAAATAATTGGACAAAAATATATGCCAATCTCTTCAGCTAATAATATTGAAACCGCTCTGAAACAATTATCTTCTAAAGAAAAAAAAACCATCGTGATATTTGGTAGTTTGTATTTAATTGGAGATGTTTTAAGTAAAAATTAAATATTTTCTTTAATCCAAGAAACAATATTTGATTTGGTAGTAGCACCCACTTTTGTTGCTTTTAATTGACCATTTTTAAATAACAACATAGTAGGAATTCCACGAATACCGTACTTAGTTGGAGCATTCGGCTCTTCATCAATATTGTGTTTTCCAATCACAACTTGATCTTTCATTTCATACGAAATCTCTTCAAGCACAGGACCGATTTGTTTACAAGGTTGACACCACTCAGCCCAAAAATCTACAACAGTTGGCTTCGATGCTTTGATAACATCTGATTCAAAAGTTTCGTCTGTGATTTTTTTTGTGGCCATGAATAATCGATAAATAAGTATTTTTTAATTAAAGTCAACTAGGCTGCGCTGTAAAATTTCTCCATCTCTTCAACGTATGCGTTAATATCATCTAGGATCGCTAAACGTTCTGGCTGGCCTTCTCTTTCAAATTTTTCTCGTAAAGTATCGATTTCAGAATACGTTCTTGGAATGGTATTCCATTTTTCTTTATTCGTACTTAAAAGTCTTTTAGCAATAGTTCTCTTGATTTCACTATATTCTGCTTTGGGAAGTACTTCTGGCTTTTCCTCATAAATTAAACGTCTACCAAAATAATGAAGTCTTTCGTCTTTTAACTTATCTAGAACCGAAAGTTTTTTCTCCCACTCAGCTTTATGAAACTCAGGCATCATTTTATTGTCTTCAGCACTGGTAAACTTCGTGTAAATACTCTCTTCTTCATAGATATCTTCTTGGGATTTTGTTTGCTCTTTTTCTTCAGCTTCGTCTTGTAGAATAAGGCTTATTTTCTCTGCAAATTTTTTATTATCTTTAATCAGTTTAGCTCTTGCTGTTAATTTTTCAGCTCCTAACATTTTATACTCATCAAATTCATTGCCGTAAGAAGGGTTCATAATGATGGGGTGTTTGTTGTGTCTTACAGTTCTTAAAAATTTTGGATTTTTTGCCATCTCTGCTTTTAAGTCTGCAATAGACATATCAAGATAAACATTAGGGTCATGTCTTAAATCAAAACATTTAGGCCACTTGTATTTTGGATGCTGACAAACATAAGCCTGTACATAGGGCCTACTTTTTCCATAAAAATATTCGTTAGTGCAGAAATAAAGTTCTTTTTTTATAATTTCTAAAGTTAAATCTTTATTGGTTGTTAAGTAACTTGCCTTCCAAACGCTTGGAGCCTTTTTGGAGATAATTTTTGCAATGCCTAAAGTTGCAATCACATCACCTATAGCGCTGTGCGCTTCACTGTGTTCAATACCATTAAGAGGCGCCATTTGGTCTAATTTATAAACAGCGTTTCCTTTTGCGCTAATAGAATTTTTTAAAGTATTTGGATAATAAAGATTAGCTGCTCTTGCTAAATTTAAAAGATCGCCTCTATTATTTCCGCCTGTGCTTGTTAAATAAGGATACTCTAAAGTTTTAAATAAAGTACTTCTTAAAAATTCCTCGTCAAAATCAATACTATTAAATCCAATATATGTAACTTTGCCCCATCGTTTTAAAGTGTCTACGAATTGCCTAGTCATTTCATAATGAGAAAGATTTGCACTTTTTAGCATTTTTGGTGAAGATTTATTTACAATTAAAGCCATTGCTTCAGGAATAATGCTTGGACTAAGTCTACATCTAGCTTCGTAGCGATCAAGCTTTTCTAAATTATCATTGGTTAAAATAGCGCCGACCTGAATAATCTGCCCCCAAAATTTATTGGATGAGCTTGTTTCAAAATCGTAGAAGACAAAATTTGACATTAGAAATTATTTTAAAACTTTTATTTTTTCAGTGTTTTCTTCAAGTATTTCTTGAAAAGTTCCAGGATCCTTAATATTGCTTAACGTGTTCATAATTGATCTTGCGTCCCTGCCAAAAGTATCGGTTGCAGTCATAGCTTGTTCTAATTTCTTTCTAAGATCAATAATACCATCAAAATGTTTTTCAAAACGAGAGGCAATATTTCTTAGA
>Ga0114996_10003805_pt1 | contig 18461 bp, 12 predicted proteins | sample ArcticOcean_MG_C_4_FD_87039 | JGI IMG/M metagenome (GOLD analysis project Ga0114996, IMG submission 87039) | Marine microbial communities from western Arctic Ocean - ArcticOcean_MG_CB4_134 | ecosystem: Environmental > Aquatic > Marine > Oceanic | place: Arctic Ocean: Canada Basin | collected...
AACCCGCTGGCCACCCATTGGTACACTCTCTCTACGTAGAATCTCCAATATTCCCATCGGTGTGCAGGGGGCTAGAAAGGGCTTGCCTATACAAAGACGGCCTACATTTGTGGGATGGAAGCCGTCTACGTCCTTAGCAGGAATAATAGACCGGAGGATCTTGTCGGCATCAATATGACTGGGTAGGGGAAGTTGCACGAGGATACCGTCAATGTGGTCGGCACGGTTGAGTTCTCCTATTTGCTTGAGGAGCTCGGGAGTTTGCGTCTCAGAGGGCAAGTTCACTTGCTCAGAATGTATACCCAGGTCGGTGCTCGAACGGGTTTTGTTGCGAACATACACTTGGGAAGCCGGATTATCGCCAACCAAGACCACTGCCAGACCTGGCTGGACGCCTCTGGAAATTAATTCAGAGACTTCCTGGCCGACCTCCTCCTTTAGCTGGAATGCGATGGCCTTCCCGTCGATTATGCGTGTTTCCACTTGAGTGGGCATGCATAGATCTTAGCAGACAACCAGGATTCTGATGATCCATTCTAGTGCTATTGTTGGTTCGGATGTCGGGTTGTTCCAGGTTGAGGGGGCTGATAGATGGATCGATACGCGTAGTAATTACCTAGAACCTTGAGGACGTAAAGCTTTGTCTCCCTGAAGCCAATATTTGAAACGAAAACCGAAGGGTCATGCGTGGAATCTGTGACCGCCAACCATCGAAGGACATTTCCACTACCAGCATTGTAGGCCGCCAAAGCTCTCTCGGAAGAATCATTATGACGATTTATAAGTTTCCTCAGGTAATGTGCGCCAAGATGAATTGACACCTCTGGGCGATAAAGATCTGAAGCATCCAGGTTGGGAAGGTCAACCTCCAGAGCCAACCGCCTTGCAGTACCCAGCATGAATTGCATGAGACCCCGAGCAGAAGCAGAGGATTTCGCGGTTGGATCGAACCGGCTCTCTTGGTAAATGACAGCTAGCAGTAAATAAGGGTCAATATTTTTCCCATTGGCGGCCTTTTTGACCAGTTGCCAGAAATGACGTGGATAGATTAGGCGCTGTATGGCTGTAGGAAGCTGGTTAGGGGAGACACCTGGGAAGTGTGATTTTTGTAGTGTTTCTGCAGCTAGAAGAGATTGCTTTGGTAGGTTTCCAATCGCCGAGTAGTAGGCCAGATTGAACAGGTAGTCATTAAGATTCCCGAATGCCTTCCTGCCTATACGTCTGATCTCAACTGAGGCCTCAGTCTCCAGTCCCAAGAAAAGGAGTTCGCGTACTTTATCCAGTGGAGAATTGCGGGTTTCTGCAGTGGATCCGGGATCTTTCCACAGAAAAGAACGAGGTTCAATAAGGCGATCTTCCCAGCTAAATGAACCGACAGGATAGGACTTGCTGGCAGGGGAAAGCTGGAGTCTTGAAAGCGCGCTGAAATAGTTAGGATTCCCATGAGCACTGGCGGTAAATGCCTGCTTTGCTAATTTAGGTTCCTTTTCAGATTGATGACATATTCCTTTGAGGTAAAAAATTTCTTCCCGTGTTACTCCCGATATCCTCGAAGGCAAATTTGAGGAACTTATTGTCAGGAGAGTTTGGAGCTCTCGGAGAGCTGATCTGTATTTGCTGTGTTCTACATAAAGACGCGCTAGGTAGTACCGAAACTCGAGCTGGTGCGGGCCATCAGCACTGTTGAGAGCTCTTTTAACAGTTTCTTCTGCCAGGTCGTCACGACCAAGCCAGCGCTGACTGTCTGCTAGATTTAGATAACTTTTCTGGGCGTGCCGACTATTGGAATGATTTTTAAGCAACTCCTCATATTCTTGTACTGCTTCGGTATAATTTTTCAATCTTAGCGCTGTGTTCCCGGCCTGATATTTGCAGTAGATACCCCAGTCTGACATTGGATAACGTGTATACCCCTCTCTGTAGGACTGCAAGGCACGGGACAGATGGCCATCCATCGCATAAGTCCGCGCTTGCAGGTAGTGATACTCGGGAGCAGAAACGCTCTCTGGGTAGTGTTCGAGCAGATGCGCCAGATATTCTCTGGTGCGCTTAGTCTGCCGGTTGTTCATAAACACCATAGTTCTGATGCGGATGCCTGACTCAGAGGAGAGAGGTAATGGTTGTAGTTGATACAGGTCATTTGCAGCCGACAGTGCAACGTCGTCTTTTTGATTTATTTCGATAAGGGCGGTTAGATCGGAAATTGCCTCGGATGGAGTCTGTTTGACGAGGTGCATTCGAGCATGACTTAGAGCTGCTTTCCTTGACAGGGGGTTACGTTGCAGGCGCCATACTCTGTTGTACCAAGTTAAGGCCTCATCAGATTGTTGATGTCTTTTCAGAAGTGTTGCATACCGGAAGGCTATTTCTGGCCACTTGTGATGATCTGGAAACTCTCTCAGGAAAGACTCCAGATAGTCGCGCTGTTTTTCTAGGGGAGTCCCATCGACATTGTCCAGCAGCATTAAGAAGGCAAGGTCTTGCAGATGAGAGTCTTGCCTAATAAGAACTCCGAGTAACTTATTGGCTTCTTGTTGTTTCCCCGTCTGTGTAAGTAAACGGGCTCTTAGAAAATCGAGATGGTTGAGCCGATAAGCCTGAGGGTGCTGGCGTTTGATATTTTCGAGCTGTTCTATGGCTGCGGTAGTGGCTCCGATACCATTTAAGTGGCGCACTCGTTCCATGGGATCTCCATTAAACGATGCCATAGTTAGCAGGAGAAGGAGGACCATCTGCTCATTATAAGGGAGGGGGCCGGCAAGGTTTTCTTATAGAAGCTATCCCGGAGCTAGGGATAGATCTTGTTTAAAAGACGGGGGAATGGGATCGTTTCTCGCACATGACTAAGGCCAGAAACCCAGGAGACGACCCGTTCTATCCCCATACCGAATCCTGAGTGAGGGACGCTTCCGTAGCGGCGCAAGTCGGTGTACCAACTGAAAGCCTCCTCTGGTAGGTGATGTTCCTGGATGCGCTTTTTCAGAAGATCCAATTCATGAATTCTCTGGCTGCCACCGATAATCTCGCCGTATCCCTCAGAGGCGAGCATATCCATACACAGCGCTCGGGTGGGTTTTTCAGGATCCGGTTCCATGTAGAAGGCTTTTACTTGAGTTGGGTAACGATGAATGATGACGGGCCGGTCAAAATGGTTAGAAATAATGGTTTCATCGCTGCCACCAAAATCTGAACCCCGGGCCGTTTCTGTCCCATAGTCCTCGAGGATATCAAAGGCCTCATCGTAGCTGATCCGTGGGAAAGGAGGGTGCACCCTCTTGAGGGGCTCTAGGTTTCTCTGGAGGAGCGCAAGCTCTTTTGAGGAGCGCTCGATTACGGTCTGGACTATGTACGATACATAGTCCTCTGCCAGGGACATAATATCGTCCAATTTTGCGAAGGCCACCTCGGGCTCCACCATCCAAAACTCCATCAGGTGGCGTCTTGTTTTTGATTTCTCGGCTCTAAATGTAGGACCGAAACAATATGTTCTTCCTACTGCAGTACAAATAGCCTCATTGTAAAGCTGACCGCTTTGCGTTAAGAATGCGCGCTCTCCAAAGTAGTCAACTTCGAACAGTGTAGTTGTACCCTCGCAGGCGGCGGGTGTGAGAATCGGGGTATCGGCCAGGATGAACCCCCGGTCATCAAGATATTTACGAGCTGCGTAAATGATATCGCTGCGAATTTTAAGAAGTGCACGTTGGCGAGATGACCTGAGCCAAAGGTGTCTATTCTCCATTAAAAAGGCGGTTCCATGTTCCTTTGGGGTGATCGGATAAGGCTCAGCCATTTGGATTATGGAAACGTCGTTGCAATCGATCTCAAAGCCCCCTGGAGCCCGGTTATCCTGCCTGACTACTCCTGTGATTTCAAGTGAGGATTCTTGAGTGGCCGAATCAGCCGCTCTAAACGCTGCATCGGCAACATTGTTTTTGAAAACTACGCACTGAACCAATCCTGAACCATCTCTAACCAAAAGAAAGCGGAGCTTACCCTTGTTCGTTCGATTGTAGAGCCAGCCCTTGATAGTAACTTTCTCGCCCGCGTGGTTTTCTAGATCTTGGATGTAAACATGCATACTTAAGTTTTAGGATTGTCTTGCCTGTCAGCCCTGCCCGCCTAGAGAAGCTATCTAAAAATCTGATGAGTGCGCAAGTTCGGCCTCAGTTAATTTCCTGATCTTCGGAAAATCATCCAGATACTCGAGGGAAAGAAGGAGGCGACGTAACGACCCAACCATATATTGTTCATAAATGAAATTATTCCGGACGAACACCTGATAGCCAAAGGTACCGAGAGCCTTAGATAATCTTTGCACTGCCATCAGGTGGAATTCTCTGCGGAACTGCTTCTCAGAGGAGTCTAGGTTTCTCCTGGATAGAAAGTAATCCAGGTATTCCTCCACTTCTTTAGGATGCAGATCATAGGAATCTTTCAAAAGTGAGACTAGGTCGTACGCGGGAGGCCCCCAACGGGCATCCTGAAAGTCGATCAAGTAAAGGCGGTCTCTGTGTACCATCAGATTGCGGACATGGAAGTCTCGATGACAAAGAAATCTAGGAAAAGAAGATAGTTCTTCGGAGATACGTTGGAACTCGTCGTCGAGGTCAGGGAGTGAGTCTTCCCTCATGTGACGGTAATTTCCCAGGTATTGTTTTCGAAAAAAATCAAACTCCCATAGTAGTTTTTTGAAATCAAAAGCGAGATTTGCAGTTTGATAAGATGGAGTAACAAGAGGGCTGCCATCATCCTGAATCTTGGCGATGAAATCGATGGCCTCGCAGAATTTTTCTCGCCTCCTTTCAGCTGTCGCCGTCATCAACCACTTTTGCAAAGTGACGTTCCCAAGATCTTCCTGGAGAACGATACCTAAAGGCCCATCTATTTCGAAGATTTCGGGAACGGGAATCGAAATTTTTCTGAATAACTCGTAGATTTGAAGATAATTGAAGTCTTTAGGATCGAAGGGTTCTGGATAGACCGCTAAGATGAAAGACTCCTGTTTAGCCGAGGTGTATCGAAAGTATTGGCGCATGGATGCGTCGCCGACAAGCTTTGTGACGCTGCATTGGTTTAATCCAGGCCGAAACTTATTCCGAACGAACCTCATGAGACGTTGTTGAATGGGGGGGGACTCGTCGGAGGTTAACAATCCAGCGGCCAGATCAAGAAATCATTTTCAACTTGTGGTCGGTGGGTTCGGTTTGCTGAAGTCCAGTTGAATAGAGGTGTCACTATGACGTTTTCCAATCGCGTGTTACGCGGAAGCCGAACACCGGTGCAGAGTATAGCATTGCGGATCAGACAATCTTTTTGGATTATTACATCCTCCCAAATAATGGTGTCTTCAACCTGACTGCCGATCTCTATTTCAACTTTGGTTCCCCGTATAACATTTTCCCTGGAAGGGTCCATGCAACTAACGTGGGAGGTTCTCTTCAGATGCCGCCGCAACACTTCCATGGAACTTCGCCAGTAGCGATCAGGTGTGCTGCACTCGCACCAATAATCTCGGGAGAGGTGAGAGTAAATGCGTTGGCCTTTTTCGATAAGGGAGGGATAGACATCTTTGACAGAGTCAGAAGGACCCTCTGGTAGATTCAGTAGGACTTCTCGGTTCCATATCTGAATCCCTGTGAACAAAGTTGGGGTCCCCAAGTTGCTAGGCCCGAAGCCAAGCACTGCTCCGTCTTTTGAGACTCTTACGGGATTGAAATTAGCCTTAGGAGGGAACGGTAAAACGACTAGAGTCACCAGTGCATCATTTGCTCGGTGTGCATCAAGGGCCAAACTTAGATCGATCTCTGAGTAGATTTTTCCGTTGAGGATCACGATTTCCCTCCCCTTCAATAATTTTTCTGCGTGACAAAGAGCTCCTGAGGTGCCAAGGATTTTGGATTCAGGAGAAAAATCAATTTCTAGAGACGTTGAGGGACTAAAGCTCCTGGCAGCTTCTCGGATTTTGTTGGGGAGATAATGTAGATTGATGACGGCCGATTTAATGCCGCTCTCCAACAGAGCATGCATGGAGTAGTGGATTAAGGGTTTTCCGAGAAAAGGGACAGTAGGTTTAGGTCGGAACTGTGTAAGCGGGAAGAGTCTTGTCCCTAGACCGGCTGCCAATATCATGCCGCTGACACGGTCTGGATCTAGAATTGTTTGGTTTTTCGACGGGTCCATATTTAGATAGGCGGTTATCCTGAATTAGGTTTTTGATTGATGTAGGTCCAAATCTGCGGCCTTGTATAGACTCACATAGGTGTCCCTAATCACCTGCTTGTTCTCTAGGCTTAGTATCCTGAGAGCTTTCGTAATTGTGGATGGTGCTCCCTCTAATTCGACGAAAAATCCTACGGGTGTTTCATCTAGGCTAACTTCAAGGCTGACCTCTCCGATGGTAAGAGACTGTATCTCACGCATCTTGGAATATTGAAAACAAGGCTCAAGGCCGAGTGAAGCTAGGATTTGGTGCATAGTATCTGGATGAGATACTCTGGTTTGCAGTTCAGATCGACGCTTGAAGAGCGGATCATCCTGAACAGGTCCCTTGTAAGTCAACAGACTCATCTGATCGTAGGATCGCATTCTCAGTGCGCAACCATTCTCGGTAAGACGCCTGTTTTCAAAGTCAAAAAGGGTATTGGTCTCCAGGGTTTCTCGTGTAGTGATACGGCTCCCCTGTAATTCTAATCTGTGGCGCAAGGTGGCCATCGATTCTTTAGTTAAGGCGATCTTGATCTCGTTCTCCTGACTCATCTTGTTAAAGGCCTGTTAGGTATAAAGGAGGTACTGCTGTCGTGTTTTCTGGAAATTCTCTAATGATGGCAGCCACTCCAGTTCAATTTTCTCTATAGGTACGTCCTGTTCTATCTTGGTTCTAATTCCTGGATCACCGCATAGGATGTCGAAAGGTAGTTTTTCGTACTCGTATTCATAGGGAGGTTCTTTCCAGAAGAAACGATCTGAATCTATGGATCTATAAGACTTAAGTAGAGATAATGCTGTACGAACAGGTTTATATAGTCTTCGGTCTGTGACATGAATTTGAACGCCTCCTACTAGTCTGTCGTGCCATTTGTGGAAGGTGGGAATCACATGGCATCCACGGAAGCGCACTCCCTCTAGGGCATATTCTCGGAGGGATCGGATCATCTCTTCCGGTCGAATCCAAGGAGCTCCTGTGATTTCAAATGGGCGGGTAGTACCTCGTCCTTCGCTCAAATTTGTACCTTCAAAAAGGCACATACCAGAGTATACGAGTGCGGTGTCGACTGTTGGTATGTTGGGAGAAGGGAGTACCCAGGGCAAGCGAGTCTCCTCGAAGTACATATGTCTTCCCCAGCCCTTCATTTGGACTATTGATAGAGAGCAACCTATCCTCATCTCTTGATTGAAATAGTTCGCCAGTTCCCCGATTGTCATTCCGTGACGCAGTGGTAGGGGATACATCCCGACGAAAGAGGATAGTTGGGGGTCAAGGACTGGACCTTCAACTATTTCACCGTTAATCGGGTTAGGCCTGTCTAGAACGAGCATTTCGATGTGCTGGTCTTGGCAGGCCTCCATAGCCAGGGCCATGGTGTAGATGAACGTATAGTACCGGGCGCCAACATCCTGTACATCGAAAACAAGTATATCGACTTCAGTCAGCATCTCAGGCGTCGGTCTCCTGCTCTCTGAGTAGAGACTGTACACAGGTAGGCCTGTCACGTCATCGGCGTAGCTCTCCCACTCGATCATGTTGTCTTGGGTTTCTCCTCTGGCCCCGTGTTGGGGGCCGAAAATAGTCGTGAGATTGACTCGATGGTCGGACCAAAAGAGGTCGATAATGTGGTTAAGCCTACGGTCGACAGAAGTAGGGTTGCAAATCACACCCACCCTTTTACCATCCAATAGATCTGTTCGATTCGAGAGCAGGACTTCAAGACCGGGGATAACGGTCATCTAATACTCCGACTGTTAGGGCTTGATAGGGGATAGAAAGTTAAGGGCTTTACGGCAGGAATCAAGCCGAGCTCAGCTGCGTAATCGAAGAACAGTGAAAGGCCAGCGAGATTGTCTTTGTCCAAGGAGTAATCTAGGTTATCTAGAATGTACTCCTCAACTTCAGATTCTGTTAGTCCGAGATTTGGAGCGTACAGCTTAGCAATCCGGGGGACTGCCAGTAGTCCAGCTTCTTTGGAACGTTGGAATATATGAACTTTTTCCCCGAGGTCCACGCCCTCTCTAACAGCCCAGACCGCAAAAACAAAAGGGAGGCCGGTAAAGCGGTTCCATTCACTAGCCAGGTCGTGCAAGAAGAACTGGTCACGTGGAACCCGGAAAGCAGGATTCCCTATGATCAGTGCAGCATCGAAGTTAGCTAGCATACGTTCTGGGACAGGGGGATGCTCTTGGTATTGAATGTCCTGAAATCCAAGGAATTTTTCGAGAAAAATGCGCAGCAAAGCTACGGATGTTCGACTGGACGTGTCAATTGCTATTTTTTTTACCTCGGTCAGAGGGACTCGGCTAACAAACAAGACTGTCCGAGCCTCTTTCTTTGCTGAAATAGATATATTGGGAAGGATTCTTAGCCTCGGGATCCGTTGATATTCAATTGCAGGGATTAATCCGACATCTACCGTTCCCCGAGCTAGCTGTCGAGCGCATTCGGAAGGAACATCTCGACTGACTTCAAAGTCTCCATGGTGCAATCCCTCGAGAAAACTCCAGCCTAGAGGAACTGAGTTAAGGAACTCTATGAAAGATATTCGGATTCCCATGATATTCCAGGTATTGTCTATCTGAGCCCAAAAGTTAAAGTGTAGCAGAGTGCTTTCTATCATCCTCGGCTGCCGTAAAAGCAAGGCTAGAATTGGAATCGAATTTCCAGGATTCCAACACTAGTATTATTGCGGCAATAGAGGGTCCAGACTTAATTTTTTTGGCTGTCAATTGAAACGAGCTTGCAAATCCCTGATCATTCTGTGCTATAGAGTTACTTGAAATATGCTGGGTAAAGGGAAAGGTTGAAATCTGATGGCTAAATCGATCGTAGTGGTTGAGTCGCCCGCCAAGGCGCGGACAATCGAACGTTATCTTGGTAAAGAATACGTTGTTAAGGCTTGTGCTGGTCATTTGAAGGACTTGCCAAAGAAAGTCCTCGGCGTGGATGTCGAAGATGGGTTTAGACCGGTCTATACTCTCATTGCTGGCAAAGAGCGCATCGTACAAGACTTGAAGAAAATAGCCCGTAAATCGGAAGCTATTTTCTTGGCGGCGGATCCTGATAGAGAAGGGGAAGCTATCTGCCAACATTTAGTCGAGGAGTTGCGACAATCGGAAGAGCAGCCCGTTTACAGAGTTCTTTTTAACGAGATTACCGAGGAAGCCATAAAAGAGGCTTTCGTAAATGCAGGTTCGATTGATAAGAACAAGGTAGCGGCTCAACAGGCTCGGCGAATATTGGATCGTTTAGTTGGATACAAGGTTAGTCCTTTACTCTGGACAAGGGTAAGACGGGGACTTTCCGCGGGTCGCGTACAGTCCGTTGCCTTACGCATGGTTGTTGATCGTGAGAAAGAACGAGAGGCATTTGTCCCCGAGGAGTACTGGAACTTTTCCGCTGCGTTCCTTGCAGACAGCGAACTCGAATTTGTAGCTAAGGCCACCAAGCTTGACGGGAAAAAGTTCAAGGTGACTGGAAAAGCTCAGGCGGAAACACTGTTACAGGATCTTCGGAATGGATCCTTTCTTGTTTCCGGTGTGGAGAAAAGAGAGAAAAAAAACCTCCCTCCCGTACCTTTCTTAACCAGCACACTTCAACAGGAGGCATCCAGGAAGCTAAGTTTTTCTGTTAAGAAGACAATGGTTGTGGCTCAACGTCTCTACGAAGGAATCGAACTGGGAGGAGACGAAGGTCGAGTAGGACTAATTAGCTATATGAGAACGGATTCTACTAGGGTAGCAGGTTCAGCTTTGTCTGAGGCCCGGGAGTATATAACTGCACGGTATGGCGGAGAATACGTGCCCTCGAAACCACGAAAGCACAAGACAGGCAAGAGATCACAAGACGCCCATGAAGCTGTTCGGCCAACTTCTGTTTCCAGAGAGCCTGGGCGACTGAAGGATCTTCTGGGCTCTGACGAGAGGCGTTTGTACGAGCTGATCTGGAAGCGTTTCGTTGCTTCTCAAATGAGTCCCGCTCTTTTTGACCACACCGAGATCAAAATCGAAGCTCCCAGGACTCAATTCAGTGCAGTCGGTGATGTCTTGCGATTTAAAGGATTTCTCGGTGTTTACGAGGCCTCGAAGAGGTCTTTTCGAACTGGTGATGCCGAGGTTGATCAATCTCTGCCCGACGTAGCGGACGGAGATCTTTTAACCTTGAAGGAGCTCAAGCATGAGCAGAAATTCACACAACCCCCCCCGAGGTATTCTGAGGCTACACTTATAAAATCTCTGGTGGATCGTGAGATAGGTCGCCCGTCTACCTACTCCCAGATTCTTAGCGTGATTCAGGACAGAGAATATGTCGTTAAGGAAGAGCGGAAATTCGTACCGACTGAAACGGGGACAGCAGTTTCTGAGTTGTTAGTGGAAAATTTTGGAGAGCTATTTGACTATGACTATACCGCTCGGTTGGAGAAGGATCTGGATGATATTGAGAAGGGGGAACTTAATTGGGTCGATGCCCTGAAGAGATTTTATGCTGGATTTTCCCGGGAGCTCGAGCGGGCTCAAGAGAAAATGAAGAACTTGAAGACTGAGGCGGTTCCAGCCGGGTACAACTGTGAAAAATGCGAAGCCCCAATGGTTGTCAAATGGGGACGGTTCGGTCGTTTTGTTGCTTGTAGCAATTATCCGGATTGTAAAAATACTCGAGAGATTGATAAGCCAGAAGCCGCTTCAGAATCAGATGCTCAATCGGTAGAGTGCGATAAGTGTGGAAGCCCGATGGTGAACAAAAAAGGCCGATTCGGCGAATTTTTAGCTTGCAGCGGATATCCGGATTGTAAAAACACCCGCCGAATTGTAACGACTTCGTCGGGCAAGGAGATCCTGGAAGATGTCCCGTTAGAGGATAAGTGCCCGAACTGTGACAGGAATATGGTTGTGAAAAATGGCCGGTTCGGCGAATTTGTGGCCTGCAGTGGGTACCCGGATTGTAAATATATCCGACAGGAAAAAACTGGTGTGACGTGCCCCGAGTGTTCCAAGGGAGAGATAATCCAGAGAAAATCAGGCCGAGGTAAAGTTTTCTATGGTTGCAATGCTTATCCGAAATGTAAGTATCTGCTCTGGCAAAAGCCAGTTCCTGCCGATTGTCCGGAATGTGGCTTAGCATTTCTTTTAGAGCGCATGACTAAGAAAGACGGTCTCATTCGAGTCTGTTCGGACAAGAAATGCTCACATAAGGAAGTGGTCCAGAAGACTGAACAGGTTGTCAGCTAGAACGGGCTCTTCTGGTCAGAAGCAGGTCGACCCGTTGGGAGAGATCCCAAATATCTGATTCCTAATCTTTTGTTTAGGAACAGTCCTGATTTCTGAAGGACCGACGATACCGTCTTGCCTTCGCTACTCATTTGCAGTTCGCCTTTCCTGAATCGGGTGAAGAGATCCTTCTGGACTGAACGTCATATTATGGAGCTGACTGATGTGGCTTACCGCTGGATTTTCCTCAAGTTCCGTTAATAAAGCTTCCGACGCCTCTATGGTGGTTAGGTTGAGGGTGTCCCGGATTCTTGCCAGTCGTATCTCACGAGGTGTTCTATTACCCGCTAGGGAAGCGAAAGCTTGTCCTAAGGTTTCTTGGTCGGTTGGGAAGTGCAGTGGGATATGCCCAGGAAATAGGTTTCGAGATGTAATTGCATTTAGATATGTGACTCTGTGGTCAATTTTTTCCACAACTCGTCCTGAACAGAAGTCTGCCAACCCAATCCCGATTGCATTACCGCCAGACGCTTCTGTGAGGTCGAGAACTACGATTCGCATAATATCGGGTTTGTCCTGCCATACAGAGTTGAGTTTGAACCAACGCCCAGTGATATTGGGGTCCATACCTGATCCGCTGAGCTCCTTCCCTATCCTGTCGATGACTAGGATGTCGAGTTTTTCAAAGGGAAGGCTGGGCATCAGTTTTTTTGCCGTAACCAACAACTCTTGTTCCCGTTTTTCAAGGGTAGCAGCGGGAATGAACTCGAGGTGGGCCGTTTCGTGGTAGGCGTTTTCAATAAGGGCTACCCCCATTATCAGTTTTCCACTGTTGATAAGCACTCTACCTTTAGTCAAAATCAGATGTTCATATCCCCGTATCGCCGCGGACTGGTGGAATGTGTTAGCTCCCTCAATATTTCCAAGTCCCACGGCGATCATTTTCATGAGACCACTCTCCACCTTACCTTTAAAATCAGTATGGGGTTTTATCCGATTGATCAGAACTATGCCATCTGACTCGAATGCGACGCGGTCGGTGTGTACAGCCACTCCGTCCGCAGTCGACCCGATTTCCACCGATTCCGTTGATGAGATAATAGGAGCGTCTACGACGTCTTCCGTTACCCCATACCCTGCCAGAATTTTAGCTTGACCCTTAGAAGTGCTCCCCCCATGACTACCCATTGCGGGGACTACTATGGGGTGAGCTCCAACGGATTTCAGATGAGCGACGACCCCCTGGACGATCTTGTCAATGCGAGAAATTCCACGGCTCCCGACGGCTACAGCAATCCGCTTGTTGCTGAGAGCGGTTAGTAAACCGGAATGGCAAGAAGCCTGTTTTTTCAAGGCTTTTGCGATTGAATCGAGGCTGGGTGCTTTAAACTGTTGGTTGACAGTCGCAATCCTCGGGAATGCATTCATAAGAATTTCCAATATCTGAGTAGAGAGCTATTTGTGATCGACGAGATCTTCATAGTAATTTCAGGAAGACAAATCGCGAATACACCGAAACCCCAAATTATTAAGCCCTGAATCAGTCGGAGTTTTCTGACGGGCATTAACTCTATATCCGGTACAATAGTTCTCACTGCACATCCAGGAGCCACCTCTGATCACTTTTTCTCGGCCGCTTTCCGGCCCGGCTGGATTTTGTCTATGGATAGCTGTGCGATAAGTGTTAGGACTGTACCAATCTTTAGTCCATTCCCAGACATTTCCTGAGATGTCGTACAATCCGTATCCATTGGCTGGAAATTTCCCCACAGGTGCCGGGGCAAGAAATCCATCCCCTCCTCCATCCTTGAGAGGAAAAGTCCCCTGCCATACATTGGCCATGTGATTTCCCTCTGGTCGCAGTTCATTCCCCCAAGGATAGAGTGAGCTGGGTAGTCCTCCACGGGCAGCCCATTCCCACTGGGCCTCTGTGGGAAGACTCTTCCCATGCCAATCTGCATAAGCGCGCGCATCATGCCAGGAGACGTGGATAACTGGATGATCGAGTCTATCGGTGATAGAACTCCCAGGTCCCTCTGGATGTCTCCAGTCTGCTCCGGTGACAGGCTCCCAAACCCCTTGTCCTCTATTGAAAACCCCGGACCAGCCGATTTTTTCCGACTCCGTTATGTAACCGGCAGCATCCACGAATTTTTGATATTGGCGATTTGTCACTTCATATCGGTCAATTAAAAATGCATCAACCTCCACGGGATGTGGTGGCCCCTCGAAGGAAGAGCCATCGTTAGTACCCATCTCGAAATTTCCCGCCGGAATCAAAACCATATCTGAGGGGATAATATTGACCTCAGTACTTTTTTCTATTTGAGATCGAGGGTCGCACGAGCCCAGAAGAAGCAGTAGTCCCATGAGAGAGGAGTGCGAGAATTTAGTCATGGATCGGCCAGGTTTTCACAATTTCAAGACTGGTGTCAACTCACCTATGCACTCCGGGTGCTTCTGGGGGAACTTTCCTGGAGAGAATTGAAGCCAATGCCCAGCACTTTGCAGGCCATTTCCAATTCTTCCATAATATCTCCGTAGACGGCATGAATGTGATTGCAGTGGAAGTTGTCGATGAAGGTCTCAATACTGCATCCGAATTTGGCAAAGGCATGAGGCCAGTTGTCCTGGCAAATAGCCGCTATCTCATCATTCCGATCTCCGAAATCGACAAACTCCCCTTTAACCGCTGTTAGTTCATAGCGCAAGTCATGCCTGGTTAATCGGGCAAGCGTAACTGGGCCCGGTGCGGCGATGTGGTATACCGATGCTCCTCCTGCCGGAAAGTAAAATCCTTCCGGGCGGAATTCGGTTTGGGACAGGTTAGTTTCAGGATCGTTGCTGCGGCTCGCAAAGTATGTTGCATGTTGACCACTGTTGCAGAGATCCCAGACACCCAGATCAGTGTGATAATGGCGAACATCTGCAAAAAGTACGGGGGTATTGGTTACATGCTTAAGAAGCTGCATCGTCAAAGCAGCATCAGAATCTGCCTCAGTTGCACAGACAATGGAAGGTTTGGGTTGGCCATCCGGTCCATAAAGGTCGTTTAGAAAGGCTTCAGCCACATCAGGTGTGGCGAAATGCTCAGACAGCTCACGTTGGCCTTTAATCCCACAGAAGTCATACTTGAATTCTTCGATCAGGTCGATCATCGCGTAGTATATGGCGAGCTGTTTTTGCAGTAGTTCTTCAGTGAGACGGAACTCAGCATCGGGCTCCGTCCAGTGAATTTTACGGACGTGTTTTTTAAGATAGGCTAGGCTAGCGGGCACTCGTTTTCCAGCCTTCAACTCCATTTCGGCGCGCCGAACGATCTCGAATTGATCTACGTGGTCTACGTCAATACCAAATTCTTTCATCCATTGCGCTGGGTCGATAACTGTAGTATCGATTCCCAGGGACCGACCTCCTATCAAAGCGTAGGTCAAACCTTTAAGACGGTGAGCAGCCGCTATGCCAACGAGTTGAGCTGTTAAACGGTGTTTAACGGTAGGATCTTCGATATCACCAAAGTTCTTGGTGAAGGGAATTCCTGCTTGATCCAAGGAGCCGGAATTCGCAAGCATACCTACCAGTCCAGGATAACGGGGATTGATGTTGGAGAACATCACGATCGGCTTCGGACAGAATTGTGCGGCAACTCTGGCGTATTGAGGCCAGGCCCAAACCGAGAAATTGAACAAAGTCACATCCACGTCTTCTGCCGCCAAGCGCTTTCCGTTACGGACGGCTATCTCGTTTCTCCAAATGACTTCGTCTCCGAGAATGACCTCAAAACCCTCCTCTTCCAAGGTGCTTGCTAATTTTCTTCGGAATTCTTGGTTGACAGGGGCCAGCGGTTTCTGAAGAAAACTGCGACCGTCTCCGAAGTCTAGAATCCCGACTTTGATACTGGAAGGTTTTAAATGTTCGAGCATTGTGTGTTCTCTCCTAATAGGCCGAGCCAGGTTTTAGGTAGCTGGTATTGTTGAATGAAAGAAATCTATCTTTTCCCCCTATACGTCGCTTCCTTCTTACGAGGTGACTGAGTCTAAATCAGGTCTATCCTCCTCGTTCAGCTGGACCGGCTTGATTTCTTCTATTTCCAGGCGGCTATCGAATCGTCGAGATCTATCTCCCAAGTACCACTGACTATCAATAGTATGGACTGAAATCGATCCAGTTCAAGGAAGATTCTAATGTTTCAGTACCCTTCAGATGATTTCCCCCACAAAGAGCTAACAAGATAGGGGGACAAATTCTGATTTCGAGTGGACTCCGCAAGCAGATCAGCTGTCCTCCGAAGGAAAAATTATCTGGGAAATGCATGTGGTGGATTATTGGGTTAAGCTTTGGAGACCCTGCAGCAGTTGGAGTTTTGTCCGATGGGAAATAAATCAACAGATACTCAAAGCGAGGTCGTCGAGAAGAAACCCAGTGAAGCTAGGCTCCGATATATCTACATTGCCGTCGTTCTCAACACTGTTATTTTGATCACACTGATGTGGTGGTTTTCCAGGGTCTTTATCTAATGCACATCATCGACTGGCTAGTAGTCGGGGGCTATTTGACCTATGTAGTTTGGGGGAGCGTCAGGAAGAGTGATGCTACCGATACTATTAAGGGTTATTTCCTTGCGAACCGAAGTTTGCCCTGGTGGGCGGTAGGTATTTCTGTTATGGCAACCCAGATGAGTGCCATCACTCTGGTTGGTACTACGGGTCAGGCTTTCGATGATGGTATGCGTTTCATCCAGTTCTATCTGGGACTACCACTGGCGATGGTCATCTTATGCCTTACGGTAGTCCCTTTTTTCTACCGGGCTAAGGTCTATACGGCCTACGAGTATTTAGAGAATCGTTTCGATTCTAGGACACGGACTTTGGCGAGTATGCTCTTTTTGGTGTCTAGAGGGTTGTCCTGCGGGATCATCATAGCAGCCCCTGCAGTGATTCTTTCCGTCGTTTTGGGTTGGGATTTATCTTTGACTGTACTAGTCATCGGTGTGCCAACCGTTATTTACACCATGTTGGGAGGTATCCAGGCTGTTACCTGGGCGGATGTGAAGCAGATGATCATCATTCTCATTGGGATAACAGCGGTGATCATGGTCATCGTGTCTCAATTTCCTCCCGGGGTATCAATCAGCGGGGCCATGCGGCTTGCAGCAGCCAGTGGACGGTTGACTACTCTGGACTTTTCATTCGACTTTGAAAGTACCTATACGTTCTGGTCGGGACTTCTAGGCGGAACCTTTTTGATGCTTTCTTACTTTGGATGTGATCAGAGTCAGGTGCAGCGTTATCTGACGGCGAGATCGTTGAGCGAAAGTAGGATCTCACTTCTGATGAGTGCTTTTCTGAAGATTCCCCTACAGTTTGTCATTCTGCTATTGGGGGTATTGGTTTTCGTTTTTTATAATTTTTCGGCGCCTCCGATTTTATTCAATCAAGCCCAATTTGAAGAGGCTAAGACCCAGCCAAGATTTGGACAACTGGTATTGGCCCATAAAAAAGCTTCCGAGAATGTCCAGTACACCTCTCAGCAGTTTCTTCTTGAGGAGTCTGAAATAAGCAAAGATGCGTATCTGTCGGCCCTGCGGGAACGCCAGGAAATTCGCAGCAGAGCGATTCAGATTGTTCAGGTTAGTGAGGATGCTTCCTCCTTTAGTGATGTTAACTATGTTTTCCCATTTTTCGTGGTCAATAATCTGCCGATCGGGATGGTTGGGCTCATAGTGGCGGCAATTTTTGCAGCAGCTATGTCGAGTGTGTCTTCTGAGCTGAACGCCCTATCCACTACGACTGTTATGGACTTCTACCGAAGGCTCTTTCGTCCCGATGAGGAAGAGAAGCATTACCTTCTGTTTTCCAAAGTTGTTACGGGGATCTGGGGGTTGGCTGCTTGTGCGGTTGCGGTCTATGCGAGTCAACTCGGGTCCCTGATAGAAGTCGTCAATCGTTTAGGCTCTTTCTTCTACGGGTCACTGCTGGGTGTTTTTATTTTAGCAATAGGAACACGTTGGGCAACGCCCCTTTCTGCCTCGATAGGTTTGATCGGAGGCATGATCGCAGTGGCCGGAGTTAGTCTGCTAACTGAAATCTCTTTTCTCTGGTACAACTTGGTCGGGGTTAGTGCGGTAATTTTGGTGGCCTTCCTCATCAGTTGGTGGGAAGGTGCCTTCAAGGCAGGCCCAGGAGTAGGTTGTGACTAGATGTTCTTGCCTGAATCCGGAAATCGATTTTGGATCTGCAAGATGGGGGTTATGAGACTCATGAAGGCAATGATTGGCAGCGTGCTTCTTTTACTGATCTCTCGATCTCTTGCGGCACAGGACCCCCAGTTGGATCGAGGAGCAGTAGGTTTGGCCTTAGCTCTGCGACGACTCCCTGTGACGGCCACTTTGCTGCATACTACTGCCCACCCTGACGATGAGGATAATCCGTTGCTTCTGATGATGCGCCGGGGAAAGGGCATCCGAACGGGGCTGCTGACCTTGACTCGTGGAGATGGTGGTCAGAATGAAATAGGCCCAGAGCTTTTCCAAGCGCTTGGGATAATTCGAACCGAAGAACTGATGGCGGTGCACCGCTACGACGATGTGCGACAGTTTTTCACCCGGGCCTATGAGTTCGGGTACTCATTTAGTGCAGAGGAAACTCTCGAAAGATGGGGAGAGGAGCAGATCCTGGCCGATATGGTGCGGGTAATTCGTACTTTTAGACCTCAAGTCATTCTCTGTCTTTCTAGAGATGGAAAGGGCGGAGGACAGCATCATCAGGCGTCCGCGAGATTATCGGAGAAAGCGTTTCATGCCGCCGCCGATGTCAGTAGGTTTCCTGAGCAGTTGGAGGAGGGGTTGCGTCCATGGAAAGCAAAAAAGCTTTACGAACGCTTTCGGTGGAGAGGAGGTTTGTCAAATCTGGAGTCGGATGCCGCGAAAAATATTTTGAGGATTTCAACCGGAGCCTACGATCCAGTTCTGGGCAAGACTTATGCTGAGCTTGGCTTGGAGGCTAGGTCTATGCACAAGTGTCAGGGAATGAATCAAGTCATCTCAG
>Ga0114996_10003806_pt1 | contig 18450 bp, 23 predicted proteins | sample ArcticOcean_MG_C_4_FD_87039 | JGI IMG/M metagenome (GOLD analysis project Ga0114996, IMG submission 87039) | Marine microbial communities from western Arctic Ocean - ArcticOcean_MG_CB4_134 | ecosystem: Environmental > Aquatic > Marine > Oceanic | place: Arctic Ocean: Canada Basin | collected...
CCTTGTTCGAGAGCCTTTACAACCGTAGCCCATTCCTTTAATCCATACATCATCCAAGACTCGTAATTATAGGAACTATATCTTTTTTCACACAAACAATCATAGGCGTATCTTCTTTGATAAATGCAGAAACTTTGGTTCCTCTAAGTTCCATTACCATATCTTGGAAAATATTTAGATCATCTGATTCAAATGCTAACATAAAATCTTGGTCATGTATGCCAAAGGAGTATGTTGTGTTTAGTTCGACTTGTGGATATTTCTGACTAACTTTGATGTGTTCATCCATCATTTGTTTTCGTTGTTCAAGAGGAAGAAGATACCATTCTCTTGTTTTGATAAATGGGTAGACTACTGCATATTGTTTGGCTTCTAACCCTCCTACAAATGAGTGAATTCTATTTGTTTTAGCATAAATTGATGCTCGAGTTGATGACAAATACACTCTTGATGGTGTGATATATTTTCCAACCACTGTCAAGTATATTTTTGAGATTGTTTCTTGAATATCTTCAATTGATTCTGACATGCACCAAATCAAAAAATCTGCATCATCTCTTAATCCTAATGTTGAATATGTTCTAATTTTTACCGGAGCATTTTCTAAAATATTCTCTAATTCTCTTGCAGATTCTTCTTTTGCTAAATCTGCCATCCATCTCCATTTAGGATCTACCTTGAAAAATGAAAAATTGAAAAAATATCTCTTATTTTCTTCTTCTGACATGATCACTCATTTGTTACCTAATATTTAAAATAATTTTTAATTCTTATTGTTTGGCTTCTTCTAAAACCCAATCATAACCACGTTTTTCAAGTTCTTGTGCAAGTGATGCATCACCACTTTTTAAAATTCTACCATCTGCAAACACATGAACGTAATCTAATTTGTCTAAGAAATTTAGAATTCTTGCATAATGTGTAATTAGAATTGTTGTTGAATCCTTATCTGATACCTGGCTAATTGCTTTTGCAACTGATTGTACTGCATCAATATCTAATCCTGAATCTGGTTCATCTAGGATTGAAATTTTTGGTTTTAATACTGCCATCTGCAAAACTTCTGCACGTTTCTTTTCTCCACCAGAAAATCCCTCATTCAAATATCTTGAAAGAAATTCTTCTTTTAATCCTACGGATTTAATATTCTCTTTAAGATAATTTTGAAATTCTCTTACTGTAATGAATACTTCTCTATCTTCCCCTTTCATTGCTTTACTTAGTGCATTGTAAGATGTTCTAAGAAAATGTGAAAAACCTACTCCAGAAACTTCAGTTGGATATTGGAATCCTAAGAAAAGTCCCTTTTTTGCACGTTCATCCGCAGTTAATTTCAATATACTTTCTCCATCAAGAAGAATATCTCCATTTGTAACATCATATTTTGGGTGTGCAAGGAGTGTGTATGCCAATGTACTTTTTCCTGAACCGTTTGGTCCCATGATTGCATGTACTTCACCAGGTCCTGTTTTTAGATTAACTCCTTTTAGAATTTCTTTCCCATCACGTGTAACATGGAGGTTTTTTATTTCTAATATTGCCATGTGATGAACATTTTGATATTACTATATAATCGAGACGAATTTTAGCTATTCCTAATCATTCAAAAAAAGAAAAAAGTGGATGTTATTTGTTGACTAGTGTTGGTCTTAGTGTAAGGGTAATTTTGTTTGCAGTAAGAATTTCTTTCACCCTATTTCTTATTGTTACTTCGGTAATCCCAGAGACTAATGACACATCTTTTTGTAGTATAGTTTGTCCTAACAAAATTGATCCAATATACAAGTAAGCAGCTGCAATTCCATTTGGTACTTTTCCATCTGTAACTTGATGGCCTTGTGTTTTTTCAGCAATTTCTAATGCAAGACGTTCAACACGTCCATCTGTTTTTGACAGATTGGCAATCTTGGAGATATACTTATCCATGGTCACAGTAGGTGTAATGACATGTCCAATTTCTAATACTAGATTTCTATAGTATTTTGCAGCAAGTTTTGATTTCGCTTTCTCATCTTTTGGAGCACAAACTTCCTTACATATTTCTTTTAGTGATCTAACTACATCACATTGTTTGCATGCCATATAGACAACAGCAATTGTCATACTTACAATAGATTTACCCTTCACCTCAATGTTATTTCCATCTAGACTTCGATAAATCATTGAAGCTGTCTCAGCAACATTCTTTGAAAGATTACAATTTTCACATGTTTCAGTAATTTTTCCTAAAACGCTTGTTAGCCTTCTCTCACGAGGTGAGGTTACTCTGACTCTTTGTTGCCACTTTCGAAGATTTTGCATCTGATTTGATACTGAACTATTGATTTTTTTCCCACTAAAATCAGTGCTTCCCATAGATATTTCAGTTGCTATACCCATGTCATGTTGGGCTAATGTAACTCGTCCACTTGCTCTTGCTAATCTCATTTTATCTTCAAGATTAGCTCCTTTAGTTTCTGGTCCGTAGTCAACCATTTGTTCAGCTACGACAATGCCACAGCTTGAACAAATTCTTTCACCATTCTGAATATCATCTACAACTGTAGCCTTACATTCAGGACAGCAAACTTCTATTTCTAGTGTATTCATTTATGTCGTTTTCTCCTGTTTTTTTTCATCACAGGAGTTTGTTCTAGTGAAAAAACCTTGGTTCCACTAATCTTTTTTAAATTGTTTGTAAGTGGTATCGCAGATGCAAAGGGACTTTTTACAGGCCCAATTAACTCTGTTACACGTCCAATCTTTTGATTATCTTTGTCACAAAGAACTTGACCTTCTTTGATCTCTTTGCTTAGTCTTACTATGACTCTGCCACTATTGGCAATATGCAATACTTCACCTACCTCCTGCAATTATTATCCTACGAGTCTATCATTTTCATGAAGCTCTGTCAACAAAACTTTAGCTACGAGCTATTTTGATTATTTTTTTGATTCTTTTTTCCTTTTAGAAACTAATTTGTCTGAGATTTTACTCATAATATTTGATTTTTTTGATTTTTTTTCAAGTACAATGTATCCTGATCTTACATATGGTCTTTTTGGAAATCTAACTTGATCTTCTGTTTCTGTTGGTTCCATACCAGTAGCCTTTGTTGCATCAATTAGTTCTTTTAACGATGGATCAAAAATGCATTTTTCTTTTGCAAGTCGTCTACCTTTGTTTCTTGTTAATGTTTTGTTAAAATAATCAAGCCAGATTACGACATGTTCGTAATCTTTCATTTTATCACTTTACTAAGATTGCGTTAATCATTCCATTCTGTCCAGGCCTTGAGACAATTCTACATTTACCATCTTCTGTCTCTAGAATGGCACCTTTTGTTATAACACCACGTCTTTTGTAGTCATTATTGGTTTGATTTTCTAACACTCTGATAATTTTTGTTCTTTTAATTTTTGCATCAGACAATACCAAATTTACATGGCTAACAGTTTTTAGTGCAATTTTTCTGTTATTTCCTCTTGTTTTTCTTGTAGCTGTTTCTTGTTCACCCATCAAGGCTTCATTTGGATACCTATCAATATCGAATTTCTGTCTAGTTTTTAGGGGATGTCTGATTCCACCAGTGATTTTTCTTGTTTTTAGATTTTCTATCGACTTTCTCACAAAATCATTCTAAGACACTCTAATTTATACAAAACGTATATTTTTGAAAAATTCATATGATGTTTATCAAGTATTAGATTCTGATGTGAGTATCTTAGATGTATTTCTTGTTCTAACCTTTTTAAATAATTTCTGTCTAAGTGTATCAGCATCACCTTGTACACCAAAATACTTGTTAAATTTTTCAGTGGTGTTGTAGATTTTCATTCGTCCAACGTTTTGGTTTTCAATAAAGTCAAGCTGTTTTAGTTCTTTTAGATGTGAATAAACACCTGAACCTCTAACCTCTACAAGCTGTTTACCAGAAATTGGTTGTTCGTATGCTATGTATGATAATGTTTTTTGAGTTGCTTTTGGCAATATTGGTTTTGATGCATACCTTCTACCAATTGAGGAACTGTATTCTGGTTTTAGCTGGAATACAAACGACAGATCTGGTAATGTGACAATTTCAATTGCCTTGAACGATGATCTGGTTTTCTGCATTAATTTTTCGAGTAAATTCAGTGTTTTTACCCTAGATTCGGTGCCTGAAGCACGGATTAGATCCTCAATGCTCAAAGGCCTTCCTGCTGAATACAATGCTGCTTCTATTCTTGCAGTGGCTTCATTCTCATCTTCTATCTTTACCAATATTAAAAATCCTCTTGAAATTGACTTAAAATCTCCTTTCACATATGATTGATAAATTTGTGAATTATTCTTTAATTAGATTTATTCTAATACTATCATCTATTTGTAGTAAATCAACTTTCTCACCTTGTGCCAAAAATAATACTGCAAAGAAACAGCGAATTGAATCAGTTACATCTAAATCGTTTGTAATTGATTCTAAAAGAACAGTGCCACTAAACTCAAGTTTTTTTAAAATTAGATCCTGATACTCGCCAATAATATTTTCAAGATTGTTAAAATATTTCTTAAAATTTGGTGCCTCGATTGGGTCAAATTTTAATTGGTTTGATCTTCTTTCTCTTGGGTTTGCTATGGTCCCAATTAGATTTTCTAATAGATCTAGCAACTCATCTAAAGACACTGGATATGTTGATTCATGTCTGTATGGAATATCTAATATCTGTATGTCAACATCTGCTTTCTGTTTAAATGACTTGTTTTCTATAACTGATTTCTGTAACGAAAAAATATTTTCTACCTTTAATCTATAGATTAATGAGGCTGACAAAGCTGCCATACCAGCAATTCTTAGATCTTTTTTATCGGCTTTTTCTAAAATTTTAATTAACAGAGAAAGAATTTGGATTAGATCAATTTCCCATACATCTTTTTTCTTTACACCTTCAGGGTCAAATAGAATATTTATTGGCACTTTAGAAATTTCAGATGTTGTTTCTTTCTGACTCACATAATAATGGCAAGTCAATAGGATAATATCTAACGGCTCTATTTTTTCTTCTTACTCAGTCAACTCTTATATTATTATTTAAAAAATTATAATTCATTGAAAGCAGCTCAGATAATTGAACCTAATCAGCCTTTAAGAATTAATCACATTGATACACCAAAAACAAATGGGAATGAAGTATTAGTGAAGGTTAAGTCAACAGGAGTTTGTCACAGTGATCTTCATCTTTGGGAAGGTGGATATGACACTGGTGATGGATTTATGAAAGTTACAGATAGAGGCGTCAAATTTCCAATTACTCCTGGCCATGAGGTGGTTGGAACAGTAGAAGATATTGGTGATTTAGTTCAAGGTGTAAATATTGGTGATATGGTATTAGTTTATCCTTGGATTGGGTGTGAAAATTGTTCTACATGTTTTAATGGTGATACAAATCTATGTGAATCACCAAAATCCTTGGGTGTATTTCAAAATGGAGGCTATGCAGAAAGTTTACTAGTTCCAGATTACAAATTCTTAGCAAAAATTGACGGTTTAGATCCAGACGCTGCAGCATCACTTGCATGTTCTGGTCTAACTGCATTTACTGCAATAAAAAAGGCATTAACAAATAAACCCAAAAACATTCTCATTATTGGAGCTGGAGGTCTTGGATTAATGGGAGTTCAATTAGCTAAAGCATTAACAAAATCTAATATTATATGCGCTGATCTTGATGATAAAAAATTAGATTCTGCAAAAGAGTTAGGTGCTACTCATGTGGTTAACACCAAAGATTCAGATGCTATTAAAAAAATAATGTTAATTTGTAATGACAAGGGCGTAGATAGTATCGTAGACTTTGTTAACGCACCACCAACGGTTAAAATGAGTCTTTCAATAATTCGAAAACGTGGAAACATAGTTCTTGTTGGATTATTTGGTGGCTCAGTGGAATTACCATTGGTGTCAGTTCCTCTTAAGGCAATTACAATTCAAGGTGCATACACAGGTAATTATAATGATATGGTAGAGCTGATCAAACTTGCACAAAATGGCGTCATCAATCCTATAGTCTCAAAGCATTATACATTAGACGAGACAAATACTGCTTTGGAAGATCTCAAAAATAGAAGAATCATAGGAAGAGCAGTAATCAACCCATAATAGTTTTTTTTAAAAAGTGGTCCCCACTGAAGGATTTGAGCCTTCGACAACCCGGTTTCTGTATGCCTAGTAGACTGCTGTTTTTCAGCCTTAAGCCGACAACTACAGCCGGAAGCTCTACCAGGCTGAGCTAAGTGGGGACTATTACTTTGCTATTTTTTTGTATTATTAACTTTAGTTTTATAATCTGACGTCCGAAAAATTAAATACTTTTCCTTGAAGAAATCATATGCCAAAAACAAATAATAAACATAATGGATATGTTTGCTTTCCATACCTCCATAACCATCAATCAATAGAAGTAAAAGATCTGTGGTTCAATTCTAGAAATATAGATTCTATGTTTTTTGTTACAGCAACATTTTCTGATTATAGCAAACCATATTTTCCATCACCAACGAATCATTATATTCTAGCAAAATTCAAAGGTATTGAGGAAACCAATCAAGAAATCTTATCTCATAATCATGAAAACTTTTCCTTTGTTTTTAATACAAAAGATATCATTTTTGACAGGCATATAGGAAATAAAACTAATTTTATTTCAATTTATTATTTAGAGTATGCTGAATCTGATGATGATTTAGTAGATATTGCAATACATGCTGCAAAAAGAGATAAAATTGGTCATTCAGGTTTTGGCAGTATGCAAGTTTTTTCTACCAAAACTCCAAAATTTACATTTCCTTATAGTAATCAGATTATAACTTTTGAAATATTTAGTGGAAACAGTCATCAAAGTGACAACAAATATTGTGATCGAACAAGACGTGATATTTGCAGAAAAGGAATCGTAATGAATAATCTTGTTACTTTTTCAGTTCTTGAAATACTGAAATAAAAAAGGGTAAATATCCCTCAAAAATTTTAATCATATGAGTAAACCATCAGATTTGGGTTCATTAAAGATTGGTTCATACATTCTATTACCTGTAAACGATCAACCAACTGGTGACCCATGTAGAATTTCAGAATATGATACAAGTAAACCTGGAAAACATGGTGCTGCAAAAGCTAGAATTGTTGGAGTTGGAATTTTTGATGGTGCAAAAAGACCACATGTAGGACCTGTTAGTATGCAAGTACACGTTCCATTAATTGACAAAAGAACTGGTCAAATTATTTCAATGAATGGCTCTGAAATTCAAATTATGGATTCTGAAACTTTTGTGACAGTGGATATTCAAATGATAAATGAAGAATTGAGTGGGAAACTAGAACAAGGACAAGATGTTGAATACTGGGTTGTAATGGGAAGAACAAAAATAATGCGGATAAAAACATCATAAATGGGTGCTGATGATGTTTGGAAAAGCCATCTGACTTTTGATGAGGATTATGAGTTTTGAAGCATTCAACTTTTGAATTATAGATATGAGATTAGCTGCATTTTTTTCTGGCGGTAAGGATAGTACTTTTGCAATATATAGTGCAAAAAAACATGGTCATACTGTAGAGGTTCTACTAACACTATTTCCAAAATCAGATGAAAGTCATCTTTTACATCATCCTAACATTCTTCAAACAAAAATACAATCGCAATCTATGCAAATACCACAAATTATTGATATCTCAAAAGACATTGAATCTAACACAGAAGAATTAGAGTTAGATAATCTAATTAAAACAGCAAAAAAGACTTATGAATTTGAAGGAATTGTTCATGGTGGTATTTTAAGCAAATATCAAAAAAACAAATTTGAATCACTTTGCAAAAATAATGATTTAAGATTAATCTCACCTATTTGGCAAAAAAATCCTTTATTATATATGAAAGAATTATTAGATAATAATTTTGAATTCATTATCTCAAGTGTGAGTGCAGAAGGTTTAGATAAATCATGGATTGGAAAAAAAATTAGTTATCAAGAAATTGATGAATTAGAACAGCTAAGTAACAAATTTCAATTTAACTTAAATTTTGAAGGTGGAGAAGCAGAAACTTTTGTTATAAACTGCCCCTTGTTTGAAAATTCGATAAAAATTGTTAATTCTAACAAAATATGGGATGGTGTGAGAGGAAGATTTGAAATAGTGGAGGCAAAATTAGGAAACAATGCTTGATAATCTTAAAGACAGCTTACGCTCAGCAATAAAAAAAATAGTTAGCTCTTCTGTCGTTGATGAAGAATTAATAAAAGAATTATCTAAGGATATACAACGTTCATTATTACAATCAGATGTCAATGTGAAATTAGTTTTAGATATTACAAAAAACATTGAAGAAAGATCATTAAATGAAACACCACCACCAGGCTTATCAAGAAAAGATCATATAGTAAAAATCCTCTATGATGAATTATCAAAGTTACTAGGAAATGACATAGAATTTCATTTCAAATCAGATAAAATTAACAAAGTTTTGATGTTAGGTATTCAGGGTAGCGGAAAAACAACTATAACCTCAAAATTGGCTAAGTTTCTTACTAGACAAGGCTATCGTGTTGGTGTAATAGGTGCAGATACTTTTCGACCTGGTGCACTTGTACAATTACGAACAATGTGTGAAAAATCAAATACTGAGGTATATGGCGACGAAAATAATAAGGATTCACCAGACATTGTAAAAAAAGGACTGAAGTATTTTGAGAATTCTAACTTAGATATTGTTCTAATTGATACTGCTGGTAGGCACAAAGAAGAGAAGGATCTATTAGACGAAATGACACATATTAGTAACGTATCAAATCCTGATCTCGCACTGTTAGTGATTGATGGTACAATAGGTCAACAATGCTTTTCGCAGGCTGAAGCATTTAACAAAACTGTACCTGTTGGAGGCATTGTCATTACTAAATTAGACAGTTCAGCAAAAGGTGGTGGTGCATTAGCAGCTTCAGCCGCAACTGGAGCCCAAGTTATGTATGTAGGAACAGGGGAACGAATTGATGATTTAGAACAATTCTCTCCAACAAGATTTGTTGGACGATTGTTAGGAATGGGGGATGTACAAGCGGTGCTTGATCTGGCAAAGAGACTTGAAAACGAGGTTGATGAAGTTCGTCTAAAGAGAATCTCTAGTGGAAAAATGAATATGGAAGATTTCTATTATCAACTAGAAGAAGTCACTAAAGTAGGTTCACTTCAGAATTTAATGGAAACTATGCCTGGACTATCTGGCATGGTTAAAGAAAATCAGTTAGAACAAATGGAAAAACGTGTTGATAGATGGAGATACATCATTCAAAGTATGAATAAAGACGAAAAAGCTAAACCCGATCTCATCAATTCATCTAGAATTAAAAGAATTGCAAGAGGTTCTGGTTGGCCTGAACATGAAGTCAAAGAATTAGTGAAGAATTACAAGAATTCAAAGACAATGATGAAAGCATCAAAAGGAAGGCAAATGCAGGGCATGTTAAGGAAACTTGGTCTTGGTTAATACCTGAAAATACTCATTAAATCAGTTTAATGAGGAAGCATGTGAATAACCAAAAATCCATCCAAAAATTAAGTAATGAAATTTCTAAAAATTATATTTTATGTAATTTCTGTTCCATGCGATTAACATCTAAAAAAACTAAGGAATTAAACCAGAAATGTTTCATCTGTAAAAATATTTTTGAACAAATTGATGATTTTGTTATTAGAACACTTGAAAGTATATCATCTTATGAATTTTCCAGCTTTGAAACTGGAATTATTATAAAACCATCATTAATAGATCGAGATGATCACATTAAATCTGAATTTCAACTTAAAGGAGTTAACAGTATTAAATCAAACATTAATCATGAATTATCAAAAAAACTTGCACGGAAAACAAAGGCAAAGATTGATCATGTTGATTCAGATCTAACAATAAAAGTGAATTTTAAAGATAGTTTATTTGAAATTAAATCTAAACCAATTTACATTTATGGACGCTATACGAAAAAATCAAGAATACTTGCACAAAAACAAAGCAACTGTATGAATTGTTTGGGTAAAGGTTGCCGCACTTGTAACTTTTTTGGATTACAAAATTTTAATAGTATTGGAGGGAAAATAACAAAATTTTTGATTAAAAAGTTCGATTGTGAGCAAGTGAAGATTAATTGGATAGGAGGAGAAGAAAGATCAAGTTTAGTTGTAGGTAATGGAAGACCATTTTTTGCAAAAATCATTAATCCAAAAAGGCGAAAAAAAATCATTCGGGCAAAAACTAAATTGGAAGGAATTCAGTTATTAGAATTAAGAAAAATTAATGCACCACCTAAAGGTCAAATTCTATTCAAATCAAGGGTCGAGATTACAGTAGAAACAGATAATCCAATTAATGACAGAATATTAAATAATTTAGAACTATTGGAAATGCCTATTCATATTCGTATAGATGGAAAAAAATCATCATCCAAGAAAATCTATAAAATTAATTCTAAAAAAATATCCTCCAAACTTCTAAAAATTAACATTTATGCTGATGGTGGCATACCAATAAAATCATTCATTCAAGGTTCTACTGTGATACCAAATTTTACACATTTGTTAAAAAACAAATGCAAGTGTGTCCAATTTGATTTTAAAAAAATTGACGTTGTGTCATAATTAATTAATTAACATTTTTTATACAAATTTTTTAAATAAAATTATGGAGCCATTACATAAGGTCTATGAAGCATTTACTGCTAACTTACTCCCAAAAAGTGTGTTTGATTTAATCAACAATAGATTTTCTCTTGTTTTAGAAGGAATTGCTAGAATCGAAAAAGCATCAGGAATTAGATTTCCTGTTGCATATGTAGAACCATCTGTAGTTCTTAGTTCTGCATCAAATTCATTTGATTATGGAATTCTTTTTGCACGAACAATTCCAGTTTTTTCAAATAATTCAGTTCAGATCATAATCCAAATCTCTGCACCACTTATAGCATATGGATTAAAGGGTACCATTCATGCAATTCTTGCACATGAATTCTTACATTATTTAGAATTACTTTCAAGATTATCAAAAATGAATATTGTTTCTGATGAATTATCTAGTAATTTATTTGAGAATGTTTATACTGATAACACACGTTTGTTTGAGTCACAGAGTGTCTTTGATGATAAAACGCTTTTACAGCATATTAGCAAAAAATTTCCATCTGGATTTAGAGATTATAAGTTAGAAGATAAAGTTCTGAAATTTTGGATTGAAAAAAATCTTCCAACTTTAAAAATTACTCTCGATACTAACACAGTAAAATTAGATGCTAAATTATTATCTCAATTAGAGATTAATCCTATGTTACTAAAGAAATTAGAACAAATTCAACTAAAAAATTCTAAAATCAGGAAAAAGAAAATTTATTGAATAAATTCGGTATTACCACACTTACCACACGTCCTTCTATTTTTGTGTTGTGACATATATACACCCTTTCCACATCGCGAACAATTCTTCCTCTCTCTCGTAAATTTTTCACCATCAATTTTGTAAAATTGATATATTTTTGGACTAGAACCCTTATTGCCTTTTTTTTCTACAGGCATTATTCTATTTTCTCCCCAGCTTTTGCTTCTTCAGCAGGTGCGTCAGTTTTTGCTTCTTCAGCAGGTGCGTCAGTTTTTGCTTCTTCAGCCTTAACCTCCTTCTTTTTTTGCCTTTCTAATCTTTCAAAAACTATTGGGTTGATTTGTTTTTTAGCTAAATTTTCATCATCATAAATGTAGAATATACCAAAAATGTCTACTTTGCCCGTTTGATTTTTTAAATTCATTGCAATGACCATTTTACCATCCAAACTGAATTCTTTGGTAATCATATCAACAGCCTCAGATTTCTTTAATTTTCCTCCCAAACCTCTAAAATTACATGTAATTTCTCGCCTAGACAAGAATGAATTACTTACATCACTAACTGTTTCAATCATTGGCATGTTCAAAATCCTTTGAATAGTTCTTATAAACCTTCAATGAAATTAACAAGAAATTTATGAAATTCAATTAAATCAATTACATGGAACGTTACATGCTTCACTTGAAGAATGATTCTACTTACACTCGAAAAATGGCAAAAAACATACTTCGCAAGTCACGTGATCTAGCCTATGGAATGAATCTAATTTTACGTGATTGTAGAATATCAAAAAAATACATTGAATTAGATACATCAGTACCTAATTCATTTCTTGAAGAATTAATAGAAAAATTGTCATCAATAGCACCATTGGATCATGTCAAACATGTTATAGAAGAAACTTTTGAAAAAGATGATGCTGTATCCCAAGGAATAACCTATTTTAATGATGAAAGATTTTGGGAATGTCATGAAGTGCTTGAAGGTGTTTGGAAGAGTATTGCTGGTGAAGAAAAGTACTTAGTTAATGGATTGATTCTAGTTGCTGCAGGATTAGTTCATTATCAAAAGGATGAAGATGATGTATGTATATCAATTTTCAATAGAGCACTAGAAAAATTTCATAATGCCACTGGTAAATATCATGAGATTGATGTTGATAGAGTTAAGGATCTTATCACCAACATGATAAATGAAAAGGAAATTTCTACTTTTCAGATTTAATTATTTCTAATGCAGTAGAGACAACTTCCGCACCTTGTAATAATCCAATTTCACCTTTTTTTCCATCAGATTCGGTGAATCTTTGTGAATTATCATTTATTATTTTATTACCTGAAATTAATAATGGTACAGGATGATCACTATGTCCTTTGTTTATACAAGGTGTAGAATGATCTGCTGAAATCATTACCACGATTTTTTCAGGATCAATATTATTCATAAGAGTACCAAAAAACCTTCTATCAATTTCCTCAATATTTTTCATCTTACCTATTGCATCTCCATCATGACCAAATTCATCTGGTCCTTTCAAATGAACATAAATAGCATTTTGTGTTTCCATTGCATTTACAGCAACTTGTGCTTTTTCTTCATAGTCATTTAAACCTCCTGCATTAAATGCCTTCATTTTAAGAACCTTGGAAATACCAATCTCAACCGGCATATCAACTATACATGAAAAATTCATCGAGTATTTTTCGTTAATAGATTGTACTTTAGGATATTTATTTCCAGCATCACGTAATAAAATACTATTAAGTAATTTTTTTTCTTGATTATTACGATTTTTATTAATTTCACTATTTTTCAAAATCTTTAATGATTTTTCTGTAAATTCATTAACTAAATTTGCAGTATGACTAGAACCATCAGTCTCATCTAACGGTAAACATCTTTCAATTTTTAAGAAATCTCCCACTGCCTTGGCTATTCCCATGCCATTAATTCTAGAGTAAGCAGGGTCTGTATTGGAAATATTTGCAGAGAGTGATTGTTCGTCTCTAATTTTTACTACCACTCTATGTCCTATAGTAGGAGCAATAACAACGGTTGATGCTGATTTCGAGAATTTTAGATTCTTTTCTATTTCCTTTGATACACCTACTGCATCCTCTTTTTCAATATGACGACCTGCTCTCCTATCAATGATTACATCTTTTTCATCAAGTGTAGCAAAATTACCACGTAATGCTAAATCACCATCTTGAAAATCAATACCAACTCCAATTGCTTCAATGACTCCTCTACCAGCATAATCAGAATGATGGAATTTGTATCCAAGCATATTAAAAACAGCTATATCTGACTCTGGCGCAATTCCTTCACCAACAGAAATCACTTGTCCCATTTTGCCATTTTGTGCCATTTTGTCTAAATTTGGTGTTTTTGCTGCATCAAGTGGTGTCTTGTTACCAATGTCAGGATGTGGCAAATCACCAACTCCATCAAGTAATACATAGATCATTTTGATCTGTGAATTATTCATTAACAATTTCAGAAAAATTTTATGCATTTTAAATCTTGCAAGCTATATCAAGTGTTTTCATAGATCTCTGAACACTTTTTAATGAAATATTTTTTTTTATATTTATGGGTAAATTAAGAAAAGATTACGTTTCTGAAAGATTTGTTATTATTAATGAACCTAAAATAGAATCGCCAAAAACCACGAAAAACCCATACAAATCTGGAAACGAACACATGACAGAGCCTTCTGTTTTAGCTCTAGTACAAAAAGATGGAATGCTTCAAAGGCTGCAAGATAATGATGATAGTTTTGTGAAAAATTGGTGTGTTCGAGTTTTTCCTGCGACTGATCCAGCTGTAACTGAAGATGCTGATAATTCATACACTGATCATCCATTATACAGTGAGCCCGCATATGGTTATCATTACATAGTGGCTGCTTCTCCAGATGAGAAAGAAACTCTATCAACTATTAGTGTTGAACAATGGGGTTATGTTTTGTCAGTAATTCAGGATCGTTTAAGATGGCTATATACGCAAAAGGGAGTTGCATATGTTGCAATCTATGCCAATCATGGAAAAGAAGCAAGGAGCACAGTTAATCACCCACATCTACACATGATGTCATTTTCTATAATTCCACCTAGAATTGAGGAAGAGGCTGATTTCTCTCATAAGATATTAAATGAAAATGGTGTTTACCCTTTGAGTCAGCTTATAAATAAAGAATCAGGAGGACCTAGACAAATACTTCAGACAGAAAATTTTATTGCTGTTTCCCCTTGGGCACCATCATATAATTATGAATTTTGGATTTGTCCAAAGAAACATGCAACAAGTTTTTCAAAAATTTCTCAAAAAGAAATTAATGATTTAGCACTTATTCTTAGAGCCACTTTAGGTGGACTTTCAAATTGTAAAAATAACGTGTCGTATAACATTGCATTTCATCTATCACCAGAAAAGAAAAATAGTAAGCAGATACATTGGCATATTGAAGTTTACCCACAGATAACCCCATGGTCTGGAATTGAGCGTGGTTTTGGCATTTTTATTCACAAACAATCGCCTGAAAAAACTGCAGAGGAACTAGGCAATGCATGTAGAAAGGAATTATCTGCACTTGTCGGAATATCATAGAATTTGTTATAGGTTATTATTTCTTGGAAATTTACATTTATTATGGCATTAGAAAGATATCTTGCAATTGCAGGGTTAGCATTATCAGTTTTTTTTGTAGCTGAAATAATTACATTGTTTAATTTTATGGCTAACCCATCAGGAAATTTAGAGTTTGGTTTCGAAGCAGCTCCAAAGATTTTTCAGTTTATATCATTGAGCATTGCTCCTGCGATAATATTATTTAGTGTCTCTTTTGTTATATCAAAGCGATACGGTTCTAAAATAAATGGAGCATTAATTATTTCTGGTGGAGTTATCGTGTTGGCAGGAATGATTTTTTCATATACAATGATTGATGATATTCAAGAAAAATTAATTGACTCTACAGTTGAGATTACACCATTGATTTTCATAGTTGCTTCTTTTCCAATCATCTTCATTGGAATGAGACTTTTAAAAACAAGGCCAAGAAAACCAAAAAAAAATTATATAGAAGACGATTCTTAAACGCTCATTTTTTTACGTTTATCTATATTTTGATTTGAGATAAGATTATGTTGTTGACGAATACGTTCTGCAATTAACCTATAAAGGGATCTAAATCTGTCTTTAGTTTTATCAGACATAAAGTCCGCCTCTTCAATCGCTATTTTTTCACAGATATACCTACAAACCTCCTCAGAATCGAATTCTTCCCATCCATCTTCTTTATGTTGTTGCCAAATTGAACTGAGAGCTTCGATTACTCCATTTTTATTTTGTGAATTGATATCTTCTTCTGTGATATTTGCATATCCCTCTTTTCTCAATTTAATGCCATACGTTTGATTTACAGCATGAAGGTAATCTTCAGGCAATATATAATCCTCAATTGATTGTAGTGTTTTTCCAGCTTGTTCAAAGAATATGGTTTGCACTTTGGAAAATTCATTAGCAATCAATTTTGTAGAAATGTCTTTTGACTCATTTGTGTTATCTAATAATACAAACGTGTTATGTCCATGATTTCTATAGAATATTGCAAGTGGCAACACAGAATTTTTGTTATATGCTGCTACAATGTTTAAAGGATTCATTGAAATATTTGGGTCTTCTAGAAATTTATCAAATGCATTAAGATACATTGTATCTGACATTGTTTCAACAATTATCACAGGTCTTGAATTGTAACCAATTTCTCTATCCACAATTGATTCTACTAATCCTCTTGAAAGTCCATATAAAATTGGAGTTAATGTTGCGTCATCAGCATTCCAATAATCATAGAAAATTCTACTAAGATGTTTTTTCTTTTCAAGTTCAACCACTAATAAATTACCTGGGGCATAATCAAAAATCATGAAAGGTGAGTGAGTTGCATATAGAACTTGATTTGAACCTGCCAAATTTTTCAACAGATCAGAAATACCTCTTTGTTGAGTTGGATGTAAATTTCTAGCTGGTTCGTCAAGTAAAAGAATAGCTTCCTTAAGTTCTGCTCTTTGAGTTTCTGCAGCAAAATTTAGTATAAATGAAAATGTCCACTTGAAACCTTCGGCTCTTCTATTTAAAAGCCCTGTATTTGTGACACTACCATCTTTATGCACATCAGAAATTACTACACTAATCACATTGTTTGGATTCAATCTTAAGTCAACATGAATTGGATCACCTTTCCATGCAGGATTTAGCCTGTCTGTTAATCTTTTACTGGACGTATTAAGAAGTCTAATCAATTGTGAAGGGATATTTTTACATTCTTCTAATTTGTCAACATCAAGCTCAGCAAGATAAAAAAGATTATCAACTGTTTCAGCCTTATCAAATTCATCTTCGAAGAATTCAATACTAGGTGAAACGTGCTCTTTCTGATATTCATTAAGATTGATGTTACCAATTATTTTTTTGTAATCGGAAAAATACACAAATCTTGGATGTATGTTTATTTCAATAAAATTCTCTAATGTTATTTTTTCAGTTGTTCCAACCAAAAGACTTTGGAAGTTTATAGATGGATCATCAACAACCTTTTCCCATTCTGAAATCACTTGAGGTTCATCAGCAGCTAATACATGTAAATTATTTCCAAATTCAGCCATCCCATTCCTAAAAATCTCTTCAGTTTCTGGTGCATCACCTTCAAAGAATGTGGTGTCTAGCTTTATTCTGATATGATTAGGTATAGTATCTAAGCATGCCATTATTTTTTCCCTAAAGTTTTCCCACGAATTAAGACCACTATTCTCAACATCACTAATTTCAACATCACCAAAATCATATTGTGGTATTGGATTTTTATTTGTCCGAAAAATTTTGATCTTCTTAATTTCAGGTATATTTGGAAATGTTTCTTTGATCAGATTCATTTCTTCATGATTTAATTCGAATTCTCCTTCAACAAGCCTAACTTCAGATTTTAGATCTTCAATTAATTCATCACATAGATCAAGTTCTGAAAGTTGCTGTTCTTTGTTAAACAATGTCAAAGCTTGGAGAATTGTAGTTTTACCACTTTCATTTCGACCAACAAAAGCAGCCAAATCCCCAACCCTAATTTCACCAGAATCATGAATACATCGATATGCACGAACTCTAAACTTTCTTAATCGCACATATAATCTGTATTTGGTTCGAATTTAACTCAGGTGACCAAATTATCTTAGACGTTTAACTAAATTATGACTAAATTGATATAAGTGATGGACAAAGTAAAAACCAAAAATGAACAAATCACCGTTTATAGTCTATTTTTTACCAATAATACTATCAGTATCTTTAGGCACATTTGTAATGGCTGAGGCACTAAATGATTCTGAGCGTCAATTAAATATGTGGCAATTTGACTCAATGTCTGAATCTAGTTCTAATAAATTAAGCATTATTGGTCTAGAAAAAAATTATTCGGTTTCAGATAATATTCAGTTTAAAATAAAAATTAATGATTCTAATTTTGAATGTGGAGATCTATATATTACAATTTATGATATTACTAATTCAGATGAAGATCAAGTAATCACTCAAAGTGGATTCTTAAAGCAATGTTTTATGAAATATGGGCAAAGTCTACCGTTGGGTGAAGATAAGTATTCAGAGATTATTACAGAACCTGGAGAGTACAGTATTGTCATAGAGATCTTTGATGAAAAATATAAAAATTCATTATTTTATACTGAAATTATTCATGTGAATACGAAGGATATTTAAGATTAATTTTTCAGGGTAATAAATTGGCAAAAATAAAAAAAATGACTGACACTACGAATGAAATTAAAAAACAGTTGGATGAACTTAAAGCTCAAAAGGTAAAACTTGACGTGGAGACTAAAAAAGTTAAAACAAAGAAGACCGTAAAAGTAGAGAAAGTTAAAACAAAGAAGACCGTAAAAGTAGAGAAAGTTAAAACAAAGAAGACCGTAAAAGCACAAAAAGTTAAAGCACAAAAAGTTAAAGCACAAAAAGTTAAAGCACAAAAAGTTAAAGCACAAAAAGTTAAAGCACA
>Ga0114996_10003807_pt1 | contig 18450 bp, 13 predicted proteins | sample ArcticOcean_MG_C_4_FD_87039 | JGI IMG/M metagenome (GOLD analysis project Ga0114996, IMG submission 87039) | Marine microbial communities from western Arctic Ocean - ArcticOcean_MG_CB4_134 | ecosystem: Environmental > Aquatic > Marine > Oceanic | place: Arctic Ocean: Canada Basin | collected...
AGCGCCACACTGACCATCGCTTGCCAGCCGAGGGATGAGCCAGCCGCTCGCGGCTGCGAGCACTACCGACGGGAGGTAGAGTGTGCGCTCCACCAGCGTCACCCCTGAAAGGAAGAGCGTGTTGGAGACGGGAGAGATCGCGATGATGAACCAGACGACACCAAAGGCAGCGGCCCGGGCGGTGACCGACGTGGGCGACATCTCGTCGCGGCGCCAAGCCACGAGAGCCGCGAAGAGGATCGCTAAGGCCACGACCACCCCTAGGACGTTGGTCAGGTGCCATCCCATCGACACCCGGATCACATTCGGGGCGTAGTCCGCGGATAGATCCATGGGGAAGACCCACAGCCTGATGTAGTGCGTCCAGATGTCGCCGAGCGTCCAGATGCGCGGCAGTTCCTCTAGCTGGCTGACACCGAGCGGCGCGAAGGGGTTTGCGAGACTGCCCAGGACCTCGTATCGGCCGAGGAGCAAGACAGCCGCCACCGCGGCCATGGCGGCGTATGTGCGCCAACGATCCTGTACGTAACCGGCCAGGTCGCCTGGTGCGATCCGTTGACGCGCGGCATCGATCAGGAAGATCAGGCCAGGAAGCGTGACGGCGCTCTCTTTGGCTCCGAATCCAAGCGCGTACAGCACGCCTATCGCGAGCGCAGCCCCCCAACCGGAACGCGTGGGCCCACGCACGTGAATAAGGCACGCAGCCAGCAGCGCTGCTGTAGAGAACACCTCGGAAAAGCCAACGACGTTGGCGACCGCCTCTACGTGGACCGGATGGACGGCGAACAGCAGCCCCGCTGCGAGGGCGGCCGGGAGCGACATCAGGTGCATGAGGAGAATCAGCACCAATACAGCCGAGACCGCATGCCAAACTACGTTCACGATGTGGAACACGAGCGGAGAGCCCCCTCCGACGAGCCATTGGAGACCGAAGGCGGCCGTGGTGACGGGTCGCCAGAGCCCGAGCTCACGCCCATACGCGGTCGGCCAGTACGGCTGCGTCAGCGCGCCCGGCAGCGTCGAGAGACTTTGGATAGCCGTGTTGGCGGGAATGATGTGGTGATCATCGAACGCGTACTGGTTGGCGAGGGAATTCGCGAATACGAGAACTGCGACGCCAGCGACAAGCAGCGCCGCGGAGCGCGCGTCACGGTGTGGGAGGCCGAGTCGAGTCACGTTCCGGTTGTACCGCTCGGTCCACTGGTCTCGCCGGTCCGGTCCGGCGCATCCCACGGCGCGACGTCAGGCGCCTTCCACCTTGGGGGCCGGGGGCCGAAGACGTTGTACTTCCAGATGCACCAGAGCGCCGATACCCCGTCCTTCCACCCGATCTTCTTCCCTTCCTCGTACGAACGCCCGTCGTAGCTGATGGGGAGCTCGTAGATGCGCGCCTTCGCCTGCGCCAGGCGGGCGGTGAGCTCGGGCTCGATCCCGAAGCGGTTCGCCGACAGGGGCAGCGAGACGAGCAGCTCGCGCCGAACCATTTTGTAGCATGTCTCCATGTCGGTGAGGTTCAGGTCCGTGAACATGTTCGACAGGAGCGTGAGCAGGCGGTTCCCCACCGAATGCCAAAAGAAGAGGACGCGGTGCGGTCCTCCCAGAAAGCGTGACCCGTATACCGCGTCCGCCTTCCCGCTCAAGATCAGCTTCAGGAGCACTGGGATCTCCAAGGGGTCGTACTCGAGGTCGGCATCCTGCACGACGACGACGTCCCCCGTAGCGGCCGTGAAGCCGGTCCTCAGGGCCGCACCCTTCCCGCGATTCTCCTCGTGCATTACGAGCCGGTCGATTAGGCTCCCCTCGAAACTCGGTAGAAGGTCTCGCGTGCCGTCCGTCGAGCCGTCATCTACCACGATCACCTCGAGCTGGAGCGGAACCTCGCGCACACGCCGGAGCAATGGCTCGACTGTCTCGACCTCGTTGTAGACTGGAATCACGACCGAGAGACGCACGCGGTCCCAAGGCAGATCGTCGCCCGCCGCCCGCCGATTGGCGAGGCCCGTTTCGGGCACGATCGAATGGCGAAGCTCAGGAGGCAGCGGGGGCGGTCCACTCATCAATCTTCGATCCCGTATCGGTTCAACTTCCGGTAAAGCGTAGAAGGGTCGATGCCCAACACCTCTGCAGTCCGTGTCTTATTGCCTCCCTCGGCTTGGAGCACCCATTGGATATAGGCGCGTTCTACCACCTCCATGCTCGGATTAGACGACTGCTCCTGAGCGACGAGCCGCGGCGTGGGTGCCTCGCGGACCCGCTCGGGAAGTGCCCCTGAGGCGATGGCGTCGTCGGGCGACAGAACCGCCGCGCGCTCCAACGCGTTCTCGAGTTCTCGCACATTGCCCGGCCAGTCGTATCGCGTGAGTATCTTGAGCGCCTCCTCGGAGAGCGTCATGCGTCGGCCGCCTTCCTTGGCGGCGAGTCGGTCGAGAAAGTGGCTCGCAAGGAGCGGAACGTCCTCCCGTCGCTCACGGAGTGGCGGAAGGTGGAGCTGGATCACATTCAATCGATAGTAGAGGTCACTGCGAAACGCTCCACGTGTGATCTCCTCTTCGAGGTCCCTGTTCGTAGCTGCGACGATGCGCACTTCGACGGCGACGGCCTTCGTCGCGCCGACCGGAATGACCTCCCGCTCCTGGATAGCGCGCAGGAGTTTGACCTGAGTCGAAGGACTCATCTCCCCTATCTCATCTAGGAAGAACGTGCCGCCTGCCGCGGCGACGAGCAGGCCGTCCTTGTCCTTCACCGCTCCTGTGAACGAGCCCTTCACGTGGCCGAACAACTCGCTCTCGAGCAGGCTCTCCGGCAGGGCACCGCAGTTGATGGAAAAGAACGCTGCCTCGGACCGCTCAGAGAGTTCGTGGATGTAGCGCGCGACAACCTCCTTCCCCGTCCCACTCGCGCCGGAGATCAGAACCGTCGAGTCCGTGGCGGCTACGGTCTCGGCCAGCTCCAGCACCTCGACGAATCGCGGCGCGACGCCTATCGGCCGGGCGGAGCTGTTCCGGCTCTGCTTGTGGATCTCCTGCTTCAGGCGTTTGTTCTCCACCTTGAGCGCGCGGGCTTCTAATGCGCGCCGACAGATGGCGAGGAGCTCGTCGTTGGCGAACGGCTTCTGCAGATAATAGTACGCGCCCTCGTTCAGCGCCCTCACGGCGGACTGCAGCGACGCCTGCGCGGTCATGAGAATGACCGGCATCTCGGGGTCGACCGCTCGGGCATGAGAGAGCACGTCGAGCCCGCCAGCGCCGGGCATGCGTATGTCGGTGAGGACGATGTCAGGCTTCTCGTCTTCCAGGGCCGCCAACGCCTTGGGCCCGGAATCGGCGACCGTAACTTCATAGCCCTCGCCCCGGAACAGAATCTCCAGCGTCTCCAGGATCGCGGTTTCGTCGTCGACCAAGAGGATCTTCATTTCGGAGCCCCGGCCCCCGCGGCCACGCCTTCCGGCACGCCTGGCAAGAAGATCTCGAATTGCGCCCCGCCGTCCGGCCCCGTCTCAACGAAGGTGACGCCAGCGTGAGCCTCCACGGCACGGTGTACGACCGCGAGGCCGAGTCCACTGCCCTTGGGCTTCGTCGTGAAGAACGGATCGAATATGCGTGGGCGCGCATCCGGCACAATCCCTTGTCCGCTGTCCGACACCATGAGTCGAATCGGCCGGTCTATGCTGGTTCCTCGCGGCCTCGGACGGTCGTGCTGATCGGAGAGCGACACCACCACGCGCCCTCCGGACCCCGCAGACTGTGCACCGTTGAGTACGAGATTGAAGACCGCTCGGTGGATCAAGTCGGCGTCCCCTAAGATCGGAACGGGTCCCTCGTCCAGCTCGGCCACGATATCCACTTCGACAACGTCGGGATGCTGCTTGACCACGATCAGGCACTCACGCACCACCGCGTGCAGGTCAATCTCCTCCCGCGCGCTCATCTTCAGGCCCGAGAAGTCGAGGAACTCCGAGAGGAGCCTGCTCAGGCGGTCCGACTCCGTCAACACAAGACGCTCGAGCACTGCGCGGTCGGCCTCCGAAATCCGGTTCTGACTCAGCTGCTCGACCGCGCTGCGGATTGAAGCAAGTGGGTTCTTGATCTCGTGGGCGAGTGACGCCGATAACTCGGCGACAGCCTCTAGGCGCTCGGCACGAACGTTGAGCTCCCGCAAGCGCTCCAGGTCCGTGATGTCCTGGAAGAGAGCCGTGACCGACGCGGGCTCACCTTCGTCTCGCTCCAGAATCGCCGTGCTGACACCCAGCCGCACGAGCCCCCCCCGCGAAGCGGCCCGAGCGCGGGCGCGGGTCACGGAGCGACCGCCGTGTATCGCACCCTTGAGGATGGGTCCCATGCCGGGGGCGATCTTCTCCAGATCCTCGAGCATCGGCTCACCCATGCGCGCCTGAAGATCCACACCGAGGAGCATCTCAGCCGCTGGGTTCGCGTAGGCGAGTCGCCCCTCTCCGGTCATCGTGATCACGCCAGTGGAGAGGTTCGCCAGGATGTCGCCGGTGTCCAGCCGAAGCCGGCGGAGCTGCAGTGCGACGACTTGACCGGCGCGGCGGAGACGATCGCCCACCAGCCCGGTGATGACCGCCACTACTGAAAAGAGGCCGATGTTGAGCGCAAGCGACAACGTGTCGGCATAAGCGCCCTCTGACCGACTCCACGCCAGGTCCGCGAAGTAGACGATGCTTACGAGCGCCCCGATGAGCACTCCGCCTGGCAGCGGCAGTAGCAGCGCGCCCTCGCAAATGACCATGATGTATACTGACGAGAACCCGCTCAGCGGTCCGCCGGTGACGTGCACGATGCCCGTCACGAGCAGCACGTCCAGTATCACCTGTGCGTAGAGGAACCTTCCGCCTGGCTCTCGACCGAGCCAGTGCGTATAAGCGAAAGAGGCGCCCGTGATGATCAGCGCGACAACGAACATCACGACGACCACGAGCGTGTCCTGGGGGAGCGCGTCGAACCAACTGAAGAGGGCTCCCGCGAAGATCCCTGTCACGACCGTGAGGCGGCCGATGTAGAGCCATCTCAAGAGATTCCGGACGAGGGGCTGGGGCTCCTGAGCGGGCTCGGCCGGAGCCGGTACGATCGATTCAGCCACGGTGTCCCCACAAAGATCAACTGTCTCGCCACCTTACCTTCGGGACGTCGCAATATGCAAGGTTCTCATTCTGGCAGAATGCGAGCCCACCCCTCTGGACAAGGCGCGCCGCCTGGGTGGCCGCTCCTGCACCGGGGCCCCAGATTCGGAGCAATGTCCGACCCGGCCCTGATATCGGTGGCGCGCAGCGACACGCCTTCGGACGTCCCCCTGCGGGGAGCCTGAGTGCAAAACATGTTCACGGCCCGCAGGGCCCTGGGTGCGGCGCTACTCGTTGGTTCGTACATCCCTCTGCACCGCTTGCTCGACCCGGTCCGTGCGGGGCCAGCTGGTGAGTCCACCCGCGCGAGCGCAGAGGCCGCGTGGGGCACTGGCCTCTATGGGTCGCTGTTGGTGGTCGGAGGCGCGCTTGTTCTGACGCTGGTCTTCCCCACCGTGAAACTGGGTCCGCTGCTGACGGCCACCGGGAATCTGCTCGCTCGACCTAGTCGCGGGGCCTTCGCTGCTGGCCTTGGGCTCCTCGCCGGTAGCCTCGCCCTGGCGATCGCCGTGCTTCTCTACCACGGAGTCCCCACCTCCGTCGACGAAATGGCACAGCTCCTGCACGCTCAGGCCCTCGGAGCGGGAAGGCTCGCCATGCCGGTCCCCGGACACGAAGCGGCGTGGTCGATCCAGAATGGTCTCGTGACGTCCGAAGGATGGGCCTCTATCTATCCGCCTTTCCACACGCTGCTGCTGGCTCTGGGCCTCCGGGTCGGAGCACCGTGGCTGGTTGGGCCGGTCGCGGTCGGTGTGGCTACCTGGGCCTCGGCACTCTCGTTCGAGGAATTGCTAGGGGTGCGTGTGGGACGAGTCGCTGGACTAGTCTTGGCGTTGTCGCCCTTCTGGCTACTGCTGGGTGCCACCTACCTCAGCCACACGACCGCGGCGGCGTGCCTCGCGTTAGTCCTGTGGACGGGCATCCGCGCTCGGGGCGGGGGTGTCGGCTGGGCGCTCGCTGCCGGACTGTCGATGGGCGCGGCGGTTACGGCACGGCCCTGGATTGGGCTCGTGTCCTCGATCACTCTCCTGGCGGCCGTCTGGTGGCACGAGAGGCATGGCTGGGCCGCTCGCATCAGTGGCGTGATTGGCGGAGGCATTCCGTTCGCGGCGCTGCTTTTCTGGTGGAACCGCCACCTGTTCGGTGGCCCATTGCGCCTAGGATACTCGGCCGCTTACGGCTCGCCCCATGCACTCGGTCTCCATGTCGACCCATGGGGCAACAACTACGGAGCAACCGAGGCGGTCGCTTATACGGGTGCCGACCTGGTGCAGCTCGGAGGACATCTCCTCGAGACGCCATTCCCTGCCGTCGCGCTCGTCGGGGCGGCTCTGGCGGCGGGCATGCGAGGACGCGAGGGGCCCTTCCTCGCCTGGGTCGCGACGGCCATCGCGGCGAATGCTCTGTACTGGCACCACGGCGTCCATATGGGGCCACGGATGCTCTACGAAACCGCCCCTGCCTGGGTCGCTCTGTTCACAGTCGCGGCGGCGCACTTGATGCGCGAGATGCAAGACCGGCCAGCCGTGCGCCGCTGGACTTCGTACGCCGTGTCGGTGGCCGGAATCGGTGCGCTCGTTCTTATTCCGGGCGCCCTGGCCTCCGCGACTCGATCTAGTGAGAGCCTCGCCTATACTGCCATCCCCAACCCCTCGGTCGATGGCCCGGCGCTGGTGTTCGTCCATGGAAGCTGGCCGTCCCGGGTCGTCGCGCGGCTCTCGGCCGCTGGAATGCGGCGCGACTCGGTCGAGACGGCACTGCGTCGCAACGACATCTGTACCGTGGATCGTTACGCTCGTTGGCGAGAGGACGATTCTGCGATTCGGGGCGTCGTGCCCCCCACCCTGGACCTTGAAGCGTTACCGGGCAGCCCTCCGCACCTCAGGCGGACTCGGCTCTCGCTCGGGAACGAGGTTTGGACTGAAGCAGGCGCCTACCGCGACGAGCTCTGCACCCGAGAGGCCCGCGCAGACCGCCAGGGAGTTGTCGAGCTCGAACCCCTCTTGTGGCAGGCTCCTCCGTTGCCCGGTCGTGAGGTCATCGTCGCGCGGGACATGGGCCTGGAGGTGAACGCCCAAGTGCGCGCGGCGCTCGGGGACCCTCCCACGTTCGTGTACGCGCCCGTAGGAGGCGGCGAGACGCCGCCGCTCCTTATGGACTACGCCGAAGCCATGGAGTTGCTGTGGGGCAGCCCGTGAGGACTCCCCGCAGACGGCTCGCTAAGGTCGCGGAAGGGTCTTCATCTCTCGCGGAAGCATGTACTCCGCGCCGCTCATGCGGCCCACGGGCCGAAGTGTCCCGGAATCGACGCTCATCGTCCCATCCTCGATGGTGAGGGACTCGCTGAGTCGGACGCCCACTACCAGGCCGATCACCAGGGCGTAGGGCGCGTCGCCCAGAGCCACCTCCTGGCTGACCTCACACTCGAAGACCGCCGGACACTCCTCGATAAACGGAGCGTCGACCCGCTCCGATACCGCCCGGCCAAGCCCGGCCAACTCGAACTCGTCAACCTCGGGCCCGACCTCTGCCGCCGTCGCGTTCATCGCTTCGAGGAACGGCTCTGTCACGACATTCACGCAGAACGCGCCGCGACTCCGGAGGTTGACGAGCGTGTCCTTGAGCGCGCCCTGACGCTGTCCGATGGATACCGCGACCAACATCGGCGAAGCAGAGATGGCATTGAAGAAACTGAACGGCGCGAGGTTCGCGCGGCCCGTCTCGTCCCACGTCGAGATCCAACCGATGGGACGAGGGACGACGAGCGACGTGATCAGCTGATACCGGTCACGCCCCGAGAGCGCGCTCGGGTCGATGAGACGCACCCCGACGGAGCTGGTGGACCTACCCTCTGGGTTACTCAGCGGTCGAGAGGGACGTCGATTAACTGGCCGGCGTAGATCCGGCTCCCATCGATGCCGTTCACAGCCTTGAGGTCATCGACGCTGGTGCCGTGTGACCGTGCGATCTCCCAGAGGGAGTCGCCCGACTGAACGGTGTAGACCAGGCGATCACCCACTCTCTCGACCTGGCGCCTATCGAGCACGTCGACATATGCAGAGTACTGTTCAGGAAAGACCGCAACGTGATAGTGCACGGGCCTACGCTCGCGCGTCGCCTCCAAAACGCCCTGGCGTTCCAGGTCGGAGAGCACACGCTCGAGCCACGTACGGCAGTTCCGGTTGCTGCTGTATCTCAGGTCGACCGCCATTCCCGTGGGGTGCACGGAAAATTCCGACGCGTTAGTCGGCTGCCGGGTGGTGGCCCGGGTTAGGCTGGTCACGACTAGCTGTTCCCCGCATGCCGACCGATATTGGGTGGCGAGCCGTCGCACGAATAGCCCGACCTCGGGCCGCGCGTAAGGATGCGATACTTCGTTGTCGAGTCGAAAGTCTGAGGTGGGGCTTATGCGTACAAGCCAGCCCTGTGAAGCGAAGTGCTCGACCCGGGACGGCGTATCGATATACGTGAAGTCGTGTTGACGGGCGACCCGGTTCTGGATGTCCACGGACGCCGGTGAGCCCTGAAGACTCTGCGCGCGAAGGCCACAGGGGACCAGGGCGAACGCCAACGTCGCGATTAGGACGCTGACTTTGCGCCGGACGGATCGGAGGCAAGGTGGATCTTGGGGCATGGGGTGCATCAAGAGTCGTTCGTGAATCCCTCCGCCACCCCGATGTCGAGGACACCGGAGGGCCTGCGGCACATAAGTAAACATATGTTTTGCGCTGCACAAGAGTCCCGTCGCAGCGCGTCGGACACCCTCGATCCCCATAACCCGGAACGGGGCCCGGGATCCCCGGGCCCCTCATCGCTGTTACGCCGCTTCGTAGCGCGCAGTCACCACGTCCCAGTTGACCACGTTCCACCACGCGCCCAGATAGTCGGGACGCCGATTCTGGTAGTTCAGGTAATAGGCGTGCTCCCACACATCCACGCCCAGAATCGGCGTGAGCCCCTGCATGATGGGGCTGTCTTGGTTGGCCGTCGAAAAGGCGGACAGTGCACCACTCCCGTCGACGCAGAGCCAGCCCCAGCCCGAGCCGAACTGGCCGCCCGCGGTGGCGGACAGCTTCGTCTTGAAATCGTCGACGGAACCGAATGTGTCGACGATCGCGGCCGCGAGATTCCCCGACGGCGCGCTGGCGCCACCCGGGGTCATGATATCCCAGAAAAGCGTGTGGTTGACGTATCCGCCGCCGTTGTTCCGAACGGCCGTGCGGATCCCTTCGGGCAGCGCTTCCAGATCCGCGAGCAGACCCTGCGCCGACTTCGAGTGCAGGCCAGAGTGGTTCTCGAGGGCTTTGTTCAGATTGTTCGTGTACCCCTGATGGTGCTTGCTGTGATGGATCTCCATGGTACGCGCGTCGATATTCGGCTCGAGGGCATCGTATGCATATCCGAGCTCGGGAAGGTCGAAGGGGTAAGCCATGTACTATCGCTCCTGGGTGTGGACTGAACAGGTTCTCATGCTCGAACAACCCCGGTCCCGGCCCGAGTGTCGGCCCGCTACCTTGGGATCAGGTGGGGTGGGATACCGATCTTACCGGGGCGAGTTGGGATCAGCAAACCGGGTACCTTCCTCGGACGTTTGAACAACTCACCGTTGCGGAGCGAGGGGTCCTTGGCACCAGCAAAGCGCGTCCTACTCGGGATCCTGATCCTCACGGCGGCTCTGCGCACCATCCACCTGGTCGATCACCTGAGCTCTGGTCTGAACGAGCCCGAATCCGTGGTGGCCGAGTCAGATATGCGCTCTTTTTCGGTCTGGGCGTCCAGGATCGCAGAAGGCGACCTCCTCAGTGTGGACACGTACCATCCGTACCCGAGCTGGATGGTCGATGTCGCCCCGCTGGAAACCTTCGAGCGCTGGTGGGGAGGCCGTGAGACTTTTCACCAAACCCCTCTCTACGCCTATCTGCTGGCAATCAGCTACTGGCTCACCGGCGGCAAGCTCCTGCTGCTCGCCGTTCAGGTCATGTGCAGCACCCTGTCGGTCTATTTGATCTACCGTATCGGAAGCCGGATCGCGGACGAGAAAGCCGGCCTCCTCGCGGCCGCCCTAGCGGCCGTCTACGCTCCGTCGGTGTTCCTGGACACCATGCTGCTGCGCGCGTCCCTGACCGCTTCCTTGACCTTAGTCTCGATCTGGCTGTTGATGCGGGTGCGAGACACGGGGCGCTTACGCACGGCGTTGGGCGCGGGCATTGTGCTAGGGGCCGGCTTCCTCATGCGCCCCGTAGGCCTGGCACTGCTTGCGGGCCCACTGGTCCTCCTCCTCGATTCCAAGGCCCGCCCGGCGTGGCGACGCTGGATGCCCTCGCTCGTGGCCGGGATAGCCATCATCCTTGCGCCGTTTGTAGTGAGGAACATCATCGTCGGCGCCCCCGCGCTGAGTTTTTCGAACCGGGGTCCAGAGGCGATGATCCAGGGCAATCACGCTGGAGCCGATCCAGCGTTTATGATGCTATCGACGGACGCACAGTACCGACAGATGATGGAGGAGGGCGGCGGCTCGGTTCGGCGCACGCTGCTCGCCGCCATACGCACCTGGCCGGAGGACGGCCGCGTGGGTTGGTGGGTTTGGCATGAAGCGCGCAAGCTGCTCGCGGTCTTTCGGGATTACGAGTACGCGAACAACACCAATTTCTACTTCTACCGGCGAGCCACGCCCCTTCTTGCGGTGCTCCCCACCTTTGGCTTGATCTGCGGACTGGGATTGGTAGGCACGGTCCTGTTGTTCATGCGAGGGCGGGACCGAACCGCCGCCTTGCTGCTCGGGCTCGCCGCCAGCGGGCTGATCGGCATCATGCTGCTGGCACTCGCAACGGGTCGCTATCGCTTGCCTCTCGCGATGCTTTGCACCCTGCCGGCCGGCGTCACGCTGTCGGCGCTGTGGGACTGGCTCGCGGCGAAGAGATGGACCCCTGCGCTCGTGTGCTCGGCGGCCGTAGTCGCGTTGTCGACCGTTTCGTACCGGGCCGTTCCCACCAGGGTCATCTTCGACTCAGACCGGCAGGCGCGCTTCATCCGCGGCCCTGACGCGAGGCTGTATGAGGAGCTGGAGGCGTTGCGCGTATGGGAGTTCGCGGAAGAGGCGAGGCTTCTGACCCAGCGGGGGGAGACTGAGGCGGCCCGTTCCCTTCTCACCGGCTATCTCGCGGAGGTCCGCCAGACGATCTCCGGAGCTCCGGCAGGAGAGGACCTGAATCTCCGACGCAGGATTCTGACTCAGACCTATGCGCAGCTTTTCGCGGCCCGCGACCTGTTCACCGGCATCGGATTGGATGACTTCGCCCAATCAGTAGGTGCCGAGCTGGATTGGATCCAGGCGAACGGGTGACGCCTCGACCGGGTGGGACATGGGTCGCCACATCTCACCGGATGTCGTCCACAAGGGTGACGCGGTGACCGGTCAGCCGAGCGTGCGAAGGATTCTCCTAGTCGACTGCGACGCCTTCTTCGTTCAGGTGGCGCGACTGGAGGACCCCGAAGGCGCGGGCAAGGCACGCTGTCTCATCGTAGGTGGAACCCCGAGCGGACGGGGGGTCGTGACATCGGCCTCCTACGAGGCGCGCGCGTTCGGAGTCCGCTCCGCCATGCCCACGGCGCAGGCGCTGCGTCTTTGTCCCGAAGCGACGGTCGCGCCTGTATCCCGCGCAGCGGTATCGGAGAAGAGTCGCGAGGTACGCGCAGTGCTGGAGCGCCTCGCGCCTGTCGTCCAGGCGGCCTCCATCGACGAATTTTACCTGGACCTCAGCGGGACCGAGCGACTCTTCGCCAACGAAACTCTTACCGACACCGCCCAACGCTTCCGAGACGAGGTGCTCGCTCAGACCAGGATCTCAGTCTCGATCGGCGGCGGGACGCGGCGTGTCATCGCCAAGCTCGCGGCGTCCCGAGCCAAGCCAGCCGGAGTGCACATCGTGCCGGCCGGCGAGGAACAACACTTTCTGAACGAGCTCGACCTGGCGAAGCTGCCCGGGATCGGTCCGGCGTTGGTCGAGCTCCTGCGTAAGCGAGGCCTGGTACATGTCCGTGATGCCGTGGCGGTACAACGCGAGTGGCTGGAGAAGTGGCTGGGGGTCCGTCGGGGGGCGTGGCTCTACCGACGGGTGCGGGGTATCGACGAGAGCGAGGTCGATCCGACCGAACGGCGGAGGTCGATCTCGGCGGAGCGCACGTTCTTCCGAGACCTCAACACGGATCGCGAGCTCGGTCGCCGACTTCTCGAGATCACGACGTCGGTCGGCGGTTCGTTGCGAAGGCGCTCTTATCGGGCTCGCACGATCACCGTGAAGATCCGAGACGCCGACTTCCGCACGCGAACGCGCAGCCGTACGCTGCCCGAGCCGGTGGAATCGAACGCTGCGATCCACGACATCGCGAAGGCTCTGCTGCAGGAGCTGCGCGCGGACCGCGCTGGTCCCGCACGGCTGCTGGGGGTGGGACTCACCGGACTTGCCCCAGGAGAGGACGAGCGTCAGCTGGGACTCTTCGAGGAGCCCGAGGGAGTGGAAAGCGAACGCGACCGCAGCGTCTCGCGAGTCGTGGATCAACTTCGTGACCGCTTCGGACGAGAGGCGGTCAGACCCGGTGGAACGCTGGACGAGAAGAATCCGGGGCGCTGAGCGCCCGAGCCGCTAAGACCTCGACCGCTTCTTCTCCACGATCGCCTCCCAGGGCCTACGCTCCAAATAGCTCCTGGTCTCCGAGACGACGACCGGAGCGAGAAGGATGAGCGCGATCAGGTTGGGCCAGATGACGATCGACAGCGCGACGTCCGCGAGGTCCCAGATGACTGAGAGCGCAACCAGTGCCCCCAGGAAGTGCATCAGGACGAAGACGATCTTGTACGGAAGAACCGCTGCTTGTCCGAAGAGGTAGTTGGCGCAGCGGTCCCCGTAGTAGCTCCACGAAATCGCCGTGGAGATCGCGAACAGGAGCACGGCCAGGATCACGATGTAGTGGCCCCAATCTCCCAACGGAGCCAGGCCCTCGCGGAAGGCGTTGATTGTCAAAGGAGCACCGCTTTCCACTGCGTCGCCGTACAGGGTCTGGTAGGTCAGGCCGTCCGAGCCGACCGCCTCTCCTCGCGCCGCATACACGGTACCTGTGAACGGGCGCGTCTGCTCTAAGTCTACGAACAGCCTCTCGACCGGCACCTCGTGCCATGCGACCAGAGCCGCACCCACCCCCGCTGCGACGTGTTCACCTTCCGCGACTCGGATCTCACCGGGCTCCTCCGCCGTGGCGTAGCGACCATCGGACGTGACCTCCGAATAGCTGATGTCCCCACCGCTCAGCGTGAGCTCCGTTGGTGAGCGCTCGACATGCGCGTTCGTCATGAGGATGACCAGACCGGTCATGGAGCAGATGACGAGAGTGTCGATGAACGGCCCCAGAAGCGCGACAACGCCCTCGGCGACGGGCTCGTCGGTCTTGGCCGCCGCATGCGCGATGGGCGCAGACCCCTGCCCTGCCTCGTTCGAGAAGAGCCCCCTGCGGACACCCCACATCAGCGTCATGACGAAGACGCCCGCGCCTGTGCCGGCGACCCCGGCCTGCGGGTTGAAGGCCTCCCTGAAGATCGTGGCGAAGGCCGGTCCGACCGCACCGAGATTCAGCGCTATGATCGCCATCGCGCCTGTCACGTAAACCATGGCCATGAGAGGAGCGAGGAAGGCTGTCACTCTGCCGATGCGTTTGATACCGCCGAGGATCACACTGCCAACGATGCCGGCGGTGACCAGGCCCGTGATCCACACGGGCACCCCCCACTCCGTCAGGACGGTATCGGCCACCGTTTGGGCCTGCACGGCATTCCCGGTCAGGAAGGCCGTGAATCCGAGCATGACGGCGAAGAAAACCGCGAGCGGCTTCCACTTCGGCCCCAACCCCCGTTCGATGTAGTACATCGGGCCGCCGGCCGCGACTCCTTGGGAGCCGGCCGCCGCGTCGACCACTCGGTACTTCTGCGCGAGGATCACCTCGGAATACTTCGTCGCCATCCCGACGAAGGCGGTCACCCACATCCAGAAGAGCGCTCCTGGCCCTCCCCAGTGAATTGCGATCGCGACGCCGGCGATGTTGCCGATTCCCACCGTCGCGGAGAGAGCGGTGGTCAGCGCTTGGAAATGCGTCACATCGCCGGGCCCATCCGGATCGTCGTAGCGCCCGGAGGTAACGGCGAAGCCGTGCGCGAGTTGACTGATCTGGACGAAGCCGGTCCGAACGGTGAGGTAGAATCCCGTTCCGAGGAGCAGGATCACCATGAACGGAATGTTCTCTCCGCCTATGGGGATCCCGTAGTTGACGACGTAGGTGTTGAGGAAATCGACTACCGGCCTGAGCCAATCCATGCCTGATGCCTAGCGGTCGGCCGCGAGGGCGCTCTTCACGCGCCTCACGTGCCGGCGAGAGCCAGGTCGCAGACGTGCACAGCGACCGCGATGGCGAGCAGCTCATGTGCGCGGTTGACGATCGCGTCGAGCGAAGGCGTCTCCTGGAACATCTCTTCCGCCTTCTCCCGCAACTCTGGAATCGTCGGCAGATGGGGCAGCGACAGCTCGGCCAGCCGCTCTTCGACCTGACCGCGAGCGCGGCATGCCAAGTCCGTCAGATCGTCGACTTTGTGGGACTCGACCCATGCCTCCCGGACCCGGGCGGCGTAGCGATCGACACTGAAGGCTCCCGCCAGCTCACCGGCAACCTTCTCCACGACCTTCCGGCCGACAGGGCTCTCACCCTTGAGGATCCCCTCGGGGGGTGCGCGCAAGTCCCACACCAGGCCGGTCCACGACAGGACCTTCAGAATGTAGTAGGTGATGTCGATCTCCCACCATTTGAATCCCTGCCGCGCGGAGCTCTGATAATGGTGGTGGTTGTTGTGCCACCCCTCACCCATGGTAACTAGCGCGAGCACGAAGTTGTTGCGTGAATCGTCGCCGGTCAGGTAACGCTGCGAGCCGACCTCGTGCGCGAGCGAGTTGATGAAGAACGTGCCGTGGTAGAGCGCGACCGTGCTCCAGAAAAACCCGACGACAAGCAGGGGCCAGCCGCCCCATAGCCAGAGCCCAGCTGCAAGCAGGAACGCAGGCATGTACGTGAAGCGGTCGAGGAACTGGATCTCGGGGTACTTGGTCAGGTCCCGGACCGTGCCGTAGTCGGGCTTAGAGCTGGAGGGGTGGAAGATCCAGCCGACGTGCGAGTACAGGAAACCGTGGTGCCTCGGCGAATGGACGTCGTGCTCGGTGTCGGAGTAGAGATGGTGATGTCGGTGAATGGCGGACCACCACACGACTCCCCTTTGGGCCGTCGACTGACAAAGGAAGGCGAGCACAAACTGGCCGAGCCTGCTCGTCTTGTATGAGCGGTGGCTGAAGTACCGGTGATAGCCGCCCGTCACCGCGAACATGCGGACTGCATAAAGAGCCGCAGCAACCCAGAGAGCCTGTACGGTGACACCTGTCCAGATTGCGCCCAGACAAGCTAGGTGGACGAGAAGAAACGGTATGGTCGCCGGATAGACGATGTCGTCGTGCGGCGCTTTGGCGTGCTCCACTCCCTGCTCCGTCTTGATGGGGTGACCGACTGGGAGGGGCTCGATTCCAGTGGCCCCCAAGCTAGTGAGCCATGAGCCACTGGCCAAGATTTGCGAGATGTCGGCGGTGCTACACAGAGGGTTGTGCCGAGTGCCAATATCCTCATATTTGCAATTATGCATACGACGTCGGCGCCCCCCATCCTCGACCGTCTGAGCGCGCTCGGTGATGAGACCCGGTCTCGGATTCTAGCCCTTCTGGAGGGGAGCGAGTTCACGGTCACAGAGCTGTCCTCCGTGCTCCAGGCGTCTCAACCGACGGTCAGCCGCCAGCTGAAGACACTCGCTGCCGAAGGGTGGGTTGAAGCCCGGGTGGACGGACGCAACCGACACTATCGGATGACCCCGGCGTTAGATGAGCCCGCCCGAGGCCTCTGGGCCATCGTGCGGGACGAGATCGGCGTTGGCGGGATCTACGCGACTGATGCAGAGCGCGCCCGCGAGGTGCTTAAACACCGACGGCTGCGCTCCGCCGAGTTCTTTGCAACCGCGGCTGAGCGCTGGGACCAGGTGCGAGAGGAGCTCTTCGGATCGGCCGCGGGCCTGACCCCCTTGCTCGGCCTCCTCCCGGGAGATTGGGTGGTGGCCGATCTCGGAGTGGGCACCGGGTCGCTCTCCGAATCGCTGGCACCGTTCGTCTCTCGAGTAATCGGCGTCGACCGATCGGCGCAGATGCTCGAGGCTGCTCAGCACCGCCTCCTGATGATGGACAACGTGGAGCTCAGGGAGGGCGAACTGGAGGCGTTGCCGATCGCCGATGGCGAGGTCGATGTGGCCGTGCTGGCACTCGTTCTGCACTACGTCGTAGCTCCCCCGTCCGTGCTCTCCGAAGTGCGCCGTGTCTTGAAGCCAGGAGGCCGTCTGCTCCTCGTGGACATGCGGCTCCACGACCGAGGCGGGGCGTATGGACAGGAGATGGGCCACGTCTGGCCGGGCTTCGAGCCCGAGCGCGTGGAGGGCTGGCTTCGAGACGCCGGCTTCGATGCCGTGCGCGTAGTACCCCTTCCACCGGACCCCGACGCGTCGGGGCCCCTGCTCTTCCTGGCTTCGGCCACCAAGTCGTAGACCACCTGTAAATCACCACCCACAAGAGGTATTGGACCGATGAGTGATACCGCAGTGCTTTCAAAGAAGACGCCGTCCGCAACGGAGCGGCCAGCGTTCAAGGTGAAGGACCTCTCACTCGCGCCCTGGGGGCGCAACGAGATTCGACTCGCCGAGCAGGAGATGCCAGGTCTGATGGCGGCGCGTGAGGAGTACGGCCCGCAGCAGCCGCTGGCCGGGCTCAAGGTCGCGGGGTCTCTCCACATGACCGTTCAGACCGCTGTGCTCATCGAAACACTCATCGACCTTGGTGCATCAGTGCGCTGGGCCTCATGCAACATCTTCTCGACACAGGATCATGCCGCGTCGGCCATCGCCGTCGGGCGAGACGGAACCGTCGAAGCGCCGGCCGGCGCAGCCGTTTTCGCCTGGAAGGGGGAGACGCTCGAGGACTACTGGTGGTGCGCAGACCAGATGCTGACGTGGCCGGACGGGTCCGGGCCGGACCTGCTTGTCGATGACGGCGGCGACGCGACGCTCCTCATCCACAAAGGCGTCGAATTCGCGACGCCGGAGGGCGTTCCCGCCTTCGATCCAAAGAACGACCCCGAAGAGTGGGGCGTCATCGTCGACCTGATTCGCACCACGCTCAAGGCCGATCCGGGCAAGTGGGCGCGCATCGGCAAGAACGTGAGGGGTGTCTCAGAGGAGACCACGACCGGCGTCCACCGTCTCTACGAGATGGAGAAGGCAGGTGAGCTACTCTTCCCGGCTATCAATGTGAATGACTCCGTCACGAAGTCGAAGTTCGACAACCTTTATGGGTGCCGTCACTCGGTCATCGACGGGCTCAATCGCGCGACCGACGTGATGCTCTCCGGCAAGACTGCAGTCGTGCTCGGATACGGAGACGTCGGCAAGGGCTGCGCACAGGCGATCAAGGCCCAGGGCGCGAGGGTCACCGTCGTGGAAGTCGACCCGATTTGCGCGCTACAGGCATGCATGGAAGGCTACACGGTGGCCCGACTCGAAGACGTGATCGGGCAGGCGGATGTCTTCGTTACCGCCACCGGGAACCGCGATGTGATCACGGCGGACGACATGGGCCGCATGAAGGACAAGGCGATCGTCGCCAACATCGGCCACTTCGACAACGAAATCGACATGGCCGGCCTCGCTGAGGTGAAGGGCATCCGCAAGGACGAGATCAAGCCGCAGTACCACGAATGGACGTTTCCGGACGGGCACTCGGTGCTGATTCTAGCCGAAGGGCGTTTGATGAACCTGGGATGCGCGACGGGGCATCCTAGCTTCGTGATGTCTGCGAGCTTCACCAACCAAGTGATCGCACAGATCGAGTTGGCCACGAAGGCGGGCGAGTACGAGAAGAAGGTGTACGTGCTGCCGAAGCATCTGGACGAGAAAGTCGCGCGGTTGCACTTGGACAAGCTCGGGGCCCGGCTCTCGGAGCTGACAGACATGCAGGCCAAGTACATCGGCGTGCCGAAGGAAGGGCCTTACAAGCCGGATTACTACAGGTACTAGTGGACTGTAACATATAGACGTTTAGCGTTAGATTGTTGGGTATGAACAGCCAAGCGATCAAGTTGTGTGAAGCAGAGCGGACGGAACTGAAGCGGCGGGCGAGTAGTCGTCGAGGACG
>Ga0114996_10003809_pt1 | contig 18444 bp, 18 predicted proteins | sample ArcticOcean_MG_C_4_FD_87039 | JGI IMG/M metagenome (GOLD analysis project Ga0114996, IMG submission 87039) | Marine microbial communities from western Arctic Ocean - ArcticOcean_MG_CB4_134 | ecosystem: Environmental > Aquatic > Marine > Oceanic | place: Arctic Ocean: Canada Basin | collected...
CAGACCGCACAGCTCGCTGGGATACATGCCACCGGCACCAGAGGCGCTCGTGCCATCTGTACATATGCCGATACTTGCCGGACTAACATAACGAGTGGTACAACCAATGGGGGCAGGTCATTCTCACTAGGCAGCTTCCATGGCAACGCCGTCTGTGCTGCCGCCGCTGTCGCGACCCTCACGGAGCTATAGAAACCGGGGGTGTACGAACACTTTGAGTCATATGGAAACCGGCTACGCGAGGGCTTGGCCAGCCTTTTCGAACGCTATGACCAGCCAGCCCAGATGACAGGCGCAGGCTCGGTGGTCGAGTAGTTTTTCACCTCGGAACCCCTCTCCGACTACCGAAGTACGCTTCGCACGGACCTCGATCTAAAAACGAGGATCGGTGCCACGATGCGAAATCACGGTCTGTTCGGTGGCGTAGGGCGCTTCTCTTCTTCCACACGCCATGGCGACGCAGAGCTGAAGCTGACCCTAAATGCAATGGAGGCTGGGCTGCAAGATGTCCAGCGCCTCCCGTGACGATGTTGTGTTGACAATTTCACCGAAGCTGTACGAGAGTGCCAACGAACTAAGGGAGGCTCACGTACTCACAGAGAACTGTCTGGTAACGGAAGTTCAACTGAAAAGGGAGGCTTCGATCAATCGTTCGTCAGCGAGGTAAAAGTCAGCGGCACTACGGCTTCCGTGAAATACGCGATTCCCATGACTATAGTGATCGCCTAGACTAGAGCCAACCGGTAGGTGACGCTGGTGGAGCTGGGGGGACTCGAACCCCCTACCTCGGCGTTGCGAACGCCGCGCTCTCCCAGATGAGCTACAGCCCCACGCGTTAAACAGGCCATGATTATATCGTACTGGCTGTGTCGGGGTCTACGACACCGTCGTTCGTTTGCAGGGTCTTCCGGTTTTCCGTAGATCACCCTTGCAATACTGTCATTCCGACGCTCCGGGAGGAATGCAAATGTTCGTCGTAAGTCGACCTCGGCGCAAGGCAATGATTTATCCTTCCGAGGAAGGACTCATCGAAGACTCTTCGGAATGACAGTTACCGAGAACTGAAAGACCCTACGTTCGTTTGGCCGACCGATGTGATAAATGGTAGATTAGGACGAACCCGATGCTAGGACTCTGATATGAAAGTCAGCGGAACATACTCATTCAAGGTAGGACGCCAGAAGCTATGGGACACGCTACTCGACACAGACGTATTGGCGGCTTGCATCCCTGGCTGCCAGGCCTTCAAGCCAATTGGCGACGACCGGTATGAAGTCTCACTCAAGGTTGGCCTCGGAGCGATCTCCGGCAGTTACAAGGCCGTGGTCGAGGTCGCCGACAAGGATGAGCCCAACAGCTACACGATGCGCGTGCAAGGGAAGGGCTCCGGCACAACGATCAAAGGCGAAGGGGCAATAACCCTCGTCGAGACTGAGAGCGGCTCCCAGGCTCGCTTCGAGGGAGATGCCCGAGTTACAGGCATCATCGCGCGCGTGGGGCAGCGTCTCATGGGCGGCGCGTCAAAAACGATGGTCGATCAATTCTTCGGTTGCATCAAGGCGAAGGCAGAAGCCTAGACACTGTAGCCGTGCTCTCGAAGTCGCAGCTCGACAGCCTCTTGAGCTTCCACAAACGGACGTTTGAGGTAGGCCAAGTGATCATCCTCGCCGTGGTGATGGTTTACGTGTCCGTGGGTATGTTGCCGAGAGCTATTGTCGATATAAGTCGTGGCACCGTGGATCAGCGTAAGCATGTACTGAGCAGTTGCCTCATCGAACATGTGCCATGGGCCGCCGACCGCCACATAGATCGGTGACGTGTGGGCAAAGATTCCTCGCTGCCATTGGTCGTAATAATTATAGCCGTAATAGTCTGGGCCTCCAGCCCGCGCCGCTAGCCAAGAGTTGCCGATGATCTTGATTTTTTCACTGATCTCTAGTCTTCGTGTCGGAGACGCCGACTCTGTTGAAGCGACTACCCTACCCTCCTGGACAATTTCCAGGCGTGACATCGGCACCACACTTTCCGCCCATGCGGAAACCTCGACGGTACCTGAGCTGGACAGATTGATCGTGTCTCCGACTTCCCGGCCATCAACGGTGAAATGAATAATTGGCCCACCGCTGAGCATTGTTCGGCCCTTAGCGACGTTCCTGCACCAGTTCTCGTAAGTGAACTCTTCGTCGTCCGGGATGTTGACGTAGGTGCGGTACATGCCGACAGCGACGTCACTCGACATCTTGTCGGTACCACCGATCAATGGAAGGCGATATCCGCAGTTGAGGTACCTGTACCACTCGCCATGCCAGTATTCCTTCTGCATAATCATTTCCACGCCGTCAAGTCGTCCGGTGGCGATGAGCGCGGCGGGCTGACCGTTCGGATGCGGAAAGTGGGGGTTAATCACGTATCCACCCTGGGCATGCGCCTCGTCCGCCCAATGGGCCAAAGTCGTCTCCATCGGCCCAGCAATCTCGGACTCGGATAGCCCGTCAGAGCAGAAGGGCATGACTGGCTTTTTTAAGCCCCACAAAATCATGTGGCCCATGAAGTGTTGACGGTTTTCTTGTGACGTGTAGACGATGTTGTTGCCATCCTGGGTGACACTCGGCTCGCCAGTGAAGTCCTCGACGTTTGTGAACAGACCCCCCCACTGCGACTGGAGTAGATTGACAACGTTCAGGTCTTCACCTTGCGACTCGAAGTGGCTTCCTTGGGTCGAAAGAAAGTGAACGTGAGAGTCACCTGAGTACCAACCCCGTTCGTTCATGTTGATCCAGCGTTTCAAGCGTAGTTCGAGATCCCGCTGGCCAGGTTCGATGTTGATCTTCGCGCGGAGGGGCTCGTACTCGTACCCACGCGCTACGTCAACAATGGCTTCGCCGCGAGGCAACCAGCCTTGCGCAGTACCATCGATGTACGCGTATGTAATCTGACCAAAGCGTAAATCGCCGCCAACATCGACGTGCCAGGTATCGAGGTTCGAATTTACCTGGTTGTGGTGGCCATGCGGCTGGTATGGAATGCCTTCAGGCGAACGGAAATGCACACGACACGGAACCGGCTTCCCCGTATCGTCATCAACAACAGTGATATTGACCCAATTCTTCCCCGGCTCAACTAGCTCAATCTTAACCTTGTCGGTTTCGGCGGAGCCGTCACGCTGTACGTCGCCCCAACTCACACTATCGATTTTCTCACCGGCGTGGGAGACTTCCACGGTTGCCGACGGGATGCCAGACAGTTCCAGATACGCTGGACTCGATTTTTCGTTCTGCGGTTCTCCGATTCCCTTGTGTGTGTGGTTTAGGAATTCGTCCGACGACTGCTCTGGTAATGCGTGAACATAGGTCCTCTCGCCTCGATCAATCGTCACATCCAAATCAAATGGCTTTTCAGCATCGGCAGCATGTTTCATCGACACCCGAACTGGCCGTCTCGCCTCGCGTGAGAAAGGGTGCTCATCGATATGACCCAGGGTTACTCCTGCAACGATGAACCGGGGACCGCGGGGCACAAACTCGATGGATTCGATCTCTCGTTCCGGTTGAGGATTAACCCAGGCCCAAAGCCAGTACCAGTTCGGCAACGCTTGAGTCGCTTCGGTCTGACGGCGTCCCGCTAGCTCGAACTTCCCTTCATACCGAGGCATTAGCGTGTCTTCCTGGTCGGGCACCGCCAGATAGGGGTATCCAATACCGAATCGAGATATCCCACCCCGGTCACCAACCGGGCTGATCTCATAGCGCTCCCTGACCGGTATTGTCACGGTCTCGCCACCATTTAGATGGACGATGTACTCTGCTACCGTAACTCCTACAGGCCCGTTGTTAGGCTGCTCAGTCTCCAATTGCCGATGCGCGAAAATCACACGGCGTGCAGTCTTTCCGACGGGGACGGTGACAGATTCATTATTCTCTCGTAGTGAGATATAAGCTTGCGACGAGTTAGCGTCAGCAGACCCTACAATAAACGGGAGACCTCTGAAGGTCTGTTCACCCAGCAACGGGTTCTCGTCAGACAATATGCCTGTGTCGGCGTTACACCAGGCGGATATATCGAGTGCTTCGTAATCCATCATCGGCGGCTCTCCTCAAGAAAGATGACCGCCGCGATAGAACGGCGGAGTTTTGTTGACCGAGCGGGCAGCTTAGAGGCTGATGCCCAACTTTCGAGCCCGCTCATGGATGGCGTCGTAGGCCTGGTGAAACGGCTTTTCCAGGAACCCGATATGGTCGTCCTGACCATGGTGGTGCGTCACGTTGCCGTGCGTATGCTGGGCCGAGGTTTCGCGGATGTATGTCAAATCGCCCTCAATCATTGTCAGCATATACTGGGCGGTCTCCTGGCTGAACATCCACCAATCGCCACCGACTGCGACGTAAATAGGGGACGTGTGCGCGAACACGCCTCGCTCCATCGCATCGATGTGGTAAAAGTTGCCCATGTACTCCGGGCCGCCGCAACGGGCCGCAAGCCAGGAATGCTTATCCATCTGCAGTTTTTCTTTCAACTCCAACCGACGCGTCCCGTCTTTCGACTCGGCCTGAGCAACCACTTTTCCGTCCCGAACGATTTGCAGGACGTTGATCGGAAAGATGCTTTCGGCCCATGCTTCGACTTCGACGGTACCCGGGCCAGAAATATTCACGGTGTCGCCGATCTCCCGACCATCGACAGAGAAGTGGATGATCGGCCCTCCGCTGAGGAAGGTACGCCCGCGCGATACATTCCGGCACCAGTTGTGATAGTTGAACTCTTCATCATCTGGGATTTTTGTATAGGTGCGGTAGAGGCCGACTGGTACGTCGCTCGACATCTTATCCGTGCCGCCTACGAGCGGAAGCCGGTAGCCACCGTTCAGGTAACGGTAATATTCGATATGGTTAAACTCAGTCTGGCGAATCATCTCGACACCGTCGAGTCGACCCGTCGCCACCAGCGCCGCAGGCTCCCCGTTTGGATTCGGAAAATGTGGATTGATGACAAAGCCACCTTGGGCGTGGGCTTCATCGGCCCAATAGCTCAGCGTCGTTTCCATAGTCCCGCCGATCTCCGCCTCACCGAGGCCGTCGCTGCACCAGGGCATGACCGGCTTCTTCAGGCCCCAGAGAATCATGTGCCCCATAAAGTGCTGCCGGTTCTCCTGGCTCACGTAGACGATGCTTTCGCCGTGATCGGAGACGCTGGCGGTGCCGGTGAAGTCCTCCGTATTCGTAAACAGACTCCCCCACTGCGACTGGAGGAGGTTCACCACATCGAGGTCCTCGGCCTGGGCTTCCAGGTGCGCGCCGGTCGGAGATAGAAAGTGGACATGCGAGTCTCCACTAAACCAGCGCTGGGCGTTCATATTCGTCCAACGCTTTAGCCGCAGTTCTAACTCCCGCTGGCCTGGCTTGATCTTGATTTTTTCGCGTAGCGGCTCGTACTCGTATCCACGCGATATGTCGACAATCACATCGCCGCGCGGCAGCCATCCCTCACAGGTACCGTCGATGTACGCGAACGTTGTTTGTCCGAGGCGCAGGTCGCCGCCTACATCGTTGTGCCATGTGCCCAGATTCGAGTTCACTTGATTGTGATGGCCGTGCGGCTGAAACGGCACGCCCTCAGGTGAGCGAAAGTGGACACGGCTTGGTATCGGTCTGCCCGTATCGTCATCCACGACTGTTACGTTGACCCAGTTCTTGCCGGGATCAATCAACTGAATTTTGACTCTGTCGGTCTCGGCAGAGCCCTTTTCGGTGACTTCGCCCCACGTAACCTTACCGAGTTCGGCGTCGCCTTGCTTGACGGTCACTGATGCGGACGGGGTCGCCGATATCTCGACGTATGAAGGGCTCGACGACTCGTTGTCGTCCTGCCCCCAAGAGTACGGTGCATCGAGAAACTCGTCAGTGGACATCGCAGGCAACGGAAAGACGTACGTCGCGTCGCCACGGTCGACTTCTACTTCGACATCGAAGGGCTTCGCAGCGTCGGATTCGTCCTTTAATTCGATCTTTGCCGGGCGGCGACCCTCGCGAGGAAACGGGTGCTCGTCGAGATAACCTAAGGTCATAGCAGCGATAATAAAGCGCATTCCGCTGGGCACGATCTCGATAGACTCGATCACTGAGTCAGGTTCGGGATTCTCCCACGCCCACAGGTAGTAATGATTCATTCGTGCCGCTGTTGCCTCGGTCTGGCGTCGGCCAGCATCTCCAAACTCGCCTTCATAGCGGGGCATCAACTCGGCCTTCAAATCCGTGACGGCCCGGTACGGTGAGCCGGGGGTTCCAGGCGGGACCGAAGGGTGGGCCGCGATCTCGAAGCGCTCTCGAATCTGAACCCGCTCGTGCTTTCCACTGGAAAGGTAGAAGACGTACTCCGCGACCTGCTCGCCTAACGCGCCGCCCTGGTTGAGCTTGGTTTCCAGGAGTGTGTGCGCGAACAGCACGCGCTTCGCCGACTTGTTCACTGGAACAAACACGCTCCCATCATCGACCGATGGGGCGATAAACACCTCCCCTCTCAGCCCGCCGGCGAGCCCGCCGATCAGAAACGGCAGTCCTCGAAACGACTGCAGACCGGTCTCGACCGATGCAGCCTTGTCGCCAAGAATCTCAGAGTTGGCGTTACATGAGCGCGAGATATCGAGCGGTTCGTAGTCTGGCATACTTCGTATAGTCTCCTGGTGAGGGAAGTTCTTGTTTAGTCGTACACTTCCGGGTTGACGCAGGTAAGCAGCCGCTCGCCCTTGATGCCGTTGAGCAAGTTTGTGGCGGCGATGCGCGACATCTCGCGCCTTGTCGCGACACTGGCACTGGCGATGTGCGGAACGATGACGCAATTCTCCAGCGTCAGCAGTGGGTCGTCCAAGGGAATCGGCTCCGGCTCGGTAACGTCCAGGCCGGCCGCGGTGATCTGTCCCGATTTTAAGGCCTTGTAGAGCGCCTTGGGGTCAATAACCGGCCCCCGTGCTGCGTTGACAAGTACCGCAGTCGACTTCATCTTCGCCAGCGCTTCGGCGTCGATCAAGTGGTAAGTTGCGTCGTTGAGCACGGTGTGCAGGGACACGAAGTCCGACCGTGCAAGGAGTGTGTCCATGTCGACGTATTCCATCGGCAACTCTGCCTCGAAGTCCTCACGTCGGACGATGTCGTGGTACAACACCTTCATGTTGAACCCGACCGACCGCTTGGCAACCTCAAACCCGATCCGGCCCATCCCGATGATGCCGAGCGTCGCGCCGTAGACGTCCTGCCCAAGGTAATGGAGCGGATGCCAGGTGCGCCAGTTACCGGCGTGTACCGCTCGCTCGCTCTCGCCGACCCGACGCCCTGCAGCCAGCATCAACGCCCAGGCCGCGTCGGCAGTCGTCTGCGTGAGCACCTCGGGCGTATTGCCGACGGGGATGCCCCGCTTGGTCGCCTCGGGAATGTTGATATTGTCGAACCCGACCGCGATCTGGCTGATAACCTTCAGCTGCGGGCCCGCGTTGTCCATGAACTCGGGGTCGATCTTGTCGGTCAGAAGACACAAGATGCCGTCGACATCTTTCGACTTCTGCAGAAGCACGTCGCGAGGCGGCGGAAGCTCGTCGGGCCATAGCTCCATATCGGTCTCTTCACGAATCTGGTCGATGTACTCTGGGAAAATTTCGCGGGTCACGAATACTCGTGGCTTTGCCATCTAGTTGATCCTCCGGTGACTAAAATACCGGCCCCATTCTAGCCCAAAGCCAACTGCATTTCCATCAAGACACAGATGTTGCAGGCGAGGAACCGTGGGCGATGGTACGATATCGGCCATGCGCGCGTCTAACTTGGGCCTGGTAGGCAAATACTGGCATGTCGGTATCCCCGTCATCGCCGTCGCTTTCCTGTCATCGGCACTCAGCATCGGTTCGAGCAACTACGCCTTCGGTTTCTACGTCGATCCGCTTGAGGACACCTTCGGTTGGAGCCGCACGGACATCGGCTTTTCGCTGTCGCTTGCAGCGATAGCCAGCCTGACAACACCCTACATAGGTCGACTCATGGACACCTACGGCGCAAGGCCGATTATGGTGGGCTCGCTCGTTTTGCTCGGAATCAGTTTCGTGATCCGTCCTTTGATGACCGAACTCTGGCATCTTTACGCCCTGAGCATCGTCCAGTTTGCCGCGTTTTCAGGAACGAACGTGCTGCCCATGGGCAGACTCGTTGGACTGTGGTTCCCGAATGCGAGGGGGCGCGTAATGGGTATCGCCATGATGGGTAACAACTTCGGCGGCCTGACGATTCCGAAACTAACTGCCTATCTCTTGGTGATGTCCTCCTGGCAATCCGCCTTTTTGGTCACGGGATTAATAGCCTTCGGTATCGCCGCGATGGCTTTGTTTATCGTCCGTGAGCGACCCACGTCAAACGAGACGGTGCTCAAGGGAGTCGGCCAAATGGTCGAACAGAAAACTACTATCGTTGGCCTCACAGTTCGACAAGTGCTCAGGACGTCTACTTTCTACTACATGACCATCGCGACGGCGCTCGGCGCTTTCACCTACAGCGCGCTGCTCCCCCATATCAGCACGCATTTGATCGATGAAGGAACGGACAGCGCCACAGTCGGCACACTTTTCGCATTGCTCGCGGCGTTCGGGATGGGCGGCAAGGCGGTCTTCGGGTTTCTCTCAGACCGATACTCAGCGCGTCAAGCAATGATGCTGAGTCTCGGGGGACAGACCGTGTTCATCACCGTCATCGCATTGTTCCCGACGGGTGTGCATCTATGGATTCTTTTGCCTATCTTCGGATTCTTCTTCGGAGCGTATGGAGTCCTCGTGACACTCCTCGTGCAGGAGTGTTTTGGTCTAAAATACTTCGGGAGCGTGTCTGGAGTGTCCGGAATCGTCGCCGTCGTTCCAACGGTCGCAGGGCCGTTGATCGCGGGAGCGTCTTCGGACCACCTGGGCAGCTACGCACCGGCGTTCATCGGCGTAGCGATAACGTTTGCCATAGCGATCTTGCTCCTAACGCAAGTTGGCCGGCCCCTAGAGACCCTTGCGGACGAACAACCAGCCTAAATATGAGCGGAAGGTACGATCACATGAACCTGACAGACAAAGAAAAGCTGCTCCGACTCGGCGCAGGCGAATCGATTGAGTCGATTTGCGAGTCCGACGGCACGACAAGGCATGACTTCGAAAGGTGGTGGGCGGAGCAGACGGCCGGCCGCGTGCCCCCAATGAGCGGTTCCAAGACACTAGAGCGGATCTCAGGTCAAGTCGACATCGTCCGCGACGATTGGGGAGTGCCTCACGTGCTTGCCGAGACCGACGACGGCCTGTTCTTCGGATATGGCTACGCGACAGCCCAGGACCGGCTCTGGCAACTCGACTACTACCGGCGAAAGGCGCACGGGCGACTCTCAGAGATTCTGGGGCCTGAAGGCCTTGAAATCGACACCGTTTCTCACACAATCGGAATCACTAGGACCGCAGCCAGCAATCTCGCGAAGTTCCCCGCCAAAACGAAACGCCGTTTAGAGGCGTTCAGCGACGGCATCAACTCCATGATGGAGCAGAGCCGGGATAACTTGCCCATCGAGTTCGACCTGCTCGGCTACGAGCCAGAACCCTGGTCTCCAGTTGACTCGACGGCCATCTGGCAAGAGCTCCGCTGGTACCTCACCGGCCGTCTACCGATCATCGCAATTCCAGAACTGGCCAAGCGAGTTCTCGGAGAAAGCCCTCTCCTCAACGCGTTCAAAACGGGCGAAGCTGAGGACGAAAGCATCATCCCTAAAGGCTCGTACCCAGCGGCTAGGGCCGGAGCGATACCCGTCGGCGAGGTTGTCGGGGACCCGAACGAAGGCATTGGCAGCAACAACTGGGCCGTCTCAGGCAAAAAGTCTGTAAACGGTGCGCCGATGGTTGCGAGCGACCCACATATCGCGTTCGGCGCGGTCTCGTGCTGGTTCGAGGTCCATCTGGCCGGGCCGGAGTTGAACGCCGCCGGAGCCGGATACACCGGCGTTCCTGGCATCGTGTTCGGGAGAAACGAAACTGTGGCTTGGGGAGTGACAAATAACATCTGCTCACAGCGCGACATCTATCAGGAGCAGGAAGATCCCGACAGGCCAGGATATTTCAAGTTCGATGGCGAGTGGCACAAGGCCAAGAGCGAGGATCACCAGATCGGGGTTAAGGGTCAATCGACCAAAACGATTACAGTGACCACCACCCACAATGGCCCGATTGTCGACGCGCTTCTCCCAGAACCACTTCGCAATACTGATCCCGTTTCGCTGAGATGGCTGGGAATCAGCTTCGGAGACGAGATCACTTGCATGTTGAATCTGACTGCCGCGAAGGATTGCAACGAAGCAAAAGAGGCTCTGCGTGATTGGATCGTCCCGACATTTAGCCTCGTTTTCGGTGACGTCGACGGGCATATCGCTTACCAGGCGGTAGGGCGTATTCCTATCCGCGAGCAGTGGAACCGCGAGTACCGGTCTGGCTGGAAGCCCGAACACCAATGGCAAGGTTTCATTCCATATGATGCCCTGCCCGCTGTGACTGACCCAACCGAAGGCTATACTCGTTCGGCCAACAATCGAGGCGCGCCCGACGACTTTCCCTACCCACTCTCCGGCACCTGGAGCAGTGGGCATCGAGCAAAACGAATACGCGAAATGCTGGAAGAAAAAGAAAAGTTCTCCCGCGAAGATTTTGCCCGGATGCAGACCGATACACTCTCAATGCGCGCAGTCGAGGCCCTGCCGCCACTGCTCGAAATCCTTCAGCGGTCGTCCGAGCCACGGATACAGGAGGCTGCGGGGCACCTCGCTGGGTGGAACGCGCGTATGGACGTGGACGAAGTCGGTGCGACAATATTTGAATTGTTCTTCGGAGAGTGGGCAGCCACGATCGCCGTTGTGCGGTTCGACGACCAGTCAGCACCATTAGTTGCCGGTGCTATCTCAGGGTTTGCGGTCCGCTTGCTTGAGGATGACGAGTTCGACTACTTCCAACCGACCACCCGCGACGAGGCGGTTGTCTCGTCGTTACGTAAGGCAATATCGGACTTGGAAGAGCTACTCGGGGCGGATATGTCGAACTGGCAATGGGGCCACATACATAAGATCACGCTGAATCACCTGCTGCTAAATCGAGGCGATCTTTCGGAGCTTCTGAAACGCGGGGGACAGCCAGTCGGCGGAAACGGCATCACAGTGTGCAACACCGGTTTCGACCCAAACTATCTCGCTTCCATCGGCGCAAACTGGCGACACAATGCTGACCTTGGCGAGGACTTGCCAGGTTTGTGGGCCGTCGATGTGACTGGGCAATCTGGACATCCTGGGAGTCCTCATTACGGCGACCAGCTAACTGAGTGGCTCGCCGGACGGCACCATTATTTGCCGTTGGATCGCGAGCGGGTCAAAGCTTCAGCCGTGAATACAATGAGCCTGATGCCAGCGGACTAGAGGATTGCACCATTCGAGCGCGGTAGGTATCCTGTCAAAGAGAGGTTTCAGATGTCGCTTCTTAGAATTATCGATTCACCACTGCCCTGGGCCATTGCTGGGTTAGCCATTGGCTACATCCTTGGCGTCACGAGCCTATCGGTTTGGCTCGTGGTTGCCGGATTCGCAGCCTACGTCGTTTATCTGAGACTTCACGGCGAGGCCGAGGAAGAAACCGAAGGTAACCTCGTCGCCGCTGGCCCGGTTTTCATGATGGCTTGGGTGCTTGGCTTCATACTCAAAGACGTCATCTAGTGTACGGCGCCGGCCCACCGGGTCGAGATTTTTCGTGAGCCAGACCCGCCCCCAAAAAGCCTCGCTGTTTGTTACCTGCGTCGTCGACCAGTTCTATCCCGAGATTGGCGAGAGCACAGTCCGCGTCCTACAGCGTCTAGGTGTCGATGTGGAGTTCAACCCCGACCAGATCTGCTGTGGACAGCCTGCCTTCAACACAGGGTACTGGAAAGAGGCCCGGCCGCTGGCGAAGCGCTTCATCGAAATGTATCGCGACGATGAGTATGTCGTAATACCGTCAGGCTCCTGCGCCAGCATGGTTCGTGTTTTCTATCAGGAACTCTTTCATGACGACCCTACCCTGCTTCGACAGGCGACAGAGGTCGGCAGTCATGTCTTCGAGTTCTCGGAGTTCCTCGTTGACGTGCTCGGTGTGGACACCTTGCCAAAAGCGACTTCGCCCAAACTGAACACAAGCGTGACTTACCACGAGGCCTGCCACTTGAGACGCGAACTGGGTGCGACGACCCAAGCACGCAAGTTGATCGACGCGTCTTCAGGAGTCGATCTCGCCGAAATGGATCAGTCCGAAGTGTGCTGTGGGTTCGGCGGAACGTTCGCGGTGAAGTACGCCGACATCTCTGGGGCTATGCTCCAGGAAAAGATCACTCACATTCGCAACTCAGGCGCCGACGCTGTCGTGGCCTGCGACGCCACGTGCCTTATGCACATCGGCGGCGGACTCGAAAAGCAAGGTATACAGGTCCGCCCACAACACCTGGCGCAACTGCTCGATGAGAGCATGGGGTAGCCAACTTTGGCCGAAGTACGCACAAGAGAATTCAAGAACCTAGCGTCTGACGCTCTCGCCGACGATGGCGTGCAGAAAAACCTGGGATCCTTATACAACGGCTTCAATCAAGGGCGACTCTCGCAGGCCGCCGCAACGCCAAACTGGGAAGAAATGCGCGAGCGCGCTCGGCGCATCAAGACTCACACCATTGAGAACCTCGACTACTACCTCGACATGGCAGCCACAAACGTCGAGAAGGCTGGTGGCAAGGTCTTCTTCGCCAGGGACTCAGAGACCGCGAGCCAATATATCCTCGATCTTGCCAAACGGAAAGGCGTGCGTTCCGTCATCAAGGGCAAGTCGATGTTGTCCGAGGAGATGGACCTCAACCAACGTCTTGCCAAGGAGGAGATTGAGGCCATCGAGACAGATCTTGGCGAGTACCTCGTTCAACTCGCGGACCAGACTCCATACCACATTATCGCCCCAGCTATTCATATGTCGAAGTCTGACGTCAACGACATCTTTCACGAGAAGCTCGGTACCGATCCAAATGCAAGTATCGACGAACTCGCTGGAGCGGCCCGAGACGAGCTTAGAGAAAAGTTTATTGAAGCCGATATGAGTATCACCGGGGCCAACTTCGTCGTCGCTGAGACGGGAACACTCGTCCTCGTGACGAACGAAGGCAACGGGCGCATGTCCACTTCTATGCCAAAAACGCATGTCGCTATCATGGGTATGGAAAAGATCGTGCCGTCGATGGAGGACATGGGCACCTTCCTCCGCCTGCTTATCCGGTCTGCGACCGGGCAGAAGATTTCAAGCTACGTGACGATGGTGACCGGCCCGAGAACAGAGGTCGAGGAGGATGGCCCAGAGGAGTTCCACTTGGTCATCGTCGACAATGGCCGGTCGAAGCTTTTAGCGGACCCGCGCTTACGAGAGGCGCTGAATTGCATCCGATGTGGCGCATGCCTGAACGCTTGTCCGGTCTACAGCAAGGTAGGAGGGCATGCCTACGGCTGGGTTTATTCAGGGCCGATCGGAGCGGTAATTTCCCCTGTCCTGACGAACGTTTCCGACGCCAAAGACTTGCCATACGCCTCAAGCTTGTGTGGCGCGTGCAAAGAGGCATGTCCAGTCAAGATCGACCTGCCGCGAATGCTACTGTATCTACGAAGTGAATTGACGGAGGGCAACACCGACCCGACGAGAAAAAATTCGTCGTGGATAGAAAAACTCGCGATGAAGGGCTGGCGCCTGTCGGTCAGCAACCGGACCATGTTGGGCATTGCCAACCGGCTTGGCAGAATTGCACAATGGCCAATTGCTCGAAAGGGACGATTGCGAAGACTGCCCCCGCCGCTTTCTGGGTGGACGCGCTATCGGAGCTTTCCATCCGTATCATCATCGCCGTTCCGGTCGCGCTGGAAAAAGAACATCAAACCGTAGCCCGAATCCGATCACGTCGAGCCAACGCCCGCCGCGAACTCAGCCATATCCATCCGCCTCCTAAAACGAACGCGGCGATAACTATCAGCATCAGGATTGCGCCTTCCGGGTTGGTCCCTAAAGCTACCGGTGCGATAGATAGCTGAGCAACGAACACCTCTTCACCGAATTCCTCAGTGGTCATTTCGATGTGTATCTGCCAGAAGCCAGACGAGTTGATCGAGATGTTCCCGATGTACTCTTCCTGGACCACTGGCGTGTTCAGCGCGCGTACCTGATACGTCGGCGTCCCGTCGGCATCATGTGCAATAAGTCGGATTTCGGCGTCCCTTACGGCCTCTCCAGTCTCGGCAAAAGTCGGCGTGACCGTAAAGTTGATCGGACCTACAACCGGCACACTTGGCAAAATCTGCACAACGACCTGATAGCTGCCTTGCGTCGCCCTGAATATTTCAACCTTCTCATCGCGTTCCTGAGCGTTAACGATTATCGAAGGGATGAAGGCGGCGACGGTGAGTAGTACAAACAGCGCCCATCGGAACCGTAATAGTCGATAGACCGGGTTCGCGTGCGTATTCGCTAAGCTCATTGCGATTCGTATCCTTGGCAGTCAAGCACCGGCGGTCGGGGATATTTCGGGAATCTTGGGTTAGACTTGCTCATTTCGCACATCCAGAAGATCGAACCCCTCTGGCTCATGACAGTGTTCGACCACTTGCAGCGCTCGCAGAGCCCGACGTGAGGCGGACGCTGATGTCTAGTGCTCAAATGGAATCCAGAGATTGAACGGAAGAAGAACTGGTGGGCCCGGCAGGGTTCGAACCTGCGACCAATCGGTTATGAGCCGACCGCTCTACCACTGAGCTACATTCCTCTGCCCGTAACTACCAGTATAGCGGTTTCGTTAGATAATTCTAGGCAACCAACCGCTCTAACTACCTATTGGGACACATCAGTCTGACAATGACTCGTATCTATGCGGAGCAGGTGAATAGCGAGGATGCTATTAAGGCTTATGAGGCTGTTGTGAGGTAGGATGGCATATCACTGACAGTTCCTCGATATAGCTAGTACAGAATTGCTCAAACTGGGCTTAATTCCCACGGGCGTGACTTCTACTACATCGGATGTTCTATAAGGAGCGGGGGGATGAAAGGATATAACCGGCAATCTTTTCAACGGTTTCCCAATCTTGGCTTGTTGGACTAAATCGCCTATCCACTGTCAATGTCCATCCTTGAAATCCATTGGCTTGACTCTTGACTTCTAGGTTACCAATACGCTTTGCTAGTGTTTTAGTAGGTACGTCCTTAGATAACGTGTTCACCAGACCGGTATCACCATCGTAGCCTTTCCAAATCACATCGACTACTTTCCCAAACAGCGGAAACGTCTTTTTCCTGACTGTCTTGATTTTGGTCTGTTGGCGAGTTGAGACCGGCCTCTCATCTGGGATACCCAGCACAACCCACCAGCGAGGGGGGCTATTATTACTCCCGTCTTTCTTCAGGATATTTATCCATCTGATTGACCCTTCGAGGATGTCTATTACACCTAGTGACCGCTGGTACCACGAATCCTCTACTTTTTCTTCGGCCCGGCCAGGTTCGGCCATTTCTGCTTTTACGCCCACAGAGTTTAGGGCGTAAATCAATCCATCTCTTGATTTGTCACGTAATCGTTCTTTCATTCTATTAGCCGTAGGTGCACTTAGAGATGCTCCACACCCTGTACAGAATCGAGCATCTTCTGCATTGTCGTTACCGCATGTCTGGCATTTCATATCAGGTACTCCGTACTTCACTCCGCATAACCCTGCCTCTGGGGGCAGTATAGCCTAGCAGGTAAAGGGAGGCAGGGCTATAGCTTAGACGGGGCTGGTAGAAGCTAAGTGGGCTATACGGGTCAGCAGGTGAATAGCGAGGATGCTATTAAGGCTTATAAGGCTGCCGTGCGGGGAGAAGGAATGAGATATTGTGAGCTTGAGTTTAATCTCCCTACCTCCCCGTTATACCTAATCCCCCATGGGATTCCTACCCGTTAAGTTCCGTCTGGATTGGGTTGGTTTACAAAATCGAAAAATCATTTATAAGAGAATAGCATCTAAATATAACTATTTTGTAATTCCGTAGCGTCGTCAGTGATTCCTGTATCTCGGTACCATTCTGTTCCATGATGTCGATTAGTTCTTCTGTACTACGTGGGCCTACCTCTTTTTCCTTCACGAAGGGATGCTAACAAATCTACCTTTTCCATCCCTGTACTCACCCACTATTAACTTATATGAGAAGTACACGGTGTGGATAACATCTAATATTAAAGTCACTACTGAAAGCGGCCAACATATAAAAAGTAACCCCACTGTCATTACGACCAATGCTAAGTCAAAAGTTCCGTGTACCCACCTACCTAAATAGAAATGATGTGCCCCTAGCGTACCAAACACACCTACTAGACAGACTGATACCACATATGATTTTGTGGATTCCACAGTTGGTCCCATCTTCCCGCAATCATGTGGCAAAATATGGGAAGTTACAGAATCATGCCTTACAGTCTCGCAGTTAAGCCTTTATCGGCAAACCATCACTATCTTTAAACGTTTGTGTAGCAATCATAATAAGGTCTACTAACGACCATATACCCAATCCACCTACAGTTAGCAACATTATGATTCCTGTCACCCACTTTCCAACGTAAAATCTGTGCACCCCCAACCAACCGAGCAGGATACATAGAATCAGAGTCGCAACGAAACTTTTTTCACTGTTGCCAGATTCCGTGGACATACCATTTTCTCCTAATATATTTTGTAAAGAACCGCCTCTTGAGGAAGTAACATCCTAGCGGGTAAAGAAAAACGATGGCTTGGTGACTCTGGACATTGCTACTGGGCCAGCAGGTGAATAGCGAGGATGCTATTAAGGCTTATAAGGCTGTTGTGAAGTAGGTGGGGAGATATATTTCTATACCCCCCAGTTGTACCTAATCCCCATGGGACTCCTAGCCTTATGGGATCCTTTCCCGAAGATACTTGCTCGAGATTTGAGTTCCATCGGCCCGAAGTCTCAATTGGGTGTCACTAAACCGCATATGGAAGTTCTGAAGTTAATTGACTACTTCCACTGCCAAAGGTCCCATGCTGCATTTCCTTCAGCATCCACATCCCAGTTGTAAACAACAGCAGCCCCATTTAAGCTCGCAAGGGAAGGAGCTGACGTTTGGAAATAGGCCATCCCTTTGAAAGTAGCTCCTCCATCTTCTGTAAATGTCCCAATCCCAGTAGCCCTGAAAGTTGCCACTCCGTCTGCAGCCATAACGAGACCCGCATTCGGACATTCTCCATAAAGTGTCCCGTCTTCTCTCATTTCAGCTGAAAAGGTAGACATCATCTGAAAGATATCTACTCCCGCGAGAGTCCCGCTCCCACTTGGCACAGTCACTTCAAATCTGGGAAACGTGCCGTTTGCTGGAAGTGCTTTAGTCGTAGAAACCGCCTTGATGGAACCCAATTTTTCGCTTGCCATATCCTGATCTCCTTGTACCCATTTCTTATACTTTCATATCCCTTTGACAGAGCATCACTTGAATGCTCCGGCATCTTATCAAACATTCACTTACTACAAAACTCCCCATGGGACTCCTAGCCGTTAGGCTCCACCAAGCATGAGCCTGCCTCTGGGGGCAGTATAGCCTATCGGGTAAAGAAAAGCGGGGGCTTGGTGACTCTGGACATGGCTACTGGGTTAAGCAAATGAATAGCGAAGATGCTATTAAGGCTTACAGGGCTTGAGAGGTAGGTGGGGGATATATCTCTATGTCCCCACGATGTCTAGGGAACACTAGCAATCAGGCATGTACCAAACTGTACCGTCTTTATCAAACTCGTGGTAGCCAGAACATCCATTCTCGATGGCGGCTGCTTTAGCATCTTCAGCGGATTTATAGACCATTCCTTCGCACTTTTCTATTTCACCAGATTCACCAATGTATTCGTGGTGACCACTTTCTCCGCTTTCTTGGCTTTTTCCATCGGCGTCAGTAGGGCTATCGGCCATAACATGCGTAGTGGCCATTCCCAAAATAACCAAAACTGTTGTAATCCCGATAATCATTTTAGCTGTCATAATTTATCTCCCTAACATTATATTTTATCATTTCACAATTATAAGAACCCAGCTATGAGTTTTCGGCTGTTGTGAGGTAGGGGGATACATCTCAATGCACCCCTTGTACCTAATTCCCCATGGGACTCCTGGCCGTTAGGTTCCACCAAGCATGAGTCTACCTCTGGGGGCAGTATAGCCTAACGGGTAAAGAAAAGCGGGGGATTGGTGACTCTGGACAGAGCTACGGGGCTGGCAGGTGGATAGCGAGGATGCTATTAAGGCTTATAAGGCTGTTGTGAGGTAGGGGGGCTTATCTTCCTTTGTCCCCAAAGTGTGTCTGGTGGCTAGAGCCTATGGCGGAGA
>Ga0114996_10003810_pt1 | contig 18443 bp, 12 predicted proteins | sample ArcticOcean_MG_C_4_FD_87039 | JGI IMG/M metagenome (GOLD analysis project Ga0114996, IMG submission 87039) | Marine microbial communities from western Arctic Ocean - ArcticOcean_MG_CB4_134 | ecosystem: Environmental > Aquatic > Marine > Oceanic | place: Arctic Ocean: Canada Basin | collected...
CCGGTTGTGCTGAAATTATCTGAGAGTCAACCGTGTTGATCAACTCGTTGGCCCGATTCATTAGCGCGATCCCCGACTGTGACGGTGGATATTCAGCGCTTGTCGGATCACAGGCTTCGAAACGCGCCTGGCAGTGGCGACAAACAATCTGTCTGCCAAGATAGGCGACGCGGACCTTGAGACGCCGACCGCACGTCGGGCACTCTTGGTCGAAATAGGTTGCATTCGACATCGCGGTATCTCCTTCTACCAAACGATAAGTGGCGATCACGCCGAGAAGAGACTTCGCTGCGTAGCAGCAGCACGGCATTGTATCGCAGATCGAATCGTCAATCAATCTCCGGCAGTATTTTTGCAGGGCTCCCGTTAAGACAGGGGGGTGGCGGGGGTTGATGAAACATGACGGTTTCAGGGAGTTAGTCGCTTTTTGGCCCCCGAGGTAAGCGCCGAAGTTGGTTATTACAAGAGGGTTATGACGATCAGGGCGATCTCGTCAGGCGAAGGTTTGCGGAATTAGAAATCGCCGTCTGATATCACCGGTCATCCACCGCCAACCTATACTTTCAAAGCGAGTTTTCGACGTTTTTTCCTCTGATTCAGATTTGCGACATGACGATCCGCGAGACCCTCCATCTTTGCATACTTGTCAAAATGCTCACCGTCGCATTGCCGTTGATGGCAATCAATGCCGCCGCAGCGACGCGCGGACGCGATCTGCCACCGTTCGAGAGAGTTGCGGAAATGGTGCATCGGCACTTTCTTGCAAACCAGGATCCACGTTCCAGCAGTGAGGCGTCCTACAAGCCGAATGATTTGCTCCCTCGGTCGCGGGTCGAGTCAGTGTTCGCCCATCTCCGTATCATGGGCTGGAACGTTAAGGATAACCGAAGTATCTTGGGCCGCGTTCTGGGCGATCACGAGTTTCTTGTGCGGCATTGTCAGCCATCGATCGCGCTAGCGCGTCAAGGAAAGGCAAGTCCGGCAGCGAGATTTCTGCGCAAAGTGAGTAAGCATCCGCTCGCGTATGATCGAGTGCAACGGATCACCATGCTGCCTAGCGGACGTCGATTTCTGGTCGAAGCGTTTGAACGGTCCGACAATCAAGCGCTCGTTCGATTTCTCGAGACAGGCAAGATCGACGACTCGCTCGAGGGGGCTGCGGAAGTTAAGAAAGTCGTTCGATCAGCGACCGAGGGCATCGATTTTGATCAACCGCTCGGACGCATCTATACGGCCACGCAATTGGTCGCGGCGCTTCGCACCAGTTACGATCGGCAGAGTAAGGCCGCGAAACGGGATGCCACGACGCATTAAAGCGACGCTCGACGGTCACGCCGTGGTCCCGCGGTGCGCGATCGGTGAATCGCATGCGAGGCGCTCTCAGCCGAAGTGTCCACACCGCGTCGTGGGCAAATCAACGGCGAAGTTGCCGCCTTCAGGTGGGCAGATCACCTCACGGGCTCTTTCTTTGGATTGCCTCGCAACGGGACGTTCCGGTACAATCGAACAGGTGGTAAGCAAAGCGGCAGGCCGGACGGGGGCATACGCCGGCTGTGTAGCGAGATCATAGGCGATCACTGATGGGCACTCGATGGTTTAATTCGGTCGTCGTTCTGTTCTGGCTAGGCACCATGGGCTGGCTCGTCACCAGCAAAATCTTGCCACCGATGATGCGGGGAGATCCGCCCACCTATCAGGCGACGCTGCCGGCCGAGGGCGAGCAAGCCGAGATCGTTGGTTGGACCGTCCATTGGAATGGCCGACGCATCGGAAACGCCGCGAGCGCCGCTGAGCGCGACGATGACGTGACGACGACCACGAGTCGCGTTGCGCTCGAATCGTTACCGCTGAATGAGATCTTGCCCATGCTCGGGCATTTGGTCAAGATGTTTAGCGGTCGGGGCAATCTTCAGGGCATCGATGTTCGCACTCGAATGAATTTCGCTTACGGCGGGTTGCACTCGTTTCGCTCCACTATTCGGGTGGCGGAACTGCCGGATCGCTTTGAGCTACGGGGAACCGTTAAGGGGACCGAGCTGGCCCTGGAACTTAAGCTTGGTAGCGCTCCGTCGCACCGCGTTAAAACGGTGTTGCCGCCGGACGCGATCGTTAGCGAACAGTTCGCTCCGCTGGCACAGTTGCGAGGAATTCACTTAGGGCAGACCTGGACGGTCCCCGTCTGTAGCCCGATGAATCCCGGTCGGCCGCTCGAAATTCTTCAGGCAAAGGTAGAAAGTGAAGAGCGGCTGGTTTGGAACGGCCGAGAGCAGATGGTCTGGGTTGTTGTTTATCGCGACGATGCCGGCACGAGTTCTGCGGCGCGCAGCCGCGATCGAACCAAGATGTGGGTAGCGCACGATGGCCGAGTGTTACAACAAGAGATTTTTATTTCTGGCGGCTTACTTCGATTCGTACGTGCATCGGGCGACCATGCTGAGCAGCTTAGGAAATTTCTTAAGGAACACTGATCGTACGATGCAGAATTCCGAAAACTGATCCACGATGAAGGTGCAATGAATATCAGCGACGGTCTAATAACGAGTGACGAATTTGCCGGCTGGGTATCGGAGTGTGAAATCGCTTCGTCATTCGTCAATACTCATTCGGCATTTTATTTCTGTTGGCAATTACAACCGAACGCCACGATACGCAGGCGGCCCATTTGCAGGACGACTGTCCCATGATCCATTACGACCACGTTACACGAACCTATGGAACGAAGGTGGCCGTTGATCGGCTTGATCTGTTTGTTGATCGTGGTGAACTCGTTGCCTTTCTTGGGCCCAACGGCGCCGGCAAGACCACCTCGGTCAAAATGGCCGTCGGACTACTTCGTCCTACGAGCGGTCGTGTCCTGTTATGCGACGTCGACGTGGCCCAGGATCCGCGGCGTGCGGTGGCGACGGTTGGGTACGTCCCCGATCAGCCGTATCTTTACGACCGGCTCACGGGGCGCGAATTCCTCGAGTTCGTGGCCGATCTTCGTGGCATGCCACACGAGGATTGCCAGCGTGCGATCGTTCATCAGGCCGAGGTATTTGGGCTGAGCGATTTTCTCGATGACCTGGCCGAGAGCTACTCGCATGGCATGAAACAGCGCGTCGTATTTGCTGCCGCCGTCCTTCACGACCCCGCCGTGCTGATCGTCGACGAGCCGATGGTCGGGTTGGATCCCAAGAGCATGCGGTTGGTGAAGGATCTGCTGCGGGCGCGCGCTGATGCAGGGACCACGGTATTCATGTCGACGCATACGCTGGCGGTGGTCGAGGAGATTGCCGACCGGATTGGAGTTCTCAATGGCGGGCAGCTGCTCTTTTTGGGAACGATCAACGAGCTACAGCAGCGATTGGCCGATCGCGACGCGACGCTTGAAGAACTCTATTTGAGGTTGACGGGCGAAAATGGCAACAAGGGTTCGGCGCAGATCGATTTGTCTGACTTGGTCGGGGCGCCGCATGATTCCTGAACTAGTCATTCGGCACTGTCCGCAATTCCATTTTCTCGATTATAGGTTGTAATGGCCTTGTTGACTAACTCCACTCGAACTGCGGCAGCCCGAGGTGGGTGAAACGATTTAGGATTTTACTTCGCAGCCTTGCTTCGGTCCGCTGGTTTTCATGTTCGCGATTTTTCAAAGTGCTTCCGAAACAACTTTTCATCCGATACATGGCGGTTTCCGCCAGGCTGCGACGATGATATCCAACGTCTTTCTTCCATTGCCGACGACCAACGCGACGAATCCCGCGGATCGCTTCATCTCTGACCAGCGGCGGCTGACTCGAATTGCCATTCTGCTTGATCTTCGCATTTTTGCGTGGAGGAATCACCGCCTCGATCTCTTGCTCGGCCAATCGGTCATACACCTTCCACTGATCATACGCTCCGTCACCTCGCAGCGAGCGAACAGGCGATTCAATCTGTTCAAGCAAATCGTCGACCTGATCGGCATCGTGACCGCTGTTTTCGGTCAGCACTTCCGCTTCGATCTCCTGCGTTTCGGAGTTCACCGCCAAGTGCAACTTTCGCCACGTACGACGTTTCGATATGCCGTGCTTGCGCGTCTTCCATTCACCCTCGCCAAATACCTTCAGGCCGGTGCTGTCAACGACCACATGAACCGGACCTCGGTGCTTGGCAACGTCCAGAGAAATCTCGAGCTTCGCCGCACGTTTGGCCAACGAGGTGTAATCAGGAATCGGCACGTCGACCTGCATCAGTTGGATCAGCGATCGCCCGAGGCCTTCGGTTTGCCGGTACGGCAGCCGAAAAAGCTCTCGCAACACCAGCAGGCATTCGATCGCCGTGTCGCTGTAGACAAACGGGTGTCCGACCTTCGGTCTGTCGTTCGGATGTTCCCACTGGTCGATCACATCGTCGCTAAACCAAAACGTAATCGAGCCTCGCTCGACGAGCGACTCGTTATATTTTCTCCAATTGGTAACCTGGTAACTCGCTTTGGCCTTGGCAACCATGTCGTCGCTCCTTCCGTGTGTGGGGTCATTCCGTTTCTCCCCTGTTTTACGCACTGAACACGACAATAGTTCGACAAGGCAGGTTGTAATCGTAGATGTCCGAACTGGCGCGTTCGAGTATGTCCGACACACTGTCGCAGCAGCGATTGGTGGTGATGCTGCCCGATGCATCGCAGGAGGGGCACGCGTTTTGGCGGCTTCGTCGCCGTCGGCTGTCGTGGGGCGTCTCTCAGCAACTGAACACGTCGCGGTTGCGTGTGTCTCTGGTTCTCTTGCTGAGCTTCGTGTTTTGGGTAGGCCTGTTCGCGATGTTTTTCGAGGGCTTCACGTTTCTTGATCGAAACATGCCCAGCGACATGCGCGATCGGACGGTGCGCGTGGTCTACAACGTGTTCTTCGTTTCGTTGATGATCATGCTGGTGTTTTCGTCCGGCGTGCTTGCGTTCGGAGGACTCTATCGGTCGGAAGAGGTTCGGTTGCTGATGACGCTGCCGGCTCGCACGGAACGGATTTTTCTGCACAAATTCCAGGAAGCCGTCGCGCTGAGCAGTTGGGGGTTTCTGTTACTGGGCAGTCCGATGCTTATCAGCTACGGGATCGTCGCTGGTGCGCCTTGGCATTATTATGCGCTGCTTGCACCCTTGGCCATTGCGTTCGTCTTTATTCCCTGCGGCATTGGTGCGATCGCGTGTATGCTGATCGTCCGCTATGTGCCGGCGATCCGGCGAAAACTGCTGTTCGGCATCGCGTTGCTTTCCGGGGTGGGTGCCCTCTGGGCGACTTGGTGGTTGCTGAGTCTGACCGAGGGGCATTCGCTTACGCCGACGTGGTTTCGCGAGATGCTCAGTCGATTTGAGTACAGCGAACAGCGATTGCTCCCCAGTTGGTGGCTTAGTAGCGCGTTGCTCGAAGCGTCGCGTAACGAGTCGTATGCAACCGGCGAAGCGGCGTGGGCCGAGAGCGTGAAGTTTCTCGGGCTGATGATCGCCAATGCATTGTTTTTTCATCAGGTTGCCGTTTGGACGGCCAAGCGGATTTATCGCCATGGTTACGACGCGCTGGTGGTGGCTCGGCGTCCGAGGCAACGACGTCTGATGGCGATGTTCGATGCGGCGGTGTTGTGGGTGCTGGCGCCGCTGCCGAATGACCTGCGACAATTGTTGCTCAAGGACCTGCGGCTCTTTCGGCGGGACCCGGTTCAGTGGTCGCAATTTTTGGTGTTCTTCGGTTTGCTGGCGTTATATTTTTCCAATATCCGGCGGTTCCGCTACGACATTGGTGGCCAGGCCGCATGGATCAACATGATCAGTTTTTTGAATCTAACGGTGGTCGGCCTGATCCTCTCGACATTCACCACGCGATTTATCTTTCCGATGATCAGTCTCGAAGGCCGGCGATTCTGGGTGCTGGGGTTGTTGCCGGTTGGCCGGGATCGAATTCTGTGGGGAAAGTTCTTCTTTGCCGCCGCCGGGTCGCTGGTGCCCTCCGCTTTGCTGATTGCGATCAGCGACGTGATGTTAAGCGTCGATTCGGTCGTGTTCGTGATTCACCAGATTACGTGCCTGGCGCTTTGTGCCGGATTGTCGGGGATTGCCGTGGGGCTTGGGGCTCGGCTGCCCGACTGTCGAGAGGAATCCCCGTCGAAGATCGCCGCGGGTTTCGGCGGGACGCTAACGCTGGTGATCAGCGCGGCGTATATCGCGGCCGTCGTGTTGATGACGGCGATTCCCTGTCATCTCTACGTCGACGCGGTCGGAAGGCAGGTGTTTGATCTTCAGGATCGTTTGCCCGAACTTCGCTTCTGGCTGGTTGTCGGAGTCGTGTCGCAGATCGGGTTGAGTGTCGCGGTGACTGTGGTGCCGATGCGGGTTGGGATACTGGCGTTTCGGCGGTTGGAGTTTTGAGGGGGAAGCGGGTGGGGCGTTAGGCGAGGATCTCTTTGATGATCGAACCGTGGATGTCGGTCAGGCGGATGTCGCGGCCGCTCCAGCGATACGTCAGCTTGGTGTGATCGATGCCCATCACGTGGAGCATCATGGCGTGCAGATCGTGGACGCTCACCTTATTCTCCACGGCGTGATAACCGAATTCGTCGGTCGAGCCGTAAACCGTGCCGCCTTTGATGCCGCCGCCAGCCATCCAGGTCGTGAACCCAAACGGGTTGTGGTCGCGACCATCGCGGCCTTGAGCGAATGGCGTACGACCGAATTCGCCAGTCCAGACGACCAGCGTACTCTTGAGCAAACCGCGCTGCTTGAGGTCTTTGAGCAGTCCGGCGATCGGCTGATCGACCGACAGGGAATTCTTGGTGTGCCCACCGCGCAAGCCACCGTGCTGGTCCCAGCGATCACCGTTGCCGCCGGTGCAGGTCAATTCGATAAACCGCACGCCGCGTTCGACCAAACGTCGAGCGACCAAGCAATTGTGGCCGAACGTCCTGGTGTTCCCGAATTTGGCATTCAGGCCGTACAGTTCTTTGGTGGCCTTGGTTTCATCGCTAAGGTCCATTAGTTTAGGGACCGCCGTCTGCATGCGTGCCGCCAGTTCGTAATTCGAGATGGCCGCTTCGAGTTGGTCGACCTGTCCCATCCGCTTCAGCGCGTTGCTGTCGAGCTTACGCATCATCGCCAACTTGGCGTCTTGTAACTGGCGCGTCTTCTCGGTCGGAGTGACATTGGCAACGGGATTCTTGCCGGCCTGGAAAACCGACCCCTGGTACGCAGCGGGTAGAAAGCCGCTGCCAAAATTATCTAACCCTCCGGGCGGAATCAGGCCGCCGTTGAGAATCACGAAGCCGGGCAGATTTTGGCATTCGCTTCCCAGTCCATAAGTGGTCCAAGCGCCGTGGCTGGGACGTCCCTGAATGCCGAGACCGGTGTGCAGAAAGTAATTGCCATTGGTATGTTCCGAAAACGGCGCATGCATCGAGCGGATCACGGCCAGATCATCGACGCACTTGCCGACGTAAGGAAACAGATCGCTGACCTCGATGCCGCTCTCGCCATACTTCTTGAACTTCCAGGGTGACTGCAGGATCTTGCCGATGTTGTTGAACTGGGTCGGCTCGACCTTGAATATCTCGCGAGGGTTTTTGCCGTTGTGCTTGTTGAGCATCGGCTTGGGATCAAACGTATCGACCTGCGAGGGGCCGCCGTCCATATAGAGAAAAATAATGCTCTTGGCCGTCGGCTCGTGGTGCGGCACACGCGGCTTGAGCGGGGCCTTGCTTCGCTCGCGAAGGTCGTTGATCGCGCCAAAAGCAGGGTCGCTGGCCATTAGGCCGGAGAGCGCCACCGCGCCAAACCCGTTGGCGGCCTGCATGAGCATCTCCCGGCGAGTCACCGGTAGCGGACGATATCGATTGCAATGGGCCATGACAGAAGATCCTATGCGGCTGAGATCAATCAGTTAATAAACAAAAATTCTTTGACGTTAAATATCACGTGGCACAAGTCAGTCCAGGTTTGGACCGACTTGCGTCGTTGCTCGGCTGGTAGGGCGTACAGATCACCTTGGGAGTCAAGAAACGTCAAGGCGGTGGCCGTTTCTTTCTTGCTCGCCGAGCGGCCAAACGCGGTCCGATAGATGCGATCAATGCGTTGCTCGTCCGTCATGTCTTTTTTGTCGAGCATTCGCTTGGCCCAGTGTCCGGCCTGCTGGATTACCAGCGGGTCGTTCATCAAGATCAGCGCCTGGGCCGGTACGTTCGAGACCGTACGGCGACCGATGGCGTTAAATGGTTGTGGCATATCGAAAGCCAACATCATGGGCGAGAGAAAGTTTCGACGCACGGACGTATAGACACTTCGCCGACCAGCCCCATCAAGCGGACCACCGCCCGGACGACCGCGGCCTTGCATAAAACGCGTTAAATAGACCGGCACCGGGGCGCCGAACAGCTTGCGATCCAAGCGTCCCGAGACGGCCAGCACGGCGTCTCGAATCACTTCGCCTTGCAGCCGACGGATTCGCATGCGGTGCAACAGCACGTTGCCGGGATCGATCTCTTTGGCCTTGGGGTTGGGTGTGCTGGCCATTCGGTAGGTCTGTGAAAGGACCACGGCGCGAATCATCTTTTTGACGGACCAACCTTCGCGACTAAAACGATCGGCCAAATAGTCAAGCAACTCGGGGTGCGAGGGCTTCTGGCCCAACACGCCGAAGTTGTCAACTGACGGCACGATGCCCCGGCCGGTCAGATGATGCCAGATGCGGTTGACCATGACTCGCGAGGTGAGCGGATTGGTCGGGGCAATCATTTGATGAGCCAATTCGAGGCGTCCACTGCCGTGGGGAATCGCCTTCTTGTTCGCCCCCGTAACCGCTTCGATCAATCCACGAGGCGCGTCGTCGCCAGGCTTTTTATAACTGCCACGAAGCATGATCGGTTGGTTCACACCACTACCGTCCCACATGGCCATTACCAACCGCGACTTTTTCTTGATCTTGCCGATTTCGGTCTGAATGTCTGTCATGACTGCCTTAGAGATCGCTACAAGTTTCGTCCGTTGGGGACTTTTGGCCGCACTGAGTAAGGCGTCGTGCTTTAGCAGCCATTGCGCCAGCACCGCCTGATCGTCGGCGTGTTTGGACTCGCGGATCTTTCCTGCGGCGAACTGGGCGGAGGTCGCCGTGAGGACCTCCTGATAACGCGCTGCAAATTTGGCGGGGGAGTCGAGTCCGGCATCGCCGAACCGTTTGGCCATCAGGGCACTCGGCTGGATGTCGATCGGCATACCGGGACGCTTGACACCTTGGGCCACCGCCAGGATCGCCGCGTTGCCGTTGCCCGTGGGAGTCAGTTCGAGGTGGGCATTAAGGCCGACGTATCTCGCAAGGCGATTGTTGCTGACCCACTTGGGCGGACCATTGGCCGGACCGCTCCAAGAAAAAATGACGTTTCCGTGCAGCGGACCTTGGATAAGTTGGTGAGACGCAACCGAGGCAAAAATGCTCCCCTTGCCTTGAACTAATAGATGAACCGTGCCGTCTTTGACCGTAAAGGTCGGGGTCCGGATTGATTGGCCGGCTCGCATGACGCGACCACTCGATCCGCTGTCGTTCTTTGCTCCTCCCGAGAGCCCCAGGCCGACAAATGCCAAGTCGCGGCGAGCAGCCCCGTAGGACAAGACATCAAAGACCGGTTTCTCAGGCGTTCCAGAAAATGCCATCTCTCCGGGGCGCGTCGGAGCGAGTCCCCAAGCAAAACCGTCTTGATACCATTGAGTGCGCGACTTCGCCCTAGTGTAGTCGACGATCACGTCCACCCCCTTCATCGCTCCGTCGCGCGACGTGATGCGTCCCTGCCAGAGGTCGGCAAACTGTTTTTGCAGCGCCTTCATCGCCTCGGGCTGTTCGGACGTTTTCTTGTCGTGCGCGATGCGAGCCCAAAGGTGCAGCGGATCGTTGGCGTCCTTCTGGGCAGCACGAAGGTGAGTGATCCACGCTTCGACGAGCTTTGCATCGAGGCCAACGGCCGCTTTGTTGAGGCTCTTGCCGCCGGAGATCACGTCGCGAGCCGCAAGTAGATACTTGGCCAACGATCCCAAAACAGGTTTCCGTATCTCATGTAACTGCGCTGCAACCGTTGCCTGGGCTTTGGCACGTGCGGCGGCCAGCTGTCTGGCGACGCCGCGATTGTGCTCAAGCGTGTCGATCCGGGCTAACCGATAGCCGCTGCTTTCCAGGTATCCTGAAATCCCGTAATAATCGCTCTGGCGGATCGCATCGAACTTATGGTCGTGACATCGAGCGCAGGCGACGCTCATCCCCAGGAATGTCCTAGAGTAAACGTCGATCATGTTGTCCTGGCGATCGGCTTCGTCCTGACGAATGTCGACGGGCGAATGAACCCACTCGCCCATAAACCAAAATCCAGTACCGATAATTGATTCGTTGAATCCTTCGGTCGGGTGCATGCGAGGCTTCTCGATCAGATCGCCGGCAACGTGTTCGGTCAGAAATTGGTCGTAGGGCACGTCGGCGTTGAAGGCTCGGATCAGATAGTCCCGATATTGGTGGGCGTTGGGCGTGTTGGCGTCAAATTCATGACCACGCGATTCGGCATAGCGGACCAGATCCATCCAGTGTCGCGCCCATCGCTCGCCAAAATGTGGCGACGCGAGAAGATGGTCTACGACTTTCTGGAATGCCACGGGTGATGTGTCCTTGAGAAACGCATCGACCTCTTCGGGCGTCGGCGGCAACCCGATCAGGTCGAAATAGACCCGGCGAATCAGCGATCGCTTGTCGGCCGGTGCGGCGGGGGTCAGTCCTGCTTTGACGATCTTGTCGAGGATATAGTTGTCGATCGGCGAGCGCGGCCAATCCTTGATCTTCGCCGGGGGTGGCGTCGAGACTTTGATCGGACGCCAGACCCAGTGCTCGCTCTTGCGTTTGCCAAAATCGAAATTGTCCTTCGCCGCTACGGCTTCGATCTTGCCCGACGTCCACGGCGCACCGTCGGTGATCCAGTCTTCGAGCAATTTGATCTCGGCCGCCGGCAGTTTGTACTTGGGCGGCATCTTCATGTCTTTGTTGGTGTACCGAATTGCCTCGATCAGCAGACTCTCATCCAGGTCGCCAGGCTCGATCGCTGGTCCCGTGTCGCCCCCTTCGATTGCCAAACTGAGGGCGTCGAGCCTGAGGCCGCCTTTGATCTTCTTCGAGTTGGCGGCGTGGCACTTGTAGCAGTGTTTCGCCAATAGCGGGCGGATCTTCTTCTCGAAGTGCTCCAACTGCTGTGGTTTGAATTTCGGCGTTTCGGCGGCCCGAGAAGACGAAGCGAAGAAGCTTGCCACGACGATTAGGCAAAGCACCAGAGCAGGACGGCGGAAAGAAGGGGAGGGCATCGAGTCATCCTCTTTGTTCTGGAAACGTAACAGCCAGGCAGGTAAGCGGCTGCGGGAGGGAGTCAGCACCACGCACGCGGGACGCTAGCCGCGTGCGCTACCGATGCGGTCCACTCAGTATAACGTACGTAAATCGAGACGGTCAACGGTTTTACGTGTCGCCGGGAAAGTAGCGGGGGGGAGGTGGTCGCCGCTCTGTGTGAAGTTTTGCGCCGGGAGTACGGTTTTGAGTCGCCGATCGTGCTCGGAGGCGCGCACGAGCGATTATGTGCCGACTGAAATAGGGTGCGATGCTTTGCCCGTCGGTTCGGGCTTCAACGTTTCGAGCGGTTTCTGCTATAGTGTGCGGTATTAGTCAACACACGTTCACCTTGGGTAGTGCTCTTTGGCGAGTAATCTCGGCGAGTAACCCCCCATAGATCGAGACCATGACGCGAGAAACTGTACTCACGAGCCAGGCGTCGACTGAAGAAGACGATCGCGACCTGCGTCCCCAGCGAATGAGCGAGATGGTTGGCCAGCGCGAGGTCTTTGCGCGGCTGGAGATCGCAATTGATGCGGCGCGAAAACGCAGTGAGCCGTTGGGGCACGTGTTGTTTGACGGACCGCCGGGCTTGGGCAAAACAACGTTTGCCACGTGCATTCCTAACGAGTTGGGCGTCGGTTGTCAGATCGCCAGCGGAGCGGCGCTGAAGGCGCCCAAGGACGTGCTTCCCTATCTGACCAATGCCGAAGCCGGATCGGTTCTGTTTATCGACGAGATTCACCGGTTGCCAAAGGCGGTCGAAGAGTTTCTCTATCCCGCGATGGAAGATTTTCGGATTGATATCGTGCTGGGCGAGGGAGTGAACGCACGGACGATCAACATGAAGCTTCAGGAATTCACCATGATCGGGGCGACGACCCGTACGGGGATTATCTCGGCTCCGCTGCGAGATCGGTTTCAGATGCGGGAGCATCTAGAGTTTTATACGCCCGGCGAACTTTCTGAGATTGTTCGTCGCAGCGCGAGGAAGCTAAAGATCGACGTCCCGGACGATGCGGCGGACGAAATCGCTTGTCGCAGTCGGGGTACACCGCGACTGGCCAACAATCGGCTTCGCTGGGTGCGTGATTACGTCACCAGCAAAGCCGACGGACACGTGACCATCAGCTTGGTCCATGCGGCGCTCGATATGTTGGCGGTCGATTCGCTGGGGCTCGATGGCCAAGACCGAAAATACCTGGAGACGATCCACCGGGTGTTCGACGGGGGACCGGTTGGTGCAGAGGCCGTAGCTCACACGATCAATACCGCGCCCGACACGCTGATCGACGAGGTCGAACCGTATCTGTTGCGCAGCGAGCTAGTCGTACGAACCCCACGAGGCCGAGTGTTGACCGAAGCAGGCTACGCGCATCTTGGAGTCGCAGCGCCGCCGTCGTTCGACAGAAATGAGCCGGACGATGCGGATGATCCAGAGCGTCTTTTCTGAGACGTTGCCTCGATTTCTCTACGGCAAAGAGGCCGCCATCAAGAACGGCCTGTCGAACAAGCTCGATGACCTCTTTGTGAGCAGGCGAGAATTTGAGATTGAAAGCTTCCGGGAAATAGGTCCGGAGGAAGTCGCCGAGATCCTTCTTCGCTTTCCTCTTGCGTGGCGGGTTGACGACTCTTGGCAATTCGCCAATTTCCGCGCCGGCCGCAGTGCGATTGCGGGAATACTCAGCCGTTCTTGCAAGCTGGCGTTCGTAGGCAGATAATGTGGTGGAGTCAGTCACATGTTAGGTTTGTCTCGGCTCGACGACACTTAATCCAACAGGAAACTACGATGTCCAGACGAAAAGCATGGACGGTTATTGGTCTGTTCGCTGTTGTCGCCGCACTGGTATTCGTTTTTGTAAATCGCGACCGCAAAATCTCCTTTGTCGAAAAGGGGCTCACCAAAAAGACGACGCCCGCCATCGTTTTTCCGTATGCTCCTTACTTGCCGACGAGCCACCCTGAAGTGTTCGTCGTTGTGCGACCGCTTGTTTCTCGTCTGCAACCTGACGAGCCAATGAGCGTTGCGTTTCATTTTCAGACGCGGTTTGGTCCCAGTGATTGTTTCGCTGGAATTTGGAATGAAAATGTCTTTTACCGCAGGACGCAACAGTCGATTGTCGCGTCTGTGACGACGCCCGATGGAAAGCAGTTCGAACTGCGAATGGACCCAAACACCCCAGTGTCGCAGGTCGACGCTGCGGGTCCGCTTTGTAACATGACTACATTCTTGATACCTCTATCAAAACACGAACTGTACCCAAGATTCATGCGTATCGCATGGCCAGACGATTATGATGTTACGCAAGAGGGCACCTATCGCGTGAAGGTAAGTGGCACGATAGATTCCGAAAGCATAGAGATTCAAGACGTCACTTTCCAATGTGCCGAGGTTTCGTTCGAAATTACGACTGATGGAATTATCTCGCTCAAAGAGACGCTGGACGCCGCAGGTTTCGGACAGACTGGAGACAATCCGAAGGACGCTTACAGGACGAACCTTATAATTGCGTCAGTGCGAGAAGATCAAAATGGAAATCGTGTTGTTGGGACAGGGTATCCCACTCGGGCGGTGGTGAGTCCCGATGGCGTAGTCGTAGACAAGATTGCGACGCCGAGAAAGGGTATCCCGCAATGTCTCGCCGAGGGAACGCTGGTGGATACAGGCCAAGGATTGAAGCCCGTTGAGTTGATCGAAATAGGCGATACGGTTTGTGGTTACGATTTCAAGCGACAAGTGAAATTGCTTGCGAGCGTGCGACACATTGATCGCCGGATCGCTGAGCAAACTCTTGAATTTCCGTGCGGATTGCGTGTGACAGCAGAACATCCCATCTGGGCAGCTGGCGAATGGAAATCCGCAGGTACGGTCAGACCAAATGACAGGTTGTGGCATAGTGATGGTAGATTCGAAACCGCGAGGATGCCGCGAATAATTGATACCCCCGTCTATGTCTATGACCTGACAGTCGACAAACCGAACAACTTCTTCGCGTCGGGCGTCTTGGTCCACAATAAATCAGTTATTGTTCCCTCTTATTTGCTCGACTATTGGTATGACTTATGGCCACTGCAGGAATGTCCGGTATGGCCGCAGCAAGAGTGGCGAGATGATCCAGAGCAAAGACGTAGGGCCGAGCATGTGAATACCATCGGTGGAAGTTTCCTCAAAGGGGTGGATAGTGGCTACCGAATCTACTTCGACGCCGATTCGCAACCCTCAGCGGCAGATCTTGAGTTCATTGCGGGCTTGAAGGGTATCACCGGCTTGATGTTTAGGACGGACGTACAACTTTCACAAATTGCTATGGGCAAGTTGTGCAAGTTTGACGAACTCCACTCAGTTCATTTCGTCGGTGCTGTAATCGAAGAGGGGTCGTTCCAAATACTGCGGGAGATACCCGGTCTTACCGATCTCAGAATCCGTAGCGTATTGCTTACGGAGGAGGAAACACAGCTCGTTTGCAACCTCACTGGCCTTACTCGGCTTGGCCTGGAAAAATCGTCGGGGAAAAGGGTTGACGATGGCAACGTAGAATCCCTTAAGAAGCTAACGAAACTTCGATTTCTAAATATTGTTAACACAGCCATCACTGACAAAGGTGCACGAGATCTTCAGAACGTGTTGCCCAAATGTGAAATTATCCACCGTATCATGTGGCGGAAATAATCGGCTGTGTTTCCGTTCCTGATCTTCGAATCAGCCCGCACGAATAGGAACCCCATCTAACGAATAGCAATTATTATTCCTGTGAGGTTCTCGGGATCTCAGGCGAACCTTGATGCAAAGAGGACCCACTCCTTGCGGGGAAGTTCTGAATTATCGCCGTTGGGAATGTCCCGTAAAACCCTTGACTTAGTGTTTTGCTGGACTCGCGGCGTGTCTCGTGCCTTACCTTCGCGTGACAAAGAGTCTGCTGAATGACGATGATCTGGATTCACGCAGAGCCTGTTCTCGCATTGCGTGATCAGTCGGTTGCTAGGCCCGAGTGCGTGGAAGGATGCCGCCGTTGATCGTCTGTTGGGCCCACGCGGCGGCGCCTAGTACCGATGCGTCGTCGCCTAACTCGGCGGCGGTCACGGTAAACGAGTCGACCAGCGGCTCCATTACCCGATTGCGAGCGGCGTCGCCGACCTCTTCGACAAACAGTTCAGGCATCGCCTCGACCAATCCGCCGCCGAGAACGACCATGTCGGGTGCCATCAGATGCACCGCACCGGCGACCGCCGTGCCGATGTGGCGGGCCGCATCGCGAAGAATCTGCTCGACCACTTTGTCGCCGTGGCGAACCGACGAGGCGAGTGCTCCCGAGCGAATATCTGCCATATCGGTGCCGGTGTTGGATCGCAGATAGGGCGCGTCGCCCCGATGTGCCGCCGTGGCGGCCGCGGCTGCAATCGCTAGTCGGCTGGCGACCGCTTCGAGACATCCATAGCGTCCGCAGCCACATCGCGGACCGTCCGGCATCACCTGAACGTGACCGATCTCCATACAAGAGGTGGTCTTGCCGCGAATGATGCGGCCCTCGTAGACGCATCCGCCGCCAATTCCCGTACCGGGAAAAACTCCCAACACACAGCGGGTATCTTTCGCGGCGCCGAAACGAAACTCGCCATAGACCCCGGCGTCGACGTCGTTGGCAATCACGGCCGCACAGCCAAAGGCGCTCTTGAGCGTCTTGGCAACCTTGACGTTTTGCCAGCCGAGATTCGGCGTGTCGAGAATCACCCCAGCGTCGAGGTCCAACGGTCCGGGACAACCGACGCCAATGCCGGCAAGTTGCTCAGAGTCGACCTTGGCGTCTTTCAGGGCAGCACGAATCGTGGCGACGATCCGCTCGAGACCGGCATCGCCGCCTTCGTGGCCCTTGCTCTTGGTGCGGTCACGACCGAGAGGGCGAAACTCAGAGTCGTAGACCACGGCCAGCATCTTGGTGCCGCCGAGATCGAAGCCTACCCAATGGTTTTCCTCTGCGGGCTTTGTCATCGAACCAATCGCTCCTTCGGCGGCTATTATTGAAGCCTGCATGGCTAATGATCACTGGCATTTATCTCGGAACCAGTTTTCGCCGGGCTTCCGTTGGTCGCCCTATGTTCATTTGCCGCGCAGCGGTCAGTGGTGGAAATCCTTCCCCAGGCGGACTTCATGCTAGCATGTCGGGCGGTTTTTGCCACTATCATTCTTGTGATCAGCACTCCCCCTTGGGCGGCTCGCGAAAATAGACCATTCTGTTCGATTCCTCTTGAAGTGGGAGATCCACGTTTTGCATGCCGAAGTAATTGCAATTGGCGACGAACTGACCAGCGGCGCACGGCTCGACACCAACAGCCAGTGGCTCAGCGAACGTCTGCGCGAGTTGGGGCTGGAGGTTCTCTACCATGTTACCGTGGGTGACGATCTTCAGGCCTGTGCGGACGTCTTTCGGCTGGCGCTGAAGCGGTCGGATGTTGTTCTCGTCACTGGTGGATTGGGTCCGACAGCCGATGATCTGACGCGCGAAGCGCTGGCAGCAGCGACCGACACTGAGCTGGTTCAGGACGATGCGGAGCTTGACCACCTGCGCGATCTGTTTGCCCGACGCGGGCGGGAAATGCCCGAGCAGAACGTGGTCCAGGCAATGTTCCCCCAGGGAAGCCGGCCGATTCCCAATCCCCATGGCACCGCGCCAGGGATCGAAATCGAGGCATCTCGCGAGGGCCGCGATGCGGCGCTGCTGTTTGCGCTGCCCGGCGTTCCGGCCGAAATGCGCGAGATGTGGCAGGCCACCGTGGCGGTGCAGATCGAGCAGCGACGCTCGACGGGACGCATACTACGTCACCACCAGGTAAAGTGTTTTGGTGTTGGTGAAAGCAAGCTCGAGAGTATGCTCCCCGATGTGATTCGTCGTGGACGCCGCCCAACCGTTGGAATCACAGTCAGTCAGGCAACAATCACGCTGCGAATTTCGGCGGACGGGGCGAACGCGGCGGAGTGCGAAGCTCTGATCGCCCCGACGCTCGATACGATTCACCGTGAACTTGGCGACTTGGTGTTTGGTGCGGAGGACGACGAATTACAGCACGCCGTCGTCCGGCTACTAAGCGAGAGAGGTCAGACCGCCGCTTCATGCGAGTGGGGGACCGGTGGGATGATCGCTCGCTGGTTGCACGCAGTCGATCCGCGTGGCGAGCGGTACTTCGGCGGAACCGTGGTCGCAAGTCGTTCGGCTTTCGAGGCGATCACGGCAGTTGATGCTCAGTCGCTCACCGAGCATGGGCCGACAAGCGAACAGGCCGCCCGGGCGATGGCCGAATCGATCCGCGAGCGGACCGGTGCGGATTATGGTCTGGCAGTCAGTGACTTTCCGGAGCCAGCGCCCGACGCCTTGGCACCACTGCCATTTCATATTGCGCTTGCCACGCTCGATGGTACGAGCAGCAAGTCGTTGCCGTTTGCGGGCCACCCGGCGATTCTTCACACGTGGGCTGCCAAACACGCGCTAAACCTGCTGCGGCTAGAACTTCTGGCAGGTTAGCAAACGAAGCAAGCCATTACGGCGAGTACCACGTGACGTCGACTCGCGTGGGCAGTCGCTCTGCGAGTTTCAGCAGATCGGCGCGATAGTTCACAAGGAACTTGGCGGCGCCGTCGATCGGAACACGTTCTGCTTCGCACAAGATGATCACCTCACGCCCGTCGTGTGAGATCACGGTCGGATCGCCGGGAAGTTGATCACAGATCGATTCGATCAGCCCCTTTGGCACATGGGCTTCGTCGGCCGCGACGAGAAATCGGTGGGCGCCACCGGCTCGAAATGGACTTGGGCCGAGCGACGCGACGAAAATATCGACTTGCTGCTCGATCTGCCTAAGCTCTTCGGCGTCAATCACTGGTTGCGCGACCGCAGCAAAATCGGTCGTTGACGAGAACATCCATTGTGACAGTTTGTCGGACTGGTTTGTCACTTCCTGACGCAGGGCGCGATCGAGCGTTTCGTAACGCCAATCATCGACCGGCTCCGCATCTGCCTCGCCGTGTGTCAAATGTTCGGCATAGACGGTGAGCGAGTCACGAAATCGGCTGAGCGTTTCCGCGTCGGCCCGTAGCGAGGTCTGTAG
>Ga0114996_10003814_pt1 | contig 18428 bp, 15 predicted proteins | sample ArcticOcean_MG_C_4_FD_87039 | JGI IMG/M metagenome (GOLD analysis project Ga0114996, IMG submission 87039) | Marine microbial communities from western Arctic Ocean - ArcticOcean_MG_CB4_134 | ecosystem: Environmental > Aquatic > Marine > Oceanic | place: Arctic Ocean: Canada Basin | collected...
CCATGAGTGCCCTGGACTTGGATCCCGGCGTCATTGACCGCGCACGAAGCGCGGCGCGGGCTATTGCCGACCAAGTGCAGTCGGTTGTCGCTCCCCGGACCACCGTGTCCGTTGAGCGCACCGTGTTGCGCCTGCTCGGGGTCGACGGTATTCGGAAAAACGACGGCGTCCCTCTGCCCAACGTGGTGGTTGACCATGTGGCCAAACACGCCGGACTGGAAGGTGGGATCTTTCGGTCAGTAGCCGCAGCCATGATCGCGACCGATTCGACAGCGCAGCAAGTGGCCGAAGCGATCGCAGATGGTGAGTTGACACTGACCCATCCCGTAGACGAATCGGCCGTGCGGACCTTGGGATCACAACTCGGCCAAAAAGCCGCACAACAAATCGCCCAACGACGCGCAGAGCGCGACCACTTGCTGGAGCAACATGGCACTGGACCGGATCCACTGCACTATGTGATCGTGGCCAGCGGCAACATCTACGAAGATGTCACGGCGGCGTGCGTGGCCGCTCGCCAGGGCGCTGACATCATCGCCGTGATTCGCTCTACGGGACAGAGCCTGATCGACTATGTGCCCTACGGACCGACCACGGAAGGATTTGGCGGCACCTACGCAACCCAGGCAAACTTCCAAATCATGCGAGAAGCGTTGGACGAGGTCGGCGAAGAGCTCGGTCGCTACATCCGCTTGTGCAACTATTGCTCGGGACTGTGCATGCCAGAAATCGCCGCCATGGGTGCACTTGAACGGCTTGATGTGATGCTCAATGACGCCCTCTATGGCATCCTCTTTCGGGACATCAATATGGTGCGCACGCTTTGCGACCAAGCGTTCTCACGACGAATCAATGGCCGCGCTGGCATCATCATCAACACGGGCGAAGACAATTACCTGACCACAGCCGATGCGGTCGAGGCCGCACACACTGTGGTCGCCAGCCAACTCATCAACGAGCAGTTGGCTCTCGATGCCGGTCCGGAGCCGGGTCAACTCGGACTGGGCCACGCCTTTGAGATCGATCCCACGCTGGAGAATGGCTTTCTGCTCGAATTGGCCCAGGCCCAATTGGTCCGTCAACTCTTCCCCGAATCGCCCATTAAGTACATGCCGCCCACAAAACACATGACAGGAAACATCTTCCGAGGGCACATCCAGGACGCGCTCTTCAATCTCGTGGGCGTTTGGACCGGTCAAGGGATTCAATTGTTGGGCATGATGACCGAAGCCATGCACACCCCGCACATTCACGACCGGTATTTGTCCCTTGAAAACGCGCGCTATGTCATGAATACCGCGCGGGATTTGGGCGACGAAATTCAATTCAAATCGGGCGGTGTCATTCAAAACCGCGCACAGACCGTTCTGCTTAAAGCCGCCGATTTGCTGGAAGAGGTGGGCGAAGAAGGCATTCTGGCCAGCCTCTCCCGTGGCGTGTTCGCGGACGTGAAACGAAGCGAGGACGGCGGTCGAGGACTGAGCGGCGTCCTCACCAAATCGTCCAACTACCTCAACCCCATCGAAGAGGCGCTGGTATGACCGAAGCACGCAAAGTGGATTTGACGCGTGTCCGCGCCTATGGCGACGACCTGGACGATGGCCAAGTGCAAACGTCCTTCAGCCTGCCTGTACCCTTTGGCGACGAAGCCAACGAGGCCGCCAAACAACTGGCGATGAAGATGGGGCTGGAAGAGCCCATGATTTACCACACGCACGATCTCGGAGAGGGATACACGTTCTTTATCGTCTACGGCAAGTGCCGGCATTCGGTGGATTTCACCCGCATTGAGGTGCCGAAAATCACCGCCAAAAAGCGAAACTTCTACGCGATCAACCAAGAGATCGAGGAGACCTTTGGCCGGAAACTCCGCATCATTGGCGGGTGCACGGGTACCGACGCACATACGGTGGGCATCGACGCCATCATGAACATGAAAGGCTACGCCGGCGAATACGGGCTGGAACGTTATCCATGGGTCGAAGCATGGAATCTGGGCAGCCAGGTGAGCAACGAGCGACTGGTGCGAGAAGCGGTCGGCTTTCAAGCCGACGCCATTCTCGTCTCTCAGGTGGTAACTCAGAAGGGCATACATCGGAACAACCTGGCGGAGCTCATCGACATGGCCGAGGCCGAACAGATCCGCGACAAGATCCTCTTCATCGCGGGTGGGCCCCGGATCACCCACGAAATGGCGCTGGAGTTGGGCTTCGACGCGGGCTTCGGCCCCGGCACCTTGGCTCCAGACGTGGCGAGCTACGTTTTCGACGAGCTGCAGGTTCGAATGAAGGAGTCTGGGGAACGATCATGAACGTTCGGGATGCACTGACCACACGACGAGCCGTCTCGAACTTCGAGCCCAGCTACGTGATGTCCGATGAGACGCTGAGCCTGCTGATCGAGCCGGTCTGCCTGACGCCCAGTTCATTCAACTTGCAGCACTGGCGCTTTGTGGCAGTGCGGGATCCGGAGCGAAAACGTCAACTCCGAGAGGTGGCATACGACCAGCGGCAACTCGAAGAGTGTGCAGCCGCCATCTTGGTCACGGGCGACACCAAGGTCCATCTGGACGCCTCAAAGGGTTGGAAAAACATCGATCCAGACGTCGCGCAGCGAACGGAAGATTTGGTTCGACAGCTCTATGGCGACAATCCCACCATGCAACGCGACGAGGCCATCCGCAGTGGATCGTTGGCGGCCATGTCCATGATGCTCGTCGCCACCGATCTCGGATTATGCACCAGCCCCATGATCGGCTTCGATCCAGTAAAAGTTGCACAGATTCTACGCGTGCCCAATGACCATGTGTGTGTCATGATCATCTGCGTGGGAAAGGCCGCTGGCGATCCGCGTCCGTCCACCGGGCGCTTCGATGTGTCGGAATTGGTTCGGCTGGAGACATTTGATGGTCCTGGACTCGCCCAATGAACGACGCCAATTTGTGGCGATAGAGCGCATTCCAAGCGATCCATCGCCGCAAGGAGTAGACAAACACGATGACCACAGAATTTGAAACCGCCATGATTCGACTCCGGATGGGCAGCCACGATGCTCATTACGCCGGCGACTTGGTCGACGGTGCCAAGATGCTGCAACTCTTCGGCGATGTGGCGACCGAACTGCTCATTCGTAGTGACGGTGATGAGGGCCTGTTTCGAGCGTACGACAACGTGGAATTCCTAGCCCCTGTACGAGCAGGCGACTACATCGAAGCCCGCGGTCAAATTGTCGCCAAGGGCCGGTCCAGTCGAAAGATGAGCTTCGAAGCATGGAAAGTCATGGGTCCGACGGAAAATGGTCCTCATCCATCATCGGCCGATGTGTTGGATCCCCCCGAGTTGGTCTGCCGGGCCACTGGCACGTGCGTGGTTCCCGTAGACTGTCAAAGGAAGAACCATGACAATGGATAGCCCCCTCATCATTACTGCGGCCATTTGCGGTGCTGAGGTGTTCAAAGAACACACACCCCACATTCCTTACACCGCGGTCGAGTTGGCCAGTGAAGCGGAGCGTTGTGTGGCAGAGGGGGCGTCGATCATTCATCTCCATGTGCGTGAAGACGACGGCTCCCCCAGCCAAGACCGGGAACTCTTTCGAAAAGCCATTGACGGCATTCGTGCACGCGTTGGACAGGAACCCATTGTGCAAGTGAGCACCGGAGGTGCCGTCGGTATGAGTGTACAAGAGCGATGCCAGCCGCTCGCGCTCCGTCCGGACATGGCCACGCTGACCACCGGGACCGTTAACTTTGGCAACGACGTATTCCTCAATGATCAAGCGTCCATTGAAGCCATCTTGACCGAGATTCAGGCCAACGGTGTGGTACCCGAAATTGAAGTGTTCGACACGGGCATGGTGGATACGAGCCTTCGCCTCATTAAGATGGGCAAACTCACCCCTCCCCTCCATTACGACTTCGTCCTGGGCGTCCCGGGCGGAATGGGAGGCACACCCGACCGCTTGGACTTCGTACAATCGCTCATCCCTGAAAACTGCACATGGACTGTCGCGGGCATTGGACGCTACGAGTTGCCACTCGCTCGCAAAGCCATCGCAGAAGGGGGGCATGTGCGTGTGGGGCTGGAAGACAACATCTTTATCCGCAAAGGCGAGTTGGCCGAAGGTAGCGCAGCACTCGTCCGTGAAGTCGCCACCTATGCTCGCGAAGTAGGCAGACCGCTTGCCACTCCAGGGGCCGCACGACAGATTTTAGGACTCCCGTCACACGCTGCGTTGTAAACCCACCTGCAGAATTCCCTTGCCAAATTGGCCATAGGTCATTATTACGGGCCCCTGGCCTGCCTGGTTGGAGGAAAAAAATGCCTAGGTTGTTGAGTTTATTTGCTGTTGTTGTGTGTGCATTTGCTTTGAGTTGTGGCGGTGGTAGCGAAACTACCGATCCGACACCTCCGGACCCCGATGTGAGTACAGATACTACTCCCCCATGTGTCCCCGTATGCACTGATTTAGATTGTGGTGACGACGGGTGCGGTGGAACATGCGGCGTCTGCAACGAAGGCCAAACATGCACCGCTGGTGTGTGCGATACCATCGTCGAAGCGTGCGAAGGGGATGAGTGCTGCGAGCCCGGCGACGCAGGTCAGACGTAATGTGCACAGAAGTTTAACGATTGCAGCCGGTGTCTCGCTGAAGGGAAGTGCTCCCAGTGCGCAATGGGCCAAATCTGCCTTCCCACCGCGGAATGCTGTACCCCCTCCTGCACGGACGACAACGACAACCCGCTCGAATGTGGCAACGATGGATGCGGCGGCAAGTGCGGCGTCTGCGCCATGGGAGAGAACTGCACCGCCCAGGGGATCTGTAGTGACGGACCTTGCGTACCCCTTTGTGAGGGTAAACAGTGCGGCGACGATGGGTGCGGCGCGACATGCGGTGAATGCGAGAGCGGCGATGTCTGCAACGCCACCTCCGGCCAATGCGAGAGCTTTACCCCCCCTTCAGAGGGTGACACGTGCATGGATCCCATCTTGGTGGACAGCTTCCCCTACAACACCACTGGAAACACATTGGGCTACACCCCGGACTATGGATATTCTAGCAACGCATGTCCCGGTGAGACCGGCAGCTGGGGTGCCGGATCCGCAGACGTCGTTTACGAGTTTACGCCAACAGCCACGGACTATTATGGCGTCCAATTGCTCGCCGAGTACGATGGCAACCTCTATGTTGTGTCCGATTGCAACAACGTGGATGGCTCGTGTCTGGGTGCGGACGATGAGATCGGGTCGAACCTAGAAGAGTCCGTAAATGCCTACCTCACCGCCGGAACGACCTATTTCATCATCGTAGATGGCTGGTCCAACTCCAGCGACGTCAACGGCCCCTACACCCTGACCATTGGTCCTGGCTGTACGCCCACATGCGAAGCCGGTGCTTGCGGTGATGACGGATGCGGCGGCGTATGCCCCTGCGTTGACGGACAGACCTGCGTGGACAGCCTCTGTTGCACACCGTCTTGTGACGGCAAGGCCTGCGGCGACGACGGATGTGGCGGCAACTGCGGGTATTGTCCCGGAGAGACCGAAGTCTGCTTGGAGGGCATCTGTTGTGTGCCCGAGTGCTCCGACGAGATCTGTGGCAACGCGGATGGATGCGGTGGAACATGCGGGTGTTCCAATGGATTGGTGTGCAGTGATAGTACGTGTGTAGAACCACCCACCGAATGTGCCCCCATCCAGCAAGTGGCGTGCGGAGATGTCCTACCCGGGCAATCCAACAACATCGAGGGGGCCACCAAGGCCTTCTCCAAGTACACATGCCAAGATTGGTCCAGTGATGATTTCACCGACTCGTTGGAAATCACCTACGAGTTTCTGGCCGATCAGGATGCCATTGTCACCGTGGAGGGGGAAAATGACTCCTCGTTGTATGTGACCGTCCTACAAGATGTGGGCAACGGCTGCGAAGACGCCACGACCAATTGTTTGGTCCAAGACGCCTACAAAGCGCAGTTCAACGCAACAGCGGGCAACTCATACTTCTTCGTATGGGATTCCTGGCAAGGAGCCGCGGTTAGCGACTTCACCATGACCGTCACCTGCTGTACCCCAACCTGTGATTTTGTGTCCTGCGGTGCAGACAACGGCTGCGGTGGAACCTGCGGGTGTGAAGACGACGCAGTGTGCTTCCAAAGCGCGTGCTGCGTACCATCCTGCGACAACGTAACCTGCAACAACGACGATGGATGCGGCGGCACTTGTGAATGCGGCGAAGGGGCCATCTGCCAAGAAGACGCTTGCAAAGTGTTGAGCTCTGAATGCGCTCCGGCGATGATCATCAACTGTGAAGACAATCTCACTGAACTCAGCAACGCGATGGAAGGCGCCACCATGGCTTTTGACGGGTACTCCTGTCAGAACAATCCTTTGAATTCCTACGACTTGAACAAGTCTCCCGAGCTCACCATGGAATTCGTGGCTGAACACGATGGCTATGTGACCATAAAGGGCACAGACGACAGTTCTTTGGATCTCTTCACGCTCAAGGACGCATGCGAAGACACCGAAGAAACATGCGTGGGTGAAAACAGCAGCTCTACCAAGCTCAAGGTGATCGCCGGTGATCTCTACTACTTCGTGTGGGACTCTTGGCAGGGACAAATCATCGACAATTTCTCGGTCTCCGTGGAGTGTTGCACACCGGCATGCGATGGCACGACGTGCGGCGATGATGGCTGTGGGGAAATATGCGAGTGCGCAGACGAAACCCAAGTGTGTTTCCAAGGCCAGTGTGCAGAGCCCGCATTGGGCGACACCTGCGAGGATCCCATTGTCATTGCGAGCCTGCCGTACTTGGACACCAACGACAACGGCGGTGCCTTCGGGAATCAGTACAGCTCTGGCGGATACTGCGGCAATACTTCCGACTTCGGCGACGATGAACCCGACGTGGTCTACGTGTACACACCGGATGTGAGTGGATCGTACAAGGTGACGATGCCCGGCTACACCAAGAGCGACGGAGCGAGCGTTGTGTGGGTCACCACCGATTGCGACGACTTTACCACGACATGCCTGGGCGTCATCGACTTCTACAACTCCTCGGACCCCGCGGTCGATGGGTTGACCGTTGAATTGGAAGCAGGCGTGACGGCCTTCCTATTTGTGGACAGCTACTTCAGCTCAGAGATCGGACCCTACAACCTCCAACTCGACGGACCTCTGTAGGGTCCAGCCAAGCGGGCTTCGACCGCGAAGCCCGCGCCGTGACCAACATCTGTCTTTGAACCATGTGCTGCCGAGGTAGTGATGCGGCGCCTCGCTCCATCACCTACTTATTTGGACGTCTTCGCCTTCTTCGATTCGGTGGCAGGCTTCGCTTTCTTCGATTCGGTGGTAGGCTTCGCTTTCTTCTTGGCTTTGCGAAGTCGAGCGAGTCGAATCCGTTCTTCCACTTCGGTAAGCAACGCTTTGGCTGCCGCAGACGGTTTTTTCTGACCGCGGAGCACATCCAAGACATGGGACCGAGCCGCGCCCAACATTCCAGCCTGCATCTCGAGGCGCGCCGTCTCCAACAAGACCTTCCGCCGCTGGCTGACAGATTGCTTGGTCTGGAGCACCGAACGATACTGCTCCAATGCGCGGGCCGTCTTCTTCTGCTTTCGATAGGCACGGGCCAAGTGCAGCCGGGCTGAATACACGCGATGGCGCAATTTCTTGTCCACCAACACCCGGTTGAAGCCATTGATGGCCTGGCCATAACGCTGAGCCCGGTAGTCATTCATCGCCCTCTGGTAGGGCTCGACCTTGACCGACTCCACCGCTTGGGGTTCCGCTTCTGGAGCCCCTCTTTCGGACGCTGACGCCGAATCTTCGCTGGCAGCCATGTCACTGAGCGCAGGCGCCGGACGAGACACTCGTAAGCGCGAAGATTGGCCGGAGCGCATCTTCTCTTGGACCCCGGCATCTCCCACCGCGACCGCTTGATTGGCCGCCGATTCGGTCCGCTGAACCGCCTTTCTTGGCGCCGGCGGTGGGACAGCGAATGGCTTGGCAGACTGAGACACCCCTTTCGCAACCTTCTGTTGTTCTCTCGTCGGCGCAGGCATCTGTTTTGCGCGCGACCGCCGTGTTTTCGCCATCTTCTTGGCACGCCGCTTTAAGGGACGCTCTTTTGCCTTTTCAGCAACCACTGGGCTTCTCGGAGCGTCGGCCTTCGAGGCCGGTTCCGCGGCGGGATCGGCCGAAGCGACCCCAAACGACTTCAGATCATCCCCGGGGGCGTCGTTCCGTGCCACCGCTTCGCTCTCTGGAGCACCCGCTAGCGCCCCTTCAGCCATCACTGGAGTGGGTTCATGGGCAGCGGCGACTTCACCGCGCGATGGCAATGTTGTCGGGGACACGACATCACGCGGATCGTCCGGCATACGCGACTGGGTGTTGTCCAACAGATACACGCCGGTGACCGCAACCACCAACACCAAGAGCGCCGTAGCGGCCTGGGGTCGGAGCAATGCCGCTGTAAATCGCTGGAATAACGAGGGCTGATGCTGCTGCGCCACGGCCTTTCGGGCTTCTCGAACCAAATCGTAGAAAAGCTCCTGAGGGGGCTCGGCATCCACGACGCGTTCCATCATTGTGCGCGTGGATTGCACGCGCTCCAACTCGGCTCGAAGTGTAGCATCCTCTTCCAATCGCCTCTCAAAGGATTCCCGTTCGGACGCTTCGAGTTCGTCGTACACATAGTCCAACAACCGATTGTCGTGGTCTTTTATACCCATCTTCTTATCCTACCAGCGTACCACATTAGGCCGGCTCCTCAGCGTAGTCGCTCAATGCTTCCCGCAAGAACTCCAACGCGTAGCGCATTCGACTCTTGACCGTATTTTCAGGGGCTTTCACCAACTCGGATATCTCCGAAAAACTCAAGTTCTGGAATTCTCGCAACAGGAACACCTCCCGTTGCTCTGGGTTGAGGCGATTGAGCGCCTCCTGGAGCGATTCTGTGAACTGCTTGTCCGCGAGACTTCGGTCCCCTTTCCCATGAGGGTGCTCGTCTTTCACCAAATCCACACGGTTCATTCGCCCCGTATCCGTGTCATTGCCAATGGGCTGGTCCAGTGATTGGTGATTCCGGAATCGTCTTTTTCTCGTGGCGTCTATCATTGTGTTTCTTGCGATCGTGTACAGCCAGGTCGAAAACTTTGCTCGCTGGCGATATCCCTTCGCTCCTCGAATGACTCGCATGAAGACATCTTGCAGAAGATCCTCGGCCGCCTCCCGATTCCGTAGGCTACGCAACAGATACCGAAAAATCGGACGATAATACCGATTCAAGAGCTCTTCATACGCCTGGGCATCGCCCTGCTGATAGCGAAGCATCAACTGCTCATCAGAAAGATCGTTCAGCACGCCCTGTCATTCCTCGTCGAGACCTACTCGACTTACCTTTGTAACGATCCACGCCCGAAAAAGTTCTTTGGGACGCAAATCTTCTCGCACAATAACGCATTCTAACGCGACGTCGTAGGTGCGCCAACCAAGTCATCGGCCAGCGAAGGAAAACCGTGAACATCGTGGCAGGACACCAAGCGCCCGTGCCCATCGGGGAGCAATTCCGGGGCATGCTCATCACAGTGGGATTGGCGCAAAGAACAACGGGGATGAAAATGACAACCACTGGGTGGCCGAATGGCCGAAGGCACCTCACCACCCAAGAGTTGAAGTGCGGACGTCGTCGACGCCGGGGTGGACTGATTCGATGGCGTTCCCGGCAAAACCGGGGCGGACGCGATCAGTGCGCGGGTGTAGGGATGCTGTGGCTGCCGAAAGACATCGTCGCAGGGCCCCTCCTCCACCACCTTTCCTAGATACATCACCATAACGCGATCGGCAATCCACCGAACCACCGACAGATCGTGACTCACAACGATCAGCGTAAGACCCAAGGATTCGCGAAGATCAGCCAGAAGATTCAATACTTGCGCCTGCACGCTGACGTCCAACGCGCTGACGGGCTCATCGGCCACCAAAAGGCGTGGACGCAACGCCAAAGCACGAGCGATAGCGATCCGTTGGCGTTGCCCCCCGGAGAACGCATGCGGATACCGATCGCCTGCATCCGCGGGTAAACCCACTCGATTTAAGAGTTGGCGCACTCGCCGTTCTTGCTCCGGCCTCGTCCCAGCGTTGTGAATCCGAAGCGGCTCAGCAACAATGTTGTGCACTCTTTGTCGCGGATTGAGCGATCCCATGGGGTCCTGGTAAACCATTTGGCAAAAGCGCGTCAGCCGTCGCCTCTCCACCCGTGTTGCCGACATCAGCGACACCCCGCCCAAGGTGACACCGCCCGACGTCGGCTCTTCCAACCCACAAATCAACCGCGCCAACGTAGACTTGCCACACCCCGATTCCCCCACAATCCCAAGCGTTTGTCCTTCAGGAAGGGTGAAGGTCACACCGTCCAGGGCACGCAGCTGGCCGTCGCGTACACGATACTGCTTTCGAAGGTGCTCCACGCGGAGGATCTCACCCATGTAGCCCGCCACCGATATTGTCGCCCGAAGAGATGAAGTGACAAGCCGCCTGGCCGGCGTGCTCTACCGGCAGCAAGTCAGGCTCTTCTCGTGCACACAGTCCCTCGGCACGTGAACAGCGATCGCGGAACCGACACCCCGTCGGCCAATCACCAAGCTCCGGTACAGTCCCCGGAATGGCCGAAAGCCGTTCTGTGCGTCTCTCCGCCGCTTGACGCAAGGGCAAGGAGTCCAGAAGACCTTGCGTGTAGGGATGTTGGGGCCGGGTCAACACCGCGACGGTCGGACCGGTCTCCACACATTGCCCCGCATAGAGCACCACAATTCGATCGCATGTTTGACCCACAACGGCCAAATCGTGACTCACCAAGAGCAACGCCATGGCGCGATCTTGTCTTAGTTGGTCCAAGAGTTGAAGAACCTGCGCTTGGATGGTCACATCGAGCGCCGTGGTCGGCTCGTCGGCGATCAAGAGATCCGGATCACCCGCCAGCGCCATGGCGATCAAAACACGCTGGCGCAGTCCCCCGCTCAGCTCGTGGGGATACGCCCCCAAACGTTCCTTGGGTTTGGGAAGCCCCACCTGCGCCAACAACTCCGCGGCCCGGTCTCTTGCAACCCGTCGACTCATCTTTTGATGAACACGGATGGCTTCCACCACTTGTTTGCCGATGGGTATGACCGGATTCAGGGCGTTCATGGGATCCTGGGGCACATAGCCGATCCGTGAACCGCGAATGGCCCGGAACGCGGCGGCGCCTCCCTCGTCCAAACGCTCTCCGTCAAACACAATCGATCCCGAGACCTGGCGGACGAATGGCTCGGGCAACAAGCCCAGGGCAGCCAACGTGGTCAAGGTCTTCCCGCAGCCCGATTCCCCGACCAATCCCACCGTCTCGCTGGACGAGATGGACAGCGACAAATCCGAGACCGCGCGGCGGTATCCTTGCCCGGGCACAAGCACGTCCACACACAGGTCTTCGACGGCAAGCAAGGTCGTCATACGGCCATCATGCCCCGCCGATCCCTTCGCTGCAACTGCTCCAAAACGCGGTTGACGCCTGACGGCCGAGTGCTACAGTTCCGCCCATGGACACGACACGCTTGAAACAATTGGTGCAGTCGATATGGGACAACGACATTGTCCCCACGCTGCATGAGTACATTCGTATTCCCAACCAAAGCCCTGACTTTGATCCGAACTGGGAAGCCCACGGATACATGGAAGAGGCGGTACAACTGGCCTACAATTGGGTGGCTGCCCGCGACATCCCCAACAGTCGCCTGGACATCCTACGCATTGAGGGACGCACCCCGTTGCTCTTACTCGAGGTCGAAGGCTCACTGCCTGGAACGGTGTTGCTCTATGGTCACCTGGACAAGCAACCGCCGTTTGAGGGCTGGCGAAGCGACGAAGGGCTGGGACCTTGGACACCAGTGGAACGAGACGGGAAGTTGTACGGCCGCGGTGGCGCGGATGATGGCTATGCGGTCTTCGCTAGCGTGGCGGCCATCGAAGCCCTGCATGACCAAAACATCGCTCATCCACGACTTGTCGTGGTCATTGAATGCAGTGAAGAAAGCGGTTCGCCCGATCTACCGCATTACTTAAACGCCCACGAAGAACGCGTCGGACGACCGGACTTGGTGGTGTGCCTGGACAGCGGCTGCGGCGATTACGATCGCTTGTGGAGTACAACCTCACTTCGCGGCATCGTCACCGGAAGCCTGACGGTCAACATGCTCACCGAAGGCGTTCACTCCGGTGACGCAAGCGGTGTCGTAGCCTCGAGTTTTCGTATCGCTCGCCACGTATTGAGCCGACTGGAAGATCCTGAGACGGGCCGCATTGTGCCCGATTCGCTGCACGCGCCCATTCCCGAATCCCGTAAACAGCAAGCTGCGCAAGCGGCCGATGTTCTCTCCTCAGCGGTATTCGACAAGTTCCCATTCGCCGGGAACATGCGCCCCATGTCCGACGAGCGTGCCGAGCTGGTCCTCAATCGAACCTGGCGACCGGCCCTGTCCATCACAGGACAAGACGGAATGCCGCTCTTGGAAAATAGCGGAAACGTCCTTCGGCCCAGTACGTCGCTCAAGCTCTCGCTTCGGGTGCCGCCCACACTCAGCGCAGAAGGCGCCATTGGCATCGTCAAGGAATTGCTGGAAGCCAATCCGCCCTACGGTGCGACCGTGACCTTCACACCGGATCACCCTGGAGACGGCTGGGAGGCCCCAGAGATCGCCCCCTGGCTGGCGTCGTCGGTCGCAGAGGCGTCCCAAACCTTCTTTGGAAACGCCCCCTGCGCCATGGGCGAAGGTGGCTCCATTCCCTTCATGGGCATGCTGGGTGCAAAATTCCCCCAAGCCCAATTCTTGATTACCGGTGTGCTTGGTCCCCATTCCAACGCACACGGACCCAATGAATTCTTGCATCTGGATTGTGCGAGCAAGCTCACCGCCTGTGTCGCCAAAGTAATCGCAGACTTCCCTCGATAAGGAGAATGACCATGTTGGACATCGGTACCCAAGCCCCTTCTTTTTCATTGCCAAACCAAGACGGCGACACCCTGTCGCTCAGCCATTGGTCCGGCAAGCGCGTCTTGCTCTGGTTTTACCCCAAAGCCGACACCCCTGGGTGAACGGTTCAAGGCTGTGGGCTCCGTGATGAGCTCCAACGTTTTGAAGCGCTGAACGTGACTGTGGTGGGAATGAGCGCGGATGCGCCCAAGAAACAAAAGAAGTTCATCGACAAGTATGACTTCCCCTATGGGTTGCTCAGCGACGAGTCGACCGAGACCTTGCAGGCCTACCAGGTGTGGGGACGCAAGAAGTTCATGGGCCGCGAATACGACGGCATCCACCGCGTGGCCTACCTCATCAATGAGGAAGGAATCATTGAACGCACTTATCCAAGCGTGAACACCAAAACCTTTGCGTTGGATGTGTTGGAAGAACTGGAAGGAACGTCGGCCTAGCTGCCCTCGTCCATCCCGGGCATGGCGCCCATACCCTCGCCGCCCATGGGCATGTCTGGGACCATACAATGGGTCATGCCATCCCCCATGGTCATGCACATTTGGCCCTCGGGACACGCGACAGGATCGGCATAGGCCTCCCCTTCGCAGTGGCTAATCATCATGTCATCGATGCACTTCGATTCACCATCGGTGCAATGCTCATGGTCGCCATGCTCCTCACCACCACACCCCAGTGGCGCAATCAACAGAATGAATATGAAAATCGCGGAAACCAGTCACATCACGGCACTCCATTTGAAGGGTTGTTCTCCCAATGACCTTCACCTCTTGACACCCAAGATTGATAGTGATTTTCAAGCGCTTTTTGCAAACAAATATCGATTCAGCGAAGTCGTTCCAGCACCTCGTTAGCTGCCCGTTCCCCGGCCTCCAGAGCGCCGTCCATGAAGCCGCACCAACGCGTCGCGGTCTCGGTCCCCGCCCAATGAATCCGGCCCACGGGCTCACGCAGCGCGGTGCCCGATCCAGTCAGCGCACCGGGCGTACCCAATCCCACCGGACAACCGCCGCTCCACGGCTCTTGATTCCAGTTTTTCTCCACATACCCGACGGGCTTGCCCGCGATCGGACCAAAGAAACGAACCAGATCCTTCAACACCGCCGCCTTTCGATCCGGGGCGGATTGCTCGCCCCAGTATCGGGCCCGATCACCCGTAATAAACGCAACCAGACCCGGCTGCTTGTCGTTGTGGGCTGAATTGTCATACACGAACGACACGGTTGCCGAATTACTGAGCGCCTCTCCGGCGTAGCCTTTGTTCCGCCAAAAGGTCCTGTCGTACAAAATGAGGCACTTGATGGTGTAGCCCATGGGCATCCGTTGAATCAGCTGGTCACGGAGCGGTGGCATGGGCGGCACAAAACGAATGTTGCCCGTCAGCACAGGCGGCAGCGCCAGAATCACGTAGCGAGCCTCAAAGACGCGCGCGTCGTTGTACACGACCACACCGTCGACTTTCTCATCAATGCGAGAGACCGGCGCGCTGAGCACGATGTGCCCTTCAAGATCTTCGGCCATGCGTTCCGACAGCGTCTGCGCACCGTACACAAAACGCTCCTGTTGTGCCCCGTCTTGCACTTGCACCAAACGCTCCAGCGTGCCCGCAGATCGCACATAATGCAGCAGAAAGAGGAGTGAAATCTCGTGGGGTTCGGCGGAAAAAATGGCGTTGATGAGCACGTCCACCATGCCTTTGACGCCGCGACCAAAGAGATGCTTCTGCTGGAAGGCTGCCACCGACATTCGATCCCATTCGAGCGCGTCTTGTGCATCGTACGGTCGCCCTATGGGCAGTGTATTGGCCAATCGATTGATGCGTTTGATGAGCCGGTCCAACTGGATCAAATTGAGCAAACCCAGCGAGGGAATGTCGCCGGAATACGTCTTCTTTCGACCATCGATCTCGATGATCTTGGTGCCTTCATTGTACGTGGGAAAGCGAGCCACGTGCAGCTCATCGGACAACGCCAGCACCCGGTCTTGGGTGGGGCCCACCCATTGGCCGCCCACGTCCAGTCGGGCGTTGCCGATTCGTTCGCTTTGGGTTCGACCGCCCACGCGATCGCGCGCTTCGAGGACCTGCACCGAAACACCCGCTTGGGTCAAACATCGGGCGGCATACAATCCCGACAGACCGGCCCCCACAATGATGACATCCAACTCGCTCATCCACACTCCTCAACAATCATCCGACCACAACTCGCATCGCACTACAAGACTGCGAACCTTGACCCGATTCTCCGGGCTTCGTACCGTGGAATCATGCGAATAGGATTGATCCTGGCAGCGATGTGGCTATGCGTGGCCTGTGAACCCCAAAAACCGGACCCTGCACCGCCGGGTGGTGGAGATTCTGTGATTGGCTCGGACGCCCTGATTCCACCGGGAGTGGATGTGGATCTGCCACCCAGCCCCAGCACGGTCGATATCGATGGTGGAAAAGTCAACGTATGGCAAATACAAATCGCCACCGTCACCGAAGAGACGGTCTCCAATCTGGCCGTCGCGCTTGGCTTTGATTGCGCCGTCACCGACAAAGCTATTTTGGACAACACAAACCCCAATGAATTTGTAGTCACCAGCCAAAAAAAGACCCTGGCGCTTCATCGTAAAACCGGTACCTTTCAATTTCGGGATGAGACTGCCTACGAGCGGGGAGCACCAACACCCTCCCTGCTCTCGGACACCGACGCCCAGGCGGCCGCTGGAACGTTGTTGCAGGACCTTGGTTTGCTTCCGCCTTCCCCACACTATTCATCCTTCCGGGTCGGTACTGCCGGATTGGCCGGAACCGACATCGACCGAGCGGTCCGTGTGCTCTTTGTTCCGCAATTACAGTTGGGGGCTAAGAACGGTGAGTCAGTCATGGCCCCCGTTCGCGGTGCGGAAATCGCCGTGGATGTGGGTGATATGGGAGCAATCACCAAGGTCAGCTACAATTGGCGACCGGTTGAAAATGCCGCAGCCGACACGACGGATTTGGCGCCGACCGCTGCACTGGAAGATATCCTTGATGGCCTGTACGGAACCGAAGACGATGCCTACAAAATCGGGCTTGTTTACAGTTCCGGCGACCCCGGTGAGGTCACGACCCACCTGGCGCCCTTTTATGATGTGACCCTCCCCAACGTCACGGCAGGGAGCAGCAGTGGCAAGGCGGACGGCGGCCACGGCACCCTGGTCGTTACCGATTCGGACCGACTGCGTGTCGGCGGTTATTACGCCACGCGCTGGATGCCCGAAATCCAACTGGTTGCCCCGGATGTGGACGGCATTCTACATGACGGGGCGAGCCCCATTGACATTGAATATACCGTCCAAGGTGGTCAACCGCCGTACGAGGTGCGTTTGGTATCTCAGCTGGATGGCGAACTGGAAGCGCAAGACATCACCACCGACAACGGAAATGGCGCCGCATCGGTGGTACTGCACAACGGCCGGCACGACATGCGCCTGTGGGTTGCGGATGCCCGTGGGGCCAACGCACACTTTGATTTTCCGCTCTTTATCCACCACTCGGCACTGCCCGACTTTTGTGAGGACGGCGGGAATTGCCCGGGCTCCAAGCCGGGACCGCCAAAAGTGGTGACCGGAACTCAGCTTGTCCAAAACAACGGGTTGCGATTTGAACTGGTCCCTGGACACATCTTGGACCCGCCGCAGGCGTCGCCCATCGCCCGGAAGTTCTCCATGTCATCCACCGCCAAGGTCAGCAGAACCGGCTATTGGCATGTAGAGATGGAGCAGTGGCGATATATGCTCGCCTACAGCATCCCCGGGGAAAGCTTGCAACTGGTCCTGCGGAGCAACAAGTGCAAATCAGGCCTGTTCAAAGAAGACAGTCCCTTCAACACACAAGGGTGCGGCGCTTGTGATGTTCCGTCCGGCGAATTTGCCACAACGCTTGGACCCACACAAACCACGTTCCGGCCAAACAGCGTCAAGCCGCTAAGCGATATCACCATCACCAATCAGCCCACCGGTTCTTATAATTCCACAGTCACCATTCTTAACCTGCCCGGCGATCTAACTTTGTTTTTTCGGTACGAGCCTGTCATCACGCTGTGCGCACCCGACATCGGTGGCTATAGGCAAGTTATGGCCAATTGGGCCCCAAACGTGTGGCAAAAACGCCCGTTGGGTCTGGGCCGCTGTCCGGGTTTTGTGCCCCGTGTGGATTGGCGCTACATTCCGCCCCAAGACGGCGTGCCCTGTGAAACGCTGCAAAAGTTCTGCAAACAAAACAAAGGCGTCGACGCAGACGGCATCCCGTTTTGTAGCCTGGCCACCATCAACCACGCCACCGGCGAAATCGGCAACGAAACCCCCGTCTCCGACGCATTTATCGAAAACAAGATTTGCCAAGAAGCAAACTACAAATACCAACGCCTGGTTGTCGACTTGTACACGGTGATCGTTCCACATACAGCCCAGTCTAATGCCGCTTTTGCCAAAGTCAGCGACGAGTCTCCGGTAATGACCAACACACTGGGTATCATCGATCGAACCAAGCAACCATTCGCGCCCACCTCGGGGGATCTGTGGACCCACATTCGACCCATTCCCCAAGAAACCGTGGCCAATTTTTCCACGATTTTTAGTAAGACGGATCCCAACGACAAACCGGCATTCGACGACTACCACGGAAAACGAGTGAAATTCGCCCTGGTCAAGGGAGCCTCTAAGATCAAGACCCATCTGGGGGATATGGTGGCCTTCCTCGGGTGCAATGATCTGCGTGATTTGAACGACAATGCCACCTGCACGCATATTCACGAGCGGTGGTCACCCAGTGTCGTTGGCTGGAAGAATTACGAATACCATGCACTGAGTCCACAACGGGTGGACGTCATCGCCTTGAAATGGAACGCGGGAGAAATGCATCCCAATGTGCGGCCGGAACGGCTTGTCGGAGTGGGTACCCTGGGAACCGCCGGATTGAGCAAATTGCCCCAAGGTCTGGCCGACCCTCCAGGAACGAAACAGTTGTTCTGGTTGCGCTCGCGCGGCCAGAGCGATCCGTATGCTCAGGGCCGACCCAACTGCGATCCAAGCCACAAACCCTCGGCCAAAGACATTGCCTCGGGTCTGTATTGCCGAACCAATCTGATGCCCTTGTGGGTGGCCCCATGATGCCACGAACAAAGCCCATGAAGAAGCAACGATGGACAGTCAATGCCGCTGGAAAAGGACTCATGGCAGTCCTCTGCCTCTTTGCGATTAATCACTGCAAGGGCGTGGAGTCGGCGCGGCTGACAGACTCTCCGACGGCCCAAACAATGACGGTGGCGAAAGTCCCCGCAACGCAGCAACTCTCCACTCGGACCTCGCCACTGTTGTGCACCGATCCCACGCCCTGTCCGGAGAGTGAAAGCAAATGCGACGACGGCTC
>Ga0114996_10003816_pt1 | contig 18425 bp, 19 predicted proteins | sample ArcticOcean_MG_C_4_FD_87039 | JGI IMG/M metagenome (GOLD analysis project Ga0114996, IMG submission 87039) | Marine microbial communities from western Arctic Ocean - ArcticOcean_MG_CB4_134 | ecosystem: Environmental > Aquatic > Marine > Oceanic | place: Arctic Ocean: Canada Basin | collected...
CGACATCCTTAATCCAATATAGAAACGTCAAATGATCTTTCAGATGCTGGTCAACTGACATCCCAAGTACAACATCTGGACTCAGCGCAATTTCAATCAAAGCAAAGATCGTGATAGCGCTGTCAAAGACAGCGCCGACTACGCCAGACCAAGCCAAAAATAGGATACTTCGCCTCATTTGGTGCAAATTATGTCTGCGACCCCTTAACGCAACGACTATTAGTCATCCTGCTGCTCCAGAATGACGGCTTGTGGCCATTTGCTGCCTGTTGAGACAACGAATACCTAGTTCATTGACTGTCGGCTATTGAAAAGACCGGACATTTCTAAATTGCTAAGAGGCGGACATCTGTAATCTGCGTTGACATAATGTTGGCAATCCCATTTAGTAATGTCGCAGGTTTAGCCAAGTTGTCGGAAAACATGTCAGATCTATTTTTCTACGTCGTCATTGGTATAGCAGACTGAATAGTGCGTCCAAATATGGTTTTCCTCTTCAGGTCAAGATACTCTGTTTGGCTTTCCAGCAACCAGAACACACGGTGAATTAAAATTGGCCATCAGTAGCCGTCCCCTGACCCCCTCGGGCTTCGGTTTGGAACTTCGCTGTTCGGAACTTTCCAAACTTGGAAAGGAGGATCTGAATGCCGTGCTGGAAGATTTTCACGAAGCTGGCGGCTTGTTGCTGGTTCGAAATCAACAACAAATTTCGCGTCGGCAATTGGTGGATTTCGTCGGTATATTCGGTCAAGTCGAATTAAACGAAAAATATAATCCGGCATTTCTGGAACCGGACTATCCCGAATTATTAAGAATTGGTAACACGAAGCAAAACGGCGAATACACCGCTTTATTTATAAAGGCAGATCCACCGCCATTGATGTGGCACACCGACGATTCATTTCGGCATCCGCAACCCGCAGGCTCCTGTCTTTTCTGTGTTCATACGCCGCCTGAGGGCGCCGCCACGGGTTTTGCTGGTATGCACGCCAGCTATGAAGCGCTTGCGGAAAAGACCAGGCACGACATTGATGAAATGGAGGCGATACATTCCTATGATTATTTGAATGAATTGCTACGCATGAAAAGCCCGCATCGCCCTCCTCTAAGCAAAGAGTTAAAGCAACAAATTCCGCCGATTGTCCGACCACTGGTAGCACAACATCCAGTTTCTAAAAAGAAAGGACTTTATTTGCCGGTTTGTCACATCATGTCGATTCTTGGCCTCGCTGAGGAAGAGGCGCGTCCATTGCTAAATGAACTGCAACGACACATGACCCAGCCATCATTCACTCATATGCACAATTGGCAGCCCGGTGATCTTGTAATCTGGGACAATCGCAGCGCCTTACACGCACCGACGCCTTTTGATGATGACAAACATGAGCGGCTCATGTATCGCCTGACGTTCGGTGGGGAGCAAATAGTTGGCTTCTGACACCGATGGTTTTCGCAGAAAGTGAAAATCGAAATCCACCCTCTGTTCGACTATCTGCTCAAGACAACGGGAGAATCTCCGGAAGCGATTGTCGGGTTCTCGTTGTCGCGCTCGCCGAAACTAAAAGATTTCATTAAGGATCTCGATCCGGATTTGCCATTGGATTGGAATAATCGTTCGTTCCAGGGCTGGCCCGAGTTGCGTGAGCACGTTTTGCGTCAGGCGAATCTTGATGGTTGTCTTTCCACAGACAATGTGTTGATAACGGCCGGTGCCGCCGAAGCCAATTATCTCGCCCTTCTACAACTGGTGGATGCTGGGGCCGAAATCATTACAGAAACGCCGGGCTGGCCACAGGCTGCCGTATTGGCAAAAGGAATCGGTGCAAAGACACGTATTATTGAACGGCGCAATGAGGACTGGGCCTTTCCGTTAGAGGATCTTGCGGCAGCTATCAATAGTCGCACCGAGATGATTTTTTTGTCGAACCCGAACAATCCAACAGGTCGAACGCTTTGCGAGAAAGAGTTAAGAGAAATTGTAGCGTTGGCACAACCCCACGGAACTTATGTCGTTATCGATGAGGTTTACGCAGGCCTGGAATGGACAGGTACTCGCGCACCTTCTATCGCAGGGCTCTATGAACGCGGCATTACGACCGGAAGTGTTTCCAAAGCGCTTGGCTTACAGGGTCTGCGAACCGGTTGGATGATTTCACCAGATTGCCAGGTGATTCGCGATGCCTTAATTCTGCGCGAGAACTCGAGCGAGATCATGAACATTCTTGGCGAAGCGATCGCTGAGATTGCGCTTCGACCATTGCGTTACGAGACGGCAATGGCGGTCGCACGAGCAGAGGGTCTCGCAAATCTGGATCAACTCGATGCATTCATTGAGTCGGACTGCAACTTGACTTGGACCCGACCTGAGGCAGGCCTAATAGGTTTGGCACGTTTGCCTGACGGGATTGATAGCGACGACCTATGCGCGAAGCTGCTCAGATCACCCTATCGGACTTTTCTATTGCCGGGTAGCGTTTATGACCTACCGCAACACATTAGGGTTGGAGTCGGCGGTGGTCCGGATGTCAAATTTACTGAGGGCTTGCAACGGCTGTCTGCCTGTCTAAAGACAATGTAAGTTGTGTGTTTGCACTGTCTTTCTTTTGTAACAGTCGCGTAATTCATGCGTGTTGATTCCCTTCGAGTGAAGTAAAGGGGTCGAGATTGAATGATCGGCGGCTTGTGCGACGATCAGACCATTTTCTTTATTGAGACCAACTCCGCGATCCAGCGATTTGCCGAAAGCACCTCCAGCCTGCAGTTGTTCCATTCGACCGTGTCCCCTACTACCGGAATTCGACCAAGCAACTCCGAGACCAGACCCCCGAGCCTGCTCACTTTTGTATCAGGCGGCAAGTCAATTCCAAGCTGCTGGCATAATTTGCGAACCTCTATCGTCCCCAGCGCATGAACTGAACCATCGACCTGAGTCATCATGTCCTCTTCGGGCCGATCACTTTCGTCGAAGATGTCACCGACGATTTCCTCAAGCACGTCCTCGAACGTGACAATTCCCTGAATATCTCCGTATTCATCGACGACGATGGCCATATGTCGCCGAACCTCCTTGAATGTTCGCAATAGCATGTTTAATCGGGCGCTTTCAGGCACGACGACTAAATCGTGGACCAGCAGCGACCAGTCGATCGTCTCATCGGAGCTACTCTGCAGCTGCAAAAGTAGTTCCTTCGCCATTACGATTCCGGAAACTTGGTCCAGCTGATCGGTCGTGGAAAAAGGAAAACGGCTGTGCCCGCACTGTTTCAAAATATCTAGCACTTGTTCGCGGCTGCTGTTTGCCGATAGATAGATGACCTGTTTCCTCGGCAACATTACGTCCGATGCATCCATTTCGAGCAGTCTTGACGCCCCGTCTATGATTTCTGCGGTCTGCACGCCCACCACACCCTCGTTACGTCCAAGCGAGGCCAGCAGTCTAATTTCATTAACTGAAGTCACCGACACGTCCTTCCCGCCCCGCAGCGCTCGCGAGACGACACTGCTCAACATAACAAGAGGCCGCAAAGCGACAGTCAACGCATAAATGCCAAAGGCGACCGGCGTTGCTAGTCTACGTGCATAAGTGATTCCCAGGGTCTTCGGTATGATTTCCGTTAAGAGTAGAATGGATATTGTAAATACAATTGTGAAAATCCACAGCGTTTCTGCGCTGAAGGCATCCTCATAAGTAGCGCCTGCAACCGTCGTGCCAACCGTATGTGCAATGGTGTTGGTGATGAGAATGGCAGCGATTGGCACGTCGATCCGTTGCTTGAATTCCTTCATAAGCTGCCCAGAACGTTTTCCCTGCTGCGCGAGCGACTCGACCTGTGCGTAGTTGATGGATAATAAAACTGACTCGAAAATTGAACATAGAAACGACACGATCAACGCCACGGATACCGCGGCAATGAATATCTGCATAATCTTCTCCAACGACAAAGCCTGCGTGGCTAGTTCTTCGTTTCTCGCAACAAAACTTTTGTATAACTAGCGGGAAATGGGTCGGTCAAGATCGGCACAGCGCTCCGACCTATCTCGTCTGTTTAGGACAGGTGCTAACACCTCTTGTCGGTTGATCGTATTTAGAAAATACCGTGGAAGTCAATTTTTTCTGTGCCGCTTATAAGTAATGGAGTCGAACCGAATTATTGGAGAAGTCGGTTCGATCCCTTTATTGTAGCCAGCACTGCGGTTTGTTCAGCTTAGTCGGAACGACCCGCAAGTATTCACCCACGAACTGTCTTCAATTCTATAAACTGGGGAACAATCTCGGCCCAACGAGCGGCGACCTGGCAGAAACCATGAGCACATTAACGATAACGCTCGGCATCACTATTTTGATCTTTGTTGTGGTTGGCGGTTATGCCGGGCGCAGCGTAAAAAAACTGGATGACTATTTTGTCGCGGGACGGCGAGCGCCTACGCTGTTGATTCTAGGAACACTGGTTGCCAGTGTTATGAGCACATCCATATTTATGGGTGAGGCGGCGTTTACCTACGATGGCCAGTTTGGTGCCTACCTGCTTTTCCCTGGTATCGCGGTAATCGGCTACATGCTTGGCGCACTATTTTTTGGCGTTTATTTGCGGCGTAGCCGTGCACCTACCGTCGCAGACTTTTTTGGACGCCGTTTTCAAAGCCGCCGATTGCAACAGTTTGCCGGGTTCACCATCATTCTCGGCCTCGGCGGCTATCTGCTGATCGTGACTCAGGGTGCCGCGATCTTGCTGTCCGATATCACGGGCATGTCATTTGTCGCAAGCTTGATCGTCGCCTGGTCCAGCTACACGCTTTTCACGATGTATTCCGGATCCAAGGGTGTGATTATCACCGATACCCTGATGTTTCTGTTGTTCATGACGGCAACGGTCGTTTTTGTTGTGTATATCGTCGAAGGTTTTGGTGGTATCAGCACAGCGATCACAGATCTGGCCCGCCTGGAAAGCAAAGAAGGCATTGCCTCCTGGACTGGAATTATCGGTGCAGGCACCAGCTGGGCCACACCCCTGGATTACGTGATTTGGGCAGTCGTTATGGATATTGCCTGGGCCTTTGTTTACGCGGTCGGCCCCTGGCAGGCCAGCCGTCATTTAATGGCGCGTGACGAACATGTCGTACTGCGCGCGGCCATCATGGCCAGTTTCTGCGTGATTGTTTTGCAAATGCTGATCTACGGCATTGGCGGGCTAATGAATTTGGCAAACCCAGATATCACTCCGTCAGAAACTGTCGTGATATGGGCTGCTAAATCGTTGGTGCCCGAATTTCTAGGCGCTCTTTTGTTGGCAGGCATTGTGGCTGCCGCCTTGTCGTCAGCGTCTACATTTCTTTCACTGGTAGGGTTCAGCATCGGCAATGATATCGGCAGTAAGCCCCTGGCGATCACCGTGAATAGAACTCGTAAGATCATGCTGATCACAAGCTTGATCATCTTGGTCTGTTGTTACTTCTTTCCGCCCAACATATTCTGGTTCATGCTGTTCATCGGGACGGTTTACGCGTCCAGTTGGGGGCCGGTCGGCCTGATGAGCATTTGGAGCAAACGCATCACAAAAGACGCAGCCTTCTGGGGCATGTTCTCGGGCTTCTTCATGAATGTGATTCCGGCTGCCATTGATTATCTTGGCATATATCACATGCCGGAATACTATCCGCCAATTATTGGGGCCGGCGTAAGCATCGTTGTTATTTTTGTTGTTTCGGCATGCGGCAAAGTCAGTCGTGATGAAACACTCTATCGCTTGCGCCTACATCGGCCACCGCCAATCGATATCGACCCGGCTAAAACAAAAATAACCTTGTTGGCGCCATTGGGTTTGGTTGTCTATGGCGTTGTGATGCCCTTATTGTTGTTGACCTACTACGTGATCCCTTATCAAATTGGAACCGGCGAGATTTCCCCCGATGGCTCGGTGAACTGGAATACGGGTGAAGCCCTGATTACGTTGACGATCTTTATGCTGCACGTTCCTCTCGCCCTCATGGCTATGAAAGTGATTCGGGATCGCTATGACCCGCGAAGCAATAGAAACCAGAAAATACTTCGTCGGGCGATTTCGAAAGAGAAAACCTAAAGAACGAACAAGGGTATTACCGCAACGCGGTATTCATAGTCGACTGCTCTCGTTCGACTGAAATTACGTCCCACAAAAGGTACGGGGCACACGTTCATTTGGTTCTGGCGCTTCGGCATAATGTGCAAACTTGGGTTGCTCGACGAAGGGCCTTGCCAGCACGGTATTGAGATCCTCAAAGATCGTAAGGTCACCCGCTACCGCTTTTTGTATCGCTTGCTCCACACGGTGATTGCGTGGAATGAACAGTGGGTTAACCGAATTCATAAGAGCCAATATTTCAGTGGACTCTATTTTCTGTTCACCAATGCGTTTCCGCCACCGCAACTCGAATTCCCCAAAATGGGACGCATCAACGGCATCTATCCGCGTCGCCAGCTTCCGAAAACTTAACGTGTAGTCAAGTTCCTTGTCCTGCAAGTGGTTCAGCCAGGCATCAATTAACTCGGCGTCGCTATCACTTGCTTCCTGTAAACCGAGCTTGGGACGCATGAGAGCAAGATAGAGTCTCTCGTATCGAGCCGGGAATTCGGTCAGTACCGTTTCGAGCTCTGATTTCGCAGCTCCTAGCAAGATCAGCGTGTCAGCGAGTCGTGCGAGATTCCATTGTGCTATTGGCGCCTGGTTGGCGTACGCATAACGGCCGTTCCTATCGATTGAGCTGAATACCTTGTCGAATCGAAACTCGTCCATGTAGGCCGCAGGACCATAGTCGATTGTCTCACCCGAGATCGTGGAGTTATCGGTGTTCATAACGCCATGAATAAACCCGACCGACATCCAACGTGCGATTAGTTCGGCCTGACGTTCCGCAACATAGCGAAAAAAACTGACGTATAGCATCTGATCATCTTTTGCCGCTGGACAGTGGCGGTCGATAGCGTAATCGGCAAGCGTCTTGAGCGCGTCGACATTACCGCTACCCGCGAAGTATTCGAATGTGCCGACTCGCATGTGACTCGAGGCCACACGAGTGAAAACGGCACCGGGCAGCGCAGATTCCCGGTAGACCGTTTCGCCGGTTGCGATGGCTGCCAATGCACGTGTCGTCGGTATTCCGAGGTGATGCATCGCTTCGCTAAGGATGTATTCACGAACCACCGGTCCGAGCCACGATTTACCGTCACCGCCGCGCGAGTAGGCTGTGCGGCCAGACCCCTTGAGTTGAACATCGTAACGGTTGCCTGCATCAGTAATGATTTCTCCCAGCAGAGCTGCACGTCCATCACCGAGCTGCGGCGAAAAGTGCCCAAACTGATGGCCGGCATAGGCCATTGCGATCGGCTGGACACCGGATGGGCGGACAGAGCCGCTGAAAATCTGAATCAGTTCTCGCTCGTCTTCTGCGAGCGAATCGATACCGAGTTCGGCAGCTAGCTTATGATTCCATGCCAACATCGACGGCGCCGCCACGGCACCGGGCTCGACCGCCGCGTGAAATTCTTCGGGTAACCTGGCGTAGCTGTTGTCGAAAGTCATTGTTTAGCCATGCGCTGATCTGTCGGTCGAATGACCGGTTGAGTCCGCAACCCGGAGCGGACGTTGCTAATGCTCGATTGTAAGACGCTACTTTTCAGGACTATCCCCATAGACTAATTTGAATGTTCTATGCGTCACCGGAGTGACATAGGTGATCTCCCATGATGAGTAGAACCACTCAACATCTTCTCTCTTAAAAAAGGGCCTCATTAGTGCGGCGCTCAGAAATACGCCAATCAAACTTGCCGCTATGAGCAGCAGCATCATCCCCAGGTGATAAAGCGCCAATAAAAAACTCGCAGTCATAGCGCTGATCGCAATAGAATAAGCGCGAACACTATCTTCTGGCCCGCGCGCGATATTTCCTGCCCTTTATGGGCTGATCACTTAGCTGCTGCACTGCTTTCGACACGTGTTGATTCTGTACGGCGACATAGCCGACATTATCAAACAGGTCGATCTTGCCAACCGCGTCTCCGGGGATGCCCCCTTGTGCGGTCAAAGCGCCCAACAAATCACCGGGACGCAATTTGTTTTTTCGCCCGCCGCTGATCTGGATTGTGGTCATCGATGGCACGAGTGTTTCATCCCCGCGTTTCGCATCGGGAATGCCGCGTTGCTGAATGTGCGCATCCGGGAGCGACTTCTCAATCTCTTGCAGTCGCCACATCTCGCGCTCCTCAACGAGACTGATGGCGGCACCCGACTTCCCGGCGCGCCCGGTTCTACCGATGCGGTGAACGTAAATCTCAGTTTTCTGCGGCAATTCGTAATTGAAGACGGCATCGATATCTTTCACGTCCAGTCCGCGGGCTGCGACATCAGTCGCAATAAGTACGCTCGCGCTCCGATTTGAGAAACGCACCAGGACCTGGCTTCTCTGAGCCTGATCTAGATCGCCATGTAGTGCGATCGCAGTTATATTCTCAGAGTGGAGGTGCTTGGCAACCTCGGCGCAATCGACTTTGGTGTTACAAAACACGAGGTTGAGCGCCCCGCCCCACGCGCGCAATGTTCGGACCAGTTCAACGTTTCGATTTTCACGAGTCACAGAACACCATGTCTGCGTAATCTGTGCGGGCTGCTCATCATCGGTAACATCAACCGTCTGCGGCGCATGCTGCACTCTTTTGCTCATAGCCGCGATTGCTTCGGGATACGTTGCGCTAAACAATAGCGTCTGCCGCTTCGCCGGAACGTATGCCAGGATCGCATCAAGCTCATCCATGAATCCCATATCCAGCATTCGGTCTGCTTCATCGAGTACGAACGCATGGAGAGAACCGAGCTTAATATTGCCGCTGCGCAAATGTTTATGTACGCGTCCCGGTGTACCGACAATGATGTGAGGACTGCGTTGTAGTGACGCCGTTTGATCGCGTAACGGTGCACCTCCGCAAACACTTAAGACTTTAATGTTTGGAATAGACCGGGCGAGACGGCGGATCTCTTTGGCAACCTGATCGGCCAATTCGCGGGTGGGACATAACACCAGCGCTTGCACCTTGAACGATGCCACATCCAGCCTATTGAGAATGCCCAAACCAAAGGCGGCGGTTTTTCCGCTGCCCGTCTTCGCACGTGCTAGCACGTCTACACCATCGAGTAACAACGGCAGAGTCTCGGCCTGTACCAGAGTCATCTCGGTATAACCTAGATCGGCAAGGTTGCCGAGTAAGTCCGGGTTCAGTTTGAGGTCATGAAAATTTTTGGAGGAAGACAAGACAGATTACTTCGCCGCGCTTTGCATCGAAAAGGAACTCTAGCACTAACTCCCAAGCGTGTGCCCCATATTAACTTTTGCAAGGTCACATCGATTCAGTGCGAAGAGCCAGGAGCATCTTTCAGTCGCGATGAAGCCTTGATTCGCCGCAGGATGGGGCTCCTACGGCTGACTCAAGTGGCGATACGCAAAATGTAACCGTAGCGGATGAATTTATGCGGCAGCCGTCGGTTCGACCCTTATTTCTCGAGAGTCGTTTCAACCGGAAATATAGTGCTGTAGCTGATCGATCAGCATTTTTTGCTCACTAATCATTGCTTTGACAAGATCCCCGATTGAGATAACGCCGACAACTCGCTTGTGATCAACCACCGGTAAATGGCGAGTCCGACTGTCCGTCATTAACGCCATGCATTCGTCGACGGTTCGCTCAGGTGTCGCACACAGCACTTTCCTGGTCATTACTTCGCTGACGGTTACATGCTTGGACGATTTTCCTTCGAGGATAATTTTTCGTGCGTAGTCACGTTCGGTGACAATCCCGACTAATTTGTTGCCATCCATGACCAACAAAGCACCAGCCTCTTTATCGGCCATTTGTTTTACGGCATCGAAAACCGTGTCGTCAGGTCTAACCGACCAGATTTCATGCCCCTTGGATTTCAAGATGTCCTTTACAGTTTTTATTTATTCCGGCTCCGTAGTCATTCCCTTATTAAGATAGTCCTATATTGAACATTCGCTGACAATCGTGGTATTGCTCTAAGATGAAGATTTTGGCTGGATAGCCTCAAATCTTGGGCCTGATATTGTATCAAGGCCACGCCGAAATAATCGCTTACAATCGCTCCGCCAGGAAATTCACCGCCGACTCGATAACCTGGTCGGCGATTTCGGGCCGATTCGTATAAAAACCCAATCCATAAATCATTGAATTAACGGGATTGCTTCGTCGGCTCGGCCTCCTCGCAAAAACGTAATGTTAGGTTTTCACACAGCCTCGGCCAATAGCAGACTATCGCTGCCGCACTAAGATCAGGCTGACTTGGCAAAATCATCTAGCTGCCGCCGCGTCTTCAACTGCTCGTCGGAATCTCCCATTTAGTATGTCAACGTCGAGTTATTTCCATAGCGTCAAAGAATTTGCTGCTGCATTCAATACCGTTTGCCCGGTCTCGTCATCAAGGTAACCTTGCTCATAGTGATAATAGTGGCTTTGCATTCTGAGCATAACGGACGTGTGCCAGCGTCGAAATCTGGAGCGCTCCAAATCTGAAAGCGAATGCAGACCGTCATTAAGTACTTTCAACTCAATTTGCGGCAAATCGTCTGATTCTGCGAATGTCACTTGTGCTTGCTGCATTTGATCAAGACGTAATGTGTACGCTTGATTTTCTGCCAATTTATTTGCCTGACTGATCTCAATGATGAGAATCACAAGACCGACGACAACGCCAAGATTAGCTATCAGAGTCATCCTATCGTTTAAACTAACTGTTGCCACTGCACTGACTCCTAACACGTTGAATGAGGATTGAGATATTTGTTCGAAAACGCCCGCTTCCGGGGGCACATCACAGACATAATAAACGTGCTACCTCTCAGGGGCGCCAAAACCCGTATCAAATGAACTTTGCTGCGCTGCGCAATTGCAGTGTCGCAGGTACATTGGACCAAATTATGCTACAGCGATGGCGTTAGATTGATTCTGCCAGACCTGCTGATCCGGAATGATACTGGGCATATATAAAGTGCGGTTCAGGCCGCACTTTATCCCGCAAAATCTCAATTCTTTTAGAGCAGTGTCGCTCTTTATGCAGGCGAACATAAAAATTAAAAACCCACTAATTCATCTCAGCAATGATTTCCCGATCTAACTCTTCGACGAGCGGATACGTTAGTTAACGTAGTCCTTTAGCCAGAGAGACATCAGCCGGCCAGTCAAAATTAAGGCAGCCACCGTTGTACCAAGGAGCACTACGGCTATAAACCAGTACCACCCGCGGCTTATTCTCCGCTTTAATCTACCGATTAACTTTTGTGACTTGTCCGCCTTTTCCGGAACTGTGCGAAAGGTGACGATGAACGAGTACGCAGTCGCAGCCCAAACGAAGCCAATAAGACTGGGCGTCAGAAATCGTTCGAATTCCTCCGATCTAGCGCCCACTAAAATAATGGCAATTGACACCAAGCAGATCGATCCGACTAGTATTGCTGGAAGTCGCAGAATCTGCATGGATTGGGCAATTCGCTGAAACTTATCGATCATCCGGTGAGTGGCACTTGTGTGTCAGAGCAGACGCTCAATCGGATGCCCGTCATTGATAAGATTGAAAGACGCTCGCCATACCGTTTGAATCGATCACTAAGACGTCGTACGGATCTTTCACTCCGCCATACGCGGGCCCATCCATACCTGGCGACCCTCTTGGCATTGCAGGAACTGATAAACCGATCGCGTCGGGCTTTTCCTCCAGCAAACGGTTAATTTCCCTCGCCGGTACATGGCCCTCGATTGCGTAACCTTGAATTTCCGCGGTGTGGCAGGAGCCGAATCGAACCGGCATACCAAGCCGCTTTCTCGCGTCACTGTTACCTTCGTCAAAACTAGAGACTGAAAAACCGTTGGCTTGCAGGTGAGTAATCCAGTCTTTGCAGCAGACACACGTCGGACTTTTCCAAACGTCAATACGTTTGGACTCCGCAGCGTCCCTGGCGAACCCTGTGAAGCTCAGCGCCAATGCGCCGCAACCCAGTGATCCAACGAGCTTTCGGCGTAGAGGGTTAATCGTCTCTGTTATCTTCATCGTCAATTACATCCAAGGTCATGAAACGTCCAATTTGGGTCACAAGCGGGCTATATCCATGATATTACCCCAATGCCCGCTTCCCGGGGGTAAAGCAGATGCTCTCCATACGGTGAAACTGGAAGCACGCTTATCTGGGCCATATTAGTCCAGTACAGTTTGAACTACAGTCAATGGCGACGTAATTTTATGGTCGGAATTACCGAAGCCGTACCAAACGGCCACAAGCGAACGTCGGTCCCAAGGTATTTCGATATTTAATGGCACCCTTCGATGCGCCTCCATCGATAAGACGATGGTTTCCCATAATCCGAATTTGGCCCAGAAGTTTTATTGCCTGGGCACTCAATTCCAAACTGCAGACACCGTCGGACTTCCTCACCTGCGCGGTCGTAAATTATGATAACTAAACTGCACTGGTTGGAGGTCGAACGGCGAGAGTTGCGAGTCGCCCCAATTATTCGTTCGGCCTAGCCGCCTGCATCTGAACCCCATATCTTTTTGAGTCGCTTATCCCGTCCGCAACTCCAGCGATAAGTTTTGTAGCGAACCGGGCTTTTCTTGTAGAAGTCTTGATGTCCGCTTTCCGCGCCACGAATTGGGTAGAAGGTAGTGGCCTCCAGGATAGGCATGACCACTTTCTGATTAGAGAATCTGTCGATCACTCGTTGTTTCGATTTCTCGGCGAACGCACGTTCTTCATTGTTCGCGACAAAAATAGCGCTGAGATAGCTCGGGCCTTTGTCGCAAAATTGCCCCCTGGCATCGAAGGGATCAATATTGACCCAGAAATGATCCAAAATCCCCTGGTAAGAAACCACAGCGGAATCGTAGGTTATCTCCACTACCTCATAGTGACCCGTGTGGTCACCTCGATATGTCGGGTTTTTGGCCGTCCCGCCCGTAAACCCGGAGATAACATCGCTTACGCCAAGTAACGATTCGAAATCCTTTTCCATACACCAAAAACATCCGCCAGCCAAAACGGCTTTGTCGGCGAAAGCAGCGGGTGTACACAGAATGCTGAGGCAGAATAGTAAATTGATCGTGATAATCTTCATTAGTACTCCAATCCGTAACCAGTTGTCAGTTTATTCCTTTGCCAAATATTTGGTCTAAAATAACCCACAGGCTACCCGTGTATCCAGAAGAACGACCGACGCATTGATCGTTGGCTCGGTAGTCAGAGATGCCATATCTCTTACCGTTAGCACATATGCCCAGCCTTCACGTGGATTGCCGCGCATCGCCGTTGTCGTAACGGCTGAAAAATACGACTCGCTCCAAGTCGCCTAGAGTCAACAACAGCTCAACACCCGCAATGCTGATAAATGCCACAGAGTGCTGCCGTAATTGCTGACGTACTTTCATAGTGAACCAGACACAAAAACCGGTCGAATTGTTACAAGCATATTCAACATTCAGCGTTTTGATCGGCTGCCGACCTGAGAAGGCTGGGTCACGGATACGAACTAGCGGAGCAAGCGATAGCCGTGCTTGTCGCGGCCAAGCCTGAAATCTTAAGAAACCTCGCATAGATATTCACGTCAGGCTTGCGCGTGCCGACATCCCGCTAATAACGAACCGATTGAAATATCATATTTGAGCCAACGGGTGCGCTATCAAAGATAACGTTGTTTGCAGATGCTCGCTGCTGCCTCCACTAACGACATATCATGTCCGTCAGGCAAGATCATTGCAGACAGGCACTAATTCTTCTTATACCCTGTCCTTTGTACGGAACGACTCGCACCAACGAACTTAAATCGGGAGCTCAAAATGGCAGTTTACAGAATCACACGTTTCGCCGCGTCAGATATGGACAAGGTAAGTGAATCTACAGAAAACATGCGTGATGTATTAGCCGGAATCGGTGCCGACTTCATTGACCTAGTTTCATATGGCAATGGCAAAGGTGTAGTGATTGCCAAATATCCAGATCAGGCAACAATGGAAGCTGCTTCTGAAACGGCTAAGAAAGCATTTGCTGACATGATTGAAGCAGGGATAGTTGATGGGGATTCAGTTCATCCACACGTTGGCGAAGTCATTAACTCTTTCTAATGCCAAAAAAGTAAAACCAGCTGTCAATCGCGACGAATCACTATCGCAAAAGCATCAGAAGCAGTTGCTTATACTCTCAAACCAGGTGATTACTGGCGACAGTGTGAGCACTATAGATTGTGGCCGCTGTCACTAATGCCCGCCATTCGAATCGAGGGAATATAGTGAAAGCGAACTCTCGCTAACGGGCTAGTCAATCGAAACTGACGACGGAGGAAACTTCAGTTCGAATTAACTGACCCGCATCCTCGATCCGTGCCCGTGAAGGTGTTAACGGTATGACCTATCTTCCGGCATTAATGAATCGTTGCTGGAACGAAGACGCCATTTGGCTTGGCGGCCAAAATCTTGCGTTGATCTGAATGTCACGAATCCATTCGAATGATCGGCATCTGGTTTACCCGATGCTTGAACGAAACGAATATTCAAGAAATGGATTTGCGTATGCGCTTGTCTGCAAATGGAGAATCGTATGAGGGAATCGATGCGACGATTCAGGCGGCGCGCATCAAAGGAGATGTTCCTCCCCGCCAAATGGGCGAATTCGCGTACCGCTATTACGAGGGAAACGAGGATCAACTTAAATTGCTCTGGGTAATCCGACTACTAGGCGTGACCGCTGCCGATACTGGAATGCCAACAACGGCCGAACGAGAAATCCTCGATATTGGTAAGGGCACGCAGTAGCTGATGCGTGACGGAACTGACAGTGCGCACCTAATGAATCCGATCAACGGAACGGCGTTGTCCAATATATACTGACCCACATGAACGCTCTCGTATTCCACGACGGAGTGTGTAATTACCGATCGTGGTGGCTCAATTGACGAACGCGGTCGCCATTGAAACATTAGCGTGATGATCGCTCAGGGAACGATATAAATTGGGAAGGAGAGTTACTGCACATCCACATTGCGAACACGGGAGGTGCGAAGATGCGCGCGTCCCCGACGGCGATGTGTTTAGCAGGTCACGGAATTGAGGGCGATCGGTATGCGACTGGCACAGGAATCTATTCAAAAATCCCAGACATTCGTGAAATCACGTTAATCGAAATCGAAACACTCGATGCGCTGCAAAGGGACCACGCAATCAATTTGAAACCGGAAGAGCATAGACGTAATCTCACAACACGTGGCGTACCACTCAATCATCTTGTTGGACGACGATTTTCACTAGGCTCTGTCGTGATCGAAGGTGGACGGCTAAATACGCCATGCCGCTATTTGGGGATATTGCTGGAAAAGAAGGTTTTCAAAATTCTGATGCATCGCTCTGGATTAAATTGCAAGATCATCCAGAGCGGCCCAATCGAGGTCGGAATGAAAATCTGTCCGGTAAATGACTAGAAGCTCAACGACTTCAGTTAGCAATCAGAGAGCCGCTCATTAACTGCACAAATACGCGGCCGACGGTCAGAGCAAAATCCGGATTGCCGCAGTTAGGGAAAGTAACGTCAAAATTGCCAAAGTTATCGCGACAATAATGAAGTATTCAGCGAAGAATGCACCGGCAGCGCCCGTTCCCAGATAGAGCCCTAAGATCGGCAAATGGCACGGACAAAGAACAGCCGTCATGACTGCATAGAAGTATCCTTTGCGACTATCATCGTCGGCGCAGGTCGAACAACTCTCATGTCTTATCATTATCTAAGTAGCGTTCTAATTCGTGATTTTCGGAGGACGTACAATGCAGCCAAAATTACGCTGAATGGATTGCTTCGCTGCGCTCGCAATGACGGCCTCATTGACTGCACGTAGTCTCGTTTGCTTGAGCTTGCAATGACGAACTCATCGATAGCACCTAGTCGCACTTCGCTGCGCTCGCTACGACGAACACAGAGCATTCATCCATTTTCGAGAATTCGTAGCCCTATCAATGTGTCGAAAGTGGCAAGATCACCACTATCAATTACGATGAATCATGAACCCGTCAAAAAAAACTGCAAGTTCTGCGTACGCGTCCAGCGGTAGCACGTTTGCGATATGCTGATCAGGACGTACGACAATTATGCAGCCCTGCTCTCGATCGATGCCTCTCGTATCGTAAATGCCTTCGCCGTTATCTAAATCTGTGCAGAACGTTTTTTCATAGTCCCGAAGTTCATACTTTCCTTTTGCGGGCCAGAGAATGGAGGGTAGAGATTCGAATTCGATTTCACGATAGTCGTGTTGAAATACTGTCAGAATCTCGATCACTGCATCAGTGTCGCTCCCGGACGGGGTGTACTTTTGCACCGGAGAATCCACAGAAGTCTCGAGGTACTTAGCCAACTGGTGTATCTCAGATGATTGATCGGTCGGGTTTTTCGAGTTCGCAAAAACAATAATACGCCATCGTCCGTCCGCTTCCATGACGTGCCCTAGCTGGACCGGTCGTGCATCTGCCAGACGGATAACAGGGGAGGAGTGGAAACGCATCCCAATTCGAAATCCTTTGGCCAAGTGTTGGTGCGTCGCCGCAGCTGTAATGATTGATGGGGAATATTCCGTCATTGTTCCCGACACGAATCCATCGTGCTGCAACATATATTTCTGCAATTTAGAACGCTTGTCGCCCTCATTGCCGGCTGTTGATTCCGTTTGAGGTGCCGAAAACATAGTGGCGAGCTTGCGATCGAATTCGATCAATTCATGCGCGACCGCTCGTCGCTCGGCGGAATACGTATGCAATATTCGCGGTGAAGCTTGTCCGCGAAGTACCGATGCCAGTTTCCAGCCCAGGTTAAAACTGTCATGGATGGATACGTTCATGCCCTGTCCCGCTTTCGGGCTATGAGTATGACAAGCGTCTCCGGCGATAAATGCATTTGGAAAATGCGTTTCGCTGTCCTCATCTGAAACGTTGTCAAATTTATCGCAAAGCCGTTGCCCTATTTCATACACTGACCACCAGGTGACTTCTTTCACCTCTAGTGAATAAGGATGAAAAATTCGCTTCACCGCCGCGATCAACTCGTCACTGGTGATGTTTAGTTTAGCAGCACGTTCGCTTTCGTTTAGCTGATCCAGTTCAATATAAAATCGAACCAGATGCCCCCCTTCGCGTGGAATGATCAGGAGGGTGCCTTCGCTTGCCGATTGAATGATGCTTTTAATGCGGATATCAGGAAAATTCGTGACGACCAGCAAATCCATAACACCCCAGGCTTTATTGGCCGAGTCTCCTCGAGTTGGTAAATCCAATGCCTTTCGAACCGCACTTCTCGCCCCATCACATCCCACTACATAGCGGGCTTTGAGCAATTCTTGCTCGCCCTCATGCGCGTGATCGAGTCGTTCGATGCTGACGGTTACGGGGTAATCCGTAGAACTGGCAGTTTCGCTCCGCGAAGATTCCGTTTTTATGTCGAGCAAGCGACGGCAATAGTTCGGTCCCATCTGAGTCGGAGACTTCTGCATGGCGTCGAGCATAAAGTCGTGCACACGTGCTTGGTTCAATACCACATGGGAAAATTCAGAGAATTTATCGCGCCCATCCGTATTTTTACTTATCCGCACAATATTGTTCGGATGATTGGGATCATGCTGCCAAAACGTAATTGCTTTAAGGTAATAAGCCTCACTCATGACTCGTTCGCTAAAGCCGAAGCCATTGAAAATTTCGGACGACCGACCAGATATTCCATCGGCCTGACCGACAAGCAATGGGCCCGCTTTTTGCTCAATAATACGAGTCGAAATATCAGGAAATGCTGCAAGCTGCGTAGCCAGCGTTAGACCAGCAGGGCCACAGCCGACGATTAACACATCAACTTCTGCTGGTAGGTCTACCAACGACGGGGCAGGTTTTTCATGTCCTGTCGCGCTGTGATCCATCGGGTCGCCCGGTTTGAACCCGTTCAGATAATATTGCATTTGAGTGCCTTACTGACGTTGCAGCCGCCGCGGGCATGGACGTTTCGGAGGTGTAGGATTGCCGTTCACTCTAGCGCTCAGTGTAAGTGCCGGATCGCAACACCCTGCCCGGCCTTGCTTCGGTCATTTCGCCATTCAACAAAACGGGCTGACCAGCGACGAGTACATGAATCGCACCTTCTGCGTATTGATGTGGGTTCTCAAACGTAGCCTTGTCGATAACGATGCCCGGATCGAGAACGGCGATGTCCGCTATTGCTCCCGGTGCGATACGACCGCGATCGTGAAGACCGATTCTGTCTGCCGGCAGCATGCTCATCTTGTGAATAGCGGTGTGGAGAGGCAATACGTCTAATTTGCGAACATAGTGTCCGATCACCCGCGCGAACGTCCCATAATTTCGTGGATGCGGGACACG
>Ga0114996_10003817_pt1 | contig 18422 bp, 15 predicted proteins | sample ArcticOcean_MG_C_4_FD_87039 | JGI IMG/M metagenome (GOLD analysis project Ga0114996, IMG submission 87039) | Marine microbial communities from western Arctic Ocean - ArcticOcean_MG_CB4_134 | ecosystem: Environmental > Aquatic > Marine > Oceanic | place: Arctic Ocean: Canada Basin | collected...
CCGTAGCCAATTCCGCTTCGGTCAGCGCCTTGATCGCGGCGCGGTCGAAGCGATAGTACAGGTGGCTGCAATGCCAGCCTTCGCTCGGCGAGATAGAAATTTCAGTGTCAGCGTCGGCGGGGGGGTGTGGTCGGCTCATGCGGCGAAGTGTAACAAATCACCGTGAACCTGTGCAGGGGCCGCTGTATTGCTGGCCGCACGGCGTTATTGAACCGCTGTAACAAAGTCGTCGATCAGCCGTACGAAGACTTCCCGCGTCACTTGGGCCGCGATCACATGCCGCTCGTTGCCCCGGGTGGCCGAGTAGCGACAGAGCCCCAGCGAGCCACCGCGACGCACCAGCAGTTCGTAGTAGCTCGTCTGGCCCTCGTCCTGGTGCGGCGGGTTCGATCTCATTTGCACCGTGCAGCCGTCGGCGTCGATTTCGATGGGGCTGATCGGCTCGAGTAAATACGTCAGCCGCTCGGAAAGACCCTCACTCAACCCGCGCAGTCGCTCCGACGAGGCATCGGCGAGCCGGTCGGTATGCAACGTCATTTGGCTCAACAGACAACCTAGCGGACCGACGCTAAGCAATTCGCACTCCAGCCGCATCGCGTCTGCCTCGATTTGAAAAGCCCTCGTACCGGCAGGCAGGGTTTCTCCGCCGACTAGGGAGTCGAGTGACGTGATTGCTTTTTCTCGCAAGCTCATGACAATCCCCTTTCGCAAGTTCCCTTTCCCAAGTTATCGAAGCGTGGTGATTGCGGTCAGTCAACACGCCTCGGCCAACTGCTCAGTTTCTGTCGCTGTGTGCTCGTCGCCGTCGTAGGACAGGATCGTGCCTTGATCGTCGAGCACAGTCTCGATATGCACCGGCCGCTTCCAAAGTCGCTCTAGATTGACCAGCGTGTCGCGTGCGTAGTCGGTCTTTAGCTCAGTGCCGCCATAATCGTGTTCCAGGAATAGCTCGCCCCGGTTCTTATAGTTGCTGTCGCGCACGGCGATGATCGGTCGGCCCATGTTGGTCAGGCTGCGGAGGAGTTGTTGCTTGATCTTCGGAAAGTCGCGGCTCTCGATCTCGTAGAGGTCCATGTTTTCGTTGTAGCCAAACTGAAACATCTTGTAGCGACGACAGAAGTCGAGGGTGAGAAACGTGTCGATGAACGTCAGGTCGTTGTGGACCCGGCGGACTTCGAATATCTTCTCGCGCCCGGCGCCTTCTCCGGTGTCCCACTCACGTCGAGCGGTCAGGTCATCGCACTGGTCAAAGTCCTTGCCGTGCCGGCCCTTGTTCCAACGATCTTCGATATCGCGGAACAGCTCGATGCCGAGTTTGTAGGGGTTGAGCGACGTCGGGGAACTGGCCATCGTGCCAGAGTGGTGATCGCAATAACTCACCACATCCGCTGCGTCGAGTCCCCGTTGGGTCATGATGGTCGAGTGCCAGTAGCTGGCCCAACCTTCGTTCATGATCTTGGTTTGGCCTTGCGGGGCGAAGTAGTATGCCTCGTCGCGCAATATCGCGAGCACGTCACGCTGCCACGGTTTGAGCGGTGCGTGCTCTAACAGGAACAGCATCACATCTCGCACCGCTCCGCTGGGCCGCTCCGCTTCCTTTTTCTCCGCTTCGCGACGACGCTCCGCCTCGGCCTCGATCACCTCGGGAGGATTGATATAGCCGTCCATGTAATGTTTTGCTTGGAATCGTCCGCCTAAGGTCTCTTGCGTGTCCGCGGCTGCCGAAAAATCGTACTTGCTGGCGGCGTCGTTATCGGTGCGTTGCACGAACGGCGAGTGAATATCGATCAAGTCTTCGATGCTGGAACAGGCATCGATAAACGTTTCGACTTCCTCCACCCCAAACCGATCCATGTAGCGGCGGATTCGATTGCCATGGTTCGCTGTCTGGTCCATCATCTTGCGATTGGTGCGACTGAACCAGTAGTTGTTCTTGAAGAAATCACAATGACCGTAAACATGCGCCATCACCAGCTTCTGGTCGACCAGTCCATTGGGCCGCATCAGATAGGCGTAGCACGGGTCGTTGTTGATGACCATCTCATAGATTTTCTGCAAACCGTACTCGTAACCTTTGGAGAGCCGCTCGTACGCCATACCGAAACGCCAGTGAGGATAACGCGTCGGAAACCCACCGTAGGCCGCGATCGAGTTCAGTTGATCGGCGTCAACCAGTTCAAAAATCGTGGGGAAAAAGTCGAGGCCATAATCCCGCGCGTGGCCCTCCATTTGGCCTTGGATTTCGACCAGATGAGGCGGCAGTGGTTCAAAGTGACGGCATTTCATGGCGACGGTTCTTTGAGTGCAAGTATGCCCGCTGAGTTACTTTCCGGTTCCCAAAAATTTCTTGATTGACTCGTAAATCGCCTGTTTGTCTTCGATCTCAGAGAGAATCATCGTCTCGTGTTCTTCGCCGAACTTGCTTTCCAGCGAACGAATGAAATCGCCGCTGCCGTAGGGGCTCTCGACCTGGCCGTAGCAAAACAGATTCACGGCGGGCAGCAGTTTTTCGCGGAGCAGCGAGAAGCTCTGCTCGTTGTCTTCTCCCCAGTTGTCGCCGTCAGAGAACTGAAATGCGTAGATATTCCACTGCGACCGTGGAAACTCGCGGTCGATGACCTCCGCGCAGACTTTGTAAGCAGAACTGATTCGCGTGCCACCACTCTCGCGAGTGTGATAGAACGTATCGCGATCGACTTGTTTAGCCACGGCATCATGAATGATGTAGCGGATCTCGACGCCTTCGTACTGACTCGCCAGCCATGTGTCGATCCAAAAGGCCTCGGTCCGCACGATCTCCTTTTGGTCGTCAGTCATCGAGCCCGAGACGTCCATCATGTAGATGATCGCGGCGTTGGACTCAGGCTGCGAGACGGTCGTCCACGAGCGGTAACGTCGATCCTCACGATATGGCACAACGATCGGCCGCTGCGGATTGTACTCGCCGCTGGCGATTTGGCGGCGTAGCGCCTGTTTGTAGGTTCGCTTAAAATGCCGCAGCGATTCCGGGCCGGTGCTGCGGATCGAGGTGTAGCGGGTTTTTTCCTGGACGAGGTTGGCGTCGCCCTTCGGTTCGATACGGGGCAGCTCTAGCTCATCGCCAAGAATCTCGGCGAGTTCCTCGAGCGAAACCTCGACCTCCATAATGTGGCCGCCCGGCTCACTGCCGGCTTCGCCTTTGCCATTGCTGGAGTCATTTCCTCGCGCCAGCGGATCGCCGACGTTTCCGTCTCCCTGTCCGACACCGCCGGAGCCGTTCTGGCCAAACTTGAAATGCGGCACATCCAACGACGGAACGGGAATGCTGACCAGATCGCGACCCTTGCGGCCGATCATTTCGCCGTGCGTGACGTACTTCTTCAGATTTTCGCGGATCTTGCCCCGCACAATCTGTTTGAAGCGAGAACGGTCGTTGTCGATCTTCATGACCATGGTGTGGTTCCAGAGTCAGACGTTGTGAATTTCCTGCCTTTCGCGGCCGCGTCCACGCGGCACTCTTGCGAGCGGGCATTCCATCTCATTCAATCATTCATCAGTGGACAACCTCACAGCACGAGTGCCGCGTGGACGCGGCCGCGAAACGAAGGAGGATTATGAATCCTCCTTCACATCGCCGCGGGCGAAAATGCTCGCGACATAATGAAGCACATCGGTGGCGCTTTCCTCGTCGTAGCCGTGATTGCGAATCAATCGACCTTTGACGACGTCGATCTTTTCTTGGGTTTCCTGGTCGACGACGTTCGAGACCAGGCTGGTTAGTTTGATGGTGTCCTTTTGATCTTCAAAAAGCTTGAGTTCAAGCGCCCGATAAAGCCGTTCGTTGGTCTTATAGTCGAATGTCTTGCCGTCGATCGATAGCGCCCCGATATAGTTCATGATCTCGCGGCGGAAATCATCCTTTCGATTGTCGGGAATATCGATCTTCTCTTCGATCGAACGCATCAGCCGTTCGTCCGGATCGTCCGATTGGCCGGTGAAGGGGTTCTTGACCTTCTCGTGCTGGGTGTACGCCTTGACGTTGTCGATGTAATTGCCACACAGACGTTTCAGGGCATCATCGTCGGCGGCAATCGCCCGCTGGACTTCGTTCTTGACGATGTTCTCGTACTCTTCCTTGACCACGCCGAGCAGTTCGCGATATTTCTCTTTCGTCTCTTCGCACGTGATCAGCGAATGGTTTCGCAGGCCCGAGTCCAACTCGTTCAGCACCATAAACGGATTGATATTCGAGGCATCGGCGTGAGAGACCAGCGCGTTGGAAAGCTTGTCTTGCACGTAGCGGGGCGAGATTCCCTGAAGGCCCTCATTGGTCGTCTCTTCTCTTAGCTCCTTGACGTTTTCTTCGCTAAAACCGGGAAGCGTCTTGCCGTTGTAGAGCTTCAGCTTTTGCAGCAACGTCAAGCTGGCGTTTTTCGGTTCTTCCAATCGGGTCAAGACGGCCCACATAGCGGCCATTTCGATCGTGTGCGGTGCGATATGTTTGCCAACGACCGTTTCCGAGTTGTAGTCCTTCTCGTAGATGCGGATTTCTTCGGAGAGTTTCGTGACATACGGGATATCGATCTTCACCGTGCGGTCGCGCAATGCTTCCATGAACTCGTTGTTCTGCAGTCGCCGATATTCCGGCTCATTGGTATGACCGAGAATTACTTCATCGATGTCGTTCTGGGCGAATTTCTTCGGCTTGATCTTATGTTCCTGGCTAGCGCCGAGCAGGTCGTAAAGAAACGCCACGTCGAGCTTCAGTACCTCGACGAACTCGATAATTCCGCGGTTGGCGATGTTGAATTCGCCGTCGAAATTAAAGGCGCGCGGGTCGCTGTCACTGCCATATTCGGCGATCTTGCGATAGTTCAGGTCGCCGGTTAGTTCGGTCGAGTCTTGGTTCTTTTCGTCTTTCGGCTGGAAGGTACCGATCCCCACGCGATCCTTCTCACTAAGAATCAATCGCCGGACACGGACGTCGCCGATCGCACGGGTCCAGTCACCGTCGTGCCGCTTGAGTCGTTCAGAGTACATATGACGGCAGACGGGGCAAAGTTCTCCGTTGATCTCAACGCGGAAGTCGCCGTTGGTGCGACCTTCGTTGAGCCGGTCAGCCACTTCGCTACGGAAGGCTTCCGAGATGATATGCAGCGGCTCTTCGTTCATGGGACACCACTCCATGGTCTCGCTGCCGCCTTCCTCGGTTTGCCAGCCGAGCGCAAAGAGTGCGCCGTCATCCGACGCCGAGTAGCGTTCGAGACCCTGCTTAATCAGTCGGGCAATGGTGCTCTTGCTGCTGCCGACCGGCCCGTGCAGCAGGAGAACGCGTTTCTCGATCCCATAGCCGGCCGCGGCGCTCTTAAAGGCGTTGACCAGATGCTCGAGGGCCGCATCGATGCCGAAAACCGCATCGTGACCGTTGTTCTCAGGATCGGCAAAGAAAAGATAGCGAGTTCGTCGCTCGCGGCCTTCCTCGTATTGCTCGGTGCCGTACGACATGATCATGTCGTAGACGCGCTGAAAGGCATTGCGAGTAATACGGGGACTCTCCTTGACCAGGTCAAGGTACGCTTCGAACGTGCCCTCCCAGTTCTTACGGTGAAACTGGTCGAGGTCCTGACGATCAGAGACCAAGGCAACGATGTCGCGTCCGGCACTCATAACATTCCTCCTCGTACGAAGGGACCGTCCTTGGTGGAAGTTTCCGTGTGGCGAACGACTCCTGCCGCGGAAATGTTCGCTGCCACATTACTGAGTCGCAGTGCGTAACTGGTTTCTTTCTTTTCGTATGGTTCGCTAATTCTCGCTTTCGCTTCGTCAACCGCGCGATGACTTCTCGCTGCTCAGCCTAGTTGGCGGTTGGCGCACCTCAAGATGCGATCGAGGTGCTTGCGAACTGAGTGCGCAGCGGCAACCGTCTGGCAACTAAAGTGCAATCCGACGCAAGCAGCACGCCGAAGCCGTAAACTCAACCGCTTGAAAGAAAATCAACAACCAACAGCGCTTCGGGTGCATGCGCCAGGAGAAAAGTTGAAAAAGAACGTTGGTGTCTCATCCGGTTGGCAAGAGTCGAAAAGTGAAAGTCGACGTCACTCGATCCGTGGCCGACGTTTTTGCCTGCCGTCCCTTGCCTAGCGTCTCACCTTCCTTCTACTTTAAGTATTGGTACAAATTACAGATGGGGCAACATGAACTGACAGAAAAACCTTCGCCCAGCGTGCCACATCATTGGGGCGGAATTGCGGCAAGACGTTACAGCACAACGAGTTGCATGGCGTGCGGTCCCTCTGACGGAGGGCTGTAAGGATCGCAGATGTTCTTTGCATTGCAACGAAAGGAGACGCCTGACAGTTGGCCGACGACGGCAATGCTGGCACCGAAACGTTTGGCCGGAGCGCCGCCTGTTTCAGGCAGATCGAAAACCTGCCCACGATTAGTCGTCGCCTAACAGCCGTGCCACACTGTCGACCAAACGATCCATCCCGAACGGCTTGCGGATGTAATCATCAACGCCCAGCATTTCGGCATATGCCTTGTGGCGACTTCCCTCGTTGGCCGTGATCATGATCACCCGCACTGGCACCGGGCGACTGCGGCGGAGTTTCTCCAGCACCAGAAATCCGCTCCGTTTGGGCATCATCATGTCGAGGATCACCAGATCGGGATCTTCTCGTTCGGCCAAGGCCAGGCCTTGGTTGCCGTCGCGCGCAACAAGAACCTTGTAGCCCTTCGCCTCGAGCGTATAACGCAGCGATTCGATGATCTCATAGTCGTCGTCGACCAAGAGAATGCGTTTGATCTGAGTGCTGCTGTCGGTTTCGGCCATGGGAATGGAACCTTCGAGGGTCGAGGGAATGCTTTCTCCAGCGGCTGGCGCAAGATTGTAACTTATCGGCTCTCTCGTAGCGGTTCAAGTCCTCCTAGCACAAGGGAATCGATGTCGCCACGCTTGACGCCATCCGTAGTTGGCCGACAATAGGGCCGTGAACTCTCTCGATTTGAAAAACAAGGTATTAGTAATCATCGGCGGTACCACCGGATTGGGGCGGTCCGCTGCGCGAGCCTGTGTGGCGGCCGGCGGGCGAGTCGTCGTGGTTGCTCGAAATGCCGAGAATCTAGCGACTATTGGTGAGGAACTAGGCGATTCGGGCGCGGTGGTCAAGGGGGACGCCACGCATCCCGAAACGGCCCCTCGAGCGATTGCCGAAGCGGTCACGACGTTCGGCGGTTTCGACGGACTCTATCACATTGCCGGCGGCAGTGGACGCTCACGCGGCGATGGACCACTGGACGAGATCAGCGACGAGGGGTGGCGGTACACGGTCGAATTGAACCTCGATTCGTTGTTCTATTCCAACCGTGCGGCCGTGCGGCAGTTTCTTCAGCAAAAGACCGGCGGTAGCATTTTGAATATGGGCAGCGTGCTGGGGTCTTCGCCATCGCCCGACCACTTCGCCACCCATGCCTATGCGACCACCAAGGCGGCGGTCGTAGGGCTCACCAAGTCCGCGGCGGCGTACTACGCTCCGCGAGATATACGCTTCAATGTGATTGCGCCGGCATTGGTTGATACGCCCTTGGCTGCCAGGGCAGCAGACAACAGCACGATCATGGACTACATCGCGCACAAACAGCCGCTCGATGGCGGTCGGATCGGTCGGCCCGAGGATCTCGACGCGGCGGTGGTTTATTTTCTTTCGGATTCATCTCGCTTTGCCACCGGTCAGGTGTTGGCCGTCGATGGTGGTTGGATGATCAGCGAAGGCCAGCCGCGCAGTTCGTAACGAAGAAACGCAGATCGAAAGACAGAGTCCATGACGTCACCCACTGAGCAATATCTCGAAGGCTGCCAACGTCTGATCGACGTGGTGGGTTCGCAGCAGTCGCAGATTGGGCAGGCGGCTGAATGGTTCGCGGAATCGATTCTCGCCGGGCGCATGGTGCATCTGTTTGGCGCAGGGCACAGCCGAATACTCGCCGAAGAGATGTGGCCTCGATACGGATCGTTTCCCGGCTTTCATCCGATCGTTGAACTGTCGCTGACCTTTCACAACGCGGTCGTCGGCGCCAATGGCCAGCGTCAGGCGATGTTTCTCGAGAAAACGAGCGGGCTGGCCGAGCAGATCGTTCGTAATTTCGACCTGTCGAGCGACGACTCGGCGTTAGTCGCGTCGACGAGTGGGGCCAACGCCGTGCCGATCGAAATGGCGCAGCAATTTCAACAACGCGGCATGCGGGTTGTCGCAATCATTAGCAAGCAGCATAGTGCCACGAGCACGAGCACTCAGCCGCAGGGACTGATGCTGTCCGACTGCGCTGATTTGGTCCTCGACAACGGTGCCCCCGAAGGCGATGCGACGGTCCATGTCGAGGGTTTGTCCACGCCGGTGGCGCCGCTCTCGACCGTGGGCGGGTGTATGTTGATCACTGCGATCAAGGCCGAGACCGCCGCACGGCTGACCGCCGCCGGTTCGCCGCCCGACGTGCTGACGGCCGCTTCGCTCGTGGGGGTCGAGGAGTCGGCTCGACTGTTTAATGCGGGCTACGATGAACACGCCCGACGTGTAGCAAAGCTTTACGAAAACCTGGGCGCGTCGCCGAGCGCAAATGAGGAACCATCATGAAATCTCGACCGCTACGAACCACCGTGATCGGCAGCTATCCTTTTCCCGGCTGGTTGGAGTTCGCTTCGGCGCATCTCGATCAGTTTGGCGCGACCGAAATTGCCGAGATGCAAGACGATGCCGTGATCGCCGCGATCCACGACCAGGTCTCTTCGGGGCTGGACGTCATCACCGATGGCGAGCAGACCCGATTCGACTTTAATCTCTCGTTCTATGGGTACATCGAAGGCATTCAAATGGAGGCCGCCTCTCCCCGGCGTTACGGTCCGCCGGCTCACGATCAGCGCGGCAAACATGAAATCGTTGGCCCGCTTCAGGCCCCGCGAGGTTTGGGGGCCGTTGAGGAATTCGAGCGACTTACGCGACTTGCCCCGTCGGGCCCAGTGCTCAAGGCGAGCGTTCCGGGCCCTTATACACTGGCTGGCCGGCTGCTGCCGAATAACCAATACAAGGATCGTTTCGAGATCACCGAGGCGCTTCTGCCGATGGTCCGCGACGAGTTAACGAAGCTGGTTGATGCCGGCTGTACCGAACTGACCGTCGACGAGCCATCGATGAGTTGCTATGCCCATAAGCTTGACCAGCGGCAGTTGGTTGACATTTTCAATCGCACGGTCGAGCCGGTCGTTGGGCGGTGCCGGTTGTCGACGCATCTTTGTTTTGGAAATTTCAAAGGTCACGCGGTCGGCCTGCGGCGATATGCGCCGATGTTTCCCGCTTTTCTTGATTTTTCGGTCGACGAGATTCACGTCGAGATGGCGAGTCGTGAGTTCGCGGAACTTGAAGTATTGAAGCCGATCACCGAACGGACCGATGTCGCGGTGGGGATCATCGACGTCAAGAGCTACTATATCGAGACCGTTGACGATATCGCCGAGCGGGTGAAAATGTGCTTGCAGCACGCGCCGGCCGATCGGCTGTCGTTTGCTCCCGACTGTGGGCTCAGTCAGACGGCCCGCTGGGCGGCGAAAGAGAAATTGTGCAATATGGTTTCGGGAGTACGAAAGGTTCGCGAGGAACTGGGTCTATGATCAAGCCAAATCTCAAGGACGATGCTTTGTTGGCCGACATTGCGGCGGCGCGGAGTGATCGCGATAATTTTCACATTTGGTGGCTCGGCCAAAGTGGCTTTCTTGTGCAGTGGCAAGGCCGGCATCTGCTATTTGATCCGTATCTGTCTGACTCGTTGACTCGCAAGTACGCAGAGACCGAGAAGCCGCATGTGCGGATGACACAACGAGCGATCGACCCGGCACGTCTCGATTTTATCGACGTGGTCACTTCGAGTCACAACCACACCGATCACCTGGACGCCGAGACGCTCGGGCCGTTGCTCAAGGCGAATCCGAATCTCACGGTGGTGGTACCGGAGGCGAACCGGCAGTTTGCCGCGGACCGGCTTCAAGTTGCCCCAGATCGATTGGTGGGTGCCGACGACGGCAAGTGTGTCGACTGTGGCGACTTCCAGCTTCACGGCGTTCCGGCCGCGCACGAAACGGTCGACCGCGACGCTCAGGGCCGCTGCCAATTCATGGGGTTCGTCGCCAGATTCGGGCCGTGGTCGGTCTATCACAGCGGCGATACCGTGGTGTTCGACGGGCTTGCCGATCGGGTTCGGCCGTTTTCGGTCGACGTCGCACTGGTGCCGATCAACGGGCGGGCGCCAGAACGAAAAGTCGCCGGCAACATGTGGGGACGTGAAGCGGCGCGTCTGGCACGGGGAATGGGGGCCAAGGTGGCGATCCCTTGTCACTACGATATGTTCGAGTTCAACACCGCAACGCCGGTTGAATTTACCGCGGCCGCACAAAAGGTCGGGCAGGGATGGTGTATTTTGCAGTGCGGCGAACGGTGGAGCAGTTCGCGGGAGTAGGATCGTGTTCGCTGGTTCAGTCGTTGGTCAACACATACTTGCCGAATTGCGGCGATGTCTCCATCAGGTTCAGCGCTTCATTGCCTTCGGACAGCGGCAGGACTCGATCAATGACCGGTCGAATATCGTACCGGTTTGCTAGCTTGAGCATGGCGGCGAAATCCTCGGGCGAGCCCATCGTGGTGCCTTGGAGGCGAAGCTGCTTCCAAAACAGCTTGAAGAGATCAACGCTCTCCGGCGGGCCGGCGGTCGAGCCATAGTTGACGATCCGGCCGCCAGGCGCGGCGAGACTAAGTAGCGACGCATAGCCGGTGCCACCGGCGCTGTCGATAATCAAATCGGGGGCACCCGCATGTTTTGACATCTCTCGCCACCAGTCATCATTTTGGTAATTGAATCCGCCGACCGCTCCCAGTTGGACTGCCCGATCGATTTTCTTTGCTGACGAGGAAGTGACCCAAACTTTCGCCCCGATGGCGACGCCAAACTGCAGCGCGAAGGTCGCCACGCCGCCGCCGATTCCGCTGACGAGCATCGTCTGGCCGGACTGAAGTTCTCCTTGCGAAAATACGGCTCGATAGGCGGTCACACCAGCCAGCGGCAGTGCGGCCGCTTCGTGCCAGTCAAGGTGTGCCGGCTTTTCGTGGAGTTGCGATGCGGGGACGGCAACCTCGGTCGCAAAGGTGCCGTCGCGCGGCAGTCCAAGTATGGCGAAGTCGCGTCCCTGCACCGTCGGCTCATTGCCCCAATCGAAACCTGGGTTGATGACCACTTCGCGTCCTTGCCAGGCAGAGTCCACTCCCTCGCCGTAGCGCGATACCACCCCGGCACCATCTGAGCCGAGTACGACGGGCGGCTCGATGCCGGGATACATCCCCTGTGTGATCCAATAGTCGCGGCGATTCAGTGCAGCCGCTTTGATCTGCACGACGACTTCGCCGGCGACCGGCTCTAAGTCAGGACGCTCTTCAATCTCGAGCGGCGCTTTGATCTGCTTTAGTGTCAGGGCTTTCATCGTGTATCAGTCCGCCTTAGGGTGAATTATCATGGCCCGATGCGATGCGTGATTATAGGATGGTTACGGCTGCTTGAGCAGTTCCTCCACGGTCCAGTACTCGGTTCGCTCAGGCGCCGATGCGCGAACTTCGGCAACGGTCTCTGGGGATATCGGCCCGCTTGAATTTCCGAAGCGATGGCGAACTTCGCTAAGAAGTTCGGCGATCTGGGTGTCGCTGAGTATTTGGCCGAAGCCGAGCATCTCGCGGCGATAGGTCACATGATCGACTTCGATCGGACCGCGCAGGCCGTGTAGCACAATGCGGATCAAGCGCTGCTCTGACCCAGCAACCCAAGGTGAGCCAGCCAACGGCGGCCCTCCCCCATCGCGTCCGCGGCCATCGGATAGATGACAGGCGGAACAATAACTCTCGAACAGCCGACCGCCTTGCGTGAGCGGTGTCTTGTCCGCAATCGGGATTTTCTGGCGATCACTGTCGCATCCGCACAACAACAGGCCGACTGCGAAGAGCATCGCTGGGAGGTTGCCGATTGTTCTGGGAAATGTTCGCATGTGGACGCTCAACGAGAAAATTTGTTACTCAGGTTGTCCGAAGCCACCGCCGCCGGGGGTTTCTAGGCGGAGAATATCTCCCGCGTGGACAACGAACTGCGCGATGCCAGACAAGTCCTCGACCGTGCCACTGGCGCGGCGAAGTTGGTTGCGGCCAATCTCGCCGGGCGCTCCGCCTTGCTGGCCGTAGGGCGCGTACGGGCCACGTCGCTGAGAGAGGATCGACACCTGCAGATCACTTAGGAATTCGAGTTCGCGAATCACTCCATCGCCGCCACATTGCTTGCCTTTTCCGCCCGAGCCACGTCGGATTGCGAACTGGCGAACCCGGAGCGGATAACGCCGCTCGATCACTTCGGGATCGGTCAGGCGGGTGTTTGTCATGTGAGTTTGCACGGCATCAGCGCCGGGTGCATCCGGCGTCGCGCCGCTGCCGCCGCAGATCGTCTCGTAATAGCCGAACGAATCGTCGCCGATCAGTAAATTGTTCATCGTCCCCTGACTGGCAGCGGCGACGCCGAGTGCTCCCAGAATCGTATCGACGATCCGCTGCGATGTTTCGACGTTGCCGCCCACCACCGCGGCACACTTTCGCGGATCGTCATTCGCCGGCGGATTGAGCAGACACTCGGGCAGTTCGATCTGCACCGGCGCGAGCACGCCTTGATTGAGCGGGATCTCTTCGTCGATCAGACATCGCAGGCAATACATCACCGCGGCGGTTACGATCGCACGATTGGCGTTCAGATTGCCCGACAGCACTGGCCCGGTGCCGGCGAAGTCAAACGTTGCGGCGTCGCCCTCGACCGTGATTGCAACCGTGATCGGTGAATCATCGTCGAGATGATCAACCCAGGTGTGCCGGCCATCGGGCAGCTTTGCCAAGGCGGCTCGCATTTTTCGCTCTGCGGCGTCCTGAATGTGTCGCATGTAGGCAAGCGTTACCGGCAGAGAATATCTCTTTACTAACGCGGTAAGATCTCGCGCCCCGTGTTGGTTCGCGGCTACCTGAGCAGTCACGTCGGCCAGATTGTCCTCGATGCTTCGCGAAGGATATTCGGCGGAGGCAAGTAGCTTGCCAAGCTGGTCAATACGCGATTGACCGGCATCGACCAGCTTGAAATCGCGAATCAAAACGCCTTCCTCGGCCAGGCAAGTCGCTTCTGGCGGCATCGAACCGGGCCGCGTGCCGCCGATCTCGGCGTGATGGGCCCGACTGGCGGTGAGAAACAGCAAATCGCCGCTCGTGTCGTCATGCACCGGCGTGACCACCGTTATGTCGGGCAGATGCGAACCGCCGCGATACGGATCATTGGTCACAATCACGTCGCCCGGTCTCAGGTCAGGATTGTCGGCCAGCACATATCTGACCGTCTCGCCCATCGCCCCCAGGTGCACCGGGATATGCGGGGCGTTGACGACCAATTCGCCGGCCGCCGTGAAGATCGCGCAGCTAAAATCGAGCCGCTCCTTGACGTTCACGCTCAGTGCGGTGTTGCGGAGCGTGATGCCCATCTGTTCGGCAATCGCTGCGAAGAGATTGTTGAAGATTTCGAGCATCACCGGGTCGGCGTCGGTGGCGATCTGGTCGCTCTGCTGCTGCCCGCTGTCGGTGAGCAGCAGTTCGCCGCCGCTGAGCACCTCGGCCCGCCAGTGCGGATCGACGATCGTGGTGCTTCGGGGCTCGTGAATCACGGCGGGCCCGGCAACGAGGTCACCGGGCTGTAGAGACTCGCGGTCGAAGACGCCGGCCTGATGTGCGGTCGCATCGAAAAACAGTTCGGTCGTAGCCGACGGTTCTCTCGCTGTAGTATCCACTGAATTTGAGGTCGGCAGTTTTGTCTCGCTCCGCCCGATGGCTTCGACCCGGGCAGCGACGATCTCTAGTGGTCGGTCGGTATGCACATAGCCGTAAAGCCGGCGGTGCTCGGCCTCGTAGGCCTGTCGATAATCACCGCCGCCGGGCCGCGGAATCGTCAGCGTGGTGTCTTGTCCCTGATAACGCAGGTCAAGCGAATGCGTCGTTTCGATGCGATCGGACGACACGCCTTCGGCCGCGACCTCTTGGCGGGCTTCGACGTCGAGTTGGGCAATGATTAGTTCCACGTCAGCCAGAGTTTCGACAGTGCATGCGCGGTAAACGCCCGCCGCACGATGCCGTAGGACGTCAGCCAGTCCAATGCCGTAGGCGCTGAGGATGCCGGCGTCCTGATGGTTGAGTATGCGCACGATCCCCAACTCGCGCGCCACGGCGCACGCATGCTGGGCAGCAGCGCCGCCAAAGGCAACCATCACATAGTCGCGCGGATCACACCCTTTGGCGACCGAGATGGAGCGAATCGCGCGGACCATATTCGCGTTGGCAATCCGCAGGAAGCCATCGGCCAACTCGATCGGCGTATAGCGAGTGCCTGTGCCGACGGCGATTTCTTCGCATGACTCGCTCAGCCGACGCTCGACGGCCGCGTGATCGAGCGGAAAGGGGAACCGATCGGGCAAGATCTTGCCGAGAAAAAAGTTCAAATCGGTCACCGCGAGCGGTCCGCCGCGACCATAACATGCCGGTCCAGGATCAGCCCCGGCGCTATCGGGCCCGACGGCCAGCTTCACGCCGTCAAACCAACATATGGATCCGCCGCCTGCCGCAACGGTTTCGATTGCCATCATCGGGGCGACGATTCGCACGCCGGCCTTTTCGGTTTCGTGTTCCAACTCGAATCGCCCATCAAACCGTGACACGTCGGTGCTCGTGCCACCCATGTCGAAGCCGATCGCCGCCGTAAATCCAGCCGCCTGGGCAACTCGCGAAAACCCGACGACTCCGCCAGCGGGCCCGGAAAGGATGCTGTCCTTGCCAACAAAGTGATCCGCCGCAACCAACCCGCCGGCCGAAGTGAGAATCCGCACATCGCTGCCAACGAGCAGACGCCGCAGTGATTCAACATAGGCCCGCAGGACGGGATTGAGATAAGCGTCCACGACGGTCGTATCACCGCGCGAGACGATCTTCACCAACGGAGCCACCTGATGGCTAAGGCTCACCTCGTCGAATCCGACCTCTCGGGCGATCTCGCCGACCAGCAGTTCGTGAGCCGGGTGCTCAGAGGCGTGCAGCAGGCATACCGCTAGTGACTCGACGCCGCGATGTTTGAGTTCTTCAAGTTTCCGGCGGACCGAGTTTCGGTCGGGTGTCGCCAGAACGTCGCCGGCTGAGGTGATCCGCTCGTCGATCTCGATCGATTCCACAAAAAGTGGTGACGGTCTGTGGATGGCCAACTCGAACAGCTTTGGCCGGTTCTGGTAGCCGATACGCAAGATGTCGCCGAATCCCTTGGTGGTTACCAGCGCCGTCTTGGCGCCGCTCCGGGTGAGCAGGGCGTTGGTGCCGCGAGTCGTTCCGAGCCGCACGTCGACCGGCGGAATTGCTTCGTGCAGGCGAAGGCCCAACAGATAGCGAATTGCCAGCACCGGCGCCTCTTCGCAGCAACTGAGTTCGTAACTGGTTTGGCCGTGCCGTTCGATTTCGATCGGTGACGCGAGTCTCAGCGTGCCAGTCGGTGAATCGAATGCTGCTACCTCGGACTTAGCAACCGTGTTTCCGGTTGAGTCGAGGAACTGTAGCCTGTAGCCTTCCCAGAATCCCGGCGGATCGTTCTGGCGCATTGGGTCGATGATTTCGGCGTCGGTTGACTCTACGGCGGCACTTCCCTTCGTCACGCCCGAGCTGAGCACTTTGTGCCGCAACAGCATGCCATCGGGCCGCCGGGCAAACACATCGGTGAACGTGCCGCCGACGTCGATCCAGAATTGCCATCGAGGCTCTGCCATCGTTCACCGCTTTACCGTTCGGCCGCTAAGATCGCCGCCAAACCTTCGCGATAGGAAGGATACTGGAGCGTCGGTGACAGATCAGCCATCAGTCGCCGATTAGAGATTCGCTTGTCGGAGACTGCACGCAAGGCCGCTGGCGAGTCGGGCGGCGGAGTGACGAAAGTTGGTGCCGGTGCGTCGAGCAGTCGGGCGACCTCGCGGTAATAATCGCCGCGATTGACCGATTGCCCATCGGAAACAGTGTAAAGAGCCGGTGGCGTCGCGCTGGATTCGGCCAGAAGAACGATTCGTGCTGCGTCATCCACATGAATCAGATTGACGTGACCCTCCTGTGGAGCATCGATCGCGTCGCCGCCAGTGATTTCTCGTTGGCGAGGAACTCGTCCGGGACCATAGATGCCGGCAAGGCGAAGGACGACTGATTTCTGTCCAAGGGGATGGCTGCCTAACAGCGTTTCCGCAGCAAGACACGCCCGACCACCGGCGCGGAGCGGTTCACAAGGCGACTGCTCGTCGACCCAACCGCCGTTATTTTGGCCGTAGACACCAGTCGAACTAATGTAGATCACCCGCTCGACACTTGGCGATAGCGCCGAAAGTAGATTTCGCAATCCCTCGACATAAACATCTTCGATCGATGGCGCGGCGCGGCGATCATAACCCACCGCAATCAAGACGGTATCGGCCTGCGGGAGATCGGCGAGCGTGTCAGGTCGGGTGACGTCGCCGACGATCGGCGTGATGCCGTCGCGGCGAAGTTCGTCCGCTCGCGCGACGGAGCGTGTAAGCGCCGTTACCGACTCTCCGGCGTCAAGCCATCGCTGGGCAACGCGATAGCCCAGATATCCGCAGCCGATGATTAGTTTGGGCATGTGATTTGGGGCGCTAGTCGTCGAGACCGCGCGGGGGTTCGATGCCACGAGTGCGAGATTCAAGATACCCGGCCAGCATAATCTGGGCGGCCAACTGGTCGCGTCGGGCCTTACGACGTTTCTTGGTCAGGCCCGCACCGAGCAATGCCTGTTCCGCTTGCGAGGTGGTAAATCGCTCGTCGAACATCGCCACTTCCAGACCCGTTAGCTGCCCCAACCAGTCAGCGAACTGCCGTGCCTCGTATGATTTCTGGCTCTCCTCGCCACTCAGATGCACCGGCAGCCCGACGACGAAGCCAATGAGTTGCTCTTCTTTGGCGAGCCGTCCAAAATACCCTTGGTCCGCGATCTCGTCGCCTCGGGTGTAGGTCTCGAGCGGCGAAGCGATGCTGATTTCTAGATCGGCCAGCGCCACGCCGATACGTACCGTGCCGTAGTCAATTCCCGCAACTCGGCCTTCCGCGGCATCCTTAAGACGTTCCAAGAACCACGACCTCGACTAGCAATCAAAGTGAGCGAGCTTTCTGCGGAACAACGATGCCCGCATTCGCGTATTCCCTCTTCTACTTGCTGTCGGCCTTGGCTGCAATCGGCTGTCGGCGGGCATCGGAGATGAAATGGCCCTGTGCGAGGAATCGCAGCGTGTAACGCCGCACCGTCGGATCATCCATGATGATGGTGTGTCGCACCGGCACCACCGCAAAGTCGCGCGCCCCAGGCAGTCGTGTCTCTTCGACGCGCACCACGAGATCGTCGTCGCCCGGTAGCAAGGGATTGCCTCCCACATCGTTTTTGAAACCACCGGCAATTACCGCGAACTGACATGTGGGGGTGGCGAGATGTTTTTCTAGCTTCTTCCAATCACTGCCGAGCTGTTTGCCGGACTGACCAGCGAACAATTCAAACGCGCGGTTCTGGCCATACTTCTTTGCCAAAAGCGGCGCGTTGTTGGGCGGGCCGAGCATCACGATTCGCTTAATCCGTGGATCGGGCCGACGATTGCGAACTTTGTCGGTCTGATCGGCCAAATAGTGCCGCACCACCAAATTACCCAGGCTGTGCCCGACGAAGTGGATCTCCTCGACCCCGTCTAGGTGCTGCATAACGCTGGCCAGCGCTCGGGCGTGGTCTCCGACGCCGGCACGCAACGACGCATAGGTAAAGTTGATTACGTGATACTTCCCCTGCTCGCGCAGATGTTTGGCCATCTTTGCCATCGCGGAGCTATTGCGACCGAGGCCGTGCAGGCAAATCACCAGCTTGCCCTTCATCGCCGGAAGCTTCTTTTCTTTTCGGATGGCCTCCAATGCCGTCACACATTGGCCGTAGGTTCCCCAGGCGTGCCGCACGTTGCTGCCGTCCAACAACCGGCAATGACCGGTGAACGAGTTTTTCTGGATATGCCAACCATGAAAGAAACGCAGGTCAGTCCAGAATTGTTTCCCGCCCAATGTTTGCGTCTTTACGTTGGCCAGCGCGCCGGCAGCTTCCTCGGATTCGGCCCGTTCTTGCCGACCGAACAGTCCGGCGAGGATCATCACAGACGTAAAGAAGGTTCTTCGTCGCATAATGAATAATACTCCTCGCCTGGTGCAGCTGTTTCAACGAAATATTGGCTGTACGTCTCGCATGGGGAAGCCACGAAAAAACCCGCCACGGGCGGCCAC
>Ga0114996_10003818_pt1 | contig 18421 bp, 11 predicted proteins | sample ArcticOcean_MG_C_4_FD_87039 | JGI IMG/M metagenome (GOLD analysis project Ga0114996, IMG submission 87039) | Marine microbial communities from western Arctic Ocean - ArcticOcean_MG_CB4_134 | ecosystem: Environmental > Aquatic > Marine > Oceanic | place: Arctic Ocean: Canada Basin | collected...
CTGATGTAGGATACCAATCACATACTGAAGTATTGTCTGTACTATTAAAATCTTCTCTTGAGTCTATTCCTCGTCTATATTTTATTGTATTAACTGAACCAGTACCACCAGTAACAAATTTTACATGATAAATTGATGGTTTTGTAGTTGATAAATAAGTAGAATTATTTACAAGTAGATCATTTCTTTGTGCAATTGGAATTTTTTGAGTTACATCTCCATCCAAATATTTTATAGTTTTTACTCTTATTCTAGAAGGATTTTTAATATTTTCATCTGTAGCTACAGTACCAAAAAATGTTCCTATTTTATTACCGCTATTAGAAGTTATTTTTTCACCTGGATCAAAAAAATCAGTAATTGCATTCGTTGTAGCAAGTTCATCAGGATCTGCATTTAAATTTAAAATTTGAATAGAGTTTTCAGTAAAATTTTCAGTTAATGGTTCTGCAACTGATATTTTTGGAATAGCTTCATAACCACTCCCAGATGCAGTTGATTCTACAGTAGAAACGTGTCCTGCATCTAATTTTGAAAATCCAAATGCATCAATTAATCTGTCCTCACTATTTGCTGTCGCATCACCGCTTAGTTCATATGCAAGATCATCAAATTGAACTGTAGTAAAATTACCTATTATATCTTCGTTTGTTGAAAATGTAAAGGAATCAATTACATCTTTAATTTTTCCAGCAAATCCTGTTCCCAATGTAGCAAAATTATTTACTGATAATTCTTTATTTTCAAGATATCCATCTCCGCCATCAAATACAGTAAAACTAGTTAATGCTCCAGATCCAATATCTGTTATTTTTGCTTTTGCTTCAACACCCCCTCCACCAGAAAATGAAAGTTTATCATCTATTTTATAATCAGAACCAGAATTATCAATAGTAATTTCAGATATCAATCCCTGTGCTATTCCACTACCAGATACTTCATCAACCTCATTTGAATCAATTGATTCTCCTACAATAAATATTCCTTCAATATTTGTTAAAAATAATTCTGTTATATCAAAAATTCCAGCCGCAAATTGTTCAATACGATTTACAATTCCAGTTGCACCTGATTGTTTTCCTGTAACAGAATGGCTTTCGAATGATGATACAGGATCATCAGTAATAATTCTGACAGATTGATCTTGTTGCCAATTACCGGAAGATGGTTTAAGTAAATCTATTTTTGGGGTATAATAATTAAGATTTTGTATATTATATAACGATTTAAATAAAAAATCATATGAAGTACTTGTTCCTTTTGCTCTGTAAATATCAGATACATGTTTTATTAGAAGTGATTTATCTGCACTTAAATTTAATGGAAAATTTGTCAAAAATTCTCCACTAAAACTATTCAATATAGATGATGTAGTACTATCAATATCTCTTGATTTTAATAATGTTCTTGATGCAAAAAGAGGATTTTTTTGAAAACTAACTACAGTACCAAGTGTACGATTATTTGTGCCTTTTATTAATTCACCTACTTCAAAATCTGTTTTTGTTACTCCAGTTACATAGATTTTACTCGATGCTGTATTTGTATTTCTATCAACAGTACCAGTTGCGCCTGAAGATACTCCTGTTATAATTTCATCTTTTTCATAAGCACTTTTATTTGTTCTATCACTTTCCAATAAAAGCTCTGATCCTGTTTCTAAAACAAGACCCCCCTGTTCACTTTCTAACACAACATAATACTCATCTTGAGCCACATCTGAAATCGTTAATTCATGCGATTCCATCCATTTATAATAAAATTTTAAAAATTCAACAAAATTTATTCCATCAGTTTTATAAAATTCTGGTAATTGACTCTCAATTAAATGCGATATCTTATTTGATAATTTTATATTTTCTGTATCTTTTAACCAAGTATATTCTGACATTTTAATAATTTACTTTTGCTGTTTGAGATGTTGCGGTTTCGCTTGTTGTAACTTGATCTTGTTTGGTAACTAATGAAGTATCATTCATTTTTAAATTAATATCGCTTTCTTGAATTGTAATCAATTGTTCTCTCAAAGATAAAATATCATTCAAAACAGGTATAACTGTTATGCTAATTTCATTACCTTCATATGAAGCAGGATCAAAAGAATTTAACATTACTTTTCCGGTTACATAATTAACAGAACCAGCATTTTCTCTAACTGTCCATTCTTTTCCTTCATTATCTGTTCTATAAACTTTTAACACACCATCCTCATCTTTTATTTTACAATCTTGTTGTAAAATATCTTTCTCATCATTTATAGAAAATACAGTAGAATGCAGGATAGCGGCATGGCCTGAATGAGGATGACTAATTGCATTATTAAATCTTAGAGTATAAGATAATTTTGAATTTAATAATGGTATAAATATTTTTTTCAATCTAATAGCACTATCGTTACCTAAAATAGAAGAATCAGTTTCATCAATTCTTGTTTGTAGTTTTGACAATCTAAATGTTTGTTCAAATTTATAAAGGTCTTCAGAAACATATGAATTTATAGAATTTATAATCTTACTTCTTAATATTTGTGAAGTTTTTGTTGTTTTTCGTGAATCAAAATTAACCGTTGATGTTAATAAGACATAAATGTAATCAAGATCAACAAATTCAGGTGTTATAGATGCAACATTATATTTTTTAAGAATATTATCCTTAATGTTCATTTTTACTGAATCTGTTACATAAAGTCCTGATTTAGGTTTTACTCCTATAAAAACTTTTCCATATTCTGGAGGATCTGCTTCTTCTCCACCATATACAACTATTGATTCCGCTAATGGATAATCTCTTAAAATTATTCTTTTATAGTCATCTTTTGTTACCGCTCGATTCTGTGTATTATAGTGTCTGGGAGCATTAAATCTTATAGAATTAATAGTTTCTTCATCTGAACCGCCTTCTGCTTTACTATTAGTTGAAAGACTGGCAGTTGAATATCCTCCAACAGTTGTTGCAACTGTAAAATTATTTGCACCATTTCCTAAAACACCGTCAGAAATATTATAATCCATAATAACAATATTTCCAGTTTTTAATTTTCTTCCTAAAACTCCATCTCCAAATTTTATTTCTGTCTTAAAATCTGATCCCTCTTCTATAAAAAATACATTTGATGTTGAATTGACTTCAAGTAGATCAGTTGCCTGAGTATAAGGAGACAAGTCTGTAGTAAAAGAATTTTCTTTAATAGAAACTGTAACTGTTGAATGATCAACTCCTCTATTAGGAATAGTAAATCTTTGTGAAGAATCTTTTGTATTAGCAGTATATCTATAAGTTAAAGGATCTCCTTGAATTAATGAAACATTTGAAATTGTTACTGTTGAATTATCAGAATTCGTAGTTGTCGAATATGATTTATCAGTAAGAAAAGTATAATTAACTCCGTCTATAACAGAATTAAATAATGTATTTTTTGCTACAGTAATATTTGCAGGAGCATCATTAGGTGTTACTGATATGTTTACATTTGCTTTTGCACCTGTTCTTGATTTTGGAGTATATCCCACCAATTTAGACAAAGATATTATAGCATTTCTAGTAGTTGCTGAATCAATAAACATTTCATTTGCTACCATGTTTAAATAAAAAGCGTTATAATGAGTATTATATGCTAAAACATCTAATAGTTGAGTAATAACAGAACCATCTGAAGTATAGTCTCTAAAAATATCTTGTTCTTTAAGAAAACTTTTAAAATTAGTTTTTATTTGATCAAAGTCTAATTCCGAAACTCGTAATTTAGTAGCTTCTGCCATTTAAGCACCTCTTGTTTGTTCTAAAAATGTTGTAAATGTTATCGGTTCAGATTCATTAGCAACTGTAAAAATTATTTTAATGCGATAACCCATTCCCCCTCTTTCATCATTAACAATTACATCTTGTATATTTGCTCTTGGTTCAAAATTTTCTGCTACGGATCTAATCTCATCTGCAATTAATTGCTCGGTAATTATATCATTTGGCTCAAATAATAAGTCCATTATATTTGAACCAATTCCCGGCTGAAATGGTCTCTCAAATTTTTTAGTTAAAATTAAATTTTTTAAAGATTCCTTTATTGCATTCGACCCAGATTTTAAAGCAATGTCTCCTGTATTGGGGTTACGAGTAAACTGTATAGTTAAATCTCTGGGTGTTAGCAGAGTCAGATACTTAATTGCTTGTTTATCTGTAAGATCCAGTTGAGCCTGATCAAAGGTATAAAAATCTTCTTCTATTGAATTTGTAGCCATATGTTTATTTAGTCTAATTTCCCTATGAAAGAGTTCCCTTACCTGTTCCCGTACCAGCACCAGTTATAGGTCCCGATCCAGTTCCTAGAAAAGTACCTGTAACAACAGTAGTGAGTGGAGTAGTAACATCTGCGGCACTTACATAAGTGTGTATTGCAGTAGCTATTAATTCAGCAACTTTTTCTTCTGATCCAGCCGCAGATCCAATTTTAAATGCGGCTTTTATATTTGTTTCTAATGCTTTTTTAAGTAATGGCATAATAATATTTCTCCTTATATAATCGTAAATGAATTAAAATATGTTGGATTTGCATCAATTGCTTTTCCCCCTTCATTTGTTCCGCCCACAGTGGCACCAACTCTCAAATAATATCGTGTAGCTGTGGTTAAAGTTGCTCCAAGTGTAATCATTATTTGTGTTCCATAAGCACCAACTCTTGTCAATACTCCATTTCCTAAAGTAATCATTCCTGAAGAAAAACCGCTAGTACTCGATAATTCTATTTCTGAATCCAAAGCAAAAGTTGACAAAATAGGAACTTCATTAAAATGAATAATAATAGGAGTTCCTGGTGCTATTAATGAAGACTGATTGGGCATAGATAAAGAAGTCCCTCTTCCCAATTCTATTTCTTGTCCATCCGCATTAAAAACAACAGCATTTACTGCTGTAAAAGTATCACTTTGAAGAGTATTAGCTTCATATGAAGGAGCATAACTTACCGACACATTCATGTCTCCTTTATTTGTTACTTGACCGGAGGGGTGCATGGCGTCATTGCGTATTACTTTAGCATAAAGATTTTTATTTTGTGTTAACTGTAAATTTGTATTTGATAATATTGCTGGTTGAAACTCAAATGCAGTATCATTATTTGAGCTAGTAAAATTCGTACTCAATGGTATTGTATTTTGAAAACCACTATCATACGAAAGTAAAATATTATACTGATCTCTTACTGTGCTATCAACTGCATTAAAATTAATAGTTTCAACATTCATTGTTTGATTAAAATAAACAACAAGATTTGATGTTAAGCTAACTCCAGAAATAGGACCATCTGATGGAGAAGTTGTTTGTGTTCCTGACACATCATAGTAATGCACATTTGCTATAATTCCAGTTGTAGTAGTTTTAAATCCTGGTCCTGCTATCCCTTCACTACCAGAACTACTTGCAAAAACTTCTCCGAGTGATGTTCTACCAAAAATTCTCTCTGCACTTGAAGTTGCAGATACAAATTCATTAGTTGATTTTCTATCTCTATAAATTAATTTTCTTGTTCCTGAAGTAAAAGAAACAACATTTCCTTCTGGGGGATCAGTTATGGCAACATTGTCAATCGTAAAATTTATAGTATCGCTTACTTTACAAATTTCACCAGGCGATAACGGTTTAATAGATCCATCTTGACTGGCTAATTCTGTATACCTAATAGATGTTATTTCTGAAGCGGCTTCAGTAAAATCTAAAACCTTTCCCTTACCTTTTGATGTTAAACCCAAAAACGTATCTCCAGCAGTTACTCCTATAGCAGGTGTTCCTGTATTTGCTTTAATCGTTAATGTTCTAACTCCCGATATAATTTCTCCTGCGCTAAAGTAATTTACAGGATTTCCAGGAACCGAATGTGTAGTAAGAACTTTCATAGAACTCACATTATCTTGTTCCATTCCAAGTTCTTCTGGTGAAGAATCACGTACACTTTTTAAAACCTTTAAAGTATAAACAGCATTTGCAGATAAATTTGCTACAGGAGTAAAACTAAATGTATCATTTTCTTCATCAGTTGTTGTTACAACTGGATTTGTAGATGTCATTTGAACAACTGTACTAAAATTGTCGGCGGATAATTGTACTGAACCCGTAGGATTTGTATTCAATGTTGCAGTAGTTAAAGATTCTATTTTCATACTCTCAGAAAATTGAATCGTTATAGCACCAGGATTAATAGCAAGAGATTGATAACTATCAGGAGAAGTTATTTCAGATAAAGTAGAACTTTCTAAAACATGTGAAGCTAGAGATAATTTTTTAATTTTTGGAGGATCTTCATCTTTTGAATATACTGTTTCTTGACCAGTCTGTGGATTTATAACCTTTATTCCAGTAGCAATTCCTTCAGTTGTTGTAAATTGATAAAGACTATTTGTTTGACCCAAATCTTGAATATCTGTTGTAGCTTTTATGTTGTATACATGATTTCTTTTAAGATTTTCAGGAACAACTGCAAAAACAGAATTACCTGCACTTGCTATTACTGATACACAATTTTCAACTGTTTCAAATCCATCATCTGATAATTGTATTGTACTTGAAGCAGAATCTTTCTCAAAAGCAAATGAACCTGCTGTTACAAAATCTCCCGTTGATCCATTTGCTGAAATTAGGTGAGTATTATTTGCAACAGTAACAGTACTTGTGTTCATAGATTGACTAAAATTTACAAATAAAGCACTATAACTTTCTGCATAAGTAACGCCACTATCAGTACTGATTTGAAGTTTTGGTTTTCCAGGAGCAGGACTTTGTACATTTGAAAAATCACTACTTGCACCTAAATCATAATGAAAAGTATTTGATGTTGGAACAAATAATACCTTTTTTTCTACATTATAAATGTCTTGAGTAGAATCAACAATTTTTATAAAATCATCTTTAAACAAATTATGAGAATGATTTGTAGATACAACAGCAATAGCCCCCCTTCTTACAATTTGTGTAATTGTCAATTTTCTTGGAAATGATTCCCCGTCTTCAGGAAAAGTAGAAATCACTTTTGGTGCAGAAGAATGAAATGGATGTACATTATGATCAGGAGAAGTATTTGCTTTTATATGAAATCTAATGTCATTATCAGATGTTGAAATATCAATTATGGAATTATTAACAAAAGCAGAAGTTGTTATTTTTCCACCATATTCTGAAGTATCAACAGCAACATATGATAAAATACTATCATTAATTTTTATTAATTTACCTATTCTTCCTGAGGTTGTTCCGTCATCTAGTCCATCACTTGTTGCTTTAGTTTTAATCTTAGCCTCTAATAATGTATCATCAACTACTTTACGATTTTTTCTAGGAACAGATAATGCTTTTTTTCTTACAACATAAGTAACACCAGACTCTACTTCACTCCATTTAAATAAATCATTTTTATTTGCATTTCTATAATAATTCAATCTACCAGCATCACTTCCTGTACCATCTACAGGAATAGAAAATGTGTCTGAAGTAATTTCTGTTAATGTATATGCTCCCGTTCTAACTGAATTTCCACTTACTACATCATAAACTTCTATTCTATCATCATCTGCTAATCCATGATTTATATTTGTAATTACTATAGGATCCGTAGCAGTATAAGCAACATTCATTTTATATGAAGATGCATCTAATTGATATGTTAATTCTGTTCCGTCTATAGATAAATTATTTAAAATAGTTGCTAAAGAAACTGTTTCGTCTGATCGATACAAGGTCAAAGAATCCAATTGGGGGCCAGTTACACCATCAGAATTAGGTTCTGTTTCTCCTGAAGATAAAACAACACTTTCAATTTGCATTGAAAATCCATCATAAAAATCATTTGTAGTTACAAAAGTTTGGGTATTATCAGTAACAAAACCTTTTTCGGTATTATAACTAATTCCTGCTCCGCTTGAGTCAAGAACATTATCAGGATCCATTCTTAAAAAATAAGTTGTATTAGAAGAAAGATTCGCTTTTGGTGTAAATATATAAGTTTGATTATCTTTAGTAGAGGGAATAGAAGACATTTCTACAATTTCTTGATTTGCAGTAGCAGAATGATCATCTCCTGTTATGTTTATTGGATGAGAAGTTAATTTTAAGGCTTTTAAATTATTTTCATCAGTTGTTGCTCCTAGAATCGAAGAAACAATATGTGTCAATCCAATAGTTCCTTTTTTATTTTGAAGATCAAAAGGTAATTCAATATCTTTAGTAAAAACACGTACAGAACTATTATCTGTTTCTTGTGAAAATTTTATAGAAATTTGACTGTCAATATCAGTAAAAATAGACTCATTTTTTAAATCATCATTAGAATAATATTCTACACCAGAATAACCAGATGATCCAGCACTTCCCCAATCTTCGCCACGATTATAATAATACGTTCCAGAACCACCAGCACTTCCGCTTGATGTATAAGTTCCTGTTCTAGAAATTGAATTATTTACCATTAGATTAATTCTCCACTATCTACTGTTACAGGATTTATAGAAAATCCAATTTCAAGCATATGTCTCTCTTTTAAAGAGATTCCTTCAAGATTTATAATACTTGTTTGAATTATAATCTTATATTTTTTATCGGATCTTTTTAATGGATTTTTGGGTTTAAGGTCTATATTAAAATATTGTTTTTCAAACTTTCCATTATCATTAGCGGATCTACTTCCTACTGTACTTGTTCTGGTCTGTGACACAAATTGATGAAAAACAGAATCTTCAGAAAATTTATCTCCGGTACTCTTTTCTTGATCATATGTTCCTTGAAATAATATAATCGCATCATTTTTTGTATGAACAGAATTATCTTCAGAATTTGTAAGTCCAACGCTACCCATTTGAATTTTTGCAGAATAATCTACAGTTCTTTCCATCTGAGCATCAAGAAATTTTCTATCGGTTTTAGTTAATGAATCAGTTTCATTTGTAAAAACAATTCGTATAGTTGAATCTTGATCAATTGATCCCACTCGTTCTATATTTTCAAACTTTCCATCTACATTTTGTCCTTGTACCTCATATACATATGGAGACAATCTTTTAATAATATTATTTTCTTGACCATATAAATTTGAAAGAAATCCTTTTCCAAGAGTCGCTAACCCATTAAAGTTGTTCATAAATGTATCAAACTTTGATATATCAGGACCCTGAGCAAAAAATACAATAGCTCCAGAATATTTTAAATTATCAAGTTCACTTAATTCTTTTGGAATGCCATCGAGTTCTTCTCTGTCTTCTGCTTTTATAGTTCTTGGCCTTAAAACTTTTCTTTTAACTGTTTTCTTTAAACCAGTAAAGGGGTCTTCTATCTCAGTATCAGTTTCAATTGTTTCTAAAGTTATTTCATTCAAAGAATTTGGACTTGTTTGTAACATCTTTAAATTTTGTAATTTCTTTCTAAAATCAGCAACACCATCTCCACCAAATTGTCCTGTATAAATACCCGCTCCATTTAATCCTTTAGTAAAGAACGCAATCAATTGTTGTATTTGATCATTTAATCTCTGTATTGCTTTTATTTGTCTTTCTAAAAATAAGATATATTCATCTAATGAGCCGGCTATATTTTGAACAAATTTTTTGAATATTTTTACTTGTCCGATTGCCTCTTTTATAACTTCTCCATATGCTGGAAACAAATCTGAAATTCGTATATATTTCCAATTAGGAGAAATATTTTTATTTGCTGATAATACTTCAAAGGGTGGATTAGGAGGACCCACTACATCACTACTTGTAGGTATAGTTGTTTGCCAAGAACGTACTCCTCCTCCTTCTGAGTTTGGTACATTTATTAATCCCCCAATATCAATATTAAGAAAATCTGTATCATATGATCCATCATAATTTAAAAATCCTATTTCAAGTTCAATCTTTTTTATTGACTCGGCTCTGGGTAATGGACCACCAGTTTTTTCTGGTGGTGGATAATTAAAAACATCTGCTTCTGTTAAACCATCTGTATTTTCTCTAACAACACCATCAATTTTAATATTAGCAATACGATACTGTACACCCAATGATGGAATCGCATCTAATAATTTACCATAATTAAATGAAAAGTCAGAACCCGTAAATGCTGAATCGTTATAAAAATCAAAAGCTCTATCAGACATATCCATTGGCTCTAAAAATGGATGATTAATTGCTCCTCCTTTTTTAATTCCTCTTAAAAACGTCATGTATGATGCTTCAACGGCTTTGGATCTAGGTCCTTCCAATGCTTTATCTACTCCCTCAAACCCCCTCCGTGATTGACAAGAAGTTCTGAGATATTGTCCCATTTCATCATTGGGTATAATTTCTGATATTGTAGTTGAGCCGTCCTTAATTGTTCCAAAAAATGAACCCACTACGCTTTCAATTGGTTTTTCTAATGTATCAGTTCTAAAAATAGGTTCTTTATTTGGATTAAATCCTCCTCCTGTTATAATTGATCTAACAATCGGTGCTGAAGCCGTATTGAGAGATTTATGATTTGATTTTATAAATTCTCCTCTAACTCCTTTTACCTTAACTTTATTTTGTAAAATCATACCATTTTTAATAACTATTGGAAAATGTTTTATAACCACAGCAGAAAAACTATGAAATCCTAATACTCCTCCCTCTTGAACAATTCTATCACCTGGTTTAAACAGGGGTATTTTACCGCCCAACTCATATGTGTCATCTTTAACTTTTCTTGGTTTAAAATCTCCAGTTTCATAATAAAATTCTGACTGTTCGTCTGATCTAGTCCATTCTCCTTCTTTATGTAAAGGTTCTCCTAAATGAATTATCATTGGTTTATTATCATTTTTACCAGATTCTGGTGCGGCCATCTTTTTAACCAATTCATCACCAATAACAGAACCAAAATAATCAGCAAATTGTTGTATAATCTGAAGTACATCATTTATTGTTGGAAGAGCAAACATCAACATAAATGCTTTATATGGTCCAGATCCAGTTGGCTTATTACCATCAGGGGCGCCTCCCGACAATGATTGAACAATTTTATTTACGGCTTGTTCAGGAGTTAATTCTCTAACGAGTAGATTTTTTTGTGTATACTCAATAGTATCAAGAAGTGTGTCTTTTCCCCAATCTGCGGCTTGACCAGTCCAATGCTGTTCAAGATCATCTCTATCATATGCTCCCAAGCCCATACGAGTTTCATCCGCAAATGCTTGATCTTGTCTTTTTTTAGCATCCCCTGGTGAATCAAGCCAAAAAGGGGTTGTTGATCCTGCCCACAATTCTGGATGAAAAAAATTACGAACACCCACCAAACATTGATATACTGTATCTTTTGTTTGAAAAACTTCTTTATCACTTGCAGAAGCAAATTCTGACTGAGGGGTAAGTAAAGACTCTCCATTTTTTGTCTGTGTAAAAAATCCACGTTCACTAAAACGAACATCTCCAACATCAATTCCTTCCATAGAGGCAACAAGACCAAGCATTGCTTCATCCATTTTTTCAGTATTTAATTGTTGAGGATAAGTTCCATGTTTCCAGGGCCAAACAGTAATATTACCAAATCCTAAAGACTGTAATTCTTCAAGTGCTTCTATCAAAGAATCAATAGTTTCAATTAAAGCCGCAACAAGAGGATTTCTAAAAGATTCTAAAAATAATTTTGTTGCTTGAAAAAATTGAATTAATGTATCACAAATTACAGAAAAATTATAACCGAAAGTCTGTAATCCTGATAAAAAATGATTTAGAGCTTTTGCTGTATCACCACCAAAAACTGCTCCTTTTTGTGTTAAAACAACTTCATTTTCTGATTCAGCCATTATTTCTCATTTCTAATTTTTCTTTTTTAACTTTTTCTAATTCACCTTTTAAAAACTTTAAATAATCATTATTAAAATTTGAAACTTTTTCTAAAAGTTCTGTCATATTACCATTAATTATTGGTTTTTGTTCTAAAATAAGTTCTTCTTCTTTTTTATTCATGCTTGAAACACCTTGTCTATTTCTGCATCAAATTGCATAATTTCACTCATATTCGATGCTGGACCACTTGGACCAGCAGGAGTTGGATGAGTCATATTTTGTAATGACATTGATAATTTTTTTAATAGAGTATGAATATCAGATCCCATTCCTTTTATGGTAATAAGTCCTGCAGGATCTATTTTAATATTACCTTTTTTATTTTTAAGTTCTATATCTGTCTTAGCTTCAACAGAAAAATTTGTTCCTGCTGTTAGTTCAATCTTTCCTATACCCGCCCAAATCTCAACATCACCCGCATAAGTAGTAACATCCAGTCCACTTGCACTTAATTCTAAAGATGATGCTGATCCTGAAGGACCACTATGTAATCTAATCGGCATTGCTGGGGTTGTAGCTTCAAGTGTAATTGGTTTGCCTATACATACTTTTCTCATTCCCAGTCCAAATACACCTTTTACTACTTCATTTGAACTTCCTTCTACTGTATATTCACTATCTGCACCTATATTTGTTTTAGCATTTCCTCCAATAGATAAATTTTGATTTGCACAATTTAACCCAAAATCTCCAGTAGTAGTGGTCCAACTTTCTGCTTCTTGCTTAAATGCTTCTTGTGAATCTCCTAATTCTGATGACATTTGTTGTAATTGAAATTTTGATGCTCCTGGATCAATTGCTGTACCAATAATTTTAAGATTTCTTGCTCTAATTGTCATCTCACCATCTTTTAAATCAATATTATAATTTCCCTTTTCAATTTCTAAATCTACATGACCATCTCCAGCAAAAAGCATTTTATTAGTTCCTGCACCTCTAGAATTATAAACATGATTCATTGATCCTTTAACATGTTTTATGTCATCACCATAAATGTGAGAATGTACATCTGCATCCGCAAAAAAATAAGACTTACCAACAACATTATCAACCCTAGAACCGTCTGGCAAAAATTCAAGAAAACTTTGAGTTCTATGTAATAATCTAATTCTTTCAGCGCCCGGAGAATCATCTAATTCAAATAAATGACCGCTTTCAGTATATGAAACATGATTATAAGGATATTCAGGATTAAAACCGTCTGGCGGTACTCCCCAAGGTTCTCCGATTGCTTTTTCAATTCCTTTATGTAAATTGTTCTGAGTTGAACTTAAACTTCCTGTAATTCTATGAGCTTTCATAACAATTTGAGATTGAGGATGAGCAGAAGAATGTGGTCCAGGATGTGCTCCTTCGGCTTCGTAATTGGCTTTTCGTAAAAATTTTATTCTATTTAAACCAAGCAAAGTTGTTGATGGTAAAGACATAATTGGCATACCATTCCTATTAAATATCATTCTATTTTCATCAGGATTTCTAGAATAAAGTTGAGTTGCCAACATTGGTGCAGTATTTGCTTTTTCGGGCAATGCCCCTGGAGGTGCTGTTTTTGGTTTTCTATAAACAGTTGCTTGAATTTTCGATTCATCTTGATTTTTTCCAAACCACAATTTACCGTCCTTCAATGGAGTTTCTCCAACAAATTCATAAGTTGACGATTCAAAATATTGAGAATGTTCTATAACTCTTGCAGGAATTCCTGAATTAAATCTATCGATATAAAGAGGAGGATATGGAGCATTTTTTCTTTCTTCAATTGTTCTAGGATCATTAAACCCCCTATCAGGATTTGAAAAATTTTCAGGTATTCCTCCAGTCGTTCCTAAAATAACTGGTTCTTGTGCTTCTCTTCCATCTCTAAAAAATCCAAATACATGAGTACCTTCTACTAATCCAGTAGGAGTAGTTCCAATTCCAGATATAGCCGCCGATGTTACTGATTGAATAATATCTGCCCAAGGAAGGTCTTCAGTTGGTATTAATGTTTTATCATCTGTATGAAAACCAATACATCTTACTTTAACTCTTCCAAGAAAAAGAGGATCTTTTCTGTCTTCTACAACACCATAAAACCAGACAAATCCCTCAATTCCCATAAAATCTTTTTTATCATTACTATTTAAAATATCTGAACTACTCATGCCGTATGCTCCACATTTATACCAGAATCCATTAGGTCTAAGATTTCTTGATTCTCTTCTGTTATATCCAATTCTCTAGAAATTGAACCTTCTTCCCCATGTCCTAACGTTTTTGCAAGTCTAGAAAATAATGTATCTTTTGCTAATTCCATTGTTGTTAAATAACTACTGCCATATGTTACTGTATGTTGAATTTTTGTTACTAAATAATATCCTGTATAAAAAGAATGTTCTTCATTTGGATAATAATTTGAAGGATATTTTAACTCTATTATATCTCCAATAACTCTATTATGATCACCAGGCACAGTTATTTGTGTTATTATATTTTTCATTTGTCTTTTTTGAGAATAACTTTGTAACAACCATCTCTCTACTTGTTTATCTACTGAAATAGCTCCCTTATCATTATTAGTCATAATATTTTGTAACATTTTCGTAATCATTTTTTCATTATGATTAAAATTTGTTGATGCATATTTGTAAAATGCTTCAGATTTATCTATTCCATAATGCTTATCACTTGTTAATGGATTGTTTCCTCCTCCAACATGTCTAAAGTTTGAAAATTGATTCCAATAATCATATTCATAATAAGTTACTTTATGATTTGCTTTATATAAAGTACTAGTAAATCTTTTATCTTCTCCAGAACTAGCAGGAGGAACATATGGTGTAGCTGATGCTTGATTTATAGAACCTATTCTTTGAGTTGTTGGATCATATGTTAACAATCTTCCAGAATACATTCCTTCTATTAAATTATTTAAAACATTGAAAGTAGATTGTAATTTAAATCGAACAACTAAAAATTCTTTTTGCTCTGGAGCCATATCGATATGATCTGCTGGTCTCAATACATAACTGGCCATTGGAATTTCAATTGTTGTTGTCACAGGTGGAGAAGCTATTCTTTTTCCTTTTTCTCTTCTAAGAGCATTTTGAAGACCAAAATCTTGACCAGTTGCTTCTAATGCTTCTATATCTGAATCTTCAATTTCAGCCGGAGATGAAGTTACTAGGGGATGTAATAAATCAGACAATGCTTTAAAATAAAAACCATATTTATTTTCATAAAATAAAAATTTTCCAAAATTTGCACTTACTTGTCTTTGTTTCATTTCAACATTTGAAGCAACGGATTTTCTAACTACCATGTCTATTGCTTGAAAAGGTCTTACTGTAGGAAATACGAAATGCATTCCATAAAAAGTCCCATCTGAATCACCCTTTTCATCATAATGTAATTCTTTCTGATTTTTTACGAAAATGTCTTCTGTTATATATTTTTCATATATGTCTTTAACAATTTGAGAAGCTAACTGAGATTTGTATGATTTGGATACTCTATTTCTTAAATTTGCAATAAATTCATCTGAACAAAAATCTAATACAAAGAACCTTGTGGGCCCATCTTCTATAGTAGCAGACCTTTTAACAATCGTATATTCAGCATCCCAATCTGTTCCCCCCAACAATTTATTTTTTAATTGTATACGAACTCTTTCTTGTCCAATAATAGGAATTCTTTCATCTAATCCAGCACCATCAAGTATTTTTATATCACCAGTTATAACATTACTTTCAAATAGAGATTCTTTTATTGTAAAACCAAGAATTGCTGAATTTTCATCAGAGTCAACTACATATATTTTTCCTCTATAGTTCGTAAAGGTTATTGTCCACTCTGATTCAGTACTAAATTTTGATTCAGATTTATTAAATTTTGAAGGTCCCATTTCTTCCATATTATATCCTACTATCTATCATAAATGCTTCTTAATTCATTTAAAATTTGTTTAGAAAAATCGTTATCTATTAAAATAATTTCTTTTTTTGCATTATTTTTCATAGTTTCATAATCATAATTATAAATTATTTTTCTTTCTGTCGAAGAAAGAAGATCATATGTTTCTTTATCAACAATTACAACTTTTTCTAAAATTTTAGGAGTATCCGGTGTTTTGTCAGAACCACTTCTTAATATTCGTTCATAATGATGTACACTTGTTCTTGCAGAATCAATTGAACCATATTTGTCATTAAGAAGATTAATAAACTCATCTCCAAATAACGGCCAATCATATAAAGGATCTTGAATATTATTCGCTAAAAATATCAAAAAAGTTAAATCTGAATTTTCATAATATTTTTGAGCTATAACATCGGGCCTTTCGTATTCTTTTATTCGATATGGATAATATGAAGTAACGTTTTTTAAAACATCATTAGACACATTTACTCTAGACAATAAATTTGTCACAAGTTTTCCTTTAATGGGTTTAACTTTATCCATATTATAATAAAGTGTACTATAATTTCTAAAAAATTCTGACATTAGTAAGTCTCCGCATGTGATCTATCATGAGTAAAATTTTCTTTAAATTGAAGCTGTAAACCTATTGATTGTGGCATTCCATTTTCTTCAAAAAATCTAGGTGAATATTTGGCTTTAAGTGATACTAAAAACGAATTTCCTATACGATACAAATATGAATTTTCTTTAGCATTACTAAAAAATTGAATTCTATAATTAGAAGGAAAAGTAAAAAATGCAGAATTCATTTTATTTTTAATAGTTATTGTCTTAATATCAGTCTTTAATGGATCGACATGGGGCTGTCGTGTAAGTATTTGTACTGGAAGATGATGAACTGAATTCTTCTTTCCAACATTTAATTCATCCAATCCTGGTAGCATTCCATATTTTAAATTTAATATAATCGACATAAGAGCTTTAGATTCCTTTGCAGTTTTAGGATTAAATTCAAAATTAAAATTATGTTGTCGTAATTTTTTTATTCCTGTAAATATAAGAGAGGTATATGGATTTCTTGCCGCCCGCATAGACATAGATGCTATTTGTTCTCCTTTTGCATTTGAAGGAGCTAAAGCCCCAACAGCGGTTGCTACATTAAATTTCATTCTCTTTGCAAAATCATTTCCAAAATCTTCACTATCCCAATATGGCATAGCTTTATCTACTATGGATTTCCCCATATCTTTATACACATCCATTGTATCTTGTATAAAACCCGTATCCTGGTTTGAAAATTTTGAAAAATGTCTTTTTAAGTCTTCTGCTATTTGAAATGCATTTTGAGACAATATGTCTCCAAAAATACCCAAATTTACATCAGCATAATCAGCAGAATATTGTGTTTTTAATGAACCAGGAGGTAAATGTAAAATAAAATTTTGACCTTCTTCATAATAATCTTTTGATTCGTTACCAGAAGTAATATTTTCAAAATTTGATTGTCCACTTTGGGCACCATTAAATGCATCACTATTTTTTTCGGGAGATTTCCATTTCAATTCTTTTATCAACATAAAATGGTGCAATCCTTTAAGTGCAATTCCGCTAGGATATTCTAATCTTTTTTTAGCTCCTAAAAGTTTATTAATTTGGTCGAGTGGGGCTGGTTTTGCCATTTTTATTTAAATTCCTCTTTGTATTTTGGATAATCTCTTATGAGTCTTTCTTTAGTATAAATTTCAGTTTCTTTAACTGACACATTTAATGTAGCAGATAATGGGGCACCTGTTTCTTTGAAAAAAGTAGGATTTTGTGTACCCGCTGAATATTCAACTGTAAAATCTGTTACAACTGCATTTTGAATTTTTATTACTGAATCATTTCGTTTATAATTTTTAGTAGTAGGAAAAAATGTAACATCAACTTTATCGGGCATTTTTAAAATGCCTGTACTTTGCTGTCTGTGTTTTCCCTCTTTTATTACTTTCCTTTCAGGCAACATTGTTTTCTTAAAAGTTTCAATAATATTTTGTATATGATCACTTTCATGTGCCCTTTTTGGTATAAGAACAAAAGAAAAAGAAAATTCTCTAAATCCCACCCCGTTGAACACATTTGTAATATAAGGATTCTGTATTGTATTTAATCCTTTTGCAACTCCTGCTTTTAATCCAGGAGTTCCACCCAATACTACATCTGCGGCTATTCGTGCAAAAGAATCTTTATTAAAAGAGTGTATTCCTGTTTTTGCAATAGCAGATAAACGATCTACGCTTACATTTCCTCCTGCGGCTCCTACTGCAATTGCTCCAACTACATCAAATTCAACATTGTCATATTTTACATTAATCGCATCATTTATTTCTGGAAAAGGTAATACTACACAAACAGTTGTACTTCCTGAATTTCCACTATCGTCTACATTATGAAAGCGAAATAAACAAAATTTTCTTGATTCTGGATCTGTTGATAAAGATCCTATATTTTCTGGAAATCTATGAACTGAAATACCAGTTCTTACACCTACTATAGACCTTAATTTAGTTTCTGCATTTGTAGACATTATTCTCCTCGTTATACATAATATTTAGCATGAGTTACAAAGGAAAATATAAAATAAAGAATTTGAAAAAATATCGGGGAGATCCTACTAAGATAACTTACCGTTCTTTATGGGAAAAAAAATTCATGAATTA
>Ga0114996_10003819_pt1 | contig 18417 bp, 20 predicted proteins | sample ArcticOcean_MG_C_4_FD_87039 | JGI IMG/M metagenome (GOLD analysis project Ga0114996, IMG submission 87039) | Marine microbial communities from western Arctic Ocean - ArcticOcean_MG_CB4_134 | ecosystem: Environmental > Aquatic > Marine > Oceanic | place: Arctic Ocean: Canada Basin | collected...
ACAATATACCACATAGTTTTTGATAAATATGATCTAGATTCGTGATAAAGTTTGAGAATAGAGCCGAATACATTCAATTAATTCTTCAACATATCGTCAAATCGATATGACATAAAGTTCATTTATCTACCCATCAATGCTTTGGAAAAACTAGTTTTATAAGATGAACTCGATAAAAAAATCACATGCCTAAATGTTGTATATGTAAAAAGGTTGAAGGCAAAATTAAGATTAAGGAAGGTAATCCTGCATACAAAGGAAAACCTATTTGTGCTGAATGTCAGGGATATAGAAAACTCTTACTTGAGGATCATAACGCTGAACGTTAACACACAGTCAACAATCATAATTCAAAACTATAAAATCAAAACATATCCATAATCAAATGGTGAAATAAACATAATGAATTTTATCGAGCATAAGTTAATCAAACCAAATTCTATAGAGATTAGGGAATATCAGACTAATCTTGCAAATGACGTAAAAAATCAAAATTGTCTTATTGTACTTCCAACAGGTCTTGGTAAAACCACCATTGCGTTACAAGTAATTGTTGATTATATGCAAAATGGAACTGGGGGAGTGTTATTCCTTGCACCAACTAGAGTTTTAGTCAACCAACACTATGAATTTCTCAAAGAAAATTTGCTTATCGCCGATATTGGAATTGTAACCGGAGAAGATTTGTTAAGTAAAAGGAAGAAAAAATGGATGAATAGTGTGGTTTGTGCTACACCTGAAATAACAAAAAATGACTTTGCCAGAAATATGGTTTCTCCAAATCAATTCGCTCTTGTAGTTTTCGATGAGGCACATAGAACTGTAGGAGATTATGCATATTCGATCATTGCCAAATATTTCCAAAATACTGATACACGTATACTGGCCATGACTGCAACTCTTCCAAGTGAAAAAGAAAAAGCAAAGGAGATAGTTACTAGATTACATATTAAAAATTTGATTGAAAGATCGGATGAAAGTCCTGATGTAAAACCATACATTCAGAAAACTGAAACAGAGTGGATTAGAGTAGATCTTACCAAGGAAATGAAGGTAATTCAGATGTGTATTAAACTTGCATTAGAAGAGCGCTATAAAGAATTACGTAAAAATGGTTTACGACTTTCTGATAACAAATCTCTTTCACAATTACTAAATGCCAGACAATTTGTTCTGACTCAAAATAGGCGTTCAGCAAAACCACTTTTTACGGCAATTAGAATTACATATGCATTAAATATTTTTGAAGCACATGGAATCACGCCATTCCTAAAGTTTTGCGATAGGACGAAGGAAAAAAAAGGCGCTGGTATTAAGGATCTTTTTGAAATTGATCCTAATTTTACACGAGCAATAAGTTTAGCAAAAAATCAACAATCTAATGGTTTAGAGCATCCAAAAATTGATAGACTGGTTGATGTTTTACGTGATGTAAAATCAAAGGTACTAATTTTTTCCAGTTACAGAGATTCTGTTAACGTTATTCATCAAAAACTTCTTGATATGAATATATCCGCTGAAATTCTTATAGGTAAATCAGGTAAAACTGGACTCAAGCAAAAAAAGCAGGTAGAAACTGTTCAAAGATTCCGCGATGGAGTGACAAAAGCTCTTATTGCTACAAGAGTAGGCGAGGAAGGATTAGATATATCAGAAGTGAATTTAGTAATTTTTTATGATAATGTACCAAGCTCTATTCGATTTATACAAAGAAAGGGAAGAACAGGAAGAAAAGATAAAGGACGTTTGATTGTACTAATTGCAAAAAATACAATTGATGAGACTTATTATTTTATTGGTAAACGAAAAATTGAGTCTGCAAAAAATATGGGAAATAAAATGATAAAGTATCTGGAAAAAGATGAAAAAGTACTGGATGATTTTTTTTAGTTATGATAAACGTTTGATAATATGATAACCATACTGTGTTTTTATTGGCTCAGAAATCTGTCCAGCCTGTAAGGCAAATGCAGCATTTTCAAACTCTTTGACCATTTTTCCTCTACCAAAATAACCTAAACCCCCATCTCTTTTTGCACTACCAGAATCAGTAGAAAATTGCCTAGCCATTTTGCCAAATTTTTCACCATTTTTTATCTTATCCAATATTTCTATAGCCTCACTTTGCTTCTTCACAAGGATATGAGAACACTTTATTTTATTTGCCATCTTCACACTATACAAAAATCCTTTTTCTTAATTCAGGCACGTTTTTGTATATCATATCACGGATTTTCTCTTGGTCATTTTGGGTTGGCATTTCTTTTTTTAATGATGATAGTCCTGCCATGGCTAAACCCAATGTTTGTCCAATTATTAATCCATAAACAAATTCTTTAGAATCTGAAATTTTAAGAATATCATTACTTTTTTCAATTTCTCCCAAGTATCCCTCAATTTGTGATATTGCGCTATCCATTGTTTGATTTATCATTATTTGTATTTGTTCATCATGACTCATGATTGGTGAAACAAATAACATCTAATAAATATACAGTTCAAGTTCTATATACTGACTAGACTTTGTCCAAATTTTGCTAATCCATAATTTAGCTTATCCAAAATAATTTTTAAATCTGGTATTTTTTTATTATTTTTTATCAATCCATGTTTTATTGCAATAAGATATGGCTTTTTTCCTTTCCAATGATTAATTTTTTCTTTCTTTGAGTACGATGTATTTTCTAGATCAAGAATATTGGCAGTTATATCACAGATCTTTACAAGTTTTACATGCCAATGTGCCTTTTTTAATCCTATTACGTAAAGTCTCTCCCTTTTTTGTTTTTCAATTCTCATGTCTTTAGTTAACGCAGTAACACATTTGGCAATATGTAGACTAAACTCATCCTTGATTTCATCAAAATCAGTAGGTGTGTCTTCAATGGTGTCATGTAACCATCCTATAGATTGTATATCATTATCAGTAACACCACTTTTTTTGATCAAGTCAACTACCATTTGTAGATGATTAATGTAAGGAGTTTTACCATCTTTTCTTGTTTGATTTTTATGTTTACTTTTTGCAAAACGTTTTGATTTATTTATTAGATAGTTATCGGCCTTAATCATTTTGTAATTTCACAGTATTTGTTACTACCCTCAAAAAATTTTACACTAGAAATGGGAATTTTATCTTTTAAATTATCAAAAATCCACATTGCAATATTTTCTGATGTAGGAAAATCAAACATATCATTGAGGTCCTTATGGTCTAAATCTTGGATTACATTCCAACATGTAGTTTTCATTTCATGAAAATCCATCACCATATTATCTTGGTATGTATTACCTTTTTTTATATCACCAGTAACTTCAACTATGATTTTTGCAGTATGACCATGTGGTCTACCACATTTTGGATGATCTTTGAGTATATGAGCAAAATCTATTTCGAATTCAACCCCAAGTTTTGTTTGCATATTCTCTGATTATTATATGGGTTTCAAATACTTAGCGTATATTCACGAGTAAATTCCAGATATAAATACAAAATTTCTCTTAAATTGTTTCTATTTTCAAAATTAACGTTTCAATTTTGGATTTATTATAGCATCTAGTGCATTTCCAATAAATACAAATGCTAATCCCGTGATTGCAACCATAGCACCAGGTGGAATTATCCACCACCATAAACCCCTAGATGCTGCACCAAAAGTATGTGCATCATGTAAAATTTGCCCCCATGTTGGAAATGTTGGATCACCAAGACCTAGAAAACTTAAACCAGCTTCTGTCGTGATTGCTGCAGGAACTGAAATTGCAATACTAGCAAAAGCATAGGGAAGTAGTTGGGGAATGATATGTTTGGAAATTATTTTAGAATCTGTTTGCCCCATAATTTTTGATGCCTCAACATATTGTTTTATTTTTATTTGGAGTGTCATACTACGTGATACTTTTGCGATTCCAACCCAACTGAATATCAGTAAAAATCCAATTATCACAAATATACTGTTACTAATGGTTACGGCAAGTATAATCAAAAACGGCAGTGCAGGAAGAGCATAAATAATATCATTGAATCTCATCATACCTTCATCAGTTTTTTTTCCTTTGAAACCAGCATACACCCCATAGAGCAATCCTATTGTGACTGAGCCTACCGCAACTACAATACCAATGAATAATGCTAATGGAGTTCCCCATAAAAGACCAACCATAAGATCACGTCGTAATTCATCCGTTCCCATCAATCCAAATGCTTTTCCACCAACAATTAATTTAGAATCAAGAATTTCCAGTTGCTGATTCATTCCATAAAAATTTACCAAAAATAAATATCTTCCATTCAGGACTTCACCATTGGCATCAGAAAAGATCAGCATTTCGCTGGATTTAGTATTTTCATTAGCATCTAAATTTGCTGATTGAAATTCAAGATTTTTTTTGATATTATTATCGGTAGTAAAAATACGTTCATGATGTTGAGTTTTTGTATCTGAGTATGGTAATGAAGTAGATAAAAGTAGCATTTCAGTTTGGTCTGGTCTAATAACAGAGATATGAAGTAATACTGAACCAGAATATTCAGTATCAAATTCATAGATTAGTCCATCTGGGAAATCACTATAATCATAATCTAGCATAAATTGCTGCGATGTTAATGATATTATTCCATCTTTAGTGATTATTTCAGGGTTTTTTATTATGGTATGCTCCGGTATTTTTTCAGCAATAAAATAATTCACCCATATTGGAATTGATGCTTTTGGGTATGAAATCCAATTTCCAGGATTATTCCATTGTTTGAATGTATCAATTGGTATTGTGATAACTGCCACAAGTGACATAATAATTAGACAAGCCAAAATTCCAATACCGACAAGCCCGCTTCTACTTTTCATAAATTCTCGTTTGATTTCTGATAAAGATGTATCATTCATTCTCTTTTCACCCTTGGATCAAAATAGCCATAAAGTAAATCAGCGATAAATATACTAATTAAAAATAAAACAGTGAGGACATATGTTGCACCAATAATAATTGGTAAATCCATTACACTAATTGCTTCAAAGTAAAGTCTTCCCATACCAGGCCAATCAAAAACAGCTTCTGTAATTATTGCACCACCCAATGAGCCTGAAAGGCTAAGTGCAAGAATTGTTACTATTGGCGGAGCTGCATTTTTTAATGCATGCCTATAGATGATTTTATTCTTTTTTATACCAATAGCCTTTTTTGCCGTGATAAAATCTTCTTGCATTGTACCAACCATAAAATTACGTACTAGGTATGCCCAAGAGCCAAATCCAATAATTACTATAGTAATTAATGGTAATGCCATGTGATAAAGTAGTGCGATAATATATCCTGGTTCACTTGGAAGTATAGATGGTGTAGCTCTTGCAGGAAAAATATGATATGTAAACGCAAATAAGAAAATCATTAACATACCTATCCACCATACAGGAAAACTGCTACTAATTACTGCAAATGTGGAAGTAAGTCTATCAACTACTGAACCTACTTTACTGCTTGATAATGCACCTAAAAATATACCAATCATTGATATGATAATTGTGGCAGTAGTAAAGAGCAAAACTGTACGTGGAATCTTTTCTAATAAGATTTCTCCAACATTTGAAGAACCAGAGTCACTTGTAAGGAATGTAGCATTTCCAAAATCAAGAATTAGTATCTTATACATTGTGAAGCCAATCCTTTGTGGAGAATACCATGGATTATCTAATCCAAGTGCTTTTATTCGCTGATCTATCTGTACCTGTACGAATTCTTCAAATTCTTTTACACTATCAAAACTTTTTACAATAGAACTATTCTCAGTGATCTCTGATCTTACCTGATAGATTATCCCTTGTTTCAAAATAACATCCATATTAGAACCAACCAATGCTACAGTCAGCAATAGTGTAACCATTAGTACACCAAACATTGTCAAACCTCTTGTAACAACATATCTTTTTAGACTCAATAATCAGGTCTAGAAAAATTACCTTATAACTTATTTCAGTTAAAATTTTAATTCTACACACTATTTAATAATATAGAGTAGATCTAAAATTAGTATGCGATGCGCAAGTTGTGAGAATCATAAACATTATGAATGTATTGATTGTCAGAATGATCATAAAACACATCTTTGTAATTGTGATTGTCATACTACAGAGCATAAACATGAGTAAATTGATCCATTAATACTTCCAGCAAAAAACAAGATTCATAAACCATTAAATCAATTTAGAGAAATCACGAATCTATCATGAAAAACATTGGAACATTAGAATACGTATTAGACAAATATTCAGGAACATGGACCTGGAAAATTACTGGCGATAGGGCTGTTTTCATGGTATCAAAAATAATTCCTAAAGTATGGTATGGTGATGGTCCTAACGAAGTCATTGTTCCTGATGATGAAAATACTGTGAAACAAATTAAAATGATTCTAGAACGATATCCTATGGAGATACTCTCAAAATCGGTATGGCAGAGAAAATCATCACCAGTTTTAATTAAAAAACAAAAATCAGTAAAAATTGAAAAACTTTCAAAGGCTAAACCAGGGAAACAGTTTCGTGGAAATCTATTAAATTTTCAAAAGGAGGGATTAGACTTTCTTTTAAAATCCACTGGTAATGCATTACTAGCGGATGATATGGGATTAGGTAAAACTGTTCAGACACTTGCATATATTGCATCAGAAAAACAATCATTACCTGTTCTGGTGGTTGCACCACTTGTCACATTAAAAAATTGGCAGCGTGAAATTATAAGATTCATGAAAAAACGAAGTAAAAATGGAAGAATAATTGAGGATGATGCGCCTACTACTACACTTATCCGTACTGGAAAAAATGAACCGCTTGGAGATTTTGATTTTTATATTATCAATTATGAATTGTTGAAAAAGAGATTAGATGATATATCAAGACTAAAAATTAGAACTCTCATATGTGATGAAGTCCAACATTTACGTTCTAAAACAACACAGAAGTATACAGCTATAAAAAAAATAGCTGGATCAGATATAGTGAATTACAGAATAGGTCTTTCTGGAACACCAATTTATAATCATGGTTCTGAAATATGGCCTATAGTTGATATTTTGAAACCAGGATTTTTAGGTAGTTTTAAGGAATTTTGTGAATATTTTTGTTATATGAATGATAAAGGACGTGCAATTGTGCTTGAAAATAAACGAGAGAGTTTACGACATGAATTACAAAAACATATCATGCTTCGACGAAAAAAATCAGATGTATTAAAAGAATTAAAGGATAAAGTGAGACATAAAGAATATGTTGATGCAGATGTTGATTATTATAAAAATGAATTGAATAAAATTTGGCATAAATTAGAGCAAGAACAACAAAATGCTGAAACAGAATTTGCCAAATCTGCTTCATACCAACGAGCAATTCAGAGTGAACGACAGGCTGCTGGAATTGCAAAACTTCATCATGTAGTTGATTTCGTAAAAAATACGATGGAGATTGAAGAAAGTGTTGTAGTTTTCTGTCATCATAAAGTGATACATACGTTACTGCATGAAAAATTAAGAGAGTTTAACCCTGCATCTATAATTGGGGGTCAAACAGATAAGGCAAGACAAGATAGTATAGATAATTTTCAAGAAGGAAAAACAAAATTGATGATTGCAGGCTTACGCGCTGGTAATGTAGGAATAAACCTAACAACTGCTAAATATGTTATATTTGCCGAATTAGATTGGAGTCCTGCAATTCACCGTCAGGCTGAAGATCGTTTACATAGAATAGGGCAAAAAAATACTGTTTTTGCTTATTATTTAATCGGTAATGGAACACTTGATGATCATGTTGGAGATATCTTGATTGATAAGGAGTATGAGATCGACGCAATTATGGACGAAAGAACTGAATCATTTGAGAATAAAGAAAAATCAAAACTTATTCTTGCACAAATTCATGATAAGATACTCACAAAAAACTAGAGGAATAAATATTAAAAAAGTGAGGAATGTTCCTAAGCCTTACCTATACGGAACATTGTTGTAGTGCAAGTTGGACAGGTACCTTTAGTCGCTGGTTTACCATTTTTCATAGTAACAGCGGTAGCACCTTTGATCTCTCTCTTACTTCTACATTTCACACAGTAACCTGTTGTCATGGTAAAATTGAGTATTATCTCATATTAGGAATTACTTGTGAACTAGATTTTACAGTTTTGTGACTCTGTTTTATATCAAAATCATCAAAGAATACACAAACTTTGCCAGTTTTTCCCTTAAAACCTAGTTTTTTAAAAATAATCAAATAAAACTAGGAATATTATCACAGATATCAATGGATTATAAACACTATTTCATTATTTTTATGATATTTTTAGCATTTTTACCATTGGATGTTTTTGCTGATTCACATATTGATATCTCACTAGATCTTCCGATATACACAAAATCAGATATCATAACTATTTTTGGAAACATTGAACATGACGATTCATTAAAGATTGTTATAATTGATCCAAAAGCAGGTGTTATTTTGAATGAAACAGTTTTGCTCACCCAAGGAGAATTTACGTATAATTTACAATTGAATGATTATGATTTGAATACGAGTGGAATATATCAAATCTCTATTACATATCATGATATAGATAATTCTACTGAAATTGAAATAAAAAAAGAGTTTTTTTATGACGCTGCACAAAATGTAAATCCGGTAGGTGTAGATATAGAACGTATTAGCGAAGCTGATCAGATTCCTATATTTATAATTGCGGTTGTTATAATTCTAGGCATATTTCTTTTTCTTGCACGACATGCTATATTCAGGAGGAAAAATGAATACGATGATGAAGATTGGCAATCCAAGAAAAATCGTGATTATGAAAAATATCATTCCGAATGGATGAGTGATGAGCAAGAGTTTTCTGGAAAAAAGAAAAAAGGAATAGATGAAAATGAATTCCTAAAATCATTACAGGGTAAGAATATTCCAGATTATTATGTAATTCTTGAAATACAAAAAAACTCCAGTCAGTCTGAAATAAAAAAACAGTTTAGAATATTGGCTAAAAAATGGCACCCAGATAAGAAACATGGACCAGATGCAGAAAAGAAAATGGCAGAAATCAACATGGCGTATGGCATTCTTTCAAATCAGAAGAATAGAAAACTGTATGATCAATACTATCAAAGTGATGATACAGATGATAAGCATTAGCTTATAATCTGATTAGTGACTGATTTTTTATTTTTCACTCTAGTGTAAAATTACATTCTTAGCAATACTAAATACATTTTATATTTTTTATCTTATGGGAATAAATTGAATTTACTTGACTTAGCAGAACAATACTATCTAATCACTTTTGGGGTAGTTATAGGAATTGGTTTATTACACGGCGCAATTTTGGGAAGGGGTATTCGTTCTCGTTTTCCAAGTTTCAAAAAGCATGCACGTATTGTTTCAAGTGTTTTATTAATATTATTTTTAGTCAATGCAATATCTAGCATACTAAAATTTGCAGAGCCATCTAAAATTACATTATCTACATTAGTTATTCCTACATCGCCAGAGGAGATATTTTCACTAGTAATCAACTTATTAGGAATAAATGCAGGGTTATGGACAGTTATTGGTATCTTCATTACTGTCGTTCTTATCATATTCTTAAAATTTGCAGATATTCATCAAATAGCACGATATTTTATTTTCACTATAAGTTGCATTGTTTTAATAGTAGCACTACTAGGAAAATTTACAGATTTTATACCAACCAGTTTTCAAATAATGTTATATGCTTTCTATCAGGTTGGTATTACGATAGGAATATTCCTTATAACTAGGCGTAAGGAATCTGATGTCTTATCAGAAATAAAATGATATCTACTGGAAAACTGTAATTGGTTTTTTAATATTTGAGTTTAAAAATAAATTTATAGTAGTTTTTTTAAGCCTGCACATCTATTTCTAATAGTTACTTCTGTGACACCTGACGCAATTGAAATTTCCTTCTGTGTTTTATTTCCACCTGATGAAATACATGCAAGATATAATGCAGCTGCAGCTATTCCCATTGGATCCTTTCCTGCAACCATTCCGATTTTTTTAGCTTTATTCAATAATATAATTGCTTTTCGTTTAGTCACTTCACCAAGACCAGCTATACTAGCAATTCTTGAAACACCTTTTACAGGATCCGCTACAGGTATTTTCAGATCAAGTTCCCTGAAAATCAATCTATAACATCTAGCCACATCTTTTCTTCTTATATTGATCCCATCTGCAACATCGTCTAATGTTCTTGGTGTTTCTGTGTTTCTACACGCAGCATAAATGCACGCAGCAACTAATCCATGAATAGATCTTCCTTTTACAAGCTTTCTTTCGATTGCTTTTCTGTAAATATATGCAGCCTTTTCAATGACTGCATTGGTTAAAGATAGTTTATCTTGTAATTTATCCATCTCACTCAATGCCTGACGAAGATTTCGATCTGATGAAGAGTATGCTTGTGAACGATTATCCCATGTTCTGAGTCTCTCAATAGATTTCCTCATGTTTGAATCTAATGGTTTACCTGTTGCATCTTTATTTTGTGGACCAATAATAGTTGAAAGGCCCATATCATGCATAGTAATAGATGTGCCAGATCCTACTCTACTTCTATCTGGTCCGTCATTAGAAAATGAGCGCCATTCAGGTCCTCCCTCTACAATTTTATCAGTTACTACAAATCCACAAAAACTACAGAATAATTCTCCTGTACTATCATCCATAATCATTTTTGTCTTAGTGCATGATGGACAATGTTGCCCAACTCCAGTTGTATTGTTCATATACTATATTAGCGATTTTATTATATAAATAAAATCTGCTACTTTTTTTGGTTGTTTTGTGTGTAGGTTAAGCTAATTTACTAATCTTAGCATATTGATAGTAAATCACTTCTACATTATATTTTCAGATTTAATCAAGTAAACAATACGCAAAACCAGGTGACATAGTACTATACATTATATCATTTGGGTCATCACTATGCCCACCAAATCCAATAGAATGTCCCAATTCATGCGTCATGATTTCTTCTACAGTTTCAACATCAAAAAGCTGAAAACTACCATCACATCCATAACTGCCAAGAGCAACTTCTGCTACACCTTTACCGATATTCGCATGACCCAAAACACCTTCACCTAGACTTCGTACACTCCATGTTATCCAAATATTTGCTAAATCACTCCTCTGAGTGATTTCAAAATGAAAAATAACAACTTTACCATCGCTAGCATCAAATGTACGTCCTTCCCAATATCTGAAAGAATTTTCTAATGTAGCAACATGATCAAGTGGTAAACTACCAGGTTGAGGACTCACAAATATCTTATATTTTACATGGTAAATGTCATCAATTAACGATATTTCACGATCAGGAAAATGTTCTTGTGTAGATAAACTTGGTGCGCTCCATTTCGAGGTATCTCTATGGAATTTTTTTATTACATCAGCACTTGGATTTGGATGTTCAACGTATATGATTTCATCTTTCAATCTTTTAGTAATATTATCAAGATAAAGTTGAAAGTTCCATCTCTGTCTATCTTGATCTCTTTTTAGGTTTTCAGAATCATTATAATAATTTAGTTTTATAACTCCATTTTCAATTAGATACTGTACACTAGATAAAAAATCTTGGTCTGATATTATGTCTTTTGCCCACCAGCTAGCATTGATTTTTATCCAACTGGGTATATGTTCGGAAGTGTTTTCATTAATATTAACTGTATTAATAATGATAATACTTTTTTGAATAAGATATTCAATTCCATAAATAAAATCAGAGTCGGAAATTTGTTCATCCGCCCACCATTCAGCATTATTTTTTACCCAATCAGGTATTTCTTTTTTTTCTAACTGTTTAAGAAATTCAGGCTTTTCAGTAGAGCTGGTTATAAATTTTTTTTCTATTTTTTCGATATAATCTATATAATTTTTAGCAATTTTATCATCTGGTTTTACATCCAAAGTTTTTTTGAAATATTTTTTAGATTCTTTATATTCACCATAATTTCCAAATCCTAAACCCATACCATTTAACGCCATGATGTTGTGTGGTTCAAGATTTAGTATCTCATAAAACTCCAGCATTGATAATTTGTTTAAATGAACTGGATTTGATGAAAGGAAAACATTTTCACTTGGTTGTGCCGCTAATGTTGAGCCTAATCTCAAATTATTTAATGCGATGCCCTTCATTGCCTTAACATTTACATCATTTGGGAAATATTCTAAATAATCATCGTAAATGTTTATGGATTTTTTATAATCCCCTTTCATGAAATTTTGTTTTGCGTCATATAATTCACCTGTCCAGTTTGCATGAATTGTAAGATCATGCATAGTTCCTTTTACATCAGTATCATCTGCAAATACTATACCAGTAGGGATTGCTAGAATCAATAAAATAGCTATCAATGGATGCATTAGATTTTTAATCATATTATGTGATAAGCACCAATTTTACAAAATATATTAAAAGCATATCTACTAATTCTTGTATGATATATCTCCAACAATCAATCTTTCTCTTTTTTTGTTGGAGGAAATAATCAATGCACCATCGTGATCCATCTTAATCACTTTGCCAATTTTTTTACCGTTATCAGTCATGTATGCTATTTTTTTTCCAATGGTAGATGATCTTTTTGTCCACAAACTAACAATTTTTTTATTTTGATCAGAATTAATCATCTGTAAAATATTTTCTAATTCATGTAAAAATTCTTTAACCAATGTTATAGGTCTCTCATTTTTTTTTGTTAATGTTTTTACTCCATAAAAATTAGGCTGTTTTTTTAACTTGTTTTCTAAATTTTTTTGTTTAATTTTAAAATTAATTCCTATACCTAAAACTAAGTATTCAATATTATTTGATTGAATTGATGAATCTAATAATATCCCTGCCACTTTTTTTCCATGGACTGTAAGATCATTTGGCCATTTTAGTTCAGGTTTAATTTTTAATATTTTTTCTATCGCTAAGCATAATGCAAGAGAAGTTGCAATTGGCATTAACATAATGTGGTTAATATCAAATTTTGGATGTATGATTATTGACATCCAAATTCCTCCATTAGGAGATTCCCATTTTCTCTTTAACCTACCTCTACCTTCACTCTGTCTTTTTGACATAACAACTGTTCCATTTTCAATTTTATTTTCTGCTATTTTTATGGCAAATGCTTGTGTTGAATCAATTGTTTCAAAATAATAAACTCTTTTTCCCAACAATTTTGTTCTTAGATTATCAGTTATTTCCCATGGGACTAATTGATCTGTGAAATCAATTAGTTTGTATCCTAAATGCTGTTTAGATTCTATCTTGTAACCCAGGGAACGAATTTTTTTGATATGTTTCCAGATAGCAACACGGCTAATTTTTAGAACATCACTCAAATCCTGACCTGATAAATATTCAGTTTGGTGTGATTTCAAAAGTAAAAGAAGTGCACTTATGCTTGTTTTCTCAAATGAATTATACATATTTTTCAATTTAATTTTGCTCATAAAATAAAGATATAGATCACCATGGGGTATAGTCGACTAATTCTAGCTCATTGTTTATGATTTTAAATCCCATAACATCTAATGTTTCCTTTGCTGTATGTGAATTTCTTTCTAAGATTTGTCTTGCAAGATCAATACGTGATTTCATATCCATGTTCTGACCAATTTTGTATTTTCCTCTTAATGATTCCGGGACAATTTTGATAACCTCAACACCCTTTAGAACATCCATGTTTGGTTTAATTGATTCATATCCACCCTCGGGTTGGTATTTTTTCATTAGACCATTTAGCGCAATAGTTTTTTCTTCTTTATTTGAAACAATACTGGCATTTCCTTTTATTACAACACTAATGTACAAAGTGTCAGCAAGAGATGCATCAGTAGGATCAGAAAAATATGATGGTAAAAATTCCAGACTTTTATCTACTTCAAATCCTACTTTTTGATTGCGTCTAATGTTATCAAGTTTTTCACCCCTTATGTGAGAATGCATGTAAACCGTATCATTGATGAATACAAAATTCATTGGAATAATTTGTGGGAATCCACTCTCATCAATACTTGCTATTCTACCAGTTTGTTGTGAGCTTAAAAATTCGATAATTTTTCCCTTTGATTTTATTTCTAACTTTTTGTGATCTTGTCGTATCAAAAAATCTGTCATAATATTTTTAACACAAATAATTGCATTGTATTTACTTTTGCTGTTCTTTAAAATAAGGAATTATCTTACTAGCAAATTTATCGATCGAACCAAAATAGTTTTTACCCCAAAACCTGATTACAAAATGATTCACGCCAGCTTTGATAAACCTCTCAAATATTGGAATTACATCATCAGGAGTACCAACACCAGTTGATGATCTCGCAACAGCATCTGGGATTTTTACTGCAGCCTCACGCATTTTTACAATCCAATCTTGATTTGACATGGAATATTCGGTGAAATATTTAACAAAATCAAATCCCTCAATGTCTTTAAGCTCATGCACCCTAAGTATTTCAGGCTTAAACAGGCTAACTTTTACAGCTTCTTTCATCCTAGCCCACGATTCTTCCGCATCATCAGAAAAGTAAACATCAATATCTAATGCCATCTGAAAATTATCTTTTTCTTCCTGTGTTCTATTATTTTCACTCATTGACACCTCAATTTGCTTTTTATGGTCTTCAAATAATTCTGGTGTATATCCTATTGGAAGCCAGCCATCACCATATTTACCAGTAAGATACAATGTTCTCTTTCCACCAGCAGCCATGTATGTAGGTGGGTGAGGTTTTCGTATTGGTGGAGCCTGTAAACATGCAGATTTTAATTGATAGTACTTACCCTCAAAATCTACAGTATTATCAGGTGTTGAATGGTATAGTTTTTTGATAACCTGAATCTGTTCTTCCCACTTTGAAACAGGTTTTTCAAACGGAATACAAAATTCTTTCAAGTTTTGGGCTTCACCAGCACCAATTCCTAAAATTGCTCTTCCTTTTGAAATTCTATCAAGTGTAATTGCAGCTAGGGCAATATTCGATGGATGTCTTCTAATTGCATCTGTAACACATGTTCCTAGTTCAACATGATTTGTAACAGCTGCAATTGATGACAACATGACCCATGGGTCTAAGACAATTGCATTTTTCCATTGTGGTACATTTGTGTGGTCCATATAGAAAATAGAATCATATCCAGTACGGTCTGCTAGCATACAAGCAGTCAGAATTTGATCTTCTGAATAACCCGCTCTAGCAACGTTGAGACCATTTTGAATTCCAAATTTGATCATTGTTTACTCACGATATTAGTATTGAACTTTACAGTTAATAAGTTTCACAGAAATAAGTCATAGCTAATTATTATTCCAGAACAAAAAAAATCATAAATTACCGTCATTAATTGCATTGAGACATTTAATGACATCATCTTTTGAAATTGGGATTGGGTTAGGATCAAGATGTCCTTTGTCTGTCATTACAACATCAGCTGCTTCATCAACAGGAGCTTTTAACTGCATTTTGTCAAATCCAAGTTTTTCAATAACCTGTTTAAATTTTTCATAGAAACTTGAATTATTATGTTTATGCGCTATGGTAGTGCATGAAGATAACGAGTATCCATGTGCAACACCTTCATTTGAAAATACGTATGATAGTGCATGTCCTAATGTAGTAGAACAGTTTCCAAAACCCATACCTGAAAGCATTGAACCATAAGGATAATTTTCTGGCTTATCGTTCATGATTGCATCATATAACACATCAAATGCTTGTTTGCATAACGCTTTTGTCAAATTATTACCTAATTTACTATCATATCCTTCCGTAGCCTGTGCACATGCATCACAAACTGAATTCTTAATAATTTGTTCTGGTGTACCATCCATAAAGTATGAATCAACTATAGCACGATCTGCTAAGAATTTATCTTCATGTAGAAGTTTTTTCTTGCCATCAAATTTTAAAACACAATAAGTTGTCATCTCTGCACCAGTTCCAAAAGTTGTAGGTATCAAAATCTTTTCTACGCCAAATTCTGATGATGAATATTTTACAACATCCATAGAACTTCCACCACCAAGACCAATCAACGCAGATGGATTTTTTGTCTTGAACTCATCTATGAGATTTTTGACATCATTGATGGAAGGTTCAGGTGTAACTTTATCAAATAGCATATAGTCTTGAATTCCCATTCTATCCAACCATTTTCCAGATAATGCTGGAGGAGCAGTTGTTACCACTAGTGCATTTTTTGGATAATCAGCTTCTGATAGCGCATTTTCACCAAATTGAATCACTTTTGGTATTCTTACTGTATGCATGACTTATTGAAATATTAATTATTATTATACCTTACAATTATCGTGGCTTTGGTTTATTTATTTAAAATAAAATTATAAAGTGATGATCAAAAACATTGACCTATTAGCAAATACAAAAATGAAAAGGAAGGCATTACAGATTCTAGAATCAGGATTAATGGCAGCACAGCCAAAAAACTTCTTAAAAAAATCTGTACACCAAAACTACATTTTACTTGGGAAAAATCGTATAGTATTATCAAAATACAGGAAAATTTTTGTTGTTGCATATGGTAAAGCAGCCTCTTCGATGGCAGAATATGTTGTAAAGAAAATCAATATTTCAAAAGGCATAGTTGTAATCCCGAAAAATACTAAATCATCACTAATCAGCAAAAAATTTGTCATAATTCATGCTGGACACCCAATACCTGATAGAGAAAGTGTGAAAGCAGGAAAAATTGTACAAAAATTTGTTGAGAGTTGTTCTAAAGAAGATTTTATACTTTTTTTGGTATCAGGTGGAGGTTCCTCATTATTGTCTCTTCCAGATAAAATAACTTTAAATGAAAAAAAACAGGTGACCAAATTATTATTAAAATCCGGTGCAACAATTGATGAGTTTAATTCAGTAAGAAAACATCTTTCAAGGATAAAAGGCGGTAAGCTTGTAAAAAATATGCAATCTGATGGTTGTGCATTAATTATGTCAGATGTTCTGACTAACAATTTATCAGTTATTTCATCAGGTTGTACTTATAATGATAATACAACATTTTCTGATGCAATAAAAGTTATAACAAAATACTCACTTACAAAAAAACTTCCAAAAAAAGTGATTACACATCTAAAGCATGGTTTGAAGACGCAAGTATCGCAACCAAATAGATTAAAAGTTAAAAATAAAATCATTGCAACCAATCTTGACTGCTTGAATATTATGGCGATAAAAGCCAAGTCACTTGGAATCAGTACCAAAATTCATTCATCAGTTAATGGTGATGTTAGTACGTCGGCACAAAAAATTGTTAAGATGATGAAGAGTAGTAGAAAGTCTTGCATCATATTTGGTGGCGAATCAACAGTACACGTGAAAGGAAATGGAAAGGGTGGCAGAAACCAAGAATTGGTTCTACAGATTTTAAAACGAATTCAAAATCTTGATCAAAATGTATTGATTTCTTCAATTTCAACTGATGGAATAGATGGTAACACAAACTATTCAGGAGCATTGATCAAAAATCATTCAATCAATTTGCAAAAAATTTCTTTATATTTAAAAAATAATGATTCTAATTCATTTTTCAAAAAGTATGGAGGTTTAATAAAAACAGGACCAACTAATACAAATTTAATGGATATAGGATTGATTATAAAATATTAGTTTATGTCCAATCCTTTTTGTCTTTCTTCCAAATAAGATTACCATCAATGTATGTGTGATCCGTTTCTTCAAAAACTGTATGCCATTTACCATTTGCTGGAAAAATTTTATTCAGTTCTTCAACCTTATCATTAGTTGGTGCCTTATTCATTAATGCGCCCCATTTCATATTGGGAACTTTTGGTAATACATCATTGATGTCTTTCATGTATCGCAATTTTAATCCCTATATTTAAAATCCCTTATCAATTTTTACGGTTATTTCAATAGTTTAGAGGCAAAGTTCTCATTACTGTCAATTAGATGATTTACAATCAATTTTCTTCGTTTTATTAAATTATTAAACAAAACCACTAGAGTCTCTAGAAGCAGACGTTTTATTCGTTCCAGAAAGATGTTCCGTAGCTATATTTTTTGTTGGCTCTATCAAACAGTATTCCAATTTTAGATTTCTATGCCCCACTAACTGATTAATAAAGTGAATTTTGTCATCAATTATTTGGTTTAATGTTTTATGCTGCTGTATTAAAATTTCGTACATTTCTTTTGAATCACACATGACATGTATCTTGTCAAAATCTTTTATGATGAAAATACCAAGACCCCAATAAATTCCCACATGAAGTGCAACAAATCTTGATTCTTCTTTGTTTTTAATATCTAATTTTCCACCTGAAAGATATGCTGCAGGATGTTCTCTAATTTGGTTTATTATTTC
>Ga0114996_10003824_pt1 | contig 18405 bp, 14 predicted proteins | sample ArcticOcean_MG_C_4_FD_87039 | JGI IMG/M metagenome (GOLD analysis project Ga0114996, IMG submission 87039) | Marine microbial communities from western Arctic Ocean - ArcticOcean_MG_CB4_134 | ecosystem: Environmental > Aquatic > Marine > Oceanic | place: Arctic Ocean: Canada Basin | collected...
GGCGGTGGTTGGCGCGGCGGTGGTCGGCGCCGTGGTGGTCGGCGCGGCGGTCGTGGGTGCGGCGGCCGTGGTGACATTGGGAGCCGACGGCCTTTGTGAACGAGTGCGCCTGGGCATAACCGGCGCAGGCCCCAAAGCCGCTCGATCCAAGAGGGCGGAGCGGTATCTGGAAGGCAAGGCTCCAACTCAGGAAAATTTCCAAACTGCCGCCCGCAAAGCGGGTCACGGAATCGAATTCTTGGAAGACATTCATGGCTCCGCTGAGTATAGGAGGCACCTGACCTCCGTATTCGCTGCGAGGGCTTTGGCCGAAGCCGTTCAGCGGGTCGCTGACTAAAACCGCCCCATCGGGAGGAAGATTGGCAACCTATACAGGTCAGTCGCTGAGGCGCACGGAAGACGAGCGCCTGCTCCTTGGCAACGGGAACTTCACCGACGATATCGTTCTCCCCGGTACCCTCCACGCCGCCTTTCTGCGGAGCGATCGTGCCCATGCCCGCATAGTGTCCATCGACGCCTCCGCCGGTCTTGCCATCCCTGGTGTGGTCGCCGTGATGACGGCAGCCGACTTGGGTGATGTGCCCAACAAGACCATGATTGTCAAGCGCGATGGGATGCAGGAAGACAAGATGATCCCCCATCCCATTCTGGCCACGGACAGGGTGCGTTACGTCGGGGAGCCCATCGCCATCGTCGTGGCGGAGGAGCGGTACCTGGCCTTCGACGCCCTGGAATACATCGTCGTCGAATACGACCCTCTTCCCGCTGTCGTCGACCCTCGTCAGGCTATGAAGGACGAGGTGATCTTGCACGAAGATATCGGCACCAACGTCGTCATGAAGGTGCTTGAAGGTGAGGGCGATATAGAGGAGGCCTTTGGTAAGGCTGACCACGTTGTAGGCCACCGTTACGACGACCCTCGAATCTCTGCCTTTCCCATGGAGCCCAGGGCCACGTTGGCGAGTTACTCCCCCGAGGAGAAGCGGCTCACCGTCTGGACTTCCAGCCAGGTTCCACATCAGATCAAGCGGTATCTTGCCCCGATGTTGGGCCTGGAGCCGGATCAAGTGCGGGCCATTGCCCCGGACGTCGGAGGCGGTTTTGGCAGAAAGATAGAGCTTTGGTCAGACGAGGTGGCCCTGTCCGTTCTCTCCATGAAACTGGGACGCCCCGTTAAGTGGACTGAGGATCGGCGCGAGAATCTGTTGTCGACGCATGGAAGGGCCTTCACCAGCGATGTCGAGGCGGCGATCAATAACGACGGCACTATACTGGGCATGCGGTTCCGCATGATCGCAGACCTGGGCGCGTACTTTTATACGTCCACTGGAGGACCACTGAGTAACGCGGCTCACAGAGTCGCTGGGCCCTATGGCATACCTGTCATGGACATTGAAGTCTTGGGTGTTTTTACAAATGGACCGCCCACCGGCCCCTACAGAGGGGCTGGCGGCCCCGAGGCTGCGCTCCTCACTGAACGCATCATCGATGTGGCGGCAGGTGTGATCGGGATGGACCCCGCTGAGGTGCGGCGGCGCAACTTCATTTCAGCTGATGCCTTTCCCTATAAGACCGCCACGGGCTACACCTATGACTCCGGCGATTACCAGCGTGCCTTCGACCGCGCTCTTGAGTTGTCTGAGCATGATGGCTGGCGCGAGGCCCAGCGAAAGCGAGGCCCGAACGAGCCTTTGCTGGGGATTGGCGTTGCCGCCGCGGTCAAGGCGTCTGGAGGTTCAGCACGGACACGCAACGCCCGCGCCGATGTTTACGTCGAACCTTCGGGGGCGGTGAAGATTACTACCGAGGCTTCGCCACATGGGCAGGGGACGGAAACGACCTTTGCCCAGATTGCTGCGGATGCTTTGGGTGTGCCCTATGAAAGCATAACTATTCTGCATAGCGACAGCGATATGCTCGAGTCCGGCCACGGCACAACCTCAAGCAGGGGATTGGCTGTTGCAGGTTCGGCTATGTACGAGGCCCTCATCCAAACAAGGGCCAAAGCGGCCGCAATAGCTGGGCACATATTGGGATGCGCTGCCGATGACGTAGTTTTTGAGGATGGAAAGGTGTACAGCGCCAGCGACCCGGAACAGGCGATGGCCTTCTCTGAGCTCGCTTCTGCGGCCTACCGGCCGGAGAAGCTGCCGGAGGGCCTTGAGGCTGGTTTGGATACCAAGGTCAGCTTCACCCTCGATTCTAACCCCTTTGGGTTTGGCGCCCATGTGGCTGTCGTAGAAGTAGACCGGGACACGGGGGATGTGAAACTGATCCGCTACACGGCCGTGCATGACTGTGGCATTCTGATTAACCCTATGGTCGTTGAGGGCCAGATTCACGGAGGCCTTGTGCAGGGCATCAGCCAGGCCCTCTATGAGGCGATGTACTACAGCCCCGATGGCCAGCCTCTCACGGCAAGCCTTATGAACTATGCGGTACCTATTGCGGAGGAGTTGCCTACTCTGGTTACCGACAGTCTGGAAACGCCGTCTCCGACAAATGCCATGGGCATCAAAGGCGTGGGGGAACTGCCGACCGTAGGATCACCACCAGCCGTGGCGAATGCCATCATGGACGCTTTGGCGGGGATGGGGGTCGACAACTTGGATACACCCATCACTCCTGAGCGGGTGTGGCGCGCTATGCAGGCAGCCCGCTAGCGTTTTTCTGTGTCAGGAAAGGGACAGGGGGACCCCCTTCCTAGCCTTCCCCCAAGTGGGGGGAAGAGATTCGGGTCTCCTCTCCGGTAGTCGGGGGGGGATTAAGGTGAGGGTCTTTCCCTGATGCTTTTCGGATTCGCTTTACCCAATTCCCTTGACGTGGACGGTCTGTGCCGGTTCGCCAGGGCCGCAGATGAGCTTGGCTTCGACTCGCTGTGGGCCGGCGACCACATCGTCCTTCCGGAAGCCCCCACCAACCAGTATCCCTACACGACTGACGGCTCCTTTAGGCCTGGGAATACACCGTTTCTAGAGGTAGTGACTCTCCTCAGCTATGTTGCTGCCCACACCAAGCGCATCCGCATTGGCACGACAGTGCTCATCGTTCCTTATCGGCATCCGCTGCTTCAGGCGAAGATGATGGCCACCCTTGATGTTCTGACCGGTGGCAGGGCGATTTGTGGTGTAGGGGTGGGATGGCTGGAAAAGGAGTTTGACGCTCTGGGCGTTTCTTACGCCGATAGGGGAGCCCTTACAGACGAGTCGCTCCAGATTTTCAAGACGGCCTGGTCGGACGAGCCCCTCACCTTCAAGGGACAGTTCTTCAACATTGATGGCGTTCTTGCCTACCCTAAGCCGGTGCAGAAGCCTTGCATTCCCATCTGGGTAGGCGGGCATTCCAAGAGGGCCATTCAGAGAACTGTTGCTTACGGAGATGCTTGGCATCCCACCCGTCAGACGCCTGAGTATGTGGAAGGACTGCTGCCCTACTTAAGAGAGCGGACTGAGGCGTTGGGCCGAGATTTCAGCGAGATTGCAATCTCGCTGAAGCGAAGCCTGCATTTCACAGACCTAGGAATTCTTGACGCAAGCACAGTTCAGTCGAATGGAGCCGTTGTTGGGACTACTCAAGCGGTTATTGAGGATGTGTTGCGCTGCTGGGACATGGGAATCCACCAACTCACCTATGACTTCCGCACCGCTGACTTTGACCACTGCGTTCGTATGCTTGAGCACTTTGCGGAGGCGGTGGTGCCCAAGGTCGAATCCCGGGCTTAGGTCTCACGCGGAGCCTGCCAGGGAGCGACCCAGGCCAAGACAGCTCCCACCCCCACTGTGGCTCCAGCAAGGATGAACGTGGTCTGCGTGCCGTGAGCGTCAGCCACGAAGCCTCCAATGGCGGGCGCAAGCCCGGCAAAGCCGACTGTGGACGCGTACATGAACGACACAGTGATGGATCGAACGCTTTCGTCGACGACATCCATCGCGGCGGCGAGGATGATGGACATCAGGGAGAAGACGAAAGCCCCGGAGGCCACGAGGACCAGCACGAAGGGCCATCCGTCCGGGACAAAATACAGGGCCGTATAGCCCAAGGCCAGGAGGGTCATGGCGGGGGCCAATACAGCTTTGCGGCCTATGCGGTCGGAAAGATAGCCCATGATTGGCTGAGCGCCAATTCCGGCAACCTGCCCCGATGCCAGGTACAGGCCCACCGTCAGCGACGATAGGCCTTGGTCTTCGCGCAGGTATATGGGCATGAAGGTCACTAGGACAATTCCCCCGCCCGCGAATCCTCCTACTATCACCAACAGCAAGAGCAGTCGACGGTTGCCCGCCAGTCGGCCTATCGACGCCAGATAGTCCCGCATGGTGAAGGAGGCGGCCTCTGGCCGTGGCAGTGATCGAAGGATCAGCCACACGGCTATTCCAACGAGAAAAGCGGGGACGATACTCCCCTGAAGAAGCGTGCGCCAGAACAACACGCCCAGAAGGGCGCCGACTAAGACAGGGCCTAAAGCCTCACCTGCACTGGCGCCGGTCCCATGGAGCGAAAGGGCGAAGCCGCGCCGTTCGGCAAAGATGCTGGAAAGAGAAGCAATTGCTGCCGGATGCCAGAATGAGATGATGCCTATAAGGATGCTGGAGACGATTATGGCGTACCAATAGTTTGTGGCTAGGCCCAGTAGGAGAGTGAAAACACCCGTAGCCAGTAACGTCAAGCCAAGGATGATTTCTCGCCGGTGGGCGTAGCGATCCGCCAAAAAGCCCGCTGGTATGTTGGCAAGGCCGCCCGCAATGTTTCGTACCATGGACATGGTTCCGACCTGGACGTTGGATAACTCCAGCCCGGTCTTGATCTCGGGCAGCACAATGTAGAACCCGGAGGCGAAGATATGCTTCACTAGGTGCCCAAGAACAGCAACAACGAGGAAGGCCAAACGTTGACGACTTGAGAATCCGGGGGCGGCTGGGGTGCGGATGCCGGATGCCATGGGCTGCTCCGTCCTGCGACGTGAGGAAAAGAACGTGTCCTAGGGTTCGTTTGTCGTCAAGAGCAGCAGAGGCTCCCTTCTGAATGGGAGCCTCTGCTCTATTCGAGGCCGTTAGGAGACTTAGGCGATTTTGCTCGGCAGCCAGGTAGCTATGCCGGGGAAGGCAATCACGAAGCCAATCGCCACAATGTCCAAAGCTATGAATGGCAGACTGGCTCGGTAGAGGTCTGTCATGGTCGCCTTGGGCACAACGCCCTTCAGGGCGAACAGCACCAACCCGAAGGGCGGCGTGATAGCTGCCACGGAGATGTTCATAAGGAAGATGACCCAGAACCACACCGGGTCGAAGCCGAGCCCGTTTACGATTGGAATTAGGATGGGAATGGCCACCAGCATGATGGAGAGCTGGTCAATGAAGAATCCCAGCAACATAACGGCCAACTGGATGATGATGAGGAGAACGACATCCGAAACAGGAAGCTCGGTGAGGACTCGCAGAAACTCCCGCGTTGCGCCGGTGAGGGAAAGAAGCTGCCCAAGGGCAGTGGCTCCCGTAATGATGAGGAAGACCATACCGGCGATGTAGAGCGTGCCCATCAATGCCCGGCGGGTCACTGAGAAGCTCAAACGCCGGTATATCGCCGCTACGATGAAAGCTCCAATCGCTCCCGTGGCCGCTGCTTCGCTGGGAGTCGTGACACCGAAGATGATGAATCCCATGACCATGAGAACGATCACGGCCAAGGGTGATATCTGGACAAGGCCGATCAAGCGGAATTTCCACGTGACGCCTTCAGCGGCGTATTCGGGTGCAAGGCTTGGGTTGAGCCGGACACGGGTGTAAATGTAAATGGCGTAAATGGTGGACATGACGAGGCCCGGAATGAGTCCACCGACCAACAAGGCTGCGATGGACACCTCGGCGAGGCTTCCAAGGAGCACAGCAAGGGCACTGGGGGGAATGATGGCGGCCAGCAAGCCCGCAGACATGATGGTCCCGAGGCTTAGGCGGCGGTCATAGCCGCGCTTTTCCATTTCAGGGTGGAGGGTTGCTCCAATGAGCGCTGTATCTGCCATTCCGGCCCCACTCAGAGTGGCTAGGGCCGTTCCTGCGCCAAGGGCAACGAACAAAAGACGGGCGCGAATTTTGCCCACCCACCGGTCCAGTACATCGATGGTCAGCTCTATGACGCGGGACTGGAAGAGGACCTCACCCATGAGGAAGAACATGGGAACGGCGATCAAATTAAAACTTGCCACGGAACGATAGGCGCTGGCTGGGAGAAGGAGCCAACCCTTGGTCCCATCAACCCACCAGGCCAGTCCCACGATGTTTAGCAGAGCAAAGGCGAAGGCCACCGGCATGCCGGTGGCAAAGAATACCAGCAACATGGCGAAGAAAATGATGAGAACGAAATACCACTCCATCTATCGCTCCATGCCTTTCAACCTTCGTTTAAACCTTCGTCGCTGTGGCATAGCAAGGGTGCTGCCTTCCTACCCGCCTTCCGAGACTCGGTACGATTTTAGATACCGGCGCTTGCTTTCTGCTCAGTCTCCTCATGCCTTAGGAAGGCTGTCAGGGAGGCCACTGCCATACGCATTGACTGGAGGCTGAGCAGGAAAAAACCAAAGGGGATGATCCAGAAAACCAGCGGCTGAGGGACCCGGATGCCGCCAAGAATTGAAGACGACCTTTCAATCTGGTCAAGCAATGTGAAGAGGCTTTGCCAGGCCAAGATGCCGCTGGCTATGGAGGCCGCGATCATGCCCCCGATGTACAAGACCTTTCGTGGGGTGGGCCTAAGGATTTCGCTAATAGCGGTCATACGTACGTGACCTTCCCTCCTCAGGACAATGGGAGCAGCCAGAAAGGTCACGTATAACAGTGCATACTCGGTGACATCCAGCGCCCAGATTGTTGGTGAGTCGAAGACCCGGCGCATCAAGACGTCGTAGCCGATGATGAGCGCCATTGCCAGGATGAGGACGGCCCCAAAGGCCGCCATTGCCAGCATGAGCCTGTCAAACCAGATGCCGGCTATCTTGAGAACCTGTTCAAAGGTTTCTTGCATAGTTCATCCGCTCTGCTTGATTCCTTTCCTTCATGCCAAATTAGAAGGTCAGGTGAGCCAACGCCCCTATCTAGGCTGGGGTGACGGTGTAGAACTCTTGAGAGTTGCTATAGAGGATCGCCTGTTTCTCGTCGGAGGTCAGGGCCTCCATTTCAAGCAATTCCTCAATCTCTCCGCGAACGCTAGCTAGGTTTACCTCGTGGGGGAAGTCTGATGAGAACATCCAGGCTTCAGGACCGATCGTCTTGACTGCGAAAGGCAGGGATGGCTCGTCTCCCTCAATACCCACACGGATGTGTCCTGCTTTGATGTGCCGAGTCACGTAGTCTCCCACTGACTCTCCATCCTTGAGTTGGATCAGCTCTCCCCGTGGGTCGAACGGCGTAAATGCGCCGTATGAACCGCTGAACCGCTCCAAGGCAGTGAGCAACCAGGCGGCGCCACCTTCCAAGAAGCCCACTTTAAGCGTGGGGAACTTGTCGAAGACGCCGTTGAACACAAGACTGGCCAAGCCAATCATGATCCCCATTGGATGTCCCACTGCGTGGATGGCGGCGAACACGTTCAAGTTGTTCATTCCCATGTCTTGGTGAGCACCACCATGCACCCCCAGCGCGCATCCCAGCCGAGCGGCCTCTTCGTAAATAGGCCAGTATTCCTTTGCGCCCAGGTGAGTCTTCAAACCGGTGGAGGGCACCATTGCGCCGACCAGGCCAAGCTCGTTGATGGCCCTGCGCAATTCCTCCACTGCCGCCTGAGGTTCCTGCATGGGGATGAGCGCCATGCCCTTGAAGCGGGAGTCGCTTCGGACATAGGCCTCTGACAACCAATCGTTGTAGGCAGCGCAAGCCTGGATGGCGAAGTCTGCATCGATGATCCTTCCATAGCCGAGCGCTCCTGTGGGGTAGAGGACGGCCGCTTCAAGCCCCGCCTTGTCCATGAACTCAAGCCATCCCTTGGGACCGGGGTCTGTGAACACGCCATCGGTAATTCCGAAAGCGTCAGGGGGATTGAACATAAGGCCGTGGTGGAGATGGTCCAGCTGCGGGAAGACACCGAAGATTCTGCCAATATTCGATTGGTTCAGGGGATAGCGAAAGTGCTTCCTTATAGCCTCGTAGTCCTCGAATATGTGGCCGTCGCCGTCGATAACCATCTCTAGGTTAGCCATGTGACCTCCCACAACGTTGCGGCGCGTTTCGCCGCGATTACGCGTACCTGTTGACGAAATGCGCTGTCAGCAGCGCTTCATTCTCCAGTTCGTTCGATACGCAGTGCCCCTGTACAGCCGTTCGGCCGTACAGGGGCACTGCGCCGCTTATTGCAATCTAAGAGGCGGGCCTAGTTGGGCCAACCTTCTCTAGCCTTTGCACAGTTGGTGATATCAGTCATGCGGCGGCCGTAGACCGGGTCTGCATTGGTGATGAACTTGTCCATGGTGGAGTTGAAGTAGGTGTCCTGAAGCACGGCGTTCTCTGCCCCCGAGAGGTCCACCAGAGTCACGCCCTCTCCCTCCAGCAGGCTAAGGTATTCGCCAACCTTCGACTGGGAGTTGTTGCGGTACTCCGTCTGGGCGTGGGCAACGGAACGGTTGATGACATCCTGCTGGGCGTCAGACAGGGCATGCCACCAGTCGTTGTTGGCTATGAGTGTGATGCCGCTGGCGCTAAAGGGAGGCCCGTACAGGTAGCTGGCTACTTCATAGAACTTGAACTTGTAGGCGATCGCCTCAGGCGCGCCCATGGCCAAGCCGTCGATGATGTCCTTCTGAAGCGCAGTGTAAACCTCAGTGATCGGCAGGTTCACCGTGATGCCGCCTAGGGCGCTGTACAGGGGCTCGAATGCTGCGGAGCCACGAAGCTTCAGTCCCGTCAAGTCGGGGATGGGCTGGAGTTCCTTGGTCATGAACCGGTAGCCCAAGTCCGTGGGAAGGAAGCCCAAGAACCGGACGCCTACGTTGTCCTGGTAGGCCTGGCGCAGCAAATCACTGGCGCCGCACTCTTCCCAGACGGCGGGTGTGGCAGCCGCTAGGTCGAAGGCCGAAGCGAGCGTCGTAAAGTCGGCGTGGTAAGAACCGTGTGTGAAGAGCATGTCGAACACGCCGTCACGCACCGGAGCCAGTTGCTCGAAAGCATGCACAGCGTCTGGCCCGATCGTGTTCACCGTCATGGCCCCACCGCTGAGGCCCTCGATAGCGTCACGAAGCGGGAAGTACCCGTCCCCGATCGCGTCCACGAGTTCACTCCAAGCGATCAGGAAGTCGATCTTAACCTCTTCCACTACCACCGGTGCCGCTGTTGGCGTTGCCGTTGGCACTACCCTCGTCGGCGTTGCCTGACCGGGCGCCGTCGTGCTAGTTGGCTGTGGTGTTGTCGTTGGAGCCGTGGTGCTGTCTGGCGCCATAGTAGGGTCGCCAGCTGCGGGCGTGTTGGTTGCCGCCGGCACGGCCGTAGGATCGCTGCCGCAGGCAGCCACAAACAAGGCGGCAATAACCGCTACTACTGCTAACAAAAGCGTCTTCCGCTTCATCGAAACCCCCTTCGGACGAAATTGAATTGCGAACCGGCCAATGGTGCTAAACCGCAGCCACCGGCGTTAGGCCGTAGAACTTCTGCGAGTTCTTGTGGAGGATGCCTTCCTTTTCCTCCGCAGTCAGTTCCTCGTTATCGAGTAACTCCTGGATCTCGTCACGGACGGTGTGTATGTTCACCTCGTGAGGGAAGTCAGAGGAGTATATGAAGGGTTCGGGTCCAACTTCCTTCACTGCGAAGGCCAAGGTGAGCTCATCACCCTCCACCCCAATAAAAATGTTGCCTTGCTTGATGAGGCGCTTGACGTAATCGGCGGCCTCTTCCCCTGCGTGGAGGTCCATGTGGGGCCGGTACGGAAAGCCATTGCTAGGAGGGAAAGGCTCGACGGCATGGTAGGACCCTGAGAAGCGCTCCAGTGCCACCAAAAGCCAGCTAACCCCAGCCTCTAGGAATCCGACCTTCAGCGTTGGGAACCTATCGAAAACGCCATTGAAGATCATGCTGCCGAAGTTGATGATGATACCAGTGGGGTGGCCAATGGCATGGATGGGCCCCACTTTGTTCATGGTGTTCATTCCCAAGTCTTGGTGCGCGCCCCCGTGAATGGCCATTGCACAGCCAAGGCGCTCAGCCTCCGCATAGACCGGCCAGTACTCCGGGTCGCCGAGGGGCGACTTGAGGCCAGTGGAAGGAAGCATGGCCCCAACCATCCCCAAATCGTTTACGGCCCGGCGTAACTCCTCAACGGCTGCCTGGGGCTCTTGCATTGGTAGGAGGGCTACCCCATTGAACCGGCTGTCGTTCTGTACATAGGCTTCTGCTAGCCAATCGTTGTAGGCCCGGCAGGCCAGGATCGCATAGTCCACGTCTGTCATCCGTCCATAACCCAAGGCAGCCGTGGGGTACACGACAGTAGACTCGATGCCGGCTTTCTCCATGAACTCGTGCCAGCCCGGAACGCCTGGGTTTCGGAAGACGCCGTCAGAGCCAATGCCGAAGGTGTCGGGAGGGTTCATTCCCAGCCCGTGATGGATGTGATCAATCTGGGGAAAGACGCTTAGGGTCTGCGTCACGTTGGTCTTATTCAAAGGATACGGTAGATGCTTTCGCAACTCCACCATGTCCTCAAATATATGGCCGTCGCCGTCGATGATGATTTCTAGATTGGCCATGATCCCTCCTTAGGCTCGGCAAGCCACAACTGCCGCGTAGATATATATGATTCTTTGTCTGCTTGTCAAGTTATTTGGCCTTGGCCTGGTGCGGTGGGTTTTGACGAAGCGACTAGGCCCAAGCAAGTCAAGGGACGTTATTCGGAGCAAATGAGGCGCGATGACCCAACTCACTCTCTTCATATATAAGGCCAGGTTTCAATTATAAGGCTAGGTTTCAATGCCGAAAGTTATAGCAACGACCCCTGCAACGACAAGGAGTGTCCCCAGGACGAGCGGCCAGGTAATTCGTTCCAGCTTCTGTAGGAAGAAGTGGGCCATTATGAGAGCAATAACCGGTTGGAGAGAGACGATGGGAGACACCACAATGACCGGGGCCCGCAACACGGCGCTGTAGAGCAGCAGGACGCCGACTGTCATTGTGACCCCCCCGGCCAGCACAAAGGCCAATCCTCGTCGCGGCGACATGCGCAGGTCCCGAGGAATGCGGGGGCCGATGGCCAGGGCCATGATCAAGCCACCCGCCAGAAGTGTGAAGGACGCTGTGACAATAGGGTTGCCGGAGTAGGAGATGGCCTGCTTGCTCATTGCGGGCATGATGCCGTACACGACCGCCGAGGTGAAGGCTGATCCGTATCCCAGGTAGAAGGGTGTTCGGAGCCGGGAAAGGATGGAAGTCGTTGCAATTGCGCCGCCTACAGGAACCGGAGCCCCGGCATTGGGGACGGGCTGAGCCTGGGGGCGGGATCCCCTCATCGCCGAGGTCACGACCAAGATAACCCCGCCCATGGTGATCAAGATGCCCAGGGCTATGGGCCAGGTCATGTTTTCGTCCAGAAAGACCACACCAACGAAGGCGGAGTAGAGGGGCGCGGTTGCCATGACGGGATTGGCGCGGGCCACGCCAAGCAGCTTGAGGCTCGCCAGGTTCAGGAAACGCCCGATTGGAAAATTGATGGCTCCTACGGCGACCATCCATAGGTAGGCAGCTGCAGGCAGGGTGAAGAGTTCATTGGGGTAGAAGATGGCGGCTATGACGGCAATGGGCACCCAGCCGCTTAGCACAGAAATGAGGTTGCCAGTGCTGGACGGGACGCTGACTAGGCCCACCCGCGCCATCACTACCCCCGCCGCGAAGAGAAAGCCCACACCCAAGGCCATAAAGGCGCCAATAATCTCAGGGGGCAAGTGTCCTCCTGGTACCCCTACCGGCGTAGCGGACGGCTGCAGGCCATTGTACATGAAGGCTATAAGGGCCGACGCTTATTGCCGAGAGTTCAACAGGGACACAAATGAAGCGGACCCTGCCGCCCTCTGATCCTGTTAGCTCGTTAGATGAGCGGCTCGCGTCCTCTTAGCGGAGTTGGCCTTTGAAGATCTCTGGCCGCAGGGAACGTCGAAGGAACTCACCACGGGGAGAACCAAAAACCTCACCGTTCCTCACTACTACCTCACCCCGCAACATAGTCATCACCGGCGCACCGACGAAATCCCATCCCTCGTACACCGTGTAGTCAAGCCCTGTGTGGAGGTCCGTCGTGGTTATCTTCCGCTTCGGCTCGGGATCATAGAGGACAATGTCGGCGTCGCTCCCTGGGGCAATCACTCCCTTCTTCGGGTAGAGGCCGAAGATGCGGGAAGGGTTGGCTGACATGAGTTCCACCAGGCGGTTGACCGTGAACTTGCCGCTGGCTACGCCCTCCGTGTACATGACCGACAGCATGGTCTCAACCTGCGCCATGCCTCCCGGTATTTCGTTGAAAGGTTTGCCTTCAGCAAGTTCCCGCTTGCGCCAAAGGTAGGCTGAAACGTGGTCGGACCCGATGGAATTGATGGTGCCGTCTATGACACCTTCCCAGAGCCCCGCCTGGTTTGAGGCATCCTGGATCACCGGGGATCTGATGAACCGGAAAGCGTCATCCTGGCTATAAACATCGCTGTTGAACAGAAGATAGTGGGGGCAGGTCTCGCCGTACACAGGTAGCCCTCGTGCTTGGGCCTGGCGGATCAAGGACACCGCCTCCGCGCTACACAGGTGGACAAAGAAGACCGCTGCTCCGGTATGGGCTGCGAGGAAGATGATCCGGTTGACAGACTGTGCTTCCGCAAGGGCGGGCTTGGCGTGCGGCAGATACTCCAATCCGGTCTTGCCCTGCTCCAGCAATTGGCGAGTGAAATACCGGCAGAGGGAGGCATCTTCCGCATGGACGCTCAATACGCCGCCCCGTTCCGCCAGCCGTTTCATGAAGGCAAAGCACCAGGCCTCCTCGGGAGGCTCGCTGCTCCGCCCGCTGAGAAAGATCTTGAAGTTTGTCACGCCCCTATCCAGGAGCGGTTCTATTTCCTCCAGGGTGTCCCAGGTTGGGTAAGAGATCATTGCGTTGACGGAGAAGTCGATCCAGGCCTTCTCCTGGGTGAACAGCGCCTCACGCTCGTCGTGGGCCTGCGGGAGCGAGACGCCTTCAGGCTGGTCGCCATAGTCGATGAAGGTGGTCATCCCTCCATAGGCAGCCGATAGGCTCTCTGCGCGGAATCCCGGCATCTTGTCGCCTAGCCATTCCTCGAAGCTATGAATATGGGTGTCCACTACGCCTGGCAGGACGTACATCCCGCTTGCGTCGATGGTCTCCTTCGTTAGATCGGCAAAGCTTCCTGCCACACCCAGGGCTGCAACCCGCTCGCCTTGCACCGCCACGTCCAGAGCTTCGCTTGTTGCCGGTGTCACCACGGTGCCACCGGATATAACGAGGTCAAACATATTGGGCCCTCCTTGAAAGGCGCTAACCGCCAGCGGTGGCGGTGATAATGGCCACGCCGGCTACAGTGAGCACAGTGCCGAGAACCAGTCGCGGAGATATCCGCTCCAGACGTTGAAGGAATATGTGAACCAGCAACATAGTCACAAGCGGGTTTAGTGCAAAGATCGGCGCCACCACGACGACGGGAGCCTTGACCAGTGAGTAATAAAGGACAATAACGCCTACAGACATCAACATGCCGCCAAGGGTGACAAGAAGAAGCGGTTTAGGCGGCGACACCCGGATGTCGGCGGGAACGCGATTAGCGATGAAGATGGCTAATACCAAGGTCCCGAAGAAGAAAGTGTAGACAGATGCGACCAGGGGGTTGGCATAGTTCGTCGTGACGTATTTCCCAAGGGGGGGAATCGTTCCGTAGGCGAGCGCCGCGAGTGCAGCGGACCCATAGCCCACAAGGATCGGATGTCGTTCCAGAATCCCACGGCTTTCGGTGGCGGCTCCACGTACAGGTTCAGGCTGCGACTCGGCGCGTTGTTGGCGGGAACCCATGTCATTGCTCACTACGAGCACAATGCCTGTAATGGTGGTGAGCGTGCCCAGGGCTATGGTCCACCGCCACTCCTCACCAAGAAAAACGATGGCGATGAAAGCGGAGATCAGCGGGGCGTTGGCAAGTATCGGGTTGGCGCGAACCACTCCTAGAATCTTCATGCTGTTGAAGTTCAGGAAGCGGGCTATGGGGAAGTTGAGCGTCCCGGTCAAGAACAGCCAGAAGTAGGCTGCGGCAGGGAGGGTGAACAGCGCCTTGGGGTAGAAGATCGCCGCAACTATCGTCACGACCACCCACCCCCCAGCAAGAGAGAAAAGGCTTCCCGTGCTGGAAGGCACCTTGTGTAACCCAACTCTGGCAACGACCATCCCACTCCCAAACAAGAGAGGGACGAGCAGAGCCAAAAGTGCGCCTATGGACTCTTGCGACAAGTGTTCACAGTTGGTCTCGCGACCCTGCGGGAGACAGCCGAAGGGCGCGAGCGTCGTTTAGATGTCTGGAGTGCTTCCTCAGTATAGCCAACGCGTAAGCGCCACGCTTCTTGGTGCGTGGCGCTTACTTTCTGCGTTGGTTGATGGGTTGCCTAGTTCCAGATGACGGTCCCCATCAGTACGTTGCCCTGGTTTACATCGTCTATTGCAGTGTTGATGTCCTCGAAGGCGTAGCGCTTGGTAACGAGGGAGCTGACATCGATGCGGCCCTGCTGGACGATGTCCAGCACCTCAATGACGTCGGTGGTCCGGCGGGCAGCTACGCCTGTGATGGTCACTTCTCGGAAGGCGAAGCCAGCGTCCTTCAGGAGGAGCTGTTGGCCGATCAGGGCTCCGACGATCGTAGCCGTGCCTCCAGCTCTGGTCGCACGAACGATTTGGTCGGCCGTAACTGGGTTGCCGATTGCCTCAAAGGTCTTGTCAGCGCCGCCCTTGGTGAGTTCCTTTGCTGCTTCGACGGTATCTTCCTTGCTGGCGTCGATGGTGTGGGTCGCTCCAAACTTCTTAGCCGCGTCCAGCTTTGACTGGGAGATATCTGCAGCGATGATGGGGTAAGCGCCGAAGAGGCGCAGGAACTGGATCACGTTCAGACCAATACCGCCGCATCCTATGACCAAGGCGGATTCACCTGGGGCAATCTTGCCTCCGTTCTTTACGGCGTTATAAGCCGTGGTGACGCGGCAGCCCACCACACTGGCTTCTTGTATATCGACGCCGTCGGGGAGCTTATACACCATGTAGCCAGGGATGGACATGTACTGCGTGAAGCCGCCCAGGTTCCAGCGATTGGCCTCAGTGCCGTCTGGCCGAATGAACCCCTTTCCGGGTGGCGGAGTCTGGCACCGGTTTTCGTGGCCGGAGATGCAGTGCTTGCACCGCCCGCAGCGATAGCGCATGCCAATGGTCACCCGGTCTCCTTCCTTGAAGAAGCCCACGTGGCTCTTGCCAACGCCGGCAACGAGGCCCGTTACTTCGTGGCCCAGCACGGCGGGGAGCCGAGCGGGCAACTCTCCTTCCTGCACCTTGATGTCGGTGTGGCACATGCCGCAGGCCGCTACCTGAATGAGCAGGTCGTCGGCGTCAATGATCGGCATGTTGAATTCTTCAATTACCAGAGGCGAGTGAGCCGTATGTAGGACCGCTGCTTTCATTGTTCCCCCTTTCTTTTCCTTAATTGGCGTTGAGGCAAAGGCGCTTTAAGGGCCTAGTCTCCCCACAAAACGACGCCCATGAGCACGTTACCCTGGTGAACGTCGTCGATGGCGGTGTTGATGTCTTGATAGGGGTAGCGCTTGGTAATGAAGGAACTGATATCGATGCGTCCCTGCTGCACCATGTCCAAAACCTCAATCACGTCTGTGGTGCGGCGCATGGCGACGCCCCGAATGGTGACCTCGCGGAAGGCGAAACCGGCATCCTTGAGGAGCAACTGCTGTCCAACAAGAGAACCGATCAACGTGGCAGTTCCTCCCGCTCTGGTTGATCGGACGACTTGGTCGGCGGTGATGGGGTTGCCGATGGCTTCGAAGCTCTTGTCGGCCCCTCCGCTGGTCAAGTCCTTTATTGCCTCCACAGCGTCGATACCGGAAGCGTTGATCGTGTGGGTCGCACCATAGCGCTTGGCCGCTTCCAGCTTGGAGTCCATGACGTCAACGGCGATGATGGGGTATGCCCCGAAAACGCTGAGGAACTGGATGGTATTGAGGCCAACGCCGCCGCAGCCGATGACCGCAGCAGACTCACCTGGCGCGAGCTGGGCGGCGTTCTTCACGGCGTTGTAAGCCGTGGTCACGCGGCATCCCACCACACTGGACTCCTCGATGTCGACGCCGTCGGGCAGTCTGAAGAGCATGTAGCCGGGGATGGTCATGTATTGGGTGAAGCCGCCCAGGTTCCATCGTGTAACCTCGGCGCCGCCTGGCTGGATGTAAGGAGTTCCCTGTGTGCGGGTCTGGCACAGGTTTTCCATGCCGGAGATGCAGTACTTGCAGCGCCCGCAGCGGTAGCGCATGCCGACGGTAACACGGTCGCCTTCCTTGAAAGCAGCTGCCTGGCCCTTCCCAGTTCCCACCACCACGCCGGAGATCTCGTGACCGAGCACCGCTGGAAGCTGGAGGGGAATCTCGCCCTCTTGTACCTTGATGTCTGTGTGGCACATGCCGCAAGCAGCGACTTGAATGAGTACGTCGTCGTCGCCAACCGTAGGCATGTCAAACTCTTCGATGACCAGCGGTGTGTGGAACTCGTGTAGAACGGCAGCTTTCATGAAGACCTCCTAGGTGGGACCTTTTGTTCCTTCTGGCCGGGGCCAGGTGCGGCGCGGATTCTATCAGACCGCTGGAGCGCGTGCCACAACGCCGATGCGTCCTGTATTGGTCTTAAGGTTGCCCTCATCCCTAGTTCGTAGCGCTTCATTAGTCGGCAGCCTTAGAGGGCAGGCACCAGGTCGGGTTCCATGATAAAATCCGCCCACATACGAGTGGAGGTGAAGGAATATGGCCCAGAACGGAATGACCATCATGGATAGCGATGGCCACTTGATCGAGTCGATAACGGAGCTCAACGCTTACTGCGACGACAAGATCAAACTTGTGGCGTCGGGGGGCCTTCCCGCCCAGCAAGGGCCGTTTCCGACATTGGATGGCATCCACAACTACTTCCGCGGTGTAGATGGCAGGATAGGCGGACCCCGGCAAACGGCCAGTGAGGAACGGACAGGTTCGGGGGAGGACTGGACAGAGTTTCTCAACAAGACTGGTATTGAGCAGACCGTGATCTTCCCAACGATGGGCCTTGCCGTCGGCTTTATACAGAGCAATGAGTACGCCAACTACATGTGCCGCGCTTACAACGACTACGTAGCTGAGCGTTACGCCAAAGTCGACTCACGCATTCACCCGGTAGCGCTCATTCCCATGCAGGACCCTCCGGCTGCCGTGGCTGAGCTGCGAAGGGCGGTCAAGGACTTGGGCCTAATAGGGGCTATGCTTCCTTCAACTGGTTTGCCCCTGCACCTGGGTCACGCTTTCTTCGATCCGGTTTATCGTGAGGCCGCCGATCTAGACTGCATTTTGGCTATCCATGGCGGGTCCAATAGAACGATCGGCATAGACACGTTCTCCGATTTCATCGGATCCCATGTTCTGCATCATCCTGTGCCTCTGATGTACGCTTTCATCTCTTACATGTACCACGGAGTCTTGGACACCTACCCGGACCTGCGCCTCGCTTTCCTGGAGGGTGGGCCGAGTTGGCTGGTGCCGCTCATTGACCGCACGGTTCGGGACGACGAGTTCTTCGGGACGGTGGCCCGGAAATCCATCACTGAGTACCTACAGGGTGGGAACATCCTCATCGGCTGCGAGGGCAATGATGACAGCCTGCCCTACGTCGCGGGCAAAGTGGGCATCGAGGCATTCGCCTACTCATCAGACTATCCGCATGAGGTAGATCTGGCGGGCGCTTTCCACGAGATTGAGGAGACGCTTGAGTCGGAGGAACTTACTCAGGGGCAAAAGCAGGCAGTATTGGCTGATAACACGAAGCGGTTCTACCGCTTCTAAGAGACCCGTTTGAGGAAAAGGAGGCTGGCGCTCAGCGCCAGCCTCCTTTTTTTGTTCCGCCTGACTGCTACTAGGGCGCTTGTTTAGCTTTGCGATTCTGCTAGCATGCCTGCAGAAATTAAGGTGGGTTTCTTGAGCCCCACCCGATAAGGAGAAGGTTGTATGGAAGAAAACCTTGAAGGGCGCCGGCCTGTGTTGGAGGCGCTCCGGGCAGGACGCCCGATGCTTAAGATCCTCTTGTTGCGGACCATTGGGCGTCATAGCGCAGTGGCCGAAATACTGCACATGGCGGCCAGTCAGGGTGTTCCGGTGGAGTACGTGGACA
>Ga0114996_10003829_pt1 | contig 18388 bp, 12 predicted proteins | sample ArcticOcean_MG_C_4_FD_87039 | JGI IMG/M metagenome (GOLD analysis project Ga0114996, IMG submission 87039) | Marine microbial communities from western Arctic Ocean - ArcticOcean_MG_CB4_134 | ecosystem: Environmental > Aquatic > Marine > Oceanic | place: Arctic Ocean: Canada Basin | collected...
AGAGGCCCGTCGTTTTCAGCAAGAGCGTCGTAAAGCAGCCGGCATCAAGGGCAATCGCCGGGGTGCGCGCAAGGGCCCAAAGCAGGACGCACCCAAAGCCAAGCCGCCATCGCGACAAGACAACTCTTTACAGCCCCAGACAAGGTAAGCAGCAACGCTTACATTTCTCTCCCTGACATGAGCTTGTCCCACCACGCGGCGGGAAGGATCCGGCCGAAGCGGGCGATGAGAACGAGCTGCCACGGGAAGGCGATGTGACGCTTCTTTTTCTCCATGCCTTTGACAATGATTCTTGCGGCTTTGTCCACGGGCATCAGGAAGGGCAGGGGGCCTTTGTGATCCTCCACCATGGGGGTGCTCACAAAACCGGGTGATACGACCGTCACGTGCACGCCTTTGGGACGCAGATCGATCCGGGCGGACTCCATGAAGTGGGTCAGCGCGGCCTTGGAACCGCAGTACGCCGAGGAGGCGGGCAGTCCGCGGAACCCCGCGATGGACGAGATGCCCACGATCTGGCCGCTGCCGCGTTCGACCATGTCGGGAATGGCCTCAAGCATCAAGGCAACCGTTGCGGTGTAATTAACCCGGGTCAGCAGATCAAAGTCCTTCCATTGAAGACGGTGGACCGGATGGTTCCGGCCGATGCCCGCGTTAACGATGATGTTGTCGATGAGCCCCAAGGATTCATTGGCTTAGTGCCACAAGGCTTGGGCATTCTCTGCGACGCTCAAGTCCGTCGCCAATACCTCGGTCTCCGGGGCGCCGGCCTCTTGCGCGAGGCGCGCGGTCTCCGTGAGCTCGTCTTCCCGGCGGGCAGCCAAAGCCAGCGCGTGTCCTTGTCGCCCCAACTCGACGGCCAGTGCTCTGCCAATGCCCGAGGATGCCCCTGTGATCAGCGTTCGTTTCATGGTGTCCCTTCCCTTTCTCGGCTCCCGACAGTGAGCCAAACCGGCGAGCCCGTCAAGCACCTCCTCGCCCCCATGATGTGGGTGTCCGTGAGGTGGCAGTTGCTCCATAGGGGCGCATTGGATAAGGTGGCGCCATGAGTACTTCTCCCACATCGGCACGACGCCTAGAAGCTGTGCAGAGTTCCGTGTTTGCCCTTCTTGCTCGCCGCTTGGAAGGCTACACGGGCAAGCGTTATCCCTTTCACCTGGGCGACAATGTGGTGCCGCCGCCCGAGGCCGCTCGCTGGGAGAACGTGGTGTCGGACCAACTGGGGAGTCCCTACCGCTACGGCCATCCGCACGGTCACGTGGATTTGCGCGAGGCCATCGCGGAGAAAGTGCGGACCTTTAACCGTCAGGAGGGCGTTGGGCCGGAGCACGTTCAAGTCTCCGTAGGCGCCACGGGTGGATTGACTGTCGCCTGGTCGGCGCTCTTCGATCCCGGCGACGAGGTGCTCTTGCTCGCCCCCTATTGGCCTTTGATCCGAGGCATCAGCCACTGCACAGGTGTTGTTCCTGTGGACGTCCCTTTTTACCAGAAACTGCTGGATGAACCCGACAGCGATCCTGGGGAACTGATACGCCCCTATCTGACGAAGCGCACCCGGGCGATTTACCTCATCACGCCCAACAATCCCACCGGTCAGGTGCTCACGCGGGAGCAACTGGAGGCCATCGCCGCCATCGCACACGAGCACAATCTGTGGGTGATCAGTGACGAAGCGTACGAAGCGTATGTGTACGAGGGCGTTCATCAAAGCATCGCGACGTTTGAGGGTATGAGCGAGCGCACGGTGTCGGTGTATACCTTTAGTAAGACGTACGCCATGGCCGGTGTGCGTGTGGGGTACTTGGTCGGGCCTGAACACGCGATTGACCCCATCCGACGCGCGTCGACACACATGATTTACAACACGGCACAAGCCTGTCAGACCATGGCACTGCAAGCGCTTCAAACGGGTCGTGATCATGTGGAGCAAACCCGGCAACGATACAAAGCGAATGCACTGCTGGTCGCCGAAGGGCTGGAGGCCCGTTTCGTGCCCGCTCAAGGCGGCGCATACGTCTTTGTGGATCTACGTGCGTACGGTGAGGATGCCATGCCTGTATTGGAACGCGCCGCCGACCGAGGGGTTACATTGGCTCCGGGGGTCATCTTCGGTCAGGGGTTCGAGGGGTACGGTCGATTTTGCTACACCGCCGTGGACGAAGACACGCTGCGCGAAGGAATTGACATCTTTAACGACGTGCTACTTCGGGGATAACCCCGGACGGAATCAGGAAAAAGCCGGTCTCAATGCTCGCCATTAAATGCCACGGACTGACGAAACGCTATCGTCCCAACACGACGTGGGGCGATTGGATTCGTTGGCGTTTTGAGCGCGACGAGGTCATTGCGCTCGATGGTGTTGACTTGGCCATCGAGCCCGGGCAATTGGTGGGCTTGGCCGGTCCCAACGGGGCGGGAAAATCCACACTCTTACGAACCATCGCGGGACTGCTCACGCCAAACAGTGGCATCGCCGAGGTGTGTGGACAAGCGGTCGTCGGTGGTCCGCGCATGGCCACAGTGGTTGGGTATGCCATCAGCGATGAGCGCAGTCATTTTTGGCGATTGTCTGGGCAAGAGAATCTCCGTTTCTTTGCCACCCTTCATGATTTCCAGGGCTCGGCACGGGATGAACGAATCGCGGAGGTGGCTCGAATTGTCGACTTGGAGGAGTCATTGAAGCGCCCGGTTCGGGAATACTCCACGGGCATGCGCCAGCGCTTGAGTTTGGCCCGCGCGTTGCTCGGGGATCCCCAAGTGCTGCTGCTCGACGAGCCGACTCGTGGTTTGGACCCGGGGGGGGCGCAACGTTTCCGGGACTTTGCGAGCGAGGTGCTGGTAGCCCGCATGGGAAAGACGGTGCTCTACGCCACCCACCAGGTGGACGAGATGAAGCACTTTTGCCCCCGCGTCCTTTTGCTCGATAAGGGTCGCGTGGTAGCGGACGGGCCCTTCGATTCGCTGGGTGACACGTTTGATATGGTCTTCGCGACGAAGCGGGAGGGCGACCATGTTTAGTCGCAAGGTCCTGGCGTTTGTACGGCGTGATTTTCTGAACGCCACCTCCTACAAGGCGGCGTTTGCGTATCAAGTGGGCACGCTCTTCTCCTCGATCTTCACGGTGTATTTTTTGTCGCGGATGGTGTCGTCCGGGCAGGTGCCTTCGTTGGATCCCTACGGCGGCGACTACTTTAGCTTCGCGATCATCGGAGTGGCGCTGGCCGACTACTTGGCCGTGTCACTCAGTGGGTTCAGCCAAGCCATTCGGATGGCACAGGTGTTGGGCACTTTGGAGGCGATGCTGGCCACGCCTACGTCGCCTTCGCTCATCGTGATTGGATCGGCGGTGTATCGGTTCTTGTGGTCCTTTCTACGGGTAGGGCTGTATCTGGTGGCGGGTCTCTTGCTGGGCGCGAAATTTGGAGACGTTCAAGTGGGCGCGCTCGTGCTCACCCTCTTTTTGTGTCTGCTGGCCTTTGGCGCGGTGGGAATCATCGGCGCCGCGTTGATATTGGTCCTCAAAGCGTGGAATCCCATGGTGGCGATCTTTTCCGGTCTCAGCATGCTCTTGGGCGGGGTACTCTACCCGGTGGCGTCCATGCCGGAGATGGCCCAATGGGGGGCACAAGCTTTGCCCATTACCTACGCCTTGGAGGCCATGCGAGGAGCGTTGCTCTTGGGCAAAGACATCGGCGATTTAACGGAGCCCTTGGCGGTGCTTGGTGGCTTCGCAGTGTTGCTTCTCCCCATCGCACTCGTCGCTTTTCGATTGGCCATTCGCTACCTGCGCAAAGAAGGCTCCATCGCACATTACTAAGGGATTAGGGCTCTGTGCTGAGCGCCTTCTCTACGAACTGCAGACGATCTTGTCCCCAGTAGAGTTGGTCATTGACGATGCAGGTGGGGGCGCCAAAAACACCCGTCTCAATCGCGCCGGTGGTCGCATCGATGAGCGCCTGCTTGATCGCAGGATCGCTGGTGGCCTCCACCAGGCTGTCGTCCAGCCCCAACTCGGCGCAAATTTCTTGCAACACGGTGGGATCGGAGATGTCTCGGTCCTCCGCCCAATAGGCGGCGAACACGCGGTGGATGAAGGGCACAGGGTCGTCGAGGAGGAAGAGCATTCGGAGCGGGCGCACGGTCATCATGGGAAAACGAGTGGGGAAGTGAAAGGGGACGTTCCAGTGGCGAGCCCATCGTTCCATGTCTTCAGATAGATAGCGTTGCTTGCTCGCGGCGGCTTCGTTAAAAGGCACCATCGGTGTGCCGATGGCTCGGAACACCCCGCCTAAGAGCATGGGTTTCCAGGCGAGAGTGGCACCGGCCCGTTGAGCCACTGCCTCGATCTGGGTCGCCCCCAAATAGGCGAATGGACTGGAAAAGTCGAAGTAGAAATCAACGTGACTCACAGCGTCTCTCCTCGCAACAGGGTCTCTACGAAATGCAAGCGGTCTTGTCCCCACACCATCTCGTCGCCCACGAACATGGTCGGCACGCCGAACACGCCCCGGTCAATGGCCTCTTGAGTGCGGTCGATGAGCGCTTGTTTGATGGCTGGGTTTTGGGTCTCACGCACGATGGCTTGGCCTTCGTAGCCGGCTTCGGTGAGAACCTCGGCCAACACCTCATCCTCGTCCAAGGCACGGTTGTCCACCCAGTAGGCGCGATAGAGCGCGTGGATCAACGAGGGTTCGACACCGGCTACGAGCAGGCTTCGCATGATGGTGACCGAGCGCATGGGGTGGCGCGGATGGATCGAAAAGGGAATGTTAAAGTGGGCGGCCCAGCGCACCATGTCGGTGAGATTGTGGCGCATTTTGGCGGCCGGCAACTTGGTTGTGAAGAAAGGATCGGTGCCGATGCCTTTGAGGATTCCCCCCAACAAAACGGGGTTCCAGCTCATTGTGGCGTTGTGTTTTTGGACCAGCGCTTCGATTTGAGTGCTTCCTAAATACGCGTAGGGGCAGACAATGTCGAAGCAGTATTCCAGGTGCGGTGCCGTCATGCTCGGAGGATAGCGCGGTGCCTTGTCGGGAGCAATAAGGAATGGCACCGGGAGTTCGCCCCTCCTATCGGATGACCTGTCGGCCTGATTTTGAGCGGTTCACGAATGCCTCCAGTCAAAACCTGTTGAAAAACCCGGGGAGGAACTTGCAGGCGCTCTTGGGCGCGGATAGGATTTATATAGAACGTGCGCAACCGCCACTGCCCTAGGGAGCACCTGCCATGGCCTCACTCATCGACAGCATTTCCAAACATCAAAAATCAGACGAATTCCAAGAGTTGAATTGGACGGGGTCACTCGACGACTACCTCGCCATCGTGAAGAAATCACCGGATGTGGCTCGGAGTGCTTTCCAACGGATTTATGACATGATCTTGGCTGCGGGTTGGCAAGAGTATGTCGACAACAAAAAGAAGATCATTCACTACAACTTCTTCGATGACGAAGCGGACGGCGGACAAGACGCTGTCTTTGGGCTCGACATTCCCTTGATGAAGTTGGTGCATACCCTCAAAGCGGCCGCACATGGCTACGGTCCCGAGAAACGAATCATTCTACTGCACGGCCCGGTGGGCAGCGCGAAATCGACCATTGTGCGTTTGATCAAGAAAGGGCTGGAGCGCTATACGAGGACCGAAGAAGGCGCAATTTATACCTACGAGTGGGTTGTGGATGGTCCGGAGGGGGAGCAAGTCATCCCCAGTCCCATGCACGAGGATCCGCTGAAGCTCATCCCCGTTGAATGGCGCGGGAAAGCCATTGTGGACTTGAATCCTTCCGACTCCAAATGGCCCATCTCCGTGGCAGGTGAGCTCAATCCACACTGCCGATTCGTGTTCCAGGAGCTCATGCTGAAAAACGAAGGCAACTGGAGCGCCGTCGTACGCAATCACATCCGGGTTCGACGACTGATCTTCAGTGAGCAAGACCGTGTGGGCATTGGTACGTTCCAGCCCAAAGACGAGAAGAATCAGGACTCCACCGAGCTGACGGGCGACATCAACTATCGAAAGATCGCCGAGTACGGATCGGATTCGGATCCCCGTGCATTCAATTTCGATGGGGAATTTTGCGTGGCCAATCGCGGCATCATCGAGTTTATCGAAGTGCTTAAATTGGACGTCGCGTTTCTCTACGATCTGTTGGGTGCCACACAAGAGCAACGTATTAAGCCCAAGAAGTTTGCCCAGACCGATATCGATGAGGTCATTATTGGGCACACAAACGAGGCGGAATATCGCAAGCTACTCAACAACGAATTCATGGAAGCGCTGCGCGATCGGACGCTCAAGATCGACATCCCCTACATCACCAAGCTCACTGAGGAGATGAAGATCTATGACAAAGACTTCTCCGGTGCAAAGGTCAAAGGCATTCATGTGGCGCCCCACACCTTGGAGGTCGCGGCCATGTGGGCGGTGATGACGCGCCTCGAAGATCCCAAGAAACACAACCTGACCCGACTCCAGAAGATGAAGCTCTACGACGGTAAGACGTTGGCGGGTTACACCCAGGACAACATCAAGGAGCTGCGCAAAGAGACCACGTATGAAGGGATGGTTGGCATCTCTCCTCGTTACATCCAGGACAAGATCTCCAGCGCGTTGGTGACGGAAAAGGCGGGTGCGACCCACATCAACCCCTTCATCGTGATGAACGAGTTGGACAGCGGCCTCACGTCGCATTCGCTCATCAATGACGAGGACCAGCGCAAGGAATACCGAGAATTGCTTGCCGTGGTCCGGGAAGAATACACGGACATCGTCAAGAACGAGGTGCAACGGGCCATCAGTGCGGATGAGGATGCCATCTCTCGTCTGTGTGCCAACTACATCGACAACGTGAAGGCGTACACACAGAAAGAGAAGGTTCGCAATACGTATACTGGCCGTGACGAAGAGCCGGATGAGCGTTTGATGCGATCCATCGAAGAGAAAATTGAAATCCCAGAAAATCGGAAAGATGATTTCCGTCGAGAGATCATGAACTACATCGGCGCCTTGGCTATTGAAGGCAAACAGTTCGATTTCCGGACGAACGAGCGTTTGCAGAAAGCCTTGGAACTCAAACTCTTCGAAGATCAAAAGGACACCATCAAGCTCACTTCGCTCGTGTCCAATGTGGTGGACCGGGAGACACAAGAGAAGATCGATGTGGTTAAGAATCGCCTCATCAAGAACTGCGGATACAACGAGGAGTCTGCCACCGATGTCCTCAACTTCGTGGCCAGCATCTTTGCCCGAGGCGACGCGAAAACGCCGATGCCAAACAATCCCTAACCCGAGGTGACCCACCGGTGATTCTGAACATCCAGAAAGACCACACCCGGTTTCGAAAGATCGTGCGCGGTCGAATTCGGGACAATCTTCGGCGATACATCAGTCAGGGCGAGCTCATGGGGCGGAAAGGCAAAGATGTCGTCTCCATTCCTGTGCCCCAGATCAACATTCCGAAGTTTCGCTTTGGCAACCAAGAGCAGGGTGGCGTGGGTCAGGGAGATGGTGATGCCGGGGATCCCATCGGGCAAGGGGATCCGCAAGCCGGTGATGGCCATGAAGCCGGCAACACCGCCGGCGAACACATGCTGGAAGTGGATGTGCCCCTGGATGAATTGGCGGAGATCTTGGGCGAAGAGTTGGAACTCCCGAAGATCGAACCTCGCGGGGCTCAGCATATCCAGTCTCAAAAGACCAAGTATTCGGGCATCCGTCCCGTCGGGCCGGAGAGTCTCCGTCATTTTCGCCGGACGTACCGACGTGCGCTGCTTCGGCAGATCGCCAGTGGTACCTACAACCCGGAGCTTCCTTTGGTGGTGCCGACGCGCGAAGACCGTCGATACCGGTCGTGGAAGACGGAATCCAAACCGCAGGCAAACGCTGTCATTTTGTACATGATGGATGTGTCGGGTTCCATGGGCGATGAGCAGAAAGAGATTGTTCGTATTGAATCGTTCTGGATCGACACGTGGTTGCGCAGCCAATACAAGGGGATTGAGTCGCGTTACATCATTCACGATGCGGTCGCGCGCGAGGTGGATCGAGAGACCTTCTTTCACACACGCGAGTCGGGTGGCACCATGATCAGCTCGGCGTACAAATTGTGCTCGGAGATTATCGATCGAGAATATCCGATGGATGAATGGAACATCTATCCCTTCCACTTTTCGGATGGTGACAATTGGTCGGTGGACGACACGTTGTTGTGTGTTGAGTTGCTCAAAGAGCGGCTGATCCCCAAGTCGAATGTGGTGTGTTATGGCCAGGTCGAGTCGCCCTATGGAAGTGGGCAGTTCATCAAGGACCTGCGGGAGCATTTTGGGGACGCTGAAGAACTCATCGTGAGCGAGATCAAAAATAAGGACGCTATCGTGGAATCCATTAAGGATTTTTTGGGCAAGGGAAAATGACGCTACCCACGTACTTGCAAGATATTCAGCGTGAAATCCAAGGTTATGCCTTGGAATATGGCTTGGACTTTTACGACACCATCTTTGAGTTGGTCGACTACCAAAAGATGAACGAAGTGGCGAGCTATGGCGGCTTTCCTGTCCGCTATCCCCATTGGCGCTTTGGGATGGAATACGAGCGCATGACCAAGAGCTACAGCTATGGACTGCACAAGATCTATGAGCTGGTGATCAACAATGATCCTTGTTACGCCTATTTGCTCGAAGGAAACAGTCTGGTCGATCAGAAGATGGTGATGGCCCACGTGTATGGGCACTGTGACTTTTTCAAAATGAACCAGTGGTTTTCTCCGACCAATCGGAAGATGATCGATCAGATGGCCAATCACGCCTCTCGTGTTCGCCGGTATGTGGACCGCCATGGCATGACCCAGGTGGAAGAGTTCTTGGATATCTGCTTGAGCCTGGAGAACTTGATTGATCGGCATAGCCCCTACATCCGCCGTACGGAAAAGCGGGACAGCCAGGAGGGGGACAATGCCAGCGCATTAGAGCCGCTTCGGCTCAAGGCGAACAAGCAATACCTCGATCGCTACGTCCATCCGGAAGAGGCCTTGGCCGAAGAGCGTGAACGGTTGAAAACCGAAGCGGCCGACAAATCCAAGCGTTTCCCCGTGGAGCCTGTGCAGGATGTGGTGCTTTTTCTGATGGAGCATGCGCCCATCGAGAAGTGGCAACAGGATGTGTTGAACATCGTGCGTGAAGAGGCCTATTATTTCGTGCCCCAAGGCATGACCAAGATCATGAACGAAGGCTGGGCCAGCTACTGGCATTCTACGATGATGACCCAGCGGGTCCTGAACGATTCGGAGATCGTCGACTTTGCGGATCATCATGCGGCCACCATGGCCATGCAGCCGGGCGGGCTCAATCCCTACAAACTGGGCTTGGAGTTGTTTCGGGACATTGAAGACCGATGGAATCGCGGTCGATTTGGCAAAGAGTATGACGAGTGTCAGGATCTGGAAGAGAAGCTGCACTGGGATCGGCGGCTAGGCCAAGGGCGAGAACGGATCTTCCAGGTTCGTCGCATCCACAACGACGTCACGTTTCTCGATGAATTTCTCACCCCCGAATTCTGCTGGCGCCAGAAGCTCTTCACGTACGAATACAATCGGAAACGAGCCGGGTTCGAGATCTTCAGCCGGGACTTTTCGTCCATCAAGCAAAAGCTGCTCGGACAACTTACCAACATGGGCCAGCCTTTTATCTTTGTCGAAGACGGCAATTATGGAAATCGTGGCGAGCTCTTGCTTTGGCACCGGTACGATGGCGTGGATCTGGATCCAGCGTACGGTCGGGACACCTTGAAGAACGTTCAGTCTGTTTGGAATCGTCCGGTTCATGTCCGGACGGAAATCGATGGGAAGCCCCGTTTGTGGTCCCACGATGGTGAGCAATTCAAAGAACAGCCATTCGAGTAAGCCTTTCAGCCGTTGTTTCCTGGCAGTGACGGGGCCTTCGCGAGTTGATTCCGATCCGGCCAAGTCGTAGTGTGTTGAATGTGTAGTCCACACGCGCGCTCGCTTGCGCGTGACAGGGTACGTTGGTAGTGTGGTTGCGAACCGTACTAGAGTAAGGGGGCATCGATGCGAGGCTTCATGGGACGAGCCAAACTGGGTTTGATTGTGGTGGGTTTGGCGTTGGCCATCACTGGATGTGGTGGCGGCGGCGGAACCACGCAGCCGAAGGACGTGGGGCCGACTCCCGACAGCGACGTTGGCGTGGATGTGCCCGACACAGAGCCGGACATTGGGCCACAGTGCGGAAATGGAACGTGTGAGGAAGGGGAGAGCAAGGACACTTGCCCTGCCGATTGCACGACCACAGACCCCGTGTGCGGCAACGGTCAGTGCGAAGAAGGCGAAGACGAAACGACGTGTCCCGCGGACTGTAAAGTCACCGGACCGGTGTGTGGAAACGGCGAATGCGAGGAGGGAGAAGACGCAATCAATTGTCCTGACGATTGTGAGATCACAGAGCCAGTCTGTGGTGACGGCAAGTGCGAAGAGCCCGAAGACGAGACCAGTTGTCCGGACGATTGCGTCGAAGAGCCTCCGGTCGAATGCCCGGAATGTCCCGGTGGATTGTGCGCCTGGTGTGAGTTAGAGGACACCAGTTGCACGGCCTTGGATTTGTCCCCATGTGTGGATGCGGCGGATGCTTTGGCTGGTGCAGGAACCATTCCCATGCTCTTGGGGCAAGCGCTCTATCCGTCCTGTATGCAACCGGTCTGTGGCACGAACAATAAATGTACACTGGAAGCCATTCCACACTGTTGCACGACCATTCAGGAGTGTGCTGTTCAGTCGGGGGGGTGTTTCTTCACAACGTGCCAGTTGGAAACGACACCAGTAGCGCACATGAGCAACAATCCGCCCAGTTATTGCCAGACGCAAATCTTGGAAGGGTGTTGTGCATCCGAAGCGAATACAGTGGTGATGAACGAATCGTTCGCGGTGACCGAAGGATTGCCCTCGGACTGGTCGACCATCGATCCCTTGGCCAATGACGGTGTGGGTTGGGCCCTTCGAACCAATGATCCTCTCTGCTTCAGCGGAGGTCACTGTCTCCACTTGGCGTGGAGCGAGTCCAGCGCCCCTGGGGCGGCATATTGCAACACCTATTACAACGGCGATTTGATCGATTGTGTACCGTCAGAAGAGCCTGGCGCCAAGGGTGCGACGACGGTGAATATTCACTTGGGGAGCAAGCAAGTGTCTCTCACGCCTTCGAACAAACCCTGGGTGCTCACCTTCCAACTTCACATGAACACCGAGGCGCCGGTACCGGATGTGGGCTTGGATGGCGACAACCTGGTTGTCAGTGTGAATGAAGATGGTGTTAAAACAGTCGTCTTTGATTCGGTGTCGATCAACAACACGACCAATGGCAATTGGCGGATGGTCGCTGTGGATCTGAGCCCCTGGCATGGCAAGACGATCTCACTCAACTGGTCGTTTGATACCAAGGACGGGGAGTCCAATTTCGAAGGACCGGTCAATGGTATGTTCTCGGCGATTGTATTGGACGATGTTCAGGTGACAACCACCTGTGCAGAAGCCAACAAACCCTGCATATCCGCGACCGCCGACACTTGCGCGACCAGCGATTCATGTGTGGCTTCCAATTGTGTGGTCTTCGCCAAGAAGACCGGGTTGTTCGAGGAACCGGAGTCGGGGTTCTGTTTTCATGCCGACGTACTGGGATGTGAGGCGTGCTCTATCCCGGACGAGTGCGTGAATCCACCCGAATCTGGCGGTCCATTCGATGCGCAATGTGTGGGTGGTATCTGCCAATACGTGTCCCAAAACTGTGAGGCTGAAATCCTCCTCTCGGAAGGATTTGAGGGCGGTATTCCATCGGCTTGGACCAAGGTCGATGATGCGGTCTGTGGCAACTTTTGGACCGCTACGGATCTTCGAGCGAGTGCGGGCACCCAGTCGTTGCACTTTGGTCAAACCGCCGCTACGTGCGAAGGGACGGAGTTGATCGTCTGCGATGGTCTCAGCACCAGCGATGTGTGCCCCTCTTACGATTGCGGGGGGCTGAAAGCCGATGGCTTTGTTGAGAGTGAACCCATCACCTTGCCCGCCCAGTCGCTGCTTGTGTTGAGCTTCGATCTCTTCTTGTCGACCGAGGTGGACACTTGGTTGCCCATGATCGACTGGCTCAAAGAGAATTGTACGCCCGAAACGCCGGCCAATTGTTCGGATCGGCTCGTTCTCAACGCCATCTACGAATCGGCGGGTAACACGGTAACGGAGACGATCTGGAGCAGCTATGATGTGGGAGGAACCACCCAGTGTGGTTGGGAGCCGGTTAGCGTGAATGTATCGGGGCTTCAAGGCAAAGACGTCACGTTCCGGTGGCACTTCGACACGGCCGACTCGGTGAACAATGACTTCGAGGGTTTGTACATCGATCACTTGGAGTTGTCGAAGGTCTGTAATGAACCCTGCTCGTCGGCCGCAGACTGTTCCGACCTGGGTCAGTGCACGGAAGCGACCTGTGTTCAGGGAGAATGCAAGTACGAGACCCTAGAGACGTGCTGCGACACGTCGTTGGATTGTGACGACAACAACGCGTGCACGACGGATCTGTGCAATGACGAGCACCAATGTGAGTATGGGATTAAAGATCAGGACAACTGCTGCCAGCCCGATGGCACCTACTGGAGCGAGACACTGGATGGGGCCGAGTTGCCCGAGGGCTGGATTATTGAAGCGGGCGAAAATACGGCCGTCAAATGGCATTGGACAGCGGACAAGGGTGTGGGAGACAGCGGCGGTTTGTATTTTGGCAACATCGAAACCATGTCGTATGCGGAAGGGAGTAAGCCGGTTTCGGGTGCGGTGATCCTGCCGCCCATGGACCTGCCCCCCGGTGGTAGCCCGACGATTCGCTTCGATCTCAAACTCGATACGGAATTCTCAGGCTACAGTGTCGCTGATTTCGAGGCGTACCAGACGATCAACTCGTTTTTCACCTTTGACCGCTTGGCCGTGTATGCGTCAACCGATGACGGACAGACCTTCACCACATCGCCGATTTGGCGCAGTGAAGACGCCATGCCCATCAAGGGAGCGACGGTGTCTCCCGACGGCGCGGTGGAGTGGATGGACATGGGCTTCGCGTTGGGCGATTACGCCGGCGAAAAGGGGCTTGTCCTGAAGTTTGAGTTTGACTCCATCACAGCGGATGAGAACGGGTACATCGGTGTATTCTTAGACAATTTGGTCTTGTCTCAGGTGTGTTCTTCCCCCATCAATCCCGATCCCTGTTTCTCAGACGCATGGTGTGAGGATGGCGACGGATGCTCCATCGACAGTTGTAGTCTGGGAGAGTGTTCTGCGACACCCGCGGAGGGCAAGGCCGGATGTTGCTTCCCCCAACCGCTGACGACCTACGAGTTTGACTCAGGGACGTTGCCAGGCTGGACCATTGACCAAACCACCGACCCAGCGCATTGGGCTACGACCACATTAAAATCCACCAGTGGTTCGTATTCGCTTCATTTCGGCAATCCTGTCGACGGAACGTACTCTGGGTGTGTGTGTGCGTCACAGGACTCGTGTACGGGCGAGTGTCAACTCAATGAGTGCGTGGTCCCCCAGGGCGTAGCGACGAGCCCACCCTTCATCATTCAAAGCGGGAAGGACTACGAATTGTCGCTGTCGCTGTTCGCGGATTTGTCCCTCAAAGAGGGATACCTCGGTTGGACCGAGAACTTCACCGTAAAGCTCCTAACCCAGACGCCCAGCGGCGTGGACACGTTGGCGACGGTTTTGTGTCACGCGGGCGAGTGCGACGTGCCGGGAGACATTTGCGGCAGCGGCGTGAACTTCACGTATCCAGGGTGTGGTGACAACCCGACCGAGGTGGCCAATGGCAATATCACCAATTATGGAGACTACGGTCATTGGGTAACGAAGACTGTTAGCTTGTCGGATGTTCTGTGTGGGTTGAACACAAGTATCGCTCAGACCTTTGTCCAGACTCTCCAGATCACGGGAACCAACACGTTCTGGGTAGAGATCTTCTTCAAGGCCAATGATAATTTCGACAACTGTGGCACAGGACTCTACGTCGACGACCTGGTGCTTTCCGAGACTTGTAACGATTGGAACGGTTGTCAGTAACACGTGGATCGTCTCCTCAAGTTTCTTGAAAAAAGATCCGATGAAATGAAAGTACCGGTTTCGGTTGTCGTTTGGGTCTGAGACCGTTGGCGACAAACGTGGGATTCTGGTAGTGTTTTATGTGAAACGGGTGGCTCCCCGATGGCCCTGTGACGACAGGGTGATAGCAAGGTCGTGACGACGGCCAAAAGGGTAGAATATGCGATTCCCAATTCGCCTCCTCGCTTTCTTGATTCTGGTCGCAATTTTTGTGAGTACAGCGTGTTCCAACAAACGTAAGAAAGGGACGACCGTCATCGATGGGGGTGACGCTCTTCTCGATGGAGTCGATTCTGGCCCCGTCGTTCTGACCTGCGAGATCAACGCGGACTGTTTGGGGTTGGAAGGCCAGACCACTTGCCACAAGGCAAAGTGCGACCAAAACACCGGTCAATGTGTGCTCTGGGCGGCGCCCGGTTGCTGTTTGGTGGATGAGGATTGCGATGATGGCGTCGAGCCGACCCTGGACATTTGTGATCCGGACGAAGCGATCTGCAAGCATCAGGACACGGAGAGTCCCTGTCAGACCGAATTGGATTGTGCGGCGCTCGAAGAGCCGTGCATGGACGTCGAGTGCAATGTGTACTGTACATACTGGCAGAAGCCCGGGTGCTGTGTGGACGCATCAGACTGCGACGATGGGGACGACTGCACCGTCGATCAATGCGATGCGTTTGAATGCCGTGCGGAACCCAGCGACGCCCCCCTCTGTTGTGGAGACACTGTGGCACAGTTCGGATTTTCCGATGGAACGCTGGGCGAGGCGACCGTGGAGACCAACGACCAGGTTGTAGCGTGGCACGGCACAACGGCGCGGTCCCACTCTCCAGGCGGCGCAGCGCGCTTTTCTGACGCTGAAACAGGCACATACACCAACCCAAAAGTAGAGGGTGAGACTCCGGCATCCCAAGGGACTCTCGTGCTTCCGGCGCAGGCCCTTCCTGCAGACACTGATTCATTGAGTTTGAGCTTCTGGCTCTGGTTGGACGTCGAAAATGGTCCACTCTTTGACCTCTTTACGGTGGAAGCCCGTTTTGGGGACGGGGGAGCATCGACTGTCTTGTGGACCAAGGAAGAGCTCGACTTGGAGAGTTATCAGACATGGACGCTGATCACCCTAGACATATCGTCACTACGTGGCGAAACCGTATCATTCGCCTTTGCTGTCGACACTTTGGACGGGACCATGAATCAAGGGGAAGGTGTCTATGTCGACGACATCTTCGTTCGAGCCGGCTGTGGCGAACCGGTGTCGTGTACATCCGATGAAGAGTGTGTAACCGACACGCCCTGTGTGGTGGGGCAGTGTGAGGCGGGCATTTGCATGGAGACTGCGGTCGCCGAGTGTTGTGTCGAGGACACCGACTGCCCCGAGCCACCGGCATCCTGTGGCACGTTGGTAGGGTGTCAGGACAATGAATGCGCCTACGAACTGCAGCCGCCTTGCTGCATCACCGACAGCGATTGCGCCGACGATCAGGCGAATGTCTGTGGCACCTGCACCACCATTGGCATGTGTTCCTACACGGAAAAAGTGGAGTGTTGTTTGAACGAGGAATGCGACGACAGCGATCTGTGCACCAGCAATGTCTGCCAGGCCAACAGCACATGCCGCTTCGACGACATTCCTGACTGCACGACCGAGTGTGGCGCCGACGATGAGTGCGACGACAACGACGGGTGTACCAGCGACCAATGCACCGACGGAGAATGCGCGTTCACGGCTCTCGACTGCACGGATGACGATCCCTGCAGCGTGGATACGTGTGAAGACGGCGCATGCGCACACGCCTTGATCAACTGTGCGGATGACGATCCATGCACGGACGACATTTGTGTGGAGGGCGGATGTGTTCATCTGACGGACCCGACCTGCGTACCCCCGTGTACGACCAACAGCGACTGCGCCGACGGCGATCTCTGCACCAGCGATGTGTGCAATGACGATGGCACCTGCAGTCATCCCCAAATTCCCGGCTGCACGAATCAGTGCGATGCGTCCACCGATTGTGAGGACGACGATGATTGCACGACCAATTTGTGTGTGTCGGGGACCTGCGAGTTCCTGCCCATCGCGGGGTGCGGGGGAGAGTGCAACGCGACGGATGAATGCGATGATGGCAACCCGTGTTCCGTCGATCTTTGCGTGGACGGAACGTGTGTCCATACGGTCGATCCCAACTGTACTGTCTGCGAGACCGGCCCGGTCTATGCCCAAGCATTCGAACTCCCAGCGGCCAACACGGGGTGGACGCTGGGCGGCCCGATTAAAGGGGTCGGCTGGCACATTGGTAGTTTTGGACAGAGTACGAGCCCATCAGGTGCGCTGTACTATGGCAACCCCGCGACCATGAATTACGAGAATGGTCTACCCAACTCCGGAGAGGCTACGTCACCGTCATTGGTCATCTCACCACAAGCCGGCGGCGCCATGCTGTCGTTCATGATTCGTGCGGACGTGGAGCCCATGCCCGATTACGACGTGATCGAGGTGCGCGTTTTGGTGGACGGTAGCAATGATTCGGAGATTGTTTGGACCAAGAACGCCTTGCCTGGAAATGGCGGACAGGCGTGGTCCTTGGTGCAAGTGGACATGGGCGCGTTTGTGGGCCAGAGCGTTCGGCTTCAATTTTTCTTCGACACCACGGACCCCATCGAGAATGAGACCACGGGCGTGTTTGTCGACGACGTGGTCGTGAGCCAGAACTGCGAACAGGGAGAGTGCCAGAGCGCGCAGGATTGCGACGACAACAACGAGTGCACCAGCGATTTGTGCACGGGCGGCGCCTGCTCGTATTTCACCATTCCCGGATGCGGTGCGGAATGTCAGGACGGACAGGACTGTATGGACCAATCGCCCTGCTCGATCAGCGTGTGTGAGGATGGGCAATGTGTTCCCTTGTTCGAACTTCCAGGTTGCTGCGAATCCAACAGCGAATGCAACGACAACGATGTGTGCACTGAAGATCAATGCGCAAACAACCAGTGTCTCTTCACCGACATTCCAGGATGCGGTCCACAGGGCTGTACCAACAATCAGCAATGCGACGATGGGGATCCTTGCACCGTGATGCAATGCATCGCTGGTCAATGTGAAGGACAACAGATCGTCGGGTGCTGTTCCGACGACAGCCAATGCGATGACAGTGATGTGTGTACGTTCGATGCGTGTTTTGAAGGCGCTTGTGCTCACGTCACGCTGCCAGGGTGTGCGCCGCCGTGTAGCACCGACGCGGAATGCCAGGACAACGATCCATGCACGGTTTCCATTTGCCTGGAGAGTACGTGTGCCACCCAGCAAGTGTTGGGCTGTTGCACGTCGGCCAATCAGTGTGAGGACTTCAACGCGTGCACGGCAAACGTCTGTGCCCAGAACGAGTGCGTGTTCGACACCATCGATGGGTGTTGTAGCAGCGCGGTCGCCTGCAGTGACGGCGATCCCTGTACGACGGATTCCTGCCAGAATGGGAAGTGCATGTGGACGCCCAATGACGACTGTTGTCTCGTTGACACCATGTGCAATGACGGGAACGCGTGCACGAAGGACAGCTGCAACAACGGAACCTGTGTCTCCAGCCCCATCACGGATTGCTGCGCCTCCAGTACCGAATGCGATGACGGGAACGGCTGCACTATCGACGTGTGCTCGAACAACCAATGCTTGTTTCCGCCCATCCCGGGCTGCTGTACGACAAACACCGACTGCAATGATGGCAATCCCTGTACGACGGGTACGTGCGGTGCGGACGGGGAATGTGTGACGACGACGATCGCCGGATGTTGCATCGCCAACAGCCAGTGCGAGGACGGCGATCCCTGCACCAACGACAGTTGTAGCGGCAATAAATGCACGTCTGCGATCATCGCCGGGTGTTGCACATCGAGCGCCGAGTGCGATGACAACAATGGGTGTACGGTGGATGTGTGCTCGAACAATCAGTGTCTCAATCAACCCTCGGCCAATTGCTGCACCAACGACGCCCAGTGCGCGGATGACGATCCTTGCACCATCGATGGGTGCAACGCGGCAACGGGTCAGTGTGTCAATACACCCAACCCTGCCTGTTGCGCCACCGACGCCCAGTGTGATGACGGCAATGGGTGTACAAACAACAGCTGCACCGATGACACCTGTGTGACCACCAACAACGCGGGTGCATGCGACGACGGGTTGCATTGCAACGGCAACGATTCATGCGGCGGCGGTACTTGCTCGGTGCATGCCGGTGACCCCTG
>Ga0114996_10003833_pt1 | contig 18374 bp, 15 predicted proteins | sample ArcticOcean_MG_C_4_FD_87039 | JGI IMG/M metagenome (GOLD analysis project Ga0114996, IMG submission 87039) | Marine microbial communities from western Arctic Ocean - ArcticOcean_MG_CB4_134 | ecosystem: Environmental > Aquatic > Marine > Oceanic | place: Arctic Ocean: Canada Basin | collected...
CCCTTATACGTGGGCGGTTGTGAGCAGTTGCCGGTATATCTGTTAACTGTCCTTTGGGGCCAGCGACAAAAGATTCCCGCCCCAGAAAGGATTTACCATCAAAGCCAACTGTAGCCCTCCTGCCCTGCGCCCCCACACGCGAAGCCATATCCACAACATTCTCGGCTGACCCCATTTCTACCCACCCAGCGCCCCTTGCCTTCCATATGTGTTCTGTTCGGATAAGGGCAGCGTGCGTTAGGTTGGATTTGAGGCTCTCATTGACAGCCTGTACTCCTCGCCATCTAGACAATGCTGCCGCATCATCACGCAGGCTGAGAGTTGTCATCGCATCCGTCGCATCATCAACATACCTAGCTAAAGCAGAGCGGCTGTTCGAGGTAGCAAGATAGTCTCGAAACCACTCATCCAGTACTTCGTATTGAGGCCCCAGAGTAGATTTTAATTTAGCCCGCACACCCCCACTGGACACCCCGCCCAAATCAACAGCGTCTTTCCACCGCTTAGGGAACGTTTTTACAAGGGCCTCGTCACCCACCATTGCATATGCAAAAAGCCAATCCCTAGCTTCGTCGGTACGGTAGATACTACCCTGTAAGCCGTTATTAGCGGCTAAGATTCTGGACACCCCATCGCTACCCTTAAGAAATCTGCTGAGAGCGGTGCGCGATTGAAGGCCCACTACGCCCCCGTCCGCACCGCGACCGATGACTGGGCGTGCACCTTCTCCAAGGGCCGTCAGGTCAGCTATATCCTCCCCTATCCCTTTATTTACACCAAGGGCATCGCCAATCTCTTTAAGTCTTTTTTCTATGTCCCCGGCATTTAGAACCGCGCCATCAAATTCAGCTAAAACGCGAGTCTCCCCAGCTTCACGGGCTGGCGCAAGGGCACGGGAAATCTGTTTTTCGTACTTGGAGATTACTGGGGTTAGCACGTCATCGACTTGACTGGTCGCTGCACGAATATCGGCCTGTACGCCACGAATAATCTTATGTGAAAAAACCTCCTTGGTTTCAAAGGCTATCTTGTTTCCGGGGATTGATATGCGCCCCCCATGCCCATATCGAAATGTTACATCTATGCCCTCATCAATATACGATTGAGCAAGAGACAGGTCACGCAGGGTATCAATGGACCCGTTAGCAAAGTCGGTTAAGTACAAACCTTTTTCCCACGTACCGGCGTTACGGGCCTCACTGGCCGCAAACAGTTTGTATGGTTGGGTATCAGCACCAGCGCCTGTGAAGTCTTTCACATAAATAATGGCCTCTTGGATATCATCCAACACTACCCCACCATGTATCTGAGCCTCCACATAAGGGGCTAATGAAACTCCATTGACAGAGTTAACACTGGCTACACCAGAGTCGTAGCCAGCCATCAGGCCGCTGTCACCTACCTTCTTACCTGTGAACAGGGCCGCCGGGTCTTCAAGCCCACCTGTTCCACGGGGAGTGCCGCCGGGGCCGTATCCCATCGACCATCTTTTAGGGTCATTAACATAGGATGGTACTGGCGATGACGGGGTACTGAGGTTTCTCCCAACATTGCGGGCGGGGTCATCAATGTCTGCCATGAAGCCCGTCAGTATCTTCTGAGTATTAGTGGAGGTGAGCCCACCCGCTGCCGCCAATTCATCATCTACCAGACCGGTATTGTGGCGCACTATGTCACCTATCCCATCCAACGAATCGCCAACAGTGAATGTAGTGTTTGCCCGCTTAACTGGTTTTAACTTGTAGGCCACATGCCCATACCCACTCGTCCCCATGTCACTAACATCTGTAAAGGTCGGGGCAGTAACTGAAGATTTCAAGTTTAAGTCAGATAGTATCTCCCTGTTCAGTGCCCCAACACCATCAGCATTACGCGCCAGATACCCGTATACAGGGCGCTTGAACGACTCGTCGTTCTGTGGGATACCGTACATAAGCTCTTCAAGGGTGTTCCTCGCCCTTGGGTTAAACAGGCCGTGGCTTGCACCTGAAGCCGTTTGATTTAGCACCTCCCCATCAACCAGTACCGAGCGGGCCACATCTTTATCCACTCGTATAAAGACATCGGCTTCAGCTATGACATCAGATAGAACCGTATCAGCTTGGTCTACGTACTGTTTTCGAGTTAGCTCCCCAAGCCCATCAACGTATTCATCAGCTCGGATGTACGCATCGTCCCCATGTACTAACTGCCGGTTCAGGTCCATATCGTCCAGATACTCTTTTATGGTATGGCCCTTAGCATCATCCAAGTTTTTGTACTCATGTATGGACCCCCCCAACGGACGCCGTGGCCCCTTACCCGGAGGTAGGCTATGCCTGTAATCAGGGCGCACTGCGTACCCCGGAAATAAGAACTTCTTCTGACTGGCGCTATAAACCACCCCGGTAGATTTACGCACGCTTGGCCCCTCAACCTGTCCAATGGCCGCCTGTAGATAGCGGCGCAAGGTTGGGGACACAGAGTCCGTTGGTATGTAGATGGCGCGGTCAAACGCTGAAGTCCCTATAACTGGCTTCTCCATCAACTCGGAAAGCGCCTGTTGCAGCACTTCAATCTCATCGTATTCCGACGCAACTGATATACCCGATATCCGCACGGTACCCGGATTTATATTGGGCACCCCTTCTTTACTGGCTAACGCATCTCGGTAATTTAACCCCAATCCGCTCAGGTCATCTCTAAGCCCTGCCGCCTCCAGATTTACGTCTATATCAAGGTCAATAAACCCTATGTCTTTGCCGTCTACTTGCAGGGGTACACGGTTGGTTACGGTGGTTACAGTCTCGTCACGAATGCTCGCCCCAATCGCATCCGTCGCATCATCCGCATACCTAGCTGGGGGGTAATAGCTTATGTCATCCACTACGCCCCGGACTTCACTCATAACCTCCAATCTCGGTACATGGTTATCGTCGATAAGGGACAGCTTAACCGAACCCTTTTTGGGCACTATTTTTACAGGCACCGGGGGCTTGGGGATAGTCGCAACATCATCTATCTGGGAAGCAAACCCATACAAGGCATCTCTATACGGGGGCATGTAGACGGCCAAGGTTTGGTTATCCAGCCTTAGTAGCGTAGCCATCTCCTCCTTTGAGTACTTGGTGCCAGACTCAAGGATAACCCGCATCTCCTCATAAAACGTGTGCCCTGCTACACGGGCTTGAGCTGCTGGTACGCCACCTATTTGCCACGTGCCATTGGGGAGTTTGTGGGTCAGGGTCATCCCTTCTTTAGCCTCCCACAGCTTGAACACATGTAGTTGTAATTCGACTCGATGCTCATTCGGCATCATAAGAATTAACTGAACATCATGGTATGCGCTGGGATTGCCTGTTGCTGGGTTAATGCGAACGTTTGCAAAGCTGTCCTTGATATTTACAATGCGGACCCCCTTTTCTTTGCCTATCCTCTGGAGCCCCTCATACAGGTCATCAACGCTATCGTACATAATCGAAGCGCGGGCTACATCGTTTAGCTGTCGCATGTCGCCCCCATACTTACCTGCTACCTTCTGAGCTGCCCGCGCCTGTTTTTTCAACGGGGCCACCAGACCCTTCCCGCTCGTCCGGTCAGCTATTTGCACTACCATCTTGTCCAAGTCCGCCTTGGCAACACGGGCCGCAGCAAACAGCTCATCAAGACTACGATACGCTTCTGGCTGTAGCACCCCCCCATACAGGCTCGTAACCTTGTTGTTGATTACAGCCTGCCCTTTAGCCCGCAGGTACTCAGGAAGGTCATCCCAAGCCAAGGGGGGCACAACGTTGTCTAGGAAATCGAACGACGGGAATGCCCACGTCGATGTAGCCCTTCCAGACTCCACAACATTACCGGGAGTAGTGATAAGCTCTAGGTCGATAATGTCTTCATACATATCAACCCACCCCTCAAACCTTCCTGCGGCTACTGCTTCATTATAAGTGGCTTTGGGTATGCCACGCGAGTGCCAGTAGTCATCCCCCTTGTCTACGAACATCTTCCAAGGACCCGTGGGATTCGCAGCGTTTCCACCAACATTAACCAACTGAGCCCCAGTAAATGAGTTTTTGTGTACGGCTTTAACCCTCCACGACAACCCACGCTTCAACAGCAACTCACTCTCATAGGGGTTAGGCACTACCCCTACCTGCATTCCCTTGGGGATAGCAGTGCGCATGATAAACCCACGCTTCACACTTGGGTCTAACCACTTATTGAATGAAGCAGCCTCACTGAACCCGGTTACTGTGCTCGGGCTTGCAGACCAGCTCCCAAACCCCGGCGTCTTAAATACCGTGCCGGGTATGGGTGCTTCGACCCCAAATATCGTCTCACCGATAGTCGGCCCACCGATATTGAACTGTTCTATCCCCCTGTACACAATCGTATCCGACTTTACTACGTGTCTGGTGGTGAAATCATCCAACACTTTTATAAGCGAGGAGGTATGGGTTTTCATGTTCAACGTTTTCGTGTAGTTCGCAAGGTCTGCGTGCTCCATAGCATCTTCAATGGATATCCCGTACTTGTTGGCTACTCGCAAAACCCTATTGGTGCTCGTGTACCAGACGCTACTGTACTGCTCAATAGCCGTTGCACTGGTGAGGGTCTGGGCATTCGCGGGGAACATGGGGTCTATGGAGACGGGGTTGGCTTTTAGGTACCTATCCAAATCCGGCGAAAACGGTGCCCAGTCCTTAAACTCATTTGTAACATGGTCAGTAAGATGTTCCCCCAACTGAGCCCCAGTCTTAGGGCTTTTACCCCACGACCGTGTGTACAACTCGTCGTATGAAGCCGTGTCCCCTATTTGCTGTGCACCCCACTTCCTCTCCATAAACTCTGGAGCATGGCGCATGGTTACTTTCTTATTCTTCGTTCGAGCCAGAAACGTATTGATGGCTTCAGCGTTTACCGCTTCATTGAATGCGTTGCTCAACGGTGGCAGCTTAGGCCCTCCCTTGGGCTTACCTGCACGCAACGCACGCGCACCCACGCGCCCAACCCCAGCCATCTGTTGTGCTTGGGCAGCAGGAGAGAAATTAGGCACCCTGCGCTCATCGGTAGTTACCGTACCGTCGCGCATCATTATGCACCGGCATGATGGGTGGAACGGTGGGGTATCGAATCCAGACGCCTGCACCTGACGGTCAGTCATTTCATACAAGCGAGCAATATCGTCCTTTGTCTGCTTAGGCCACGGGGATATCTGCGTCAGGTCAGCGGGGTTAGTGGTGTTCACTGCCCGCGTCACAACTGCTAAGGCAGCCGTCGCTTCAAAGGTACGCCCGTGTACGTTCTCACAGAAGTGGCAGGTACGCTCATCCAGTTGGGCGGATATCTGGTAGTACACGGTTCCGGTGGTTTCCGCCTCGACGAGAAACCCGTAACTTCGTAAGCGGCTAGAAGTAACATTAGCCTCTATGTCAACAGCCCTCTTCCCCCCCAAAAGGGTGGCCCTGTTCATCTGTGCCGCGAACTCATCAATATCATCAAAAAACTCGGCTGGTCTGACTGTCGTCCCAAGCGCCAATCCGGTAACCGCGTCGATGTCTTCAATCTTGGCTACTAGGGTGCTGGCATCAGTTAAGTGGTTTACCTGTCGGTCATAGCGAGCAACAAGGCTCTTGGCCCTTGCCTGCATAGGCTCGACACGCCTCTGTAAAGAGGTGAACATATTGTCAATTGAGATTGGTACGGCATCTGGGACGCCGCCTTGGGAAAACGATATAGCCCCCTCTGGGGTAATGGTCTTAGCCCCCAGAACAACGGCATGCAGACCGGTTAGCTCCATGCGCCCGCGTTGAGCATCCGTGGTAGGTGGAAACCCAAGGGTATCAACCAGAGCATAGGCTTTCGGAAAATCCCCAGCCGCAACAGCGTTACGTATAGAGCGTAATATAGGGAGGACGTGGAGGTTAAACCCGGCCAGCATCCCTTGGGCCATTGTTCTCTCTAACGCAAGGTAGCTTTCCGGCTTAGGCATAGATTAAGACGTATCCAGAGGGTGTACCACAGTAAGGCTTATGGGAGCCCAGCGTATTCCATTGTCCGCTGACCGCCCATTAGGTCCCGTATACGCGATACGGTGGTCCACGCGGTTAACCAGAATTTCGATGGGTATAGCATCAGGGAACGCTGCACATGTCCCTGTTGCGAGAAGGTGCCTGCACGAATTGCACTGGGCTGGAACCATGTCCTCCTCCTGTAAAACAAACCGCTGAGACGCGCCTGTTGCCGTATTAGTTCTGGGTTTCCTTGTCGCCATTGAGGCCCCCCGCCATTATCTCTAACGAACATCCCGCAATATCAGCCAATCCATCAGGGTCCTCAGATGTGCCTATGATAGTTTGGGCACTGAGCATCTGCTGGAATATCTGCTTATCCAACGAGGGCAGTATTGAAACTAATTGCATCAGCTCATGGAGCCGATTGCATTGGTCCACACTACGCACGCCCGCCTTCATCAACACCGATACTTCCTTAACCAACGCAACCAATCCCGTCGATGTCATTGATTTGGCAACGCCCTCCGCACTAGGGGGGGACGGTGGGTCAGTAGGCACGGGGCCTTTCCCACTATTGCCGAATGCAGGCGGCCCGCCGGGAGGCGCGGCATTGTCACTGTCACCGGCAATTTCTTGAGACACCTCCTCATCAACCTTCAGAGACAGGTTAGTGATTTCATTGAGGCTGGTAATTATTTGAGCCCGGTCAACGGCTTTAACACTCACTGCCTGCTCTAATGCCTGTAATTGCAACGCTGCATCCTTCACCATTACCGGCAGACTTCGGAACTTAAATCCCTTACCACCCAGCTCAGGTAGTATCGCCATGTTAACTATCTCATCGAACTCTTGCCGCTCGGGTTGGAACACTTGGGCCTCGGCTACTGTGTAGGACGCGAACGCAGTCGCATACGAATAGTCCCCTGCCTTACCAACGAAGAGGGGGGGTAATCTAAACGCTCCACGAATACGCTCCTCGCACCTTGTATCGTAATTCTCAAACATAGAGTCGTTCTGACGCTCGCTGCCGAACCTCTCAACAGTAACCCGTACATTGTTGGCTGAATCAATAGACCCAGAAGTACTGTGGGCCTCCATCACGGCTGCTCTATGGGAGTGCTGCGTTTTACCGCCAAACATCTCTTGCAATGCATCTACCGCATGAGGGGCCATCTGCCCTCCTTGTACGAGCATGAGTAGAGGGGGTATCCCACCAGAATTAAAATACTCAAGATTGTGTTCTTCAGCTTTACGACTCCCCAACACGGACGGGAGCTGGGATGCCCAACGCGGTACACCATAAGGCGTGTGGGTGTCTTTCATCAACGTAAAATGAATTAGTTCAGTGGCCCTCTCTTCAGAAGCTAATCGCTGGCCCTGCTCGGTCCAATCCCCGGTCACTTTATGTAAGTCTCTACTTGCCCCACGCTCCTTGAAGTACGTGAGCCGATTTGCAATTACTTGCACAAACTTACGTTCCCGCGCCATCACCGTATACGTAAGCTCTTTGCCCCCACGGCTAACCGCCTTTTGAACCGGCACCGGACGTTCCAGTCGCACCATCCTGATGGTCGATGATGGGACGTTGCGAATGAATACTATTTCGTCCTGTGGGCTCCGCATTACCTCAAGGTAGCCGTTACCTGTAATTTCCATATCACGCCTTAGCTGGCGTCGTATGGTCGTAAAGGACTGGCCCGGAAACGGCTCATCAAAGAACTCCATCAGGCGCTCATGCACCTGCTTCTGCTCTATATCTAAATCCTCTAGACTCTCAGTATCCCCGCAACACTCAAGAATGAATCCAGTACCATCTATGTTAGCCTCCATAGCATCAACACAGGGTCCAAGGGCGTTGTTATGCTGCCCCAGATACTCCAAGGTCTTCAGAGGAAGTGGGGGTACGAGAATGTGTAGGTCAGGGGACCCGTAGAATTTTTGGAACTCATCTTCAAGCTCCATCACGTTGGACACCACCGCGTTGGGCGGGACCATAAACGATTCCCCGGTTTCCGCTTTTATCAGGTGGACGTTAAGCTCGGGGGTGATACGTGTACGAATAGATTGGTCATCACTCATACATGTAGGATACTATATCCCCACCAGATTCCCAAGGTTTTCCCCTATTTCCGCATCCACTGTAAAAGGGATTTGCGGCTGCCAACCAAACCTCTCCTCTATGGGCAGCGTCTCCATAATAGACACCACCTTTCTAACCGCGCTTTCGGCACTCTTTTCAGGTACGTACCCAGCTAAAGAATCGTGAGTCATCATCGTAACCATAACCCCGTCGCCCGTAAGCTGGCGCTCTACTTCCGCCAGAGCCCACATCGTCAAATCAGATAACGTCGCCTGAACTGGGCTATTGATAGCCTGCCTTTCGGCGCGTGCCCTTAGACCAGAATCAGAATTCGTTACATCGGGAAGATGGCGTACACGACCCAGTGGGGACATTATCTTCTTGGCTCGATGGGCCATCCCGATAGCTCGGACATGCCAACTAGCCAGCCCCGGATACATTTTGAAAAACGCATCTCTCGTCCCCCGTGCATCATCCAAGGATAGCTTCACGCCATACGACCCCTCCGCATATTGCTGAAACCCACGCGGCCCCATTCCATATAACAACCCAAAGTTCCCCGCCTTACCGCGCTGACGCATCAGCTTAAACGTCTCGGGGTCTGTCTTCTTCATGTCTAGGAGGGCCTTCACCTCCATACCATTAACCCCCGCCGCTGTTACAAGGTGTAAATCAATACCATCCCTGTACGCCTGCAACATCGTGGATTCATCAGCTAAACACGCCGCTATGCGCAGCTCTCCCTGAGAAAAATCTACTTGGAACATCTTCATCCCCTCGGGGGCAGAGAAACACTCACGAAGACGCCCCGCCCACTTTGTGTGCTTAGGGAGGGTTTGAATCGCCGGGGCCGTAGCAGAAGTACGCCCGGTTACAGTTCCCCCACTGTGACCCCGCGCCATCCCACCACGGTAAAGCATGTAGGAAGGATGAAATTTACCATCCTTCTTCAGGTGCTTGAGAAACCCAACTACAAACGTCGATAACGTCTTGGATACAGAATTAAGCTCCTCTAGACGGTCCACCCACACCGCAACATCGGTCCCGTCTTCACCGCGTAACCTTCTTAGGTGGGCCATAGTAGTCGCAGGCTTCTGCGTCTTTTCTGTGACCTCTAGGGGCTTCAGACCAAACCCAGCCTTGCTAAAAAACACGTCCCTCAGTACCACTGCCCTAGACAACGACAGGTTGTCTTTATACTTACACGCCACGCGATACGGGATAAGGTCCAGAAGCTCCGACGTAAGCCTCTCCTGAGCGTTTTTCAAATCTTCTTCTAAACATGCATACGCCTCTACATCCACATGAACGCCACGCCTCTCAACCTCTTCAAACGCCCTAGCCGCCGGATGAACAATGGTGGCATAGAAGCTCGCAAGTCTGGGGGAAGCGAGAATATCCTTCTTCATCTTAACTGCCACGCGGTAACACGCATCGGTATCGCCGCCCGCATACGCCAATAAGTCTCGTTCAGGCACATCGGCCATACGAGACTTGTCGTAAGTCGCATTGAACGCATCGTCGTAGCCCCCCATGCGCGTGTATATCTTCGCATGAGAGTTTAAGCTGTTTGACCTGTTTTCATCCAACAAGCTCCCCACCAGCATCGTATCAAATGAGAAATTATCGCATTCTATGCCCCACTTTTCCGCAATCCAGACCGCATCAAATTTGAAATTGGCCCCGCGAATTTTCACTTTCGGGCTCGTCAGAATAGTCCGTATCTGGGACCACAGTTCCCCTTCAGGGCAAAAATACGGCTTTGGGAGCATGAGGACATGGGCACCCCCCGCCCGCACGGTGAAGGAAATAGAAATAATCGCGGCCCCCTCATCCCACGATGATAGACAAGTCGTCTCTATGTCGCAGGCCACCTCGACAGCCCCCTGCACCCTCTGATATTCAGTGACAACAAAATCAAGTATGTCATCAAAGTTGTCAACTTTACGGTACCCTATCACAACCCTCTATCCCCCAACATAAAATTTCTTACATCCAGTGTAAACTTTCTTACACAGCCAGCCAAACTCCGACTACATCAACAGCTAAAAGGACAGCATCCAAGATGACTAGGGCGTACACACGGTTAGTGGCCCCCCACACAATCCAACACGTGTCCCCAATGCAACTAATTGCAAACCCGTATCGGTACTCACCATAGACCAGAAACCCCCGGCCTAGTATAACAAGCGCAGCGCCTACCCACGTGAGGCAACTGTTGCGCCCTATCGCCACGCCTATTGGCCCAACCTAAAATAAAAAGTCGGCAAGGCTGCTATGAAGAAGGAGGGTACCAAAAGTCATAACAGCCTTACCTAGCTCATGGGCGCGGGGGGAGCGCAGACCTATGAGCTAACAAAATGATACATGTATTGTGAGGAGTTGTCGCCCCCATTAGGGGACAGTCACGCCCCCTCAGACGCAGCTCCACACCGCCCCCATAATTACACCCGCGACCACGCGCTTCCATCTATTATCAAGCACGGCTAGTCGCCTCGTCGGCCTCTATCATGTTTTTCAATATGGCCTCTATGCCGCTCAAAATACGGTCGGCATCCGCAACCGCCTCCTCCGACAACGCGACCGCCTTACGTAATTGTGAAACCACCCCCGCCACCGGGATATAGCCCTGCCCCTCGACTTCTAACTCATCGGCGGCAGCACGTAAGTGCGACAGTTCCGACTTTAGGTTATTGGTTTTTCCTCGCAGCCACCGGTATTTCCTGTGCCACTCCACTACTATTACATCACTCATTCGTCACTCCCCATCGTATAGTCCAACATGCTCATCTCCCTTGCCCACACCATCTTCTTCGTACCACTTTATACCACGCTCACACCAGCTATAGCCGTCCCAAGCATGGTGCCTATAAAAGGTGTCAGACAGCAGCATCACATCCGCTACAGAATATACCCCACACCCTCGCAGGACATCGCCCGTCTCCGCCACCGTGCGCCCATCCTCATACAACAACGGCGACTGCTCTAGGTCACATGAATACAAACTCATGTGTTCCCCAGCGTCTGCGGACCTAACAATCAGTAATCCAAACGTCTCTGGGCCACGGGCTAAAACCACTACCCCATCCCCATCAACAACGCTGGAGATAACCTCAAATTGAAGTGGCGGGGTCGGGGCAGAGCCGCTTGTCTCCCAGTCCCCCCGCAGCTCCATACCGTCTTCCGCTTCATTCAGCATAAGCGTTGTCTCTAGCGCATCGGATACAGCCTTCACCATCTGCCGAATATCCAGACGGGCCTCTTTTTTGCGTGCGCTCTTCTTACCCATTATCAGGGTCCTCCCAACATAGGCCACCACTCGCATCGAGCCACGCATGAAAGCTGCCTATGTACACGTCGTGATAGTAAGCGTCCAGTAACGCCTCTACTCCGGGTTCAAGTATTGTGTCGCTCACAAACGCCATCTCGTTGTCTTCCAGAGCTGGCCACGGCCCCTCTAAAGCAAACTCCACGCCTTCATTAAGAAAAGCCAGATGTAGGCCCTCATCGCTCACGCGAGCTATCTCACGAGGGCCGTGGACGATACTACTCATCGTATATGTCCCCCAAGTCCGGGGCTGCCGTAACAGCCATCCCGGTCGCTGCGATGATGGAAGCTAACGTTTTGTTAGCCAGCAAAATACTGCTCACATCTAAATGAATGGAAACGTACCCGTTACCGAGTTTACCATCCTCTACCGCGAACCCAGCCCGCTCCAACTCCTCAGTATACTTCTTGATGTCCGCGCCCTCTACCCTTACTGACAGAGCCGCCCCCGTATACCGTGCGCCCACTGAGAGGGGCGTGTCACCACTCCCATCTTTAGCAAGGTGCCCAACTAAGTGGTATCGGCTAGTCCCTGACGTACCATTAACAGGCTGGAATATCTTTGTCGCCGCGTTCAGGGGTACCTTCTCCATCCCGAACGCCTCTTCTTTGCTCACCTTCTGTAACTGATGCTGGTAACCCGATACATCGGGACTGGGCTCCACCTGAGCAACATCACTCGTCACCCATTCACCTGTGTCTGGGCACACCACCGCTGAAAACATTGCGGCTATAAGCCTAGAAGACAGGTCCGTGAATTGGGCCGCCCTCCCTACAGCATGCACCACTAAATGCTTTACTCCAGTAAGAGTAAGCGGCGGGCATTTACCCAACACAATCTGGTTTATAACGGTCTGCTTTACCGGTATGTTTTCCCAAGACCCGTTAACCAGTAGGGGGATGAACGTGTGCGCCCACTCACGTAACCGCCCCGCTTCCACCTCCCGCAGAGCAGCCTTTTTTCCAGTTCCGAAACACGCCTTTCTTTCTGGGTGGTTGCTGTCATACACGTAATCAAGAAACTGATATAACACGGTACACAGGTCACTACGGAGGCGGATGCCGCCGCCAGAATCTGCAACCCGTAACCTAGTCGCCTTAGACAGGAGGCCGACTATGAACGCATCTGACTGAAAACCGGTCATACCAGCGGAGGCTGTAGGGGGCAGGGCGATGTCACTGGTCTGCACCGTTCCCCCCCAGTAGTCTTTGACTTTGATACCATCGCCCGCATCCCCAGAGGGCACGGGTGTAAGGCCAAAACCTTTTAACAGCTTCACCGCCCCAGACTGGGTGTACACCTCAATACTGCACTTCTCGACCTCACCGCCAACCCACGTACCTTCTACCGTCAGCGGTTTCCGAAGCAACCCTTTAGCCCACGACGCACCGCTGGGGTAGCCTATAAAGTTCTCCTGTACTTCCTGTGCTGTTAATTGTGTACCCATTTGTGTCCCCTCCTATTAAATATTAACCACGCTTTATGGTTAGTCAACTACCTTCCCTTCTTGCGGCCCAGCCTGTTGGACGCCGCAGCATCTGGTACCACCCGCGCCACCGTGCGCCCCGTTGAATATGGGGTTAGTGGTCGCCCCCTGCGTTCCGAAACAAAGGTGGCCGACTTCTGGGGTACCCCCCTCCAACCTATCGACTCATCCGAGTCCCATACCCCCCACGACTTCTCTAGTTTCGCCGCACCCACGTTCCCCATCTCTATGCGCGATACCCCAAAATGTTTAGCAAGAAAATCCACTTGCTCCCGCGATTCAACTGAGTTCCCACAGTAATGCTTACGGACATACGTAATCGCATCATTACTAATGCCCATCTCTTTAACAATGGCTGCAAAGAACATCCCTGTTCTCCCGTGGCCACCTATGCACCCGGCATGAATAAGTTTACCTGCACGCAGTTCATCTATAGTCCACGCTACGAGCTTCTTATATTCCCGTATCTCATCTTTTCTGGGGACCGAGTGGTCCGCGACATAGAACTCTACCTCATGCCCATCAGACCACGGCATCCCGTATAGCGTGTGCCGCATACCGGAATCGAACCCAATAAAAATATCTGCGTCCATAACCGGCGAAAGGCAGGAGCCTCCAAAAATCTCCAGCCCATCCACCAGCTCTAATGCCGGGTGCGACTTGTAGCAAGGTGTATACACCTGTGGTGAGCGTTTCCACCCCTTCCCTCTACTTCCCACGTACCCTGTACTCAGAGTGACGCCCTCATCACCATGCGCTAATACTCTCCCGCTCTCCACGGTGCCAGCAGCGCCATTGAATTTTTTCCGTGCCATTTCTACGAACCTCCTAATCATCCTATAGCCCTGCCCTGTCCTCTAACACCCCAACCGACACCACCCCACCAGTACCGCCAGTACTCTTCTTTTCAACCGTCACCGCATACTCCCCGCCCGAAAAAATCGGGGCTTCTAGGGCCTGCTGAACAGCCACATCCCCATCATAACTTCCAAGTGCACCATCACCCATCACCGCCTGCCAATCGACATAACCCCGATAGGCCATCTCCTCAGAGTTAGCGAAGTTAAACGGGGTGGCGGCATCACCGGAACCCATCGCCCCTATGCTATCAAGGGCTCTCAGAACAAAATTTTGAAGCGCCTCTCCGCTCGACAACACGGATTTTTTTACCATCCACTCAAGGGGCAATGTTGAATGGCACTCTGATTGAATTATGTAATGGAGCATCTGACCAGACCGTTGCACATCTAGGACCCGCCGCATTGCCGTCAAGTCATACCCCTTGTAAAAAATACCCTTATTAAAAATTGGACCGTTGTTGTGGGCGAGAGTAAACGCCGTATCAGCCATAACCTCTAAACTGGTTTCCCCACGCACCGTTCTCAGCAGCGTATTAGCTATCTTGGCCCACGGGGCACCTCCGTACCCACCAGAAAAAGTCCCCTCACTAAATACATATTCCAGCATTTCTAGATAGTTTCCAAGAGGAGTGCTGAGTTTAGGACCCTCAGTTAAAAAATGCCTAACCGTAGCATCGGACGACCCGCCCTGAATCTCCCGCACAAAGTCATACGCCTCGACGCCGTTAGTGTTACGTATGCGTGCTCTGGTAGTGGGATTAAATTTGACATGCCTAGCCTCCCTCGTCGAAATTAAAAGCAAGTAGTAGGCGATGCGCGTAACCACCTCATGCATCTCGTTGAAGTACGCTGCAACCACGCTACCAACCTCCAGTGGCAACTCATCGTAATACCGATACCGACGATTAACCAGCTCAACAAGATGGTGCATCCCGTAGAACTTAACTGCTTCTGATTCAGGGTGGGGCAGCTCGTTGAGAGGGTTCTGACGCTCATGTTTCCACAACACTACCTTCCCCACTGTCTCAGACAGAGGTAACGCGGATGAGTCCCGACGCGCCGTTAACGGATGCTCGCTGTACTGTGCTAGTGCCCCCATGTATTACCCTCCTCTATAACTATAAACACATTACACCATATGTCAACTATCGCCGCGCCTCAAGATGTCTTCCTCGGTCGCTGGGCGCTCCAGTAGCCTGCCGCCCTTTTCCGATACGATGCCAGCCACGAGCGATACAGCCCCGGCACCTATATGCCGGGCAACAAACTCATCCGACAGGTGTACCCCCATCCCCTGCTCGGTGGCAGTCAGGACTGATTCCAAAGTGGCATCATCCTCCATGTGCACCGACACTACCAACCCATGAGCCTTAGCAATTCCCGCAGCGTCACTAGATAAGGCATCCAATGGCACTACCACTGTGACCTCCTTGTCTATCAGCGCCTTTGCCACCAACCCATCTATGTCCGCTATTACCTTGGTAAACACCGAAGTTAGCTGCCTCCGAATCATCGCCACGTGGCTGCTGCCAAAGATGTCCCACCCACTCTCCGCATCTTCAGGGCGTATAGTTAAGTCTAAAATAGAGCCTCTGGGTACACCCCCGGTCACCAAGACCGACTTAAACCCGGTATAGTTTTTACGGAAAGAGGCAAGGTCGCCCGCTCCCCCAGACCATGCCGATGCGGCGATGTACACAGGAGTATTAGGAATCGACTCAAACCCAGTTGAGTCTGTGGTGTACCGGTGCAAGCCGTGCTCATTATAAAGTACTGTGAGGATAGCGTTACGGACTGTAGCGTTGGACCCGGAAATAAATGGAATAAGGGCCGCCTCATCACCAATCCACACGCCCCCGCTCCCGCCGTCTATAACTGCCTCAGTCCCCAGAGGACCGTCAACAAACAAATCCTTCACCCCCACAACGCACGGCTTGTTCATACTCCGCGCTACAACTGCGGCATGCGACGTTGCGCCGCCCGTTACCGTGACCACCCCTACCGCCGCCTGCATGCCCATTAGGTCTTCTGGACTTGTTTCCTTCACACACAGTATCGTGTCAATGCCTTCAGCTCTGGCCTCAACCGCCTCTTGTGAGGTATAGACAGGCTTACCCCGCGCCGCGCCAATGGATGCTGGGCACCCGGTAAACGTTGGGGCTATATCCGTATCCCCTACGGTTGGGAGCACGCTGTCATGCAAATCATTCATCGTAAGAACGTCACGTACTTGTGACGGTGTGATGACATTCTCGTTTACAAGGTCGAGAGCTATCTTCACCGCTGCTATTGCAGTCCGTTTGCCTGACCGGCACTGGAGTATGTAAACTGTACCGTTCTCCACAGTAAATTCGATGTCCTGCATATCGTGGTAGTGAGCCTCTAGTAAATCCCCCACTGCCCGCAACTCATCGTAAACCCGCTGCCCCTCACCTGACCACTCATCCCCAAGCTCGCTGATGGGTCTAGGGGTTACCGTCCCGGCCACCAGCTCCTCGCCCTGAGCATTAAGGACATACTCTCCGAACATCCCCGGCTCCCCTACATTTGGATTCCGGGTGAAAATAACCCCGCTACAGGAATTGCCTAACGAGTTACCGAATACCATCGCCTGAACTACTACCGCCGTCCCCAGCGTGTCGTCGATATGATTTATCTTTCGGTAGTACCGCGCCCGCTCATTGTCCCATGATTTTATGACGCTGTACGCCGCCTCGTAAATCTGGTCTTCGACAGTTGAAGGGAAGGTAGTCTGGGTCAGGTTCTCGTATGATGCATACAAGGCGTTTGAAATTTCTTCCGTGCCCCCAGAACATTCAACAGGGGGTAACGTGACACCGTGCACAACGTCGGCAAACATTCGCAGCAACCGGTCATGGCAGTCAGCTACAACGGGTCCGGTGAACCGCCCCACCCAATACCCGTAAGTATCGGCAGTCAGCCCGACGTTAAGAATAGTATCCATCATCCCCGGCATCGACACCGGGGCACCAGACCTAACCGATACGAGCGGCATCACGTCCAGTCCGTTTTCGTTCACACGAAGATGCTGCGTACCCTCGGCAATCGCATCACGCAGAGGCGTTGCAATATCCTCCCCGGCTAAATACCTACGAGACAAATCGGTCGGGATGATAAAGCCATGAGGGACTGGAAGACCCAGTTCTGCCATCTCAACAAGGTGCGCACCTTTACCACCAAGGCTCTCTTTAGACACCGCGTGTTGCGCGACTAACCCCTTTCCAAATTTTTGTACTAACATACCCCCACCCCCAGACGCGGGCCGCCGATGCATAGGGTTGAGTCTACGACGTATACCGTGGTCGTTACCTCGCCTGCGCACGTTCTCAGATACTTGTCGAGTACGGTCTTCCCCACCGGGATGTAGCCACCCAAAGCGACATCAGTCCACACCGCATACTTTGTCTCGGCGTGGTCCTGTAAAAACTTACGGACCTCATCCACCGACATGTGCTTCTCAACTACATTTTCTAACATTCCCCATCCCTCCTACAAACAAATCATAGATACCAAAATAGAACTGTCAATGCAACAGGCTACCTGAAAACCACGGGGCTGGCTGCCCGCTCGTACCGCAATTCGGCACCGCCGAGGCACTCTTGGTTCGCTGCAAACAGCTCCCTAGCCGTCACGGTCTGCTCCTCACCGATGTCCACCAGTTGCGCGTTACTGACGCGGAGTATGGTTCCAGCATCCGCAAGGTCAGCCGTCACGATGTTGGAATCCGTGGCGAACTCTTGGATTATTTTCACGCGGAGGGTGTCCTTAGAGAAACCCTTCAGCCCGGTAGCGAGTTTGTACCTGATTGTTATAGCATTGGTCGTCATGTTACTTATCCCTCCTTCTCGTACTTTTGCCCAGCGCCGATGCCGAGGCCAACACCGTGTTTAGTGAAACACGGGCCACACATAAATGCCCACGGACCATGCTTGGTTTTGGCGTCGTAAAACCCCGTGAGAAACTCACTTTTACAAAAGTCACAGTCCCCCGGAGCACCCCCGGTCCAAACAAGACCCTTGGTCCCTCCCTCTACCAACTTGTACATAACCTTACCTCCTTTCGTTCACAGCTCTATGCCGTGCATCCAAACTCGCGGTCGAAGTCTGCCAACGCCTCGCTGCGTTCTGCCGCCCAAGCAACGGCTTTCTCGTACTCCCCCGGACTGGCGTCACATACGATACTGGCCGCCGTCTCCACGCTGTAGGCACTCACGGCGCTGCCGTTGGCGTACCGGCACGTGAAAATACCAGCCTTGACTCCCGCGTAGTCCCGTTTGAAAGTCACAGTAACATTGGGAAACTTGATGAACCGTGCGCCGCCGTCATGCGCCGCCCGTATGTCAGACTCGATTGCGTTATATTCCGTCATGGCCTTTCCTCCTGTCTCTGGGGGAGGGCCAATTCCCTCCGCCATACCTAATATAAACACGGAAATACCGTTGTCAAGGTATAGGTGGGCTCTTGACAACCCGATTTTCGTGCCTATATTAGGTATGGAGGGAAGGGAACGGGGGCCTCACCAGCCCCCCCGGATAGGGGTACAGAGAACATGACCTACGAAGAATACGAGACAGAAACGGAACTGGCCATTATGACCCGACGAGCG
>Ga0114996_10003837_pt1 | contig 18367 bp, 17 predicted proteins | sample ArcticOcean_MG_C_4_FD_87039 | JGI IMG/M metagenome (GOLD analysis project Ga0114996, IMG submission 87039) | Marine microbial communities from western Arctic Ocean - ArcticOcean_MG_CB4_134 | ecosystem: Environmental > Aquatic > Marine > Oceanic | place: Arctic Ocean: Canada Basin | collected...
ATGACCTGAATCTGGTCATCGCTCGCGGGCTCGCCGAGCTGTCAGCAGAGCTCGGGCTGCCGGTCATCTTCAAAGCTTCGTTCGACAAGGCCAACCGGGCCAAACTGGACTCACCACGCGGGCCGGGGTTGCTCGAGGGTCTTGAGCGGCTCGCGGCGGTGAAGGCCGAAACGGGACTTCCGGTCCTCACCGACATCCACGAACCCTCTCAGGCCGTTCCGGTGGGCGAAGTCGCAGACGTGCTCCAGATTCCCGCTTTCCTCTGTCGCCAAACGGACCTCCTCGTCGCCGCCGGCCGCACCGGCAGGCCCGTCAACGTGAAGAAGGGCCAGTGGATGGCGCCCGAGGAAATGGTGGGGGCCGTGGACAAGCTCCGGAGTTCCGGCGCGAGCGAAGTGGCGGTCACCGAGCGAGGCACGGCGCTGGGCTACGGTGACCTCGTCGTCGACATGCGCTCGTTCGGACGGCTCCGCGTGTCTACCAGCGCGAAGGTCTTCTTCGATGGCACCCACTCCATCCAGCGGTCCGGGCGAGACGCCGGATCGAGCGGCGGGACCCGGATCACATCCCGTCCTTGGTTCGAGCCGCATCGGCGGCCGGATGTGACGGCATCTACCTCGAGACCCACCCCGATCCTGCGTCGGCGCCCTCAGATGGCTCGACGATGCTGACGCTCGCCGCTCTGCCGGACCTGATGCGGGACGTCATGGCGATACGGGCCGCGCTCGCGGGCCGTGAGGAGAGCGCTTCGTGACTGGACCCAAGAACGGCATTGAGGCAGAGCTCGCGGCCTCCATCAAGCTCGTCGTCTTCGACGTTGATGGCGTCCTCACGGATGCAGGCGTCTACGTGGGCGCCACGGAGAGCGGAGAGCCCGTCGAGCTCAAGCGCTTCGACATCCAGGACGGCGTCGGCATCAAGATGCTCATGTGGGGCGGGGTCGATGTCGCTCTCGTGTCGGGGCGTGTGTCCAAGGCAACCGAGCTGCGCGCCAAGGAGATCGGGGTCGAATGCCACCAGGCGCCAGACGCGTACAAGATTCCACCGATGGAAGGCCTGCTGCGGCGCAAAGGCATCGAATGGAATGAGGTGGCCATGCTCGGCGACGACATCCCGGACCTGGCCGTTCTTCGCCGGGTCGGCCTGCCGGCGGCAGTCGCCAACGCGACAGCATCCGTGCTCGACATCGCCAAGTGGGAGTCGACCAAGCGCGGCGGCCACGGCGCCGTGCGGGAGTTCTGCGAGGCTCTGCTCGAGGCGCGAGGGGATCTCGCCAGCGTGATCGCCACCTACGTGAACGAGAGAAGCGGCGCGTGACCCTGTCGACCAACTGCGCGCTGGTCGTCGAGATGGGTCACCGAGTCCGCGCCGGCGAGGACGGCGCGGCGATTCACCCGGGCGGCGCGTTGGGACGAAAAGCCTCTGTCCGTGTAGCAAACGTCTAGATTTTCGATGAACGACTTCATGACATCCGGAGCTGTTTAGAGATGCATCACGATCACAGGCCGTGCTTCAGTGCCGGACGCTGGATGCTCGTCGCCGCCGTGGCCCTCTCGGGGGCCTGTCAGGCGGAGGTGAACGGGCCTGGGGGCGCACCCCCGGAGCTCGAGGGCCTCGACTCCCCGATCGTGTTCGGCATGGTGGCGTTTATGTCGTCGAACGGCGTGCGCGAGGGCCGCATCCAGGCCGACACGGCTTACACGTTCGCGGACAACACCCAAGTCGACCTGCGCGTCATGACCGCGGTCTTCTTCGACGAGAACGGTGGCGACCGGGCAACGGTCACTGGCCGAGAGGGCACGTGGGATCAGGAGACAGACTACATGCTGGCAATGGGCGATGTCGTAGTGCTCATCCACGAGGACGGCAGCAAGCTCGAGAGCGCTGAAATCAACTACGACCCGGGTATCGATCGCGTTTGGAGTGACTCCGCCACGGTGCGGACGCTCGCCGACGGATCGGTCACCCGGGGCTCTTCGTTCGAGTCTGACATCGCCTTCGAGAACGTCGACCTGCGGGATCCCCGCGGCGCAGCCGGCCGCATCTTCTAGGAGCCTGATGGCGGTCCCTCGCACGTTCTCGTCGACCCGAGCCGCCCGGACCTCCTTCTGGGTTGTGGCCGCCGTCTCGGCGCTGCTCCCCGTAAGGGGCGAGGCGCAGGCTGGCTGCGTCTTCGGGGAGGGAAGCAGCCGCGTGCGAACCGAGCCTGACCCACGGGGCGGCAGCATCAGTCGACTCACCACACCGCATTTCGAGTGTGACGACGACGTCGAGATATGGGCCGATTCAGCCGTGGCCTACTCGATCGACGCGATGTCCCTCTTGTACGGGTCTGTCCGGTACGTAGACCGTCAGCGCGAAATGAGGGCGGACAACGCCCGCTACTTCAGCGAAGTAGGTCGCCTCCAAGCACAGGGCCACGTCCTCATCACGAACTTTGAGGATGGATCCATCGTAGAGAACGGCGACCTGGTCTACCTCCGCCAAACGGACTACCGGGACGTCGAGGAGATGACGGTAACAACCGGGTCGGATGGGCTGCGGCCGAAAGCCACGGTGTACCCGAAGCGTGCAGAGCCGCCGGTAGACGATCCCTCCGAGACCACGAGCGTCGAGGCGGACCCCGGGGGCGAACCCATCGAGCCCGACGCGCCCCCCCCAGAGGCATTGGAGCCAGCCGTGACCGTCGAGCCGCCGGCAGCGACGGACCCTGAGCCGGTCCAAGCCGAGGAGCCGACCGAGCCCGCTGGGCCGGAAGAGCCCGTCGAGCCCGAGGAGTATGTCGTGGTCGGGGACAAGCTCGTCTTCCGCGGCAACTCGTACTTCAACGCCACGGGCTCTGTCGAGATCGAGCGCGACTCGCTTTTTGCCTTCGCGGACTCCGCTGAGTACTCCGGAGACCTGGGCCAGCTGGCTCTCGAGGGCTCCGCTCGCGTCGAGGGCAGCTCGTACGACCTGGTCGGCCGTACGATCACACTCGCCTCCGCAGCGGACGGGACCGATGAGATCCGCGCGTTGCGGGAAGCGGTCCTGACCGGCGAAGACCTGAGAGTCACCGCTTCACAGATCATCCTCGACCTCGTAGACGGCGAGATCGACCACATGGTGGCTGTGCCCATTCCGGACGAGGACGAGGATGTTCTGTCGTCCGAAGCGGATGCGCTCCCGCGACCGCTCGCGATATCAGGCGACATAGAGCTCACGGGCGACTCCCTCGATCTCGCGGCTCCGGCAGGCGCCATAGAGCGCATCTTCGCGGCTGGCGATGCGCGGAGTGTCTCCAGCGGTCGAGCGGACCTCAACGTCTCGTCGCTCCCGGAGTTGGCACGCACCGACTGGATCGACGCAGACTCCATCGAGGTGATGCTCGTGCCCTTGGCCTCTGACTCGAGCGCCGAGGTCGATAGCGCGGCGGGGTCTTCGAACGGCTACGAGGTGGACCGCATCATCGCTAGGGTGCAGGCTCGCAGCCTGTACCGCCTCCTGCCCGCGGACTCCTCCGCCGTCATGGGCGTGGATCCCCCGGCCGTGAGCTACATCGTCGCCGACCAGATCACGATCTTCATGGTGGAAGGGCAGGCCGACCGGGTCGAATCGGTTGGACAGGTCAGCGGATGGCACCTGGAGCCGCTCACAAGCGCCCCCGCTGACTCGCTCACCCAGCCGGATCCGGCCGACTCCACGGCTACGCCCCTGGCCACCGGGACCGTTCCGGCCGCGGCAAGCGTGGATCCCACGGGAGACAACAGGGGGGACGGACCGCTGCCCGGAACGTACCTTTCCCCTGTGGCGAGAGCACCTCAAGCGTGGAGACTTCAGTGACGACCAGCGGCAGTCGCCTTTGGGCCGAGGGACTCACCAAGGTCTACAAAGGCCGTAAGGTCGTTAACGAGGTCGATATCAGCGTCGAGCAAGGGGAGATCGTGGGTCTCCTGGGGCCCAACGGGGCCGGCAAGACCACGACCTTCTACATGATGGTCGGCCTCATCCCGCCTGCATCGGGCTCGGTCCACCTGGACGGCGAAGACCTGACGCGAACACCCATGTTCAAGCGCGCCCGGAAGGGTATTGGATACCTCGCCCAGGAGCCGTCCGTATTCCGGAAGCTCTCCGTGGAAGACAACGTTCTCGCCATCCTGGAGACCATGGGTCTCCCCAAAGCAGAACAGAAGGCGCGCCTCGAAGAGCTGCTTGCTGAATTGGGCCTGGCCAACCTCAGGAAAAACAAGGCCTTCTCGCTCTCCGGGGGAGAGCGGCGCAGGCTGGAGATCACGCGTTGTCTGGTCCAGAGCCCCAAGTTCATGCTGCTGGACGAGCCCTTCGCGGGCATCGACCCGATTGCGGTGAACGACATCCAGGAGATCGTCCAGGACCTACGAGTGAAGGGCATCGGCGTAATCATCACCGATCACAGCGTCGAGCAGACGCTAGAGATCGTCGATAGGGCATACATCATGTACGACGGGAAGATCGCGGTGAGTGGTAGTGTGTCCGAGCTGGTCTGGAACGACCAGGTCGCAGAGATCTACCTCGGCCCGACCCTGACGACACGCATGCGCGGTCGCTTTCCCCAGCCCGAGATGGCTGCGCAGGACGCAGAGCCGGCCGGATGATCGATCGGTGACGGCCTGGCATCGGTGGGCAGTGTGATATGAGCGGCTTCAACCAGGGGCTCTATCAGGGCACCCAGCTCCGCCAGGACATGCGGATCAACCCGCGCCTGTATCAGGCGATGGAGTTGCTCTACATGCCGCTCCTGGAACTCGAACAGCACCTCAAGCAAGAGCTCGCGGAGAATCCGTTCCTCGAGATGACCGAGGCGGACGAGCAGCAGGAGGTGGAGCTCAAGGAGGATACCAAGGACGAGCCGCTCGGCGACGAGGTCGACTGGGAGGAGATCCTTCTCGACGGCTTCGACGTGGGTGGACGCAGGGAGCAGTTCGAGCACAAGGAATTCTTTGAGCCCACGCCCGTAGAGTCGCAAGATCTGCACGATCATCTCTACGACCAGCTGCGTCTGCTCTTGCTCTCGGAGAGGGAAGTCCGTCTAGGTGAGGAGTTCATCGGCAACATCGACGACTCGGGAATGCTCGCCTGCGACCTAGAGGACGTCCTCGTCGGCGTCAACCGATGGCTGGACGAGGCCCGACCCACCGCTCTCGCGACGGCAGAAGATATTGACGACTCGGACGAGCGCCGGAGTGAGCTCGACGAGATAGAAGCGGTCTTTCGGCCCTACGAGATTGTCGAGTGTGAGCGAATGCTCGGTGTGATCCAGGCTCTGGACCCGCCCGGGGTAGGTGCCCGCGAAGTGCGCGAATGCATCCTGATTCAGCTGCGCCAGCTCGATGAGGAGGGGGGCACTGCCTACCGAATCATTCAGGAGCATTTCGACTCCCTCATCAACCACCGCTGGAACGACATCGCCCACGACCTCGGCCTCACGCCCAAGGAAGTCCAGGACGCCGCCGACCAGATCAGTCATCTCGACCCCAAGCCGGGGCTCAGATACGCGGTGGATCCCGAGCAATACGTGATCCCGGATCTCATCGTAGAAAAGATCGACGGCGAGTACCTGGTCTTCGCGAACGATACGAGCCTACCGAGGCTCCACATCTCACAGTCCTACAAGGATGTGGCGCGCGACAAGAGCAAGTTCACCGGCGAGAACAAAGAGTTCATCGCGAGTAAGCTCAATTCCGCGAATTGGATGATTCAAGCGATCGAGCAGCGCCGACAGACCATGCTCAAGGTCATGAACTTCATTGTCGACCGTCAGCGTGAGTTCTTCGAGAGAGGTGTGCAGTACCTGCGGCCGCTCACGCTACGGGAAGTGGCCGACTACATCGAAATGCACGAGTCGACAGTGTCGCGCGTGACGAACAAGAAGTTCGTGCAGACCCCACGGGGCGTGTTCTCGCTCAAGTATTTCTTCTCGAGCGGCCTTTCCACCGTCGGTGGCGAGGACCTGTCTGCGCGGGCCGTCAGGGACAAGATCAAGAACATGGTCTCCGACGAGGATACGATGAAGCCGCTCACCGACCAGGCGATCGTGATGCTGCTCAAAGTGGATGGCGTGAAGATCGCTCGGCGCACGGTAGCCAAGTACCGCGACCAGATGGGAATCCTTCCCGCGCGCATGCGGAAGCGGGTGTGATGTCCGAGGCAGGTGCGCGACGCGACTTCACGTTGATCGTGCCTGCGTTCAACGAAGCCGCGGTCGTGCCGGACCTGGTTCGGGAGTTACGGGCGGCTTTTGTGGAGCATGGGCTCGACGGCGAAGTGATCCTGGTGGACGACGGCTCGACCGACTCCACCGCAGAGATCGCCGAGAAGCACGCCGAGGGTTGGGAGGCTTTCAGGGTAGTCCGGCATCCGAGGAACTTGGGGAAGACTGAGGCGATGGTGACGGGGGCGGCCGCCAGTAATGGGGAGCGGCTGGTGCTCTTCGATGCGGATTTGCAGCATTCGCCGGATGAGATTCCGCGTTTTTTGGATAAGCTCGCGGAGGGTTGGGACGTCGTGACCGGACGGAAGGTCGGCAGCTACGACAAGCGGGCCATCTCCTCGGTATACAATCGGCTCTCGCGTCGCATCTTCGATGTCCCGGTCTCCGACCTCAACTCGATGAAGGCGTTCTACAGGAGCGTCCTGGACGGGCTGCTGCTGCGTCACGACTGGCACCGCTTCTTCGTGGTGCTCGCTTATGCGCGCGGCGCAACCGTCACCGAGATCGACATCGAGCTTCTACCCAGGCGGGCCGGGGTGTCGAAGTTCCGCGGGCCGATCCGAATCCTGGTCGGGCTCATCGACCTCATCTCGGTCTGGTTTCTGCTGCTCTTCTCGCGGAAGCCGCTGCAGCTCTTCGGCGGGACCGGGATCACGCTCGCCGCAGCAGGCGTGCTCGTCGCATCGGTCACGGTCTACCTTCGCTTCCTTCATCCGATGATCGGGTTCGAGTCTTACGTCCCACCGATGGGGTACCGGCCGCTGCTCTACCTGGTCATGCTCTTAGAGACATTGGGATTCCTGCTTGTCGGATTCGGCTTGGTCTCGGAACAAGTGGCGCAGGTCCGCGACGAGCTCGAAGCGATCCGTAAGAGGGGTATGTAGTCCGCTTGGCGCACCGCGTTCTGGTGGTGATAGGCACCCGACCGGAGGCCATCAAGATGGCTCCCGTCGTGTCGGCACTAGCGTCGTGCGCGCCCGAGGTGGAGACGCGCATCGCGCTCACGGGGCAACACACGGCACTCGTCGACCAGGCACTCAAGGTCTTCGGCCTTACCCCCGATGTCGAACTGGGCATCATGCAGGACGGCCAAACGCTCTACGACGTCACGCATCGCGCCTTGGACGGGCTCAAGACCGTGATGGAGGAGGTCAAACCCGACATCGTGCTCGTTCAGGGTGACACAGCCTCGGTCTTCGCGGGCGCGCTCGTCGGGTTCTTCGAGCGGGTCCTGGTGGGCCACGTCGAGGCCGGCCTCAGGAGTCACGACAAGTGGGCTCCGTTCCCGGAAGAGGTCCTTCGGCGGATGACCGATGTCCTCTCCGACTATTGTTTCGCGCCCACTCCACGGGCGGCCTCAGAACTACTCTCCGAGAACGTTCGGCCCGATCGCATCTATGTCACGGGCAACACAGTGGTCGACGCGCTTCTTTCCATCGGGCGTCAGGAGCGACAGGTCCAGAACGGCGCCCTACGTGACATCATGGCCGCGGAGGGCTCGAGGCTGGTACTTCTGACCGCGCACCGGCGCGAGTCGTTCGGAGCGCCGCTGCGAGACGTGTTCGGTGCCGTACGAGAGCTCGCCGACCGGTTCGGAGACATCGACGTGCTCTACCCGGTACATCCCAACCCGAGCGTGAGGGCTCCGGCTGAGGAGCTGCTCTCCGGCCACCCAAGAATCCACCTGACCGAGCCGCTCGACTACATGGACCTCGTGGCCGCACTGAAGCATGCCAGCCTGATTCTCACCGACTCGGGGGGCATTCAGGAGGAAGCTCCCACGTTCGCGACGCCCGTTCTCGTGCTGCGTGCCGTCACCGAACGTCCAGAGGGCGTCGAAGCAGGGGTCGCCGAGCTCGTCGGCACCGATCGAGGGCTGATCGTCGAGCGAGGGGCGGCCAAGCTGCTCGAGGACCGGCCGACCGAAGTAGCGAACCCGTACGGAGACGGGAGGGCAGGGGAGCGCATCGCGGACATCGTCGTTTCGGCTCTCACCGGGCGAGCCCGAACGACTGAGGACTGGAGGCCGTGAGAGTCCTGATGCACTGCGTCTACTTCCCGCCCGAGGTGGGTGGCCTCGAGAGCCACATCCACTTCCTGTGCCGCGCGCTGGTGGAGCGCGGCCACGAGGTCGACGCCGTCACGTCACGCTCCCGGCCGGAGCTGGCGCTGGAGGAGGTCATGGACGGCATCCGTGTGTGGCGGACCTGGATGCCCGCCCGCAATACGCCCGGCTGGGCAGCGCACTCGCTCCTCTCCATACCACGGTTCAGCAGACTGGCCGAGTCGGCGGACGTGCTACACGCGCAGGACATCGCCGCGGTTCTCCCCTGCATGGTCGCCCAGCGCGTGCGAGACGCCCCCATCGTGACGACGTACCACACCAGCCATTTTCTGCGGCGTGCCGACTCGCCGTTTTGGCGTCCCATCTTCCGTAAGTTCCTTGGTGCGGCTGACCACAACCTTGCCGCGAGCCGGGAAATCGCCGACGTCGCTCGGAGCCTCGCTCCGGGCGTGAGCGTAGAGGCGGTCACGAACGGGGTGGATACGACGTTCTTTCGACGTACCGAGCCCACACTGCCCGGCGCTCCGGAGGGTCGCGCCAGGCTGGTAGCTCCCCGTAGGCTGTTCGAGAAGAACGGCGTAGAGCACCTGATCCGCGCGGTGCCGACGATTCTAGAGGAGATGGACGTGGAGGTCGTGCTCATCGGCGACGGACCGGAGCGACAAAGATTGGAGAAGCTGGCCCACGAGCTCGGCGTCGCCGAGCGCGTCGTGTTTCTCGGCTCCCGGCCGCATAGCGAGATGCCGGGACTTCTCTCCTCCGCCGACCTAGCCGTCTTTCCCTCGCTCATGGAAGCGACGTCGGTGGCGGCACTAGAGTGCATGGCTTGCGAGCTGCCAGTGGCGGCCTCGCGGGTGGGAGGCCTGCCGGAGATCGTGGACGACGAGGTGGGGGGGCTCTTCGAGCCCGCGGCGCCTCATGCGCTCGCGCGGTGCGTGCTCGACCTCCTCCGCGGTGAACGGCTCCCTGACATGGGATGCGCCGGCCGGGCGCGGGTCATCGACCGGTGGAGCAACGACCGACTCGCGGACCGCCACGTCGACGTCTATGAGGAAGTCGTGGCCAGACGGCGAGCGGCCTAGTGGCCGGGAAGCGGAAGAGGGGCGACTCAGGCGCCCGGGTGAGCTCGCCCGGGCCCAGGCTGCACGGCGCTGCAGGGCAGGGCGTTCCGAGCCTGCCCACCTGGCTACCCGCGGTGGTCTTCATCGGCCTGACACTGGTCCTCTTTCGGAAGTTCGTCTTCTCGGACCTGATGCTCTACGGCGGAGATACCCTTGGCCTCGGCTACGTCGCCCGCGCGTTCTACGCTGATGCGCTCACGCACATGGGCGCCTTCCCGCGTTGGGCGCCCCTGATCTTGGGCGGCACGCCATTCCTTGAGGCACTCTCGGGGGGCGACTCGCTCTATCCGCCGTCCGTACTCCTGTTGTTGCTGACCGAGCCCTACCGGGCGCTGGGCTGGAAGCTGGTCCTCCACGTCGCCCTGGCCGGCTTCTTCATGTTCGGATGGGTACGCGCGCTCGGCGCTTCGCGTCCCGCCGCACTCGTGAGCGGAGCGGCGTACCTGCTCGCGCCCTATCTGGTGAGCCTCGTCCACCCCGGACACGACGGCCGCCTGTTCGTCACCGCCCTCGCACCGCTTCTCTTCTGGGCGGTCGAGCGCCACTTCGTGCGGCCACGACTGCAGTCATTCACATCGATCGCCCTCGTCATCGGCGCCATCATCTACACGACGCACTTCCAGATGGCGTATTTCCTGTTCGGCGCCGTCGGGCTGTACGCCATGTTCCGAACAGTCGAGATCTGGCGGACTCCTAACGAAGACGCCGACGCCGAGCCGCGGCATGCCGGCCGGGTCGCCTCCAGCCGTTTCGGGCTCTTCCTGGCCGCATCGCTCGCCGGAGGCGCTGTCGGGGCCGTACAGCTCCTTCCAGCCATCGACTACGTGACGGAGTTCTCTCGCCGTACCCAGACGACAGTCGAGGGTGCGGGGGAGAGCGGCGTGGAGTGGTCCAGCTCATGGGCCATGCACCCTGAGGAGGCGATGGGACTGCTGATTCCCGAGTTCGCCGGCAATAACGCCGGCGGGGCGGACTGGGCAGACCAACTCTACTGGGGCCGCAACGTTTTCAAGGACAATCACGAGGCTGCCGGCGTGGTCGTCTTGCTGCTGGCCGCGCTCGCTTTTGTGGGCGGCCGGCGACGCAACGTGCGCTTCTTTTTCGCCGGTCTCGCATCATTGGCGTTCTTGTTCGCCCTCGGGACGCATACTCCGCTCTGGCGACTATTCTACGAGGTCGTGCCCGGCATCCGGCTCTTCCGTGCCCCGGCGCAGGTGATGTTTCTGTTCGTGTTCAGCGCCGCTACGCTTGCGGCCTTCGGACTGGACCGACTCCTGTCGCTCGGCGACGATGCGGAACGGGGTGGGGCAGGCGCCATGAAGGTCCTCTGGGCCGCCACATCAGTATTCGGCGTGCTCGCGCTCCTCGCCTCGAGCGGTTTGCTCACCTCGTTTTGGACGTCGGCAGTGAACGTCGGCCTGGATCCCGGACGGCTGGAGCGTTTGAACACGCTCGCACCCTTCATCAGTCGCGGCGCATGGATCTCTTTTCTGCTCGTATCAGTTACGACGGGCATCGCTTGGGCGCTGCGGGCCGGTTATCTCGCTCCGGCAGGCGTCGTGCTCGGGATCGGCCTGCTCGTCATCGTCGACGAGTTCCGTGTGAGCGACGGGTTCGTGCAGGTCATGAACTTCCAGGAGTGGTCCGCGCCCGATCCGAACACGCAGGCCGTGCTCGACAGAGAGGCCGGCTCCACGGAGCCGTACCGGATGCTGTCGATGAGGGGCGGATCGGGCCAAGACATCCGTCCGGCGTTGCACGGAATCGAACTGGTCGGTGGGCATCATCCCAACGACCTCGCGCGCTACAGAGAGCTGATCGGCATGGTGGGGTCGAGCGCGCCCCTAAACCTGTTCGATGAGAACGCCAACGTTCGTCGGCTGCTCAACGTGCGGTACATCCTGTGGCCCGATATCCAGTTCGGGTCCATCGAAGGCACGGTCGTCTCCAGGACCAACCTGCCGGACGGCCGACCCTACGAGTCGGTCCTGGCCGAGAACGGGCTACCGCGGGCCCGCCTTTTGGGCAGTGCCGTTGTGCGGTCCGATGCCGACGCGGTGGCCTACATGCGCTCCGACGCATTCGACCCCGAGCGCGAGGTCGTCCTTCCTGAGCCGCCGGCAATCGCGCTCGATGGGCAGCCGGCGACTGGAACCGTGACCTGGACCAGCCGGTCGTCCAATGAGCTCCGGCTCTCGGTCACTACGGAACGCCCGGCTCTCCTGGTCGTGGCCGACAACTGGTTCCCGGCTTGGCGCGCCCGCGTCGATGGAGTGGACACCCCAGTACTGAGGGCCTACCACACGCTCCGGGCCGTCCCTGTCGCTCCCGGCGAACACACCGTGGAGATGTACTACCAGTCCCAGGCCGTCGGTCGGAGCCTTTGGCTCAGCGTCCTCCTGCTCTTCGGACTCACGGGAGCCACCGGCTTCCAGATGTTGCGGGAGCGCAGATCGAGGGGGGCTCCCTGAGGAGGTGGCTCGTCCGACTGGGGCAGCTCGGCCTGACCGTGGCCGTCACCTGGTTCATTGTGGACCGGGTCGGGTTCGACTTCGCCGCACTCGGTGATCTCGGGGCAGAAGCCTGGATCCCCGACCCACTGCTCTTCGCAGCAGCCTCCTTTCTGCTCCTGGCGGCCTACTTCCTCTCGGCAAGCGTCTGGGGACTCATCGTCCGTGAGCTCGGCGGCCCTGCCATCCCTGCGCACGAGTCGGTCCGGCTCTTCATGATCGCGAACCTCGGGCGGTATGTGCCGGGCAAGGTGTGGCAGATCGCCGGCCTGGCCGCGCTCGCGAAGGGAAGGGGGGTGCCCGCACTGACGGCCACCGGTGCGGCCGTGCTCGGACAGGGAATCGCGCTCATCGCGGCCTCCATGGTGGGGATGGGGGCGTTCCTCTCGGGGCCCGAGCATTTCCGTAGATGGGGGATCATCGGATCGATCATCGTGGGCACACTCATCGTGCTCGTGTCGATTCCGCGTGTGTTCGCGTGGCTCGCCCGACTCTGGTTCAAGTTGACCCGCACCGAGACCCAAGGCGCACTCGGCTCCCTCCACAGCATCCGATGGCTCGGCCTCTACGTGCTCTCCTGGCTGATGTACGGGGGGGCGTTCTGGGTGCTCTCGCGGAGCCTCGGCATGGACGGCGGGCTCGTCCCAGTGGGATCCGCCTTCGCGGCGGCCTACGTCCTCGGGTACGCCATGATCTTCGCGCCAGCCGGCCTCGGCCCGCGGGAGGGCTTCCTGATTCTGTTCCTGACGCCGCACCTCGGAGCTACGTCCGCGGGCGTCATCGCCGTGGTGGCCCGACTCTGGACTACACTGATCGAGCTCGTGCCTGCGGGGCTATTCTGGATAAACCACGTGGCCATCGACCGAGGTCCAGTGCCCGACGCCCCGCCGCGAGGTGGATCATGAGCGCCGACCGGTTCCTCGTGATCATCCCCACGTACAACGAGCTCGAGAACCTGCCTCGGAAGGTCCCGCGCATCCTAGAGCAGGACGCGCGTATCGATGTCCTCGTGGTCGATGACGCGTCGCCTGACGGCACAGGGGCGAAGGCCCTCGAGATGGCCGCAAAGGACCCTCGAATCCATGTGCTGGAGCGGGCGGCCAAGGACGGGCTCGGCAAAGCGTACCTGGCGGGGTTCGCGTGGGGGCTGGAGCGCGGATACGCGCTGCTCTTCGAGATGGACGCCGACATCTCGCACCCCCCGGACGCCCTCCCGCGCATGATCGCGGCCGCGGACAAGAGCCAGGTCGTCATCGGATCGCGGTATGTGGACGGACGGGTGACGGTCAGCAACTGGCCCATGAGGCGCCTCGTGGTCAGCTACTTCGGCTCCTGGTATGCGCGTGCAATCACACGTATGCCCGTGCGTGATGCGACCGGTGGCTTCAACTGCTGGCGAGGGGACGTACTGCGTTCGGTCGGCCTGGATAGGATCCGGTCCAACGGGTACGCCTTCCAGATCGAACTCAAGTTTCGGGCGTTCCGGCAGGGCCTCTCTATGGTCGAGATCCCGATCCTGTTCACGGAGCGGGACACCGGCGAGTCGAAAATGTCCTGGCAGATCGTGCGGGAGGCCATCTGGCGCGTCTGGTGGTTGAAAATCCAGGACCTGTTCGGTCGACTCTGACCCAGCGAGCGGTATGAAGATGTTGCTTTCGCACGCGGGATTAACGTACTAGAGGCGCAGGATCGCGGTTCTGGGACGAACGCGGGGAGGATCACCGGGGAGATGGCCTGGGAAATCGAGCGGCGCTTTCTCGTGAGGGTGGCCGACGCCATGTGGCTCCGACTGGGGGAGGGATACCACTTGCGCCAGGGATACGTGCGGAACGGGGAGCCATCCGTTCGCATCCGTATTGGGGAAGCCAGGGGCGCTGTGCTCACCTGCAAGAGCGGGAGCGGCATCCGCAGAAGTGAGGTCGAGTCCATCGTGTCGGGGGAAGTGGCACAGGCGCTCTTCCAGGCGGCGGAGGACCGCGTCATCGAGAAGATTCGGTGGCGTGTCGATACATGGGAGCTCGACCGCTTTCTCGGCCCCTTGGACGGTCTCATGTTGATGGAGATTGAGCTCGAGGCGGAGGACCAAGCCATGCCTCCCGTGCCCGATGGTGTACATATTTTACGTGAAGTGACGGATGATAAGCGGTTTGTGAACGGTTACTTAGCGCGCTTGCCTCATAAGAAGCAGCGGAAACTGGTCAAGCAGGCGTACAAGGAGGTAAAGGGATGGAGCGGCCTCAGCGACTAGCAGTAGTCCCATTCGTGCTCACGTTGGCCGCCTGCACGATGATCGGCTCGCCCGGCACCGTCATCCCGCCGGCCCCGGACCCCAGCACGATTCGGGATGTGGTTCCGAGCCCCGAGCCTCCGGCCGCATCCGGAAACATGGTGCAATACGAGCAAGGCGGCCGCACCTACCGAGTCCTCGAGTGGTCGTCCGGCTACGACGAGCGCGGAATCGCGTCCTGGTATGGCGAACAGTTTCAGGGCCGGCCCACCAGCAGCGGTGAGCCCTTCGACATGTACCTGCTGTCGGCGGCCCACCGAACACTCCCACTTCCTTCCTTCGTGCGCGTGACCAACCTGACCAACGGCGCGTCCATCATCCTGCGTGTGAACGACCGCGGGCCGTTCGCGGACCCCGGGAGCCGGATCATCGACGTTTCGTACGCGGCCGCGATCCGTTTGGACATGGTGCGTGCCGGAACCGCGAATGTGCGTGTTCAAGCCGTGGAGCCCTGGCAGTACCGGGTTCCGAGGTGACCTAAGGGGCCCCAGGGGGCCGCTTCCAGCCTACTCCTGACCCCGAATGGGTCTCAACCCGGCCCCGAAGCCGGCCTTGGGCTGGAAAGGGGGGGGGGCTAACTAGCCCTCCGCAGGCGCTTTGAAAGGCGATACCGTCTTCGTGAGAATAACATAATACATATTATACGAAGTAATTTCTGAGCGTCTGGGAGGCGGGGGGAGACGGTGGCGGTCGATGACGCTACCGGCCACCGATCTGCGGCCTATCAAAGCCCGTGAGATCCTTCACGTGAGAAGCCTCGCTCACCGGTAGGTGTCGAAGCAGCTGGTCCAATCGCGGTCCGCTGCGAGACGGACCTCGGGGTTCCGTTCACAGAGTTTTGCCGCGCGCTAGCGAGCGGCTCAGATCCTCGTCGAGCTCTGGATTTCCTCGATCCTCATCTGATACAGACCCTGTTGTGGGTCGCCGTCCTCGAAGCCGTCCACGAGACGCTGATAGAGCTGAATCGCGCCCTCCGTGTCGCCCTGCTCACGCCGGATGCGCGCCGCGGCTGCCAGCGCATTGCGGACCTGAAAGTCGAGGTCGGACCGGTCCGCGATTCTCAGGTAGACTTCCTCGGCCTCACTCCACTGGCGGTCCTCTTCCAGGGCGGCTGCGAGGAGCGAGGCGGCCTGGAACTCGATAGGCGCCCTCGGCGACTCGCCGAGCGACCTGAGTACGGCCTGCGCCTGCTGTGGGCTTCCGTCCTGTAGATAAAGGTCGCCGAGTACTAAGCGGGCCTCGGCCTCGAAGGCGGTCCCGGAGTAGCGATCCAGGAACGTGCCAAGCTGGCCGCGCGCACCCTCGAGATCCTGGATCGAAACGCTCTGATAGACCTGTTCGAGCTCCCCGGAAGCTTGCTGGTTGAGGTTCGTCCGGTAGTTGCGGTAGTAGACGAGGCCGAGCACACCGATCGCGACGACCACGCCCAGAACAGTCAGCAGCTGCTGATTGGCCTCCGCCCACTTTCCGAAATGCAGAACCTTGGCGACGAAGACGTCGTCTGGCTCGCCGTGAGACTTATGCGTTCTTGGTTGACGCGCCATGCTCGAGGTAGCTCGGAGGGGTGTCTGGAGAGCGCAAAAACCTAGACCTGACAGGCACTTCGGTCAACGAGAACGGTCCCCCTCCCCCAAGCGCTGCGAGGGTTCATGATAGCCGGCGAGGGCCCAAAGCTCACTGGGCTTCTGCAAGCAAAGACACCCTTCGGACGTGGTCCCCAGGATCTTCTCGTAGAGCCAGTCGTTGAGAAGCGTGGTCACGGTCGCGCGGTGGGCTCCTGCGAGGTCCGCGAGCACCTGATGTGTGAGCCGCTCGGACAGCTCGATGCGACGACCCTCGGGCTCGCCACAACGGTCACCCATGTCGAGTAGAACCTCGGCCAGCCGCTGGGCCGCCGTCGGACCGTGCGAGCCACCCTGCGCGTGCCTCAAGCGATGGAGCTCACGCTCGACCCCCTCCAGGTACGCGTCGAGGCTGCTCTTGGCGGTCTTCAGGCCATGCAAGACCCCCGCCTTGGACAGCGGCAGGACGGAACACTTCGATCCGGCGATCGCTCCGTAGCGGCGGTGACCTTCCGTGAATGCCTCGTCGCCGAACAGCTCCCAAGGGAGGGCGACTCCCACGGTGCGCTCGGGCCGCCCGGGCTCCATGGCCGGAAGCACGAGCCGCATGAAGCCGGTCCTGACCAGGAAGACTTCCCTTGCCGGGTCCCCCGCCCCGTACAGCACTCTGCCCTTCACGAGCGGAATCGCCTCCGCCTTCTTCACGAGCCGGAAGAGTTTGCGGTCGCGCGGTGGAATGAGACGGAAAGGCAAAGAGTCGAGGTCGGCTGAAAGTGGTGGGGGGCCTGAATCCGAGCAGCGGACCGATCCCAGCATAACGAGCCGGCCGACTCACGACCACCACCGATTCTCGCCCGGACCGCGACGGCCGATACCGCCCGACCCTGGCGTCCTGTGGGTCGCAGTGCGAACGTCCGCTCCATGACACCTGTTCGCCTTTTCTTTACGCTCGGCTGCGCGCTCGCGGGCCTCGCCGTCGGCCTCGGCGCATTCGGTGCGCACGGCTTGCGTAACGTCTTGAGCGCCGAGGATCTGGCCACCTTCGAAGTGGGCGTGCGCTATCAGATGTACCACGCCCTGGCGCTGGTCGCCGTCGCGTGGGCATCGACCAGATGGGAATCCTCCGCAATCGTGGTCGCGGGCTGGATGTTCGTGGCGGGTATCGTGCTCTTTTCGGGGAGCCTCTACCTGCTTGTCATCACCGGCCCGCGCTGGCTCGGTGCCATCACGCCGCTGGGAGGCGTCGCCTTCCTGATCGGGTGGGCGCTCTTGGCCTGGACCGCCTTTCGGGGATGATCGGCGCCCTCGAGCGCGCACATACGCTGGTAGGCGACGCCGAGCGCATCGTGGTCTTGACCGGCGCGGGCGTATCGGCGGAGTCAGGCGTGCCGACGTTCCGTGGCTCCGGCGGCCTGTGGAAGTCCCGCAGGCCGGAGGAGCTCGCGACGCCGGGGGCCTTCGCTCGCGATCCGAGGCTCGTTTGGGAGTGGTACGCGTCACGCAGGACGTTCGTCTCCGGATGCGTCCCGAACGATGCCCACCTCGCCCTGGCCCGACTCGCCCTCACGCACAGCGCGACGACGCTGATCACACAGAATGTGGATGGACTCCACCATCGGGCCGCGGAGGCGGTGGCTAGAGACGAAGATCCGACCGGCGCGTATCCGCTTGAGGTCCACGGGGCGATTCACCGTGACCTGTGCTCGAGTTGCGGACTTCGCACACCCGGCCGACTGGACGTCGACACGACCAGCGCGGAGACGCTTCCCCGCTGCGATATGTGCGCGGGCATGCTGCGTCCGGACGTCGTCTGGTTCGGTGAGGCGTTGGATCCTGGGGTGATCGGAGCCTCGTTCGAGGCCGCTCGCCTCGCTGACGTCTGCCTCGTCGTGGGCACGAGCGCGGTGGTCTACCCGGCAGCCTCCGTGCCAGAAATCACCCACCAAGCCGGCGGCACCGTCATCGAGATCAATCCCGAGGCGACACCGCTTACGTCCATGGCGGCCGCGAGCCTTCGTGGCCTCGCCGGAGAACTCGTGCCCGCCCTCTTGGCGGAGACGATGATCGACAGAAAGCGTTAGCGTCTCCGCGCAAATGTTGGCGTCCAGTGTGAAGGACCTACTAAGATTGATCAGTCATTCTCCCTGCCGACGCAGGACCGCCACGCCACCCCGCCCGGGACCGATTTCATGGGGAACCTGCGCCTCTACAAGCTCCTTGCCCTCCTCCTGGTCACGGCGTGCGGGGGCCCATCGACTACGGTCGTGGTCGTAGAGGTGGCGAGTGTCGTGCTCTCCCCCTCCCCGGCCTTGGTCGAGGTGGGGCTGACCCTCCAGTTCGGCGCATCCGCCTTCGATGCGTCCGGCACTCAGCTCTCTGGACAGTCCGTCACGTTGGAGTCGACGCTCCAGAGCGTCGCGACGATCAATTCAGCCGGCGTCGCCGTCCGGGGTCGCGGCGGGGAGCACGCAGATCCGCGCGACCATCGGCAGCGTGACCGCGGAGCAGACGCTCAACGTGCAGCCGCCGTGCCTCACCCGGACGGACGTGACGCTGAATCCCGGCGAGTACCTCTCCTTTACCGGCAGCGAAT